>JGI24740J21852_10001333_pt1 | contig 11222 bp, 9 predicted proteins | sample KBSCornC6_FD_21852 | JGI IMG/M metagenome (IMG submission 21852) | reverse complement strand
TCATGCCAGTCAAAAGAATGAGAACAAGATAAGCGGTCTTGCTCTGAATACCAGTCGAGCGTGACTACAGGCAAACTCTGTCATGGGCAATGCTTTCGCACGCTCGTCCTCAACGCAATCCTATTCTTGGCCGATACGGATGCCTACAGGGCATCTTCCAGCTCTGCACTCGTAAAGACGGGCAAGACGGAAAGGTGGGGAAGGCCCTGGACCGCGGGTACGCCATCTCCTCGCCAGATCGCACAAATGACGGCAAGAATCTGCGCCTGCGAGCTGATTGCCAGGTGATAGGCATCTTTTACGGCGCCACCTGTCGAAATCACATCTTCGATAAAGGTTACGCGGCGGCCGGAAACGTCTTGTCCCTCGATTGCTTGACAGGTCCCATAAGCCTTTGCTTGTTTGCGGACGAACGCGGCCGGAAGGCCAGTCTCCAGGGAGATCGCTGTGACGAGCGGGATGCCTCCGAGTTCCAGGCCGGCAATGATTTCGGTTTCAGCGGGGATGAGCTCAGCCATGGCCTTGGCAAGCGGCTTCAGCAGTGAAGGCGTGCCTTCAAAGCGGTATTTGTCGAAATATCGGTTGGAGATCTGGCCCGAGCGGAGTTCAAATTCGCCTTGCAACATTGCCACCTCGGCAATGCACCGAGCAAGATCGCTTTTCGTTTGAATTAACGCAGCTGCCATCATTCAATCTCCTTCGTCATACAGCCTCCCGTGTATTAGCCGGGAATCGTGCGACCGCAAACCACACAGTGCCCTCGGCGGGTGCGATGTGAAGCGCAGATTTGGGGAGGTTCGGGGACTGAGTAAAGGGAAGCCGCCGGAGACTATCCGGCGGCTCGTGTATTCGCTGCAGGTTGGAAATCAGAGGCCGAGAGCAGCGCGGAGTTCCGCTTTGGCGCCTTCATACTCGGTCTTGTAATCGTCATGCGTCATGATGGTTTCGGCGATGACGGTGCCTGCAATGCGGCCCGCTTCGATATCGGAAGCATAGTGGATACCGCCGACGATGCGGTTATGGCCGTATTCCCAGGCGCGTGCCATGATGGCAGGGCGCTTTTCCGGCACCATATTCGCAAGCACGATGCCCATTAGCGTGCCGACCGTGGTATGGCCGGACGGATAGGAGCCGGATTTGGAGAGCGGTACGATCGGCTTGACGAGATCGCTGTAGAGGTGCGGGCGAGGGCGTTTCCAGACGTCCTTAGCCGGATCGACGACTGCGCCTTCGGTCTCGACGACGCGATCGAAGAAGGCCGAAAACTTCGGCAGGTTTTCCTTGGTGAATTTCGGGCTGTCGATGACGTCGGAGAAGCGCCAGACGTTCTCTTCGGCATCGGCCACGGCGCGAGCCGCCATTTCTGGCGTGCGGGTCACCTGGATCGTTAGGATTTCGCCGAGCTCCGCCTTCATCTGCGCGGAATCATTGGCGGGTGGCGGCGGCAGCAGATCGAGAAGGTTGATCTCCTTGGCATCGGCGAAAGGCTTGGCATCTTCGGCGAAAACCGGCGAGGCTAGGCCGACGACGAGCAACAGGCTTAAAGCTTTGGCAAAAGTACGCATTTGGGGGCTCCCTTCAAAAGACCCTCGTACCTAGCAAGCTGTCATCTCAGTCTCGTGACAAAAATCGGTGCATAACCGCTACGCCTCGGTGCTGCCATGTGGAAAGGATTCAATGCAACCGCAGTTTTTCACCTTGCCGGCGCCAGGCGGTCGATAACGCCCAGGTCGTCGTTCTCGCGCACCTGCTTCAGATGCTCCTCGGCCTGCGTCGCCTCGCGCTGGCGGTTCCACATGGACGCATAAAGCCCGTTCCGTGCCAGCAGTTCGGCATGTGTGCCGCGCTCGGCGATGACGCCGCTTTTCAGCACGATGATCTCGTCTGCGCCTATAACGGTCGACAGGCGGTGAGCGATGACAAGCGTCGTGCGGTTCTTGGAGACGACGTCGAGAGCGGCCTGTATTTCGCGTTCGGTCGTCGTATCGAGCGCAGAGGTCGCCTCGTCGAGGATCAGAACGGGCGGCGATTTAAGAACGGTGCGCGCGATCGCCACGCGCTGCTTCTCGCCGCCAGACAATTTGAGACCGCGTTCGCCAACCTTGGTCTCGAAGCCTTCCGGCAGTTGACGGATGAAATCGCCGATCTGCGCGATCTCCGCGGCCGCCGTCACTTCCGCCTCGCTTGCGCCCGGCCGGCCATAGCGGACGTTGTAGGCGATGGTGTCGTTGAAAAGCACGGTATCCTGCGGCACCATGCCGATGACCTTACGCAGGCTCTTCTGCGTGACGGTTCGCAGATCCTGGCCGTCTATGGTGATCGTACCGCTTTGCACATCGTAGAAACGATAAAGCAGGCGCGACAACGTTGATTTTCCGGCGCCTGAAGGCCCGACGACGGCGACGGTCTTGCCTGCCGGAACTTCGAAAGAAATGCCCTTCAGGATCGGCCGGGCCGGATCATAGGCGAAATGCACGTCCTTGAACGCGATCGCGCCACTACCGATGACAAGTTCCTTGGCGTCAGGCGCATCGACCACCTCGGGCTTAACCTCGAGCAGATCGAACATCTCCTCGATATCGGTCAGGCCCTGGCGTATTTCGCGATAGACGAAGCCGATGAAGTTGAGCGGCACGGAAAGCTGCAGCAGCATAGCATTGATAAAGACGAAGTCACCGACCGTGTGTTGGCCGTTCAGGACCGACAAGCCGGACATGACTAGCATCACCGTCGTGCCGAGGCCGAAGATCAAGCCTTGACCGAAGTTCAGCCACCCGAGTGACGTCCAGACGCTGGTGGCTGCCTTTTCATACCGCTCCATCGATTGATCGAAGCGTTTGGCTTCCATCTCCTCGTTGCCGAAATATTTGACCGTCTCGAAATTCAGCAGCGAATCGATCGCCTTGGTGTTGGCGTCGGTGTCGCTGTTGTTCATCGTCCGGCGGATGGAGATGCGCCAGTCGCTCGCCTTGACGGTGAACCAGATGTAGAGCCAGACCGTGACGGCCGTGACTGCAAGATAGGAAAAGCCGTAGCCGCGCCAGAAGATAATGGCGGTCAGCAGGAATTCGATGAAGGTCGGAAACGTGTTGAGGATCGTGAAGCGGACGATCGTCTCGATGCCCTTGGTGCCGCGCTCGATGATGCGCGAGAGGCCGCCGGTCTTGCGCTCCAGATGGAAACGCAGCGAGAGCTCGTGCATGTGCACGAAGGTCCTGTAGGCGAGCTGGCGCACCGCATACTGACCGACACTCGCAAACAGCGCGTCGCGCAGCTGGTTGAGGCCGAGCTGGATCAGGCGCGTCGCGTTCGTGGCGATGATCAAGGCGACAGCGCCGACCAAAAAGGCAGGCAGAATGCCCTGCATGTCGAGCTTGCCGTTCAGCGCGTCGACGGACCATTTGAAGAAGTAGGGGACCAGCAGCAGGAAGAATTTCGAGACTAGCAGGAAGACGGTCGCCCAGACCACCCGCATCTTCAGATCCATGCGCCCGCTCGGCCACATATAGGGCCAGAGATTGACGATTGTGTTCAATGGATTGCTGGAATCCGCCGATATGGTTTTCTTCTGGCCTGCCATGTCCGTCTCCGGCGAATGATTGGGCAGCCGGGCGTGGCAGCGTTTGCACAGCCGACTGGCAAGCCTTCACAGCCAAGACATGGCCATTGCACGAAGGCTATGGGGTCGGGGGACGCTTATACTATTTTCATGCCGTATAAAAGCAGCGGCCAGGCGTTGATGCACCTGGCCGCTGCCAATGTTCGCAACGCAACGTCGTTGCTGCTAGAGATGCTCGCCCGAAAGCCGCTTGCGATGAAGCGCCTCGGCATTCGGCAATGCATCCTTCGGCAGACCGAAGACCTGCCCCGGCAGGATCCGGTCCGGATTGTTGATCTTGTCCTCATTGGCCAGATAGATCGTCGTATAGCGCACTCCCGCACCGTAGATGCGGCGCGAGATCTGCCACAGCGTATCGCCGCGACGGATAATGACGGCATTGGTGTCCTGCGACAGCGGTGCCTGCTCGAGCGTTTTCGGCTCGTTGGACGAGACTTCGGCATTCGGCTGTGCTGGCGCCGTCTGCGCCGGCGCCGTGATAACGGCGATCATCTGTTCGAGTCCAGGCAGCGCGGCGCCGACCGACTTCGGGTCCTTCGGCAAGGCGACGAGAGCAGCTAGCGCCTTGCCGGCCACGCTGGAGGCATCGGCCGCAGCCTTCTTGAGCGCGGCGCTGGCGCTGATGGTCGGCCGGAATTCGGAGAGCGACTTCAACGCGATTTCCGTGCCGGAGCGGGCGGCTGCGAGCTGCTCCGTATTCGGTTGCTTACCGTCGGTAAAGAGGCCCTTTAGCAGCGCGAAAGCCTTGCCGGCGCCTTCCTTGAGCTTGGCAAGCTCGCCCTCGTCGAGCGGTACCATGTTTGCCGTGGTCGCTTGCGCTTGACCATTGGCGGCGGGCGTCTGCGCCGCAACCGTCACCTGATTACCCTCGGGGCGCGTGAAGTTGACGCTGGTCCGCACCACGACTTTGCCGGCACCGTCAAGCACATCGACGCGGATCTTGTGATCGCCGACGGCCAGAGGCATGGGTCCGTCTACGACGAAGTGACCGTCCGCACCCGCGACGTTCTCACCGATCAGCTTGTCGTCGGCATAGGCGCGGACCTTGGCATTCGGCTTCGCGGTGCCGGCAACGAAGATATGGTCGTTTTCGATCTCTACCGCATTGACCATGACGTCCTGATCCGCCTCCACCTTCGCTGCTGGCGGCGTTGCCGTGCCAGCTGCCGGATTGGCGGATGTGATCGCCGTACCATCCTGTTGCAGCTTGGCATCTGTCGTGGCTGCTGGCTTGTCCGTCGTTTTGGCCTGAGTGTCGGCTGCGGACGCGTCCTGTTCGCCGGCGGTCACGCGGCCCTGCTTGGCGGAAGGCGCGGTGATGATGCGGCTTGCAGCGCCTGGCTTGGACACCATCGCGAGGACCTGGCTGGAATTGTCTTTCGGCACGGAGACAGTGGCGACTTCCTCGGAATTGACGGCCTTGCCGTCCTTGCCTGTAGCGCGCAGCACCAGTTCGTGGTCCCCAGGCGGCAGCGGATTGTCGAGCACGGCGGCAAAGTCGCCACTCGGGCCGGCATTGGTGGTGGTGACGACCTTTTCGCCGTCGACGATTTCCAGCTTGGCATTCGGCTCTGCCGAACCAGCAATAACTGTCGAGCCATCCGGCTCGACGCGCAACACGTCGAATGAGGGTACGCGAGGATTGGCAGCCGCGTTGGTCTCGGGCGCTTGTTGGCCTGTCAGCGCTGCGAAAGCCTTGTCGATCGCTGCACTCGCTTCGGCGGCATTGTCGGGGAGAGACTGGATGATGGTGAGCGCCTTGCCAGCGCCGTCCTGTACCTTCTTCACAAGCCCCGTGGTCGCTGCGTCGATTCCCTCAGGAAGCGCGAAGCCGACGATCGATTGCAGGGCGTTGGTTGCCTTCGTCTTTGCGGCCGTGAAGGTATCCTGGGACGGTGTGTTGCCATCCTTGAACAGCGCCTTGAGATCGGCAAGCGAGGTGGTTGCCGCACCCGTAAGCTCGGTCAGTTTCTTGGTGAGATCTGCGGTGTTGGCGGCATTCTGCGCGGTTTTGGTCGCGTTCTGTGCAGTCTCGCCGGCCTTCTGCGCGTTCTGGTCGATGGTGTTCTTCACCGTGTTGCTGGCTTGATTGACCGCATCGCCGATCGGGGTCTTGTCACCGTTGATGCGCGGCATCACGAAGAAGACCATCAATAGGGTCGCAATTGCCAACACCAACAGAGCCAGCCACCCGGCACGGTTCTTCATCATCATTCATCTCCACGCGGCGAAGTCGTCGCAACTCCTGAAATTGCTAGCGATTTCGGCTGCTTTTACAAGCTTTCTCAGCCATTTTCGCATGTCCCGGCACAAGTTTTCCTTTGAAAAATCTTGACTGAGCATCTGCAGCATAGTTGTTTGCATCCATGACCGACGATTCCACGCCAATTCGAACCATTTGCGTCTATTGCGGCTCACGGCCGGGGCGCGATCCCTCCCACATGGCTGCCGGCCGCGAACTGGGCAAAAGCATTGCCGAAAACGGCCTGCGCCTGATCTATGGCGGCGGAACGAAGGGCATCATGGGCGCTGTCGCGAGCGGCGTGCTATCGCACGGCGGTCAGGTTACCGGCATCATTCCGGAATTCCTCGTCGATATGGAAGCGACGCGCCATTCGCTCGGTCAGCTCGACGAGCTCATCATAACGCCTGACATGCATGCGCGCAAACACGGCATGTTCGAACGCGCCGACGCTTTCGTGGCATTGCCGGGCGGCATCGGCACCTTGGAAGAGATCGTCGAGATCATGACCTGGGGTCAGCTCGGCCGTCACGAAAAGCCGATGGTCTTCGCCAATATCAACGGTTTCTGGGACCCGATGATGGAACTCATCCGCCATATGACGGAAGAGGGCTTCGTCCATACCGCCCACCGCGTCCAGCCGCTGGTTATCGACAAGATCGCCGATATTATTCCGGCCATCCGCAAGCACGCTGCGGAGGTGCCCGGAGATCGCGGCGGCGAAGAGGCCGTCATTTCCAAGCTTTGACTGGGGATCTGCTAACCAGGCCCGCTGGTTAGCCTCCTCTACTCTGACGCAGCATCGACCAGCTGTAGAGTACAAGACCGGCCCAGATCAGCGAAAATGCAACGAGCTGCGTCGTGCCGAAGGGTTCCTTGAACAGAAAGACGGCGATCAGGAAGACCATGGTCGGCACGATGTATTGCATGATGCCGATGGTCGACATCCTCAGAAGCTTCGCGCCGTTGGCGAAGATCATCAGCGGCAGCGCCGTCACGAGCCCGCAGCCGAGCAGAAGCGCGGTATCCGAAATGCCGGTCTGGTAAAAGTGGCCTTCCCCGCGCGCTTCCAGATAGAGGATGTAAAATGCTGCCGGGATGCAGAGCAGCAGCACCTCGATGAAGAAGCCCTGATTGGCTCCCACAGGCAGAGTCTTGCGGAAAAAGGCATAGAAGCCCCAGGAGAAGGTCAGCGACAACGCGACCCAGGGCAGGGTGCCGGCTTTCACCGTCAGAATGATGACGGCGGCGGCTGCAAGGCAGATCGCGACGATCTGCGTCGGCGCCAGCTTTTCCTTGAGCAGGATGGCGCCGAGCGCAATGCTGAATAGCGGATTGATGAAGTAGCCAAGGGCAGCATCGAGCGAATGGCCGGCGCCGATCGCCCAGACATAGGTTCCCCAGTTGACGGTGACGAGCGCTGCCGTCAGCGATGCCATGGCGATCGTGCGCGGATTACGAAAAGCCGCCTTCACGTCACCTAGGCGCCCCAGCGCCAGCAGCACGATGCCCGCGACGGGAACCGACCAGACGATGCGATGGGCAATGACCTCGAAAGCCGGGATATGCGCCAGCGCCTTCATATAGAGTGGCAGAATGCCCCAGAAGAGATAGGCCGTCATCGCAAAGCCGAAGCCGCGGATAGCGTCATTATTCTTGATTTCAGGTTTGACCGTGTCGGTGGCCATGAATTTTCCCGTCATTCTCTGTTATTTGAGACGGGATTACCCCAATGCATGCGGCATGGCTAATTCATTTCATTGACGGCATCGTCAAGCTTTTTGATGGGCGGCGGATTACTCCGCCGCGATCTTGCCTGCCATATGCCGGTTCTTCATCAGCTTGTAGATGACGGAATCCATCAGCGCCTGGAACGATGCGTCAATGATGTTCTCGGACACGCCGACAGTCCACCAGCGTACGCCGTCGCTATCGGTAGATTCGATCAGGACTCGGGTGATGGCCTCCGTACCCCCATTGAGGATACGCACCTTGAAGTCGGCCAGTTCCAGGTCGTCGATTTCGTGCTGGTATTTGCCGAAATTCTTGCGCAGCGCCAGGTCGAGCGCGTTGACCGGGCCGTCACCCTCGGCAACCGACATGATGGTCTCGCCATCGATGATGATCTTCACGACCGCTTCCGAGACGATTTTCACCCGGCCGTGGGAATCGAAGCGGCGTTCGACCATGACGCGGAAACCGTCGATTGCGAAGAATTCCGGGATGGTGCCGAGCGTGCGGCGCGCCAAAAGTTCGAAGCTCGCATCCGCGCCTTCGTAAGCATAGCCTGTCGCTTCACGCTCCTTGACGATCTGGATCAGCTGGTCGAGCTTGGGATCGTCCTTGCCGACCTCGATGCCCCGCCGTTTCAGCGCGTTGATGAAGTTCGACTTGCCGCCCTGGTCGGAGACCATGACCTTGCGGAAATTGCCGACGCTTTCCGGCGGCACGTGCTCGTAGGTGCGCGGGTCCTTCAGCAGCGCCGAGGCATGGATGCCAGCTTTAGTCGCAAAGGCGGATGCGCCGACATAGGGTGCCTGATGGTCCGGAGAGCGGTTCAGCAGCTCGTCGAAGGCATGCGAAAGGCCGGTTAGCCCGACGAGCCGCTCCGCATCGATCGTCGTCTCGAAACGCTCGCTATAGGCCCTTTTGAGCGCTAGGGTCGGGATCAGCGTGATGAGATTGGCATTGCCGCAGCGTTCGCCGATGCCGTTCAGCGTGCCCTGGATCTGCCGCACTCCGGCTTCGACTGCGACGAGCGAATTGGCAACCGCCTGGCCGGTGTCATTGTGGGCATGGATGCCAAGACAGTTCCCCGGAACGCCGCAGGCAATGACGGCTTCGACGATGGCGCGCACCTCCGGCGGCTGCGTACCGCCATTGGTGTCGCAGAGCACGACCCAGCGCGCTCCGGCATCATAGGCCGTCTTGGCGCATGCCAGCGCATAGGTCGGATTGGCCTTGTAGCCGTCAAAGAAGTGCTCGCAATCGACAAGAGCTTCCTTGCCGGCGCCAATGGCCGCCTTGACGCTTTCGGCGATGCTTTCGAGGTTCTCTTCGTTGGTACAGCCGAGCGCCACCTTGACGTGATAGTCCCAGCTTTTCGCGACGAAACAGATCGCGTCGGATTTCGCCTGCAGCAGGCTTGCAAGGCCGGGATCATTGGAGGTGGAGATACCGGCGCGCTTTGTCATGCCAAAGGCGACGAAGGTGGCCAATTTCGTGCGCTTCTCATCGAAGAAGGCCGTATCGGTCGGGTTGGCGCCGGGGTAACCGCCTTCGATGTAGTCCAGGCCGAACTCATCCAGCATGGTCGCAATCGCAATCTTGTCCTCGACCGAGAAATCGATGCCGGGCGTCTGCTGGCCATCGCGGAGCGTCGTGTCGAAGAGATAGATTTTTTCGCGTGTCATACTGTTTCCTCCGGCGAACCGGTTCTTGATAATGGCGTGCCCTCATCCGTACTCTCTCGGTTTGCCTTGCTAAACCGTTTGAGTCCACCTTCTCCCCGTTTGCACGGGGCGAAGGGGCTTTTGAGGTCGTTCCCTCTCCCCGCGCGCGGGGAGAGGGCTAGGGTGAGGGGCCTTACATGGCCGATACCTTGCCTGCGAACTTGTCGGTGGCGCGGATGAGCTGGTCCAGAATGCCCGGCTCGGACGAGGCATGGCCCGCGCCCTCGATCAGATGGAATTCCGCCTTCGGCCAGGCTTTGTGCAATGCCCAGGCATAACGCGCCGGGCAGGGCATGTCGTAGCGTCCGTGAACGATGACGCCGGGAATGTCCTTCAGCTTGTAGGCGTCCCGTAGCAGCTGGCCTTCTTCGAGCCAGCCGGCATTGACGAAGAAATGGCTCTCGATACGGGCGAAGGCATGCGCATATTCCGTATCCTCGAACTGGGCACTGACGGCAGGCTCCGGCAGCAGGGTGATCGTCTCGCCTTCCCAAATCGACCATGCCTTGGCGGCCTCGAGGCGGGCAGCCTTGTCGGGATGGGTCAATAGCCGATGGTACGCGGCCATCATTTCATGACGCTCTTCCGGTGGGATAGGCGCGATGAAACGCTCCCATTTGTCGGGGAACATCTCGGAGACGCCGAACTGATAGTACCAGTCAAGCTCGGCTTTCGTCAGCGTGTAAATTCCCCGCACCACCAGCTCAGAAACACGCTCCGGATGCGTTTCGGAATAGGCGAGCGCCAGCGTCGAGCCCCAGGAGCCGCCGAAAACCAGCCACTTTTCCGCGCCGGCCATTTCGCGCAGCCGCTCGATGTCAGCAACGAGGTGCCACGTCGTATTGGCTTCCAGGCCTGCATGCGGCGTCGAGCGCCCGCAGCCACGCTGATCGAACAGGGTCACGTCGTAGAGCCTGGGATCGAATACGCGGCGATGGCTGGGCGAGATGCCGCCGCCCGGCCCGCCATGCAGGAAGACGGCGGGCTTGGCGCCGGGCGTTCCCACCCGTTCCCAATAGATCACATGCCCGTCGCCGACATCGAGGTGACCGGAAGCATAGGGTTCGATTTCCGGATAGAATGTGCGCAGGACTTCGGTCATATTTTTAGTCCCTCCGCCGGCCAGACATCCGTATCATGGTCGGGATGCTGGAACGATATGATCTGCTCCTGTCGCGAGTAGAAATCCGGATCCTGATGGACTGGCTTTTCGAAAATCGTCTCCACCCAGGGCAGACGATAGGCGTGGTTGACCTGGATCTGAGGGGCGAGATCGTCGCGTTCGTCGAAGGCGCCGATGGCGATTTCGAGGCCGCCCGGATGACGGTAGGTCAGCGGTGTGCCGCAGTTCTTGCAGAAGCCGCGATCGATGTTGACAGAGGACTGGAAATAGGTCGGTTCACCGCGTGTCCATTCCAGGCCATCTTCAGGTGCCGTAACGAGGGCGGAGAAGAAGTTGCCGAACTGCTTTTGGCACATGCGGCAATGGCAGATCGACGGACGGCCAAGCTCACCGCGAATGCGAAACCGCACCGCACCGCATTGGCATCCTCCGCTTCTGATGGCTTCACTCATGGTGCTTCTCCTCTGGCCAGCTTCGGGTATCGTAATCGGGATGTTGGTAGGATACGATGTCAAGCACGAAAGGCGCCTGCTCGGCGTCCTCTTCGGTCCGGTGTCCAGGCAGCAGATGCAGCCGATCGACGAAGCCGATCTTGGCTTCCGTGCCATATTGGACGACAGGCGGCAGTTGCGAGGGATCGTCGAAGGCACCGGCCGCAACTGCAATGCCATCGGGCGCCTCATAGGTCAGCGGCGTTCCGCAATCCCCGCAGAAGCCGCGCTTTACGAAGTTCGAGGATTGAAACGCCTTCCGCTGGCCACGTGTCCATGTAAGCTCGGCGCCGCG
>JGI24740J21852_10001330_pt1 | contig 11239 bp, 10 predicted proteins | sample KBSCornC6_FD_21852 | JGI IMG/M metagenome (IMG submission 21852) | reverse complement strand
TGGTTTTATAGGTGAATGTTATTGCGCAACTATATTAAAATAGTTAATAGCCGGGTTACCGCTCACGATCTGTAAGCGCACGGTGTGCAGGCTGTTGCCGGCAAAAGAGATGACGCCTGCATCGGCAGTAGCATAGCTGCCGTTACCGGTAACCGGCAGATTAATAACCGGCTGGTTAACCCCATCTACAATAAAACGCAGGGAGCCGGCCTGGTTAGAGGAATACCTGACCTGGAAACGGGTAGCTGCCAGCAAGGGAAGCTCTCTCCACTCCAGCCATTCGCCGGCCTGGGTGTTGGTTACGTGCCATCCGCCATTTGCATCGCCGGTTTTAACAACATCAATATTCCCGTCGCGGTAGGTATTGCCACTGTTGCCGGCCGACAGATCGTTATAATAATCACAGCCCTCTGCTTCTACTTTCAGATTGCCATAGGCTTTATTGGTATAACGGCGCAGGATATTAATGCGCTGGTTGGGATAATCATAATAGGTAGTATCCCTACTGCGCCATACACTGGTATTCTCCGGCCAGTCCGTAAACCCTTCTACCAGCGTGATCAAAGCACCTGCATTAGCGGTATTGCCAAGACCTGTAATAAAGGTTTGTCCGTGATTGGCATCTATGAACATATTGGTGGTGGCGGTTACTACCCGGAAGCCTGGTACAGCGGTCCCCACTTTCACATTATTGAAGGTGCTTATCCGCCAGGGGTTAGCCATATTAAACCAGGGGTTTACCGCGTCAATTACCGCTGGGTCATTACACTGCTGATCAAACTGCAGCCAGGTAGGATCCACAACAATATAGGGGTTAAAACCAAAGCTGGCCTGGCATTGCGCACGTACATACTGCACTATCTTTTTCAGGTTACCATTTCCCTGGTTGGTACAGAATGCATTGGCTACGCTCCAGAACATAATGAGCGGGCGCCCGTTTATTTTAAAGCGCTTTGCATCCGGTACTGCCGTAAAAGTGGCTTTGATGTCATAGTCCCATATGTACTTATAGTTGGCTGTATTACCGCAATCGAATAAAGGCGTGTAGTCGTAGCCGTCGCCATTATCCAGGTTACGGGCGGCGGTCCAGGAGGCGGGGTTATCATCAAAAATGGCGATCTTAAACGCATTGCTCAGGCCCCGCCGGTCCATGGCAGCCACCAGGCTGGTAAGCCTGCGCGGATCTCCGGCATCCCGGCTGTTATTGGGTGTGTATCCACGGAGGGTAGGCGCTACAAAATCTACCCCGCTGTATGCAATTTCCTCTGCAATGTTGTCCCACCAGTCATTATCATTATCGGTGGATTTAAAAATGGACAAATTATAACAGATGTTGCCACCGGCGCCCGGTGTTTTTCCGCCCAGCCTGGCGTCATGGTCAAAGCCCATGGTTACGCCAATATACTGGCCGGGTGCAATTTCAGTTTTCGCCCGCCGTGCATCGGGATCATCCGTTAATAGATCTTCTTTGACCTCTTTTTTACAGCTTACGCCAAGGGCCATAATGGCGGGTAGCAGCAGTACATGGATCTTTACCATAAGATAGTAATTGGTTAAGGGTGAAACGATATGGTTTATATAATATAAAATGGGGAAGGCGTGGAATTATGAATTTGGTTATGCAAAGTAAAGCCGGGGGCATTAATATTCGATTAATAGCGCATTAACGGAGGGATGATTTTACATTTTCCTCAAAAAAAAGCAGCCATCATTCCCTGATGGCTGCACATAATGATGAACGCATTAAAAGTGATGGGTAAACAAGTTGCATAAGGGAGTGTTACTCCGGCCCTTTTAACGGGCATAATATATATTACGCAGGCTAATGATCCTTCTTCTGGTATACCCGCACATAATCCACCTCAAACTTTGCGGGGAAGGTTGTTTGAGATGTAATGCTTCCCCCGTTCATGCCGCCCATGGCCAGGTTCAGCAGCATGTAATGCGGCTGGTTAAACGGGTTTATACCGGTACCATCTTTATTTATCAGCTTATCCAGGGTTACTTTATTCATTAACATATCATCTACATACAGGGCAATGGAGGTTTCGTCCCAATCCATACGCCATACATGAAATTTAGCGGACCATATAACGCCGCCCAGGGAATCTATACTCCTGGTTTTGGAGTACCACTCCGCTTTTTTATTACTGTCCAGGCATGCTACATTTGCCAGCAGCTTGTTCCGGTAATATTCCATAATGTCAATTTCTCCGTTGGCCGGCCAGTGTCCCTTTACGCCCAATGTCCACCAGGCGGGCCATAGGCCGGGGCTGATGTCTATACGCCCTCTCATTTCAAAGCGGCCATACTGCCAGCTTTTAAGGCCGGAAGTATTAATACTGGCCGATGTATAGCGGATCATTTTATCTTTCTTCCGCCAGTCTTTGCTGCCTGCTTCGTAAAACGGGTTGGGCTTTTGCTCTTTCCGGGCTTCAATGATCAGCAATCCGTTTTTGCAATAGGCATTTTCCGGCTGGTACCATTGCGCTTCTTCATTTCTTACAAAGCCTCTTTCATATCCCCAGTACTGCGGATCCGGCGGGCCATCTTTACTAAATTCATCTGCCCATACCAGCTGGTAAGCAGCTGCAGTAGTATCCTTTTGTGCAAGAACAGTTACGGGTGCCGCATAAAAAGCGAGCAGGAACATCCACTTATTTAGCATGATCAGAATTTGTAGTGAACGGTTTTAATATTGCTACATAACCACCGGCATTGCTCATACGGATGCTTAGCGGAGTACCGGCTTTCAAAGTAATGCTGGATTGCTGCACCTTTTTAGGATCAGCATCCGCATCCTTTGCATCGGCCCAGATCTGCAGCTGATAGCTACCTGCAGGTAAAAAACCGGTAGGTACTTTAATGGTTCTGCCATGGCTGTTATTTAAAGCGCCAATGAACCAGCTGTTGCCGGAACGGCGGGCAATGACAACAAACTCCCCGGGATAACCATCCAGCACCTGCGTATCATCCCAGGTGGTAGGCACCTGCTGTAAAAAGTTTTCCCCCGGCTGGCCATATACATTTTCCGGGTTCTCACAATTCACCATGAAAGGACTTTCATACACCACAAACTTGGCCAGCTCTGCACAGCGCGTATTGGAAACCAGTGTAGGCGACTGCTGTTTAAATTGTTTTTGCGTTACATTCAAAAAGCCGCCGGGCGTATAATCCATAGGGCCGGCAAGCATGCGCGTAAAAGGCAGCGTGGTATTGTGTTCCGGCGTCACGCGGTTGGAGAATTTATAGTACTCCTCTCCCATCACCCCTTCGCGCGTGATCATATTGGGATACGTACGGGTAATGCCATCCGGCTTATAAGCGCCATGAAAATCCACCAGCAGGTGATGCGCCGCTGCGGCCTTAATGATCTGGTGATACCAGTTCACCATTTCCTGGTCGTCGCGGTCCATAAAATCTATTTTTATGCCGGCAATGCCCCAGCTTTCATATAAGGCAAAAGCTTTTTCAAAACTGTTATTCCTGTTCACATCCGCGCTGTACAGCCAAAGCCAGCAACGCACCTTCTTTGCTGCAGCGTACTGCAGTATTTCCGGCATATTCAGCTGGGGTGCGGGTTTGGTAATATCTGCCACCGGTTGATTGAAAGGGCCGTACCATTGCCAGTCAATCAGCATATAAGGCCATCCTTCCCTGGCGGCAAAGTCTATATAGGTTTTTATAGTGGGCATATCCATTTTTACTTCTCCGCTCCACCAATGATCCCAGGCGCTCATGCCGGGTTTTATCCAGGAAGGGTCTGCAATAGCGCAGGGTTTATTGAGGTTCTGCACTATTTCAGACTCAATCAGCTTACCGGGTGTTGCTGCCAGCATGATCACGCGCCAGGGTGTGGGCAGGCTATCGTCAAAACGGGCTTTCACGCCTTCTTCCGGCTCATGCGGCAATGGGGCCAGCTTAGTAAATAATGTTATGCTGCTGTCGGCCTGCCGGGATGCGCCTAAATAAAAGCCGGGGTAATTATCTATCTCTGCTTCTGTAATAGCGGCCCAGGCATTTTCATTCACCTTTGTCAGCAAAGGCAGCCCGGCTTTGGTGGATATATGCATATCCGTTAGTGCTTTGGCTGCAAATTCAGCCTCCTGGCTGGAGGCATACCCTTCTTTATATTCCGCCATCCAGGCTTTCTGATCGCCTGCAAAGCGGAAGCCGGTAAGCTCCCGGGTTATTTGCCGGTTGCCCGGCTTTTCACTCCTGTAAAGGGTGTACCTGAAAGCCACCCCATCATCATATACCCGGAAGCAAAGCCGCATTTGCCGCATCAGGCTATCCTTTTCCGCCAGCTGCAGGTTCAGCTCATTGTAATGATTCACAACAGCTGCGTGTTTTATTTTCACTACGGGCTCCCAGGTTTCGTTAAACGTAGTTTCCTCCTGGCTTAAGACCGTAAAACCGCCCTTCATGGCAGGTTCATTTCTAAACTCAAATCCCAGGGGGGAAGGTAATATGACCGTTTTACCATTGTAAACAACACTGTAGCTTACGCCAGCAGCATTACTAACCTGCACGGTTATATTTTTATTGGGCGAGGTAATGTTATACTGCTGTGCAAAACCTGGCAAAGCAAACAACAGGGAAATGAAAAGGCTGCTTTTTTTGTAACGGGCTGCGCCCCGGATGATACGATTCATAAGGTACATGTTCTATAACGTGAGATAGAACAAGATAATGGAAAAGCGCAGGAAAACGAAACTAACGTACTCATCCTTAAACAAATAAAAAATAATTTTATCTGATCATTCATCCCTTCTCCGTAATAACTATCAGGCTCAATGCATTACTTTTATAAGATATAATTCTACCCGGATGAGCAATAGAAATGTATTTTTAGTTGATGATGATAATGACGACAGGAACATCTTCCAATTTGTACTTACAACCATTGATAATACTGCCAGCTTAACCTCAGCCCAGGATGGCGTACATGCGTTTGAGTTAATTAATGGAAATGGCTTTACCAAACCTGATATTATTTTTTTAGACCTGAACATGCCGCGGATGAATGGCATAGAATTTTTAACGGAGATCCGCAAAATGAAAGAGTTTGAGGGTATACCCGTTATTATTTTCTCCACAAACATCATGAAGGAACAGGCCGCCCAATGTATAGAGCTGGGCGCCCGGGAATGTGTGACCAAACCCGATACGGTGGAAACACAGATCGGCGTAATGAAGGAGCTATTAAAAAAATATACCTGATCAGCGGAGGGCGCGGAAGATCTGGTTCGTATAGGCGGAATCCACATTGCCCGCAAACACCATAATGCCGGCTTTGGTAGCGCCGGAAGGCTCCCAGGCAGCAGCAGTGGTGGCATTGGACAGCGTGTTATATTGTTTGGATACGCCGATCATGGTTTTAGATGCACCGATATAATTAGCCCAGCGGTTAAACCGGGTAGTGTTATTCTGGAAATAACCCATATCCTCCACAAAAGAAAAATACTGCGCCACGCTGGTAGATTGCCCGATGGCGTACCCCGCCTGGCCCCCGGAATAAATAGCTGCTGTATAAATGGTATTGCTGCTGTTGCTGGATAGCGGACCAAAGTATTTACCAAACTCCTTCACCAGGTTAGTGAAATTTGTATTGGCAGGCGTAGATCCCATATGTTCCACATCCAGGGCTATACCATCAAAATGCAGGGAGTCTGTAATGCATGCTTTTACAAAAGCTGCAAACTGCACATAATTCAGCTTGGTTCCGTTATAGGTGGTAAATGGCTGTGTGGTATTCCATGAAGCAGCATCGTCCACATTCATTAATACCTTTACGCCCCTTGCCTGCAAAACCTTTACGTGATCCCGTATTGACTTATAAGAGTGATAATTGGGATTTACATTCAGGATATAGCTGCTGCTGCTGCCGTAGTGAACAGAGTCTGCCAGCTCCCAGGTAGTGCCTTCAAACAGCACTACAATATTGGCCTCTTTGGCAAAATTTGTCAGCGGAAGATTATTGGGTGTTGCATCAAAAGCATAATAGGCCACCTTATTATTGGGCGGCGCAAATACCGATGTAATACCTTCATTAGTGGGAACAGGTGGCGTATTGGGGGCTGTATCATTTTCCTGAACCTTTTGTTTGGAACAGGCGGCTAAACCGGTTACAAAAAGAACCAGTAAAACAGGGAGGTACTTTTTCATAAGACAGATAATTAGTAACCAATTTAATTATTGCCGCTGCGATAAAATTGCAGAAGCCTCCCCTAACCACCATTCCCGGTATGTAAAGCTTCCGGTACATGTTGCCGGATGCTTCCCCGGCAATGGGTATCAAACCGTGTAAAATCCACATGCAGGTTTTCAAGGTCTGCTTCCGTGCTGCCTTTTACCGGCACAATGCCATACATCAGGTTTGCCTGGTAAGGGTTCCAGGTGGAAAGGGTAAAATAGAGCTTTGCAAACCGGCCAATGATCCCGGTTTCATAATCGCTTGCCTGGTAAGGCCCGTACTCTCCGCCAGATTCCCCGTACCGGTCGCCACCGCCCCAGAAAGCAGGTTCATTTAATCCGTCCGGCATATTGGCGCTATGCATAATTTTACCATATCCGTTCGTGAATGGATTGAATAACATTTGCTGCACGGGCCATGGCCCATAAGGGGTATCCGCTGTTCTAAGGATAATGCCCCTGGGGTTATCCCCGTTGTAAGTGATCACCCATTGCTGCAGGTACCTGCTAAAGCGTACGGAGAACTCGCCTATGCACCCGGCGCAGAAAAGCGCTGCTGCATCCGCTTCCGCGCCGCTCCAAACAGGCTGGTTAAACTGGTCTGTACCGGCAAAATAAAGAGCAGCCATACTGCCGCTTAAAATATTGCTGAAGGGCAAAAAGGAAAGGTATACATCGCTGGAGCGGTACCTGCCGGAGCCCCAGATCCATAAACCTGCGCCGCTGTGAATGTTATAACGTGCAGGTTCCTGCTCCGCTACTACAGATACATTAATGAATTTAGATGTGGAAAAAGTGCCTATGTATTGAAAGCCCAAACCTTCATCAGCAGAAACGCAAAGAACAGAACGGCCCATAACCGCCGCATTGCCAACTTTAAAATGATTGGAAGAGAAAAATACGTATAGCTGGCCATTCAGGCTAAAACCATCCAGCGGCACATCAAATTCAGCCTGGGTAATACTGCCTCCGCCACTGATAATAGGCGGCTGGTTGTTAAAGGTAAGTTGCAGCCCATCTCTTGCGCAGAGATCAGTGGTGTGGGCAATGGCGTCAAAAGTAGTGCGGCCGGCCCCGTTCCAATGGCGGCCCCAGGAATCTCCAAACAGGAAAAAAACTTTCGCATTATGCCGGAAGGAAACGCCCAGGTCCGTGCCCTGAAGGCCCAGCTGGGTTTCTGTGCGGTTAAAGGCAAAAGAAGGCTGGCCATCTTTCCAGGAAGTACGGTCATACTCGCCGGTAAGCTGTACTACTTTTTGCACGTATTTCATTTGCGGCAGCGCAGGCTCTCCTATTACTACCTTGCCGCGCAGCCAGGGAAAAGCAGCATTCTCATTCAAATGCCAGTAATGCACTACGGATTGTGAACATTCATCTGTAAGCACGTCAAAATTATGCGGATGCCCGCTGGTAACATAATCGCTGCGTATAATGCAGCAGTTGCCGCTGGCGGATGCGGAGATCAGCTGTCCCCTTTGCCAGGGCGTAGTTACATCAGCATTGCTTCTCCAGAAATGCCACAGCTCTTTACGGCCATTGCTCCTGAAAAGCGGTACTACCACTTCAAAGTTGCCATGGCCGCCTTCCATAAAATCACTTTGTATAATGGAGCCCGGGCCGGCTACAACATCCTCCGGGCTTGTTACCCGCTGTCCCTTTTGCCAGGGTATAGTTACATCAGCATTGTTTTTCCAGAAATGCCAGAGTGCTGTTTTATCACCAACAAGCAATGGCACCACTACTTCAAAATTGCCATGGCCGCTGCCCTGTATAAAATCACTTTGTATAATGGAGGCAGGGCCGGCTACAACATCCTCCGGCCCGGTTACCCGCTGTCCCTTTTGCCAGGGTAGCGTTACATCCGAATTATTTCTCCAGAAATGCCAGAGCGCTGTGTTGTTGCCGACACGCAACGGCACCACTACTTCAAAGTTGCCATGGTCATCGCCCTGTACAAAATCACTTTGTATAATAGCAGCAGGGCCGGCTACAACATCCTCCGGGCCGGTTATCTGCTGCCCCTTTTGCCAGGGTGTATTTACATTAGCATTGTTCCGCCAGAAATGCCAGAGTACTGTATTATTGCCAATGAGCAATGGTACCACTACTTCAAAATTACCATGGCCGTTGCCTTGTATAAAATCACTTTGTATAATAGAAGCAGGGCCGGCTACCTGATCGGCAGGCCCGGTAATTAACTGTCCTGGCTTCCAGGTTTCCCCGCCGCCCACAGAATTATCCCGCCACCAGTGCTGCAGCTTTCCTTCATGGTTAATAATGACGGCTTCAAAATTACCATGCGGGCCGCCACCCATATTGGATTGTATGAGACTGTTGAAGATCCTCGGGGGCATATATCTTATAATAATACAAAATACAGCCGGTATTTACAATGCAGGCAGCTTACTGCCCATTCACTACAAAACCATCGTCTTTCCCATCTTCCAGCACTATGTAAGCGCGTACCCAGCTTTCTTCGCTGAGCCTGCGCCACTTATGGCCTGAGCCGGTAGTATCTGCTGCAACCAGGATATCGCCGGGATGCAGGACAAAGGTGCTGCCGTCTGTTACCGTAAATTCCAGTGTACCCCTGAGCGTTATAACCACCTGCCTCCTGGGGGCAGGGTGCCAGTCGAATGCAAGCCTGGCGGCATCATCTTCCTGGATAAAAAAATAATCGGCTGTAATATGCTGCAGCGTGGTGATCTTTCCTTCTTCAAATGCGCTATGGCCATCCGCGGTTGTAAAAAGTCTGTATGCCTTCATCTTTATAAACTCCTGTTTCAATTCCCGTAATAATGCTGTTCCTTCCCGGAAATGCCCGTTTGCTCCCAGCGCTTTCTTATATTCAGCAGCAGCACAAAATATGGGATCTCCAGCAACAGCAAAGGTACAGTCCATATCATAAAATCAAAACGCCCGAACATATTGTAAATTATAAAAAAGGAAATGCAGGTATAGAGTATATGCACCGCCGTTATTATTATTCCAATCAAAATAGCTTTCTTTTTTTCCAGCCAGATAAAAAGATTTGACAGGAAACGCAGCACGGGAAACCCCAGGCCTGAAAAAATGGTAAATAAAAGAAATCCGTCCATGGATTCATACCTTATCTGGTTCAGCCACCGTGTTACATTAATATAACTAAACGCAACAGCACCATAAACACTTAAGGCCAGATAGAACCATACATATATTTTTAGCGCCAGGGGCATTAGCTGGCGGCGGCGTATAAATGCCTGCTTCAGGAAATCCTGGTCGAATATAGTAGTGGGCTCGTTTTGCATAGGAATGAAGATGTCTGGAATGAAATATACAAATAATCTAATGTAATTCTTGCAGCCGAATGCTAAAATGCCGGAGACTGAACGCTGAACGCTCTATCATATTATTCTTTAGCTTATTTACATCTGCCTTGTTTATAAGTCATTTAAAGTGTCACTTGATAAATATTTGAGAAAAAGATCAAAAAAAATTGCGCAAGTAATTACTTGCATTTATATTTGCAAGCAATTACTTGCATATTATGAAAGCACGACGTGATGTATACCAGGCTATTGCCGACCCTACCAGGCGGGCCATCATCCATATGATTGCCGCTCAGCCGCAGAATGTGAATGCCATTGCGGAAAAATTTGACGTAACCCGTCAGGCTATCTCCCTGCATGTAAAGATCCTGACCGATTGCGGCCTCATAGTTATTAAACAGCGCGGCAGGGACCGTTTCTGCGAAGCGCAGCTGGATCAGCTGGGCGAGGTAGCGAATTGGGTGGCCCAATACCGGCAGCATTGGGAAAGCAAGTTAGACGCCATGGAAAATTACCTGGAAAAACTAAAAAAGGAAAGATATGGAAAGCCAAAAAAGTAACACGCAGGACCGGGAGCTCATCCTGACCAGAAAGCTGAATGCGCCCATAGAGCTGGTATGGGAAGTATGGACTGAACCGGAACATATTGCCAACTGGTGGGGCCCCAATGGATTTACCAATACCATCAGCACTATGGACGTGCGTGCAGGCGGTGCATGGAACCTGGTAATGCATGGGCCGGACGGGAAAGATTATGATAACAGGAGCATCTTTAAAGAGATCATCCTGCATAAGAAGATCGTTTATGAACACATCTCCTACCCCAGGATACTTGCCACCATTGACTTTGAAGCACAGGGCGATCAAACGCTTATTACCTGGCACATGCTGTTTGATTCTGCCGAAGAATTTATGGCCGTAGTAAAAGCCCATAATGCAAAAGAAGGACAGAAACAGAACGTGGAAAAACTGGCAGCCTACCTGGAAGGGTTACACGAACAACACCGCTAAAACCTACTGATATGCTGAACAGCGCAAAATTCTATATGCTGATAGCTTTATTCACATCAGCACTATCCACAAACGCACAAATCAATAATATGGAAACATTAAAAACATCCGGCCATGCGCCGGTGAATGGCATTCAAATGTATTATGAGATCCACGGCAACGGCAACCTGCCTTTGGTGCTGATCCACGGAGGCGGCTCCACTATTGAAACCACCTTTGGCGTTATATTGCCCATGCTGGCGGCCCACAATAAAGTGATTGCCGTTGAGTTGCAGGCCCACGGCCGCACCAGCGACCGCAACACGCCTGAATCCTTTGAGCAGGATGCCAGTGATGTAGCAGCCTTGCTTAAATACCTGAAAGTAGATAAAGCAAATATCATGGGGTTCAGTGACGGCGGCTGCACTACGCTGCAATTGGTCATCAGCCACCCGGAGCTGGTAAATAAAATAGTGGTGGTTTCCTCCAATTATCAAAGGGAAGGCATGGTGCCCGGCTTTTTTGACGGCCTGCAGAAAGCAACTATAAAGGATATGCCGGAGCCTTTAAAAGCGGGATTTTTAAAGGTAACGCCTGATAAAGACCGGCTGCAGACCATGTTTGAGAAAGACGTAGCAAGGCGCTTAGCTTTTAAGGACCGGCCTGAAGAAGAGCTGCGGTCTATAAAAACCCCTGCCCTGTTCATGGCGGCAGACCATGATGTGATCACCACTGAACATACGGTT
>JGI24740J21852_10001329_pt1 | contig 11240 bp, 14 predicted proteins | sample KBSCornC6_FD_21852 | JGI IMG/M metagenome (IMG submission 21852) | reverse complement strand
TGGCGAGGCAGGAACACAGGTTCTGGAGCAGAGATTACGAACAGCGGTGGGCAAAAATATGAACTTTTTCGTATGCTCATGAGCCGGCCAGCCGTTGGCCGAGCATCCTTGTGCTACGAGCTACTCGCCGCCTGCGCTCGCCGTCTCGTCCTTGAAGCTGACTTTCGTGCCTTTCTGCACCATGGACGCGAGGTCCTCGGCATCCCAGTTGGTCAACCTGATGCAGCCATGCGAGAAGGTCGCGCCGATCTTGCCCGGTTCGGGCGTGCCGTGAATACCGTAGCTCTCGATGGACAGATCGATCCAGACCGATCCCACGGGATTGTTCGGTCCGGCCGCAATCGTGAACGGCCGTTTGGCTTTGACCCCCTTGAAAGCGAAGTTCGGATCGTAGTGATAGGTGGGGTTGCGCGCGACGCGTTTGACCTCCGCCTCGCCACTCGGCGCCGGCTTCTCGGCGCTGCCGATGGAAGCGGGAAAGACCGCGAGCCATTTACCGGAAGGATCAAGAACGCGCACCAGGCGTGCGCCCTTGTCGACCTCGATGCCGGCAATCCTGGCTGGAGATTCCCCCCGATCAATATCCGGAACCAGCAACTTAGTGCCGGCCTTCATGAACCCGATCCCCGGATTGAGCCTCCTGAGCAATTGCTCGCTTATGTGGAAGCGCTCGGCCAGTTTCTCCGTCACGTTGTGATAGCCGAGCGTCCGCAGGCGGGCCATCTTCTCCATGCGCGCCGGAATGCGCTTGGTAAAGGGTCCGCTCACATCCTTGCGTGTCAGTTCGTAGCTCACCACGACTGGGTTGGTGGAGGTTGCCGTCAGCCTGTCCCAGGTCTCCGGCGTAAGCTTGCCGTCGGAGGACAATCCGTTCGCAGTCTGAAAGGCCCTAATGGCCTTTGCGGCGTTGTCTGAGAAGCGGCCCTCGATCATGCCTGGCGAGAAACGGGCGCGATCCAAAAGTATCTGCGCCTTCAGGATAACCGGGCTGAAGCCTTTCGATCTTTCGGGTGAGAATTGCGCTTGATTGACAGTGGCGGAGTCGAGCTTGGCCGCCGCTGTCCCGTCGCAAGTGAGGGCAAGCGCCGCAGCCGCGACGAGAAGGAGCCTGACCATCGATGCCTCCACCAGAACCTGTTTCTATGACGCATCAACGCCGATATGGTTCCGGCCCATGAGGCTCCTCCAACGGCTTAACGGGCCTCGGATACGCTGGGGCTCTGGCCAGGCGCTTCGCTGTCAACCAGAAGATGGTCATGATGGAAGAGGCGAGCATCGCTCGCCGACCTGCCTGCCGGCCCGAAAGAACCGGCATCGGCGATGCTCGCGATTCTGGAGGCCGCGGTCAATTGTCGCTTTCCGCCGCAAAATGACGCTGTCGCACGACGCTGCCTCTAGGCCACCTCGAGGAAGAATGAACCGGACCATCAGAGGCGCCATCCTCAAGACCATCAGAGGCGCCATCCTCAAGCGCTCTTACGACGACGAGAGCCAAGCATCGTCGCGCCACGTCGTCGCCGCTTTACAACTTCGCCTGCATGAGCCGCACCTCGAGGTCTGACCTGCGAGTCCGATGGGGCAATCGACAACGGGATGGTTTCGAACTCGACCTGATCCAGCAAAGTGCCGGTACTGAACATCTAGGAACAGAGGTAGTGTAAGGTTTTGCGCCAATTGCGCCGTTGGCAGGAACTGGCACGGCTGCACGACGTTTCCAGGACACGCAGTCAAGGAGTGCTAGAATGCAAACCTCACCAGCGAGTCCCGAGTATCCTCCGACCGCGCCTGCCATCCTTCCCTTTCATGGTACGGTGACGGTCAGATTCTCTGACGCCATTGTTGCGTCAAGCGAGTGCGCAAAAATGCTCTACGAAGACGGGCGAGATCCAGTCTTTTACATCCCGTTCGAGGACATCTATTTCGAGCTTTTCGAGAAAACCAACGCCACCTCGGAGTCTGCATGGGGCACGGCCGGCTATTGGCGCGTGCATGCAGCCGGTGCATCGGCTGACAATTTCATGTGGGCCTACGAGACTCCCGAAACGGCCGCCCTGGCCATCGCCCGGCACGGCGCATTCGACCCGCACAAGGCCCGCATCGACGCCGATCCGGCCGAGGACAAGCAGCATACCCCGCACCTCCCCGAATAGTCATGTAATGGGGAAGCTGATAATGCCGGACATGTTTTGGCATGTGGACGCAGCAAAGGAACTAATCAATGCGCCCAAAATCATCGCGCGATATTCCGGGACAAAAGCCTCGCAACGACAGGGATCGGACCAGCCGGAAGGCCGCTGCTAAAACCCCGGATAAGACCAACGACTGGGATCGAGATGCAGTCCACGGTGAGGGCGAGTCGATCGGAATAGAGATTGAGCAAGTAGAGATTGAGCAAGGGATCGAGTCGAAATAGGCGTTTATTCAGGATTGTCGAAGGGCCGAATTGAGCCACTCGTACAGGAATCCCTGCGCGTCCTCGAGATCAGCAATTTCCCGTACCAGATTATCGGCGCTCTCACGAAAACAGGGCAGTCGAAAATCCGATTGTTTTTAGGATCCTGCAAGTTAACGAACAACTGAGTTTTTGATGCAGGCCAGCCATATGGTCAGCGGCCGAGCGCGATATGAGGATTTTGTGCGTCAAGACGGTCGAAACGGGCGTGGGAGAAATCAACGGAACGGTTGGCTTCCACCTCCACATATCCTCCGGCGTTCGTGACCGCTGTACTGAATGATGACGGCACGCTTTCCTAACTGCCCGCGCGGCACCGCTTTGCGCGACGGGTCCGCATTTGGAACACAGTCATGCTGGAAAATTGGGGCCGCACTTGTCCCCTTCTTGCTTCTCCGTGAGAACTTGCAGGCGGCGGGCTTTTGCCTATCGCTCTGCTAGGACCGCCGCCGGCACGGATTCAAATAGGATTTGTATTAATCTGGTGCGCCCCGCAGGACCGGCTTGGGCTTGCTGCAGGTCTCGACGCATAGCAGATAAGCCGCCGCCACAGAGGGCGGCGGGCAGTTATCCTACCAGTCTTGCCTGGTGTACCAGGCGTCGATATCCCTACGCGCGCGGTCGCGTTCGATGCCGTAGCGCTCCTGGATCTTACCTTCGAGTTGATCGCGTTTGCCAGCTATGCGATCAAGGTCATCATCAGTGAGTTTTCCCCACTGTTCTTTGACCTTGCCTTTGACCTGCTTCCAGTTTCCCTCAACGCGGTTCCAGTCCATCACGACCTCCTTCATTCGAAAAAGGATCGAACGTCGTTTTGCCGCGGAAGTTCCAGGCAATCGGGGGTGCCGAGCCCGATCCACGAAAGTCCCGCGTGTTGCCGAATGAATCATGGGCAGCGTGTATTCGTCTATCGACGAAGCCGTCAACCTTCCTCCCCATATGTTGACCAGCCCGGGATGCGGAAAGCGCACCTAAATTGCCCAGGTGTGTCGCATCGTTAATAGCCGCTACAGCAATAAGTTGCATAACAAACATTATGGAACTTGCAAATACTCAATACAATCAATATGGTAAGTCCTCATTAGGCCGACCTTGGCGGTGGCCGGGACACTGGTCTGCTATCTAACCCTTCGCACACCTAAAACCTATTTTGTGGCCTTCTACGATCAAGGAATCTGTCAAAGAGTGCCTGTATTTGATTGTACGCTAATATGCGTTTTCAGCTAGGCAAGCGTGGGGGCTATCAAATCCGACGAAGGAAATTGGATGGCCACTCTCCATTATGCATCAGGCGGATCAGCGACGGAGGTCGCAGCCGCCGGATTCAATCTTGTCGACGTTTCATCCGTGGACGAACTCAACGCCTTGCCGGCTGGCACGAAAGGTCTGGTTTGGCTGGATGAAGCCAATGGCGCAACCTCGTCTTTCATTGACAAAGTCACGCCCTTCATCGGCAACCCGAAGGTGTTCGGCTTCTTCCTCGTCGACGAGCCCGATCCCACGGGCAAATGGGGAACCTATGCCACAGCCGACAATCTGAAGGCGGAATCCGACTGGATCCACACCCACCTGCCCGGCGCCAAGACCTTCATCACCATGATGAACATGGGGTCTTCGGCTGATCCCGATTTTTCAAACACTTTCAATCCCGCCAACACGCATATCGACTATTACGGCGTGGATCCCTACCCGGTGCGCACCGGCACAAGCACCGTCGACTACAATATGATCGACAGGACCGTGGCCGCGGCGGTCGCCTCTGGCGTTCCGCTCAGCCAGATCGTTCCGGTTTATCAGACGTTCGGCGGCGGCAACTACACCACCGATACCGGCGGCCAATATGTCCTTCCCAGCGTCGCCCAGGAGCAGACCATGCTGGACCACTGGGCCAAGGCGGCGCCATCGCCCGCCTTCGACTATGCCTATGCCTGGGGTTCTCAACAGGGCGACACCGCGCTTGGCGACTCGCCGGCGCTGCAGGCCTTGTTCCAGCAACATAATCTCAGCAGCGCCGCAAGCGCCCCGGCAACCCCTCCCCCGAGCATTTCTGGGACTCCTAGTACTCCTAGTACTCCTAGTACTCCTAGTACTCCTAGTACTCCTAGTACTCCTAGTACTCCTAGTACTCCTAGTACTCCTAGTACTCCTAGCACTCCCAATATCTCCGGTACCCAAGGGAGCCCTGGCACCGCTAGTACACCGAGTACTCCAGTTGTCGCCAATCCTAGCGATGGTAGACATCATAATTCTGATGGTGCCGATTTGATCCACGGAACCGGTGCCGTCCATCATGTCCCCAATGCCAACCACTGGGTGACAGAGTCGGCCGGTGTCGGCAGGGGCATAGGACTTGCCTCACTGGCCGATACCGGCAGGGATGCCTTCGCATTCGATGCAGGCGCTCTTGCGGCCCGCGGTGCCGACCGCCCTACGGACTTCAGCGTCTCCCAACAAAAGTTTCATCTCGACCACGCTTTGGGGCTTCACACGGGCGCTCCACCAAATAGCGCTCTCGTCGCCGGCATGGGCTCGCATGATGGTAGCGACCATATCATCTACAACAGTTCGACCGGAGCGCTCTCTTTCGACAACCATGGCACCGGAGGTGCTCATCACATAGAATTCGCCCATTTTCCCGCTGCCTTAATCTGAAAAGGCCTTTAGAACGGCCGCCATTGACCGAAGCCCCGCAAATCACTCAGACCAAGTCTGTGGCCCTCGAAGTGCGTCTCAGAAGATGATTGGTGCCTGGGAATGATCAAGCGCGTGACCGACGATCGCATCAGCGTTTAATTCCCAGCTACAATTTCCCTCATTCAATTATCGAACGGCCAAGTTGTTGAAGGGCCAACAGAGCCGCGTTTGGCGGACTAGAATGAAGGCGCTGATCGATGAGCCGGATTGACAAACCATGACTAGGCCTTCCGACGTTGGCCGGCCGTTCCCCTTCATCGTGCTCATCGATTGGCGCTGCCGTTCACGAAAATTCATCATTAGCAACTAGGTGGAATGTTGGGCCGGAACCTTCCGCCCGCGTCCCGCTGTCCGGGGGAACCTCACCCGCTTCCGACAGCGCTGGAAGTTGATTTGTAGCTGTCCGGCAAAGCCTCAGTTCAAAAACGAAGGTGGACCATCCGCACCATGGGTTTGAGCGATCCCTCGCCAGAATAATTAACCGTGGATGCTGTGTGGATATCCCCGCCGCGCCCATTGCGAATCGAGGTGATGCGGGCACCTTGGCCGAATGGTCGCAGGATATGTTGAAATGGTGCTATTCGAGCAGTCGCTTTGCGACGGCGACGGTATGCATCGGCCATTCGCCGATCGCGTCGCTGACGCTGCGGCGAAAACATCCGGAACGGTCTTGTTCGACGTTCGTATCGATGGTGACACCCAAGTCCAACGAATGGCCGCTATCGGATATGACGACGCTGGCACCGCAATAATTTTGATGGAGAAGACCGGAGACTTGAGGTGCGCGTCGGTAAACGGCGAGACCGCCGTGTTGGTAGCGGAGCTGGCCGCTTGGGAATCATCTCCTCTTAGCGAGCATGCGCGCGTTGATTTCCGAGGGACGGCAGCGATGCTGTTGGCAAAGCTTCGCAGTTCCGGTCACTTCGGCCGATCCATTTGATCCTCTGCAGCACACGGGGCACGTTTGGTGCGGCGCCCTCCGTCCAGCCCGGTTAAGTGCGAGGGATGCTCTGAGCGTCGTGCAGCAAACTTTCGAGCCTGACAATCGTATCTCGAACCAAATCGTGAGCGCGGCTGCTCTCTCCGAGACACATTGCCGCCTCGCATTCACCTAACACAGCGACAGCGTTCTGAATCTCTCGCTTGAGATCATCGGTCTTTTTGCTCATTATCAATTATAGTCCGTTCGAGCCGTCGCCGCAAATCGTTGCCCTGAAGGCGTCAGGTTATCAATCGCGGGCCGCAGGTCTCGCCACAGGCGATAGAATTGCGACCAGGATGTTCGTCTTCGGCTGCTCGTACCTCCAGGGAGAGGCCGCACTTTCACCGGATCTGGAAGCTGCTATATTGGTCTTTTGGTCATTGCCTGCGCGCCATACGGTCCTCCTCGGGAACAGTTTCACCGAACAAGCTGGTCAGCAACCAGCGTGAAGCGATAGGTTCTGCCCCAACCTGCGAGTTCGCCGGATTTCTTTAAGCGGGCTCACGGCGATTTTGTGGGCTGCTGCCCTCCCAGCGCGCCTGGCGATCATCGGCGCTACGCGAAGGTTAAGCTTGGTTTTTAGGGTGACCGGTCGTTGCGGGCGTGCAGGGGCCATGGCAAAGGACGCCGCCCTCGATCTGATGGCAAAGCCAAGCTTTCGCCTCGCTGAAACGGGACCGAATAATTGATCCTGGTTGGTGCCAATTCCGACGCACGAACCATGGCAGGTTCATCCGGCGAGGCGCCAGATCGATAAAGCACTACGCTCACTGCAATCTCACTGCGACTTCCCAAGACAGCGCCTACACGTCGCTCATGTCGTCGCCTGACAGAACGGCGGGTTGTGGCACTCGTCAGGCATCCTTCCGCCTGGCCTTTCGCGTCCGCTCCCGATCCTGCGCGCCAGCTTCACATCGACTCGATCTGTCTGCCATTGGAACCAAGCAATCGCCAGGAGGTTTGGCTCTCATCGTCGTCTCCAACAAAGGAGTAGCTGCATGAGAAATACCTTTCGCCTAACGTCTCTGTCGCTTGCCACCTCACTGGGGTTTGCATTGCCGTCATTCGCCGCCGAGACTGCGCAAGACTTCGTAACCAAGGCCGCGATTGGCGGAATGTTTGAGGTCCAGTCGAGCAAGGTCGTCCAAGACAAGCTTCAGGACCAGGCGCTGAAGGACTTCGCCCAGAAGATGATCTCCGATCATGGGGCTGCCAACGCCAAGCTCGAAAGCATCGCCGGCGAACAGAAATTGCAGGTGCCTGCCGATCTCGATGCTTCTCACAATAGCGACCTCGACAAGCTGAAATCAGCTTCAGCACCAGTCGATAAGCCATATGCGGTCATGCAGAAGGCTGCTCATGCCGATGCTGTCAGTCTGTTCGAGGCGTACGCCAAGGATGGCGACAACGCCGCCCTGAAATCCTTCGCTTCTGAGACATTGCCTACACTCAAGATGCACCGGGACATGATCCAGAAGGCTGAAACCAAGGCGCCTGCCAACGAAAGCACAACGCCCGCAGTCTCAACCAGCGGCGTCAATAATCCCGCAGCTCCGGTACCCGGCGCCAACAGCTTCACCGAAGACCAGGCAAAAAGCGCGATCCAGAAGGCCGGTTATACCGACGTCTCTGCACTCAAGAAGGACGACAAGGGCATCTGGCGCGGGACGGCGAGCAAGGACGGCAAGTCGACTCCAGTCGCTCTCGACTATCAGGGCAACGTCGTTGCCGACACTCAGTGATCAAAAGAAAGGATAAATGCGATGCAAACCGTAACGGGATTGTTCGACGACTATGATGACGCCAACGATGCCGTAGGCGAACTTGTGGCAACTGGCGTGCCTCGCGATGAGATCAGCCTCGTGGCCAACAACGCGACCGGGTGGTACAAAGCCGACGACGCCGAGGCGGGTGAGGATGCGGCCACCGGAGCTGGCCTTGGCGCCGTCGTGGGCGGCGCCGGCGGCCTGGCGACTGGCCTCGGGTTGATGGCCATCCCTGGCCTTGGACCTGTCGTTGCGGCTGGATGGCTGGCGGCCACGGCTGTCGGCGCGGTCGGTGGTGCCCTGGTTGGTGGGGCCGCAGGCGGCATTATCGGGGCTATGACCAAAGCCGGTGTCCCGGAAAACGATGCCCATGTCTATGCGGAGGGTGTCCGTCGCGGTGGAACGATGGTCACAGCCAGGGTCGAGGACAGTCTTGTTCCGAACGCCGAACAGATCCTCAAGCAATACAACTCGGTCGACATCGCTGACAGGCGCTCTGCGTATGAAGCCGCCGGCTGGACCGGTTTCGATCCCGCGGCCGACGTCTATCCTGACGACGACCTCCGGCGGGGGACCCGGGCGCGATCTCTGATGTAAACCGCAGGGCGGCGAAGCCGCCCTGTTCTTCTCTTAGATGCTATAGAGCCAATGCGCCTAAAGCGGCTCGCGACCGCTGAGGTCAACCCAGGCGGGAGCATGGTCGCTTGGTTTCTCCCATCCGCGCACTTCAACATCGACGCCAGCTGAGTGTATCCGACCGGAAAGTGAGGGGCTCACCAGGAGGTGATCCATGCGCAGGCCAGAACTGCGATCGTAACCTCCCCGGTAGGTGAAATTCCAGTAAGTGTAGATGCCTTTTTCCGGATGTATTGTGCGCACGGCGTCCACCCATCCGCCGGCCAACATGTCAGCATAGGCCTTGCGGGTCTCGGGAAAATACACCGCATCGCCAACCCAGCGGTGCGGCACGACCGCGTCTATTTCGGTTGGGACGACATTGTAATCGCCACACAGAACCGTCGGCACGTTTTCCTCAAGCAGTAGCTGTCCGTAGGCAATGAGACGGTCGAACCATCTAAGCTTATATTCGAATTTTGGCCCCGGCGCTGGATTGCCGTTTGGCAGATAAAGGCAACCGACGACGAGGCCATCGACCTCCGCCTCAAGATAGCGGCTATGGGTGTCGTCCGGGTCGCCCGGCAACCCGCGTCGTCGTTCAAGCGGCACTTGCCCCCGGCCCAGGATGGCAACACCATTGTATGATTTTTGACCGTGCCAGATCGCGCCGTAACCGACGGCCTCGATCGCTTTTTCAGGGAACTTCTCGTCCGAGGTTTTTAACTCCTGCAGGCAAACAATGTCGGCACCGGTTTCCGACAGCCATTTCAGCAGCACAGGCAGCCGACCGTTTACACCATTCACGTTGAATGTTGCCACCCGGGTCATTTTCGATCGCATGGGGCCACCTACTGTGTTGACTTCGGAGCCGGATGACGTCGCCGCATGATATCGATAAGGCTGCTGTGAAGATCATCCCAATTTTCGACTATGTCTTTGTCGGTGATGCCTTGCGCCTCTGCTTCGACCGCGAGCCGTTTGGCGAGTTCCGTTATGTCCGCATTACCCACGCGCCGGCCGTCCAGCAGATCGTATCTCTCCATCCACAGGTGTAAAAAGTGAACGGCGCGCTGACATTTCACGTTCGCGCTCCCACATCGAAATTTTCCATGGCGTTGACAACAATGCGGCAGAGGCTGTCGAAGTCGGCGTCTATTTCAATCCGCTTGAGGCCGTCGGCCCTGACCTCGGCGGCAGGTTTATGGATGGGCTCGTCTCTGAATAGATGCATCCGCATTGGCGGTCTCCGGAGTGCCGTCTGCAAATTCACCAGGGCAGAAAATTGACGCCGCGCGTGTTCGTTTATTCATAAGCTCAAGCGCGACTTTCCGTTCCTATAGCGTTTTCGATATTCGTCGTGGTCAGAGCAGGGACGTTGCGAAGGTTGCTCCCGCTCGACTGGCGAAATTCCATCCTTATCGGCAGGAGTGCCGCCTGCGGGAGAGAGTGGCCCGGGCCGAATTCCCTGTCGACGGCATCACTGAGCTGTCGTTTCACCATAATGGATCCGAAGATGGATTCTCCCCTTCCTGCGGGCTAATCACGGCCTGAAGAAAGGCTAGAGGCGACGGGAAACGCGCGCCCGGACCGTTCCTCACCCCGAAGCGGGCAGCTTCATTCCGAGCGGTGAATTCAGACAGCGGGAGGTCTGATGGTCGCGTTCGCGGGCTATTGTTCAAGCCTTCTCACGTTGGTGTTCGCCGGGATATCTCCCGAGACATCTGCCCCTGCCGATGTTGGACGATCGCGTCGAGTACTGCTTCGTACGTGCTCCCGTTGTCTTGCTTGAGCTCCTCGCTACGGATGCCGATCGCTTTGGCGTCGGAGAGAAGCTTCTGCGTTGCTTCAGCAAGCGTGACCACATTGGCACCAACAATTCCCGACATATTGTTCATCAGCCATTGGCGAAGGAATTTTGCGCCGCGTTCACTCATCGTTTTGCTCCACGCAATTCCCTTTCCATCTCCTGCAGAGAGGCGGCCCGTGATGCAGTTCTCTTATGGGTGTTGGCCTTTTCATCGCCCCAGAAAGCCACTGTTCGCGCAACCTTCCCGTCCTGGATTCCTGAGCCTTTTGTCGGCATGAATGATCCGGTGGGCATCTCTGGCCGCGCGTTTTATTCGACGTTTGTCAATCTTTCTCCGCATGAAAACCTCCCTTGTGGTTGTTTCACAAAATGTGATCCGCCGCAGGATGGTTCCAGCGCGCAAGCCCAGACATTGGCTTGGTAAAAAACGTACAAATGACGCTGAACGAGCCCACTTGCGAACGGTAAAGCGAACGGTTCCGAGACAGGAAATGATCGCTGTCCTAGCCTGCTTCCGGCTTTGCGGACAAATTGCGAAAACAGCACATGAGAGTGACGGGGATGCAGTCTCGGCATCACGCAAACAGGTTCGTTCAAATCTTAAAACCCGTCGAAGGTTTTAGAGGCGCGTAATATTGGTCGCCCTCACGACAATATCGTTCTGGCGGAATTCCTCGGCGAGCTTCCCCTTCACTGTTTGCCAATACGTGGCTTCCAGAGTCTCGGCCATGACCTCGAACAACACGACGTCATCGTGGTGGCTGCCGCCTCCGCCTTCGTGCCACAAGCCATTGGCCGGCGAACGCATGTAAGCGGTCGCACCGCCAAATTTCTCAGCGAGACGTTCTTGAACGTCACGGTAAAGCGTCGTTGGGAAAGGTGTCCCGGAATTGTCGTTCAAGGGGAGCAGTATTTCCACCA
>JGI24740J21852_10001327_pt1 | contig 11248 bp, 7 predicted proteins | sample KBSCornC6_FD_21852 | JGI IMG/M metagenome (IMG submission 21852) | reverse complement strand
CAAAGTTTGCTTCGGAGAATGGTACGCTGGTATTCCCATCTGCTTCTGTAGCCTGGCGTTTTTCTGCGGAGGAATTTATGCGTAAGCTTACCTGGCTCTCAGATGGTAAGCTGCGGTTTGGTTACGGCGCTGTAGGTAATAATCGTATAGGCGACCTGTTATACCGGCAGCTGTACGGGGTAACCGGCCAGTATGCATTTAACCATTCCATACTGCCGGGTTTTGCGCCCTCAGCGCTGGCAAATCCTGCGCTGCGCTGGGAAAAGAATATAACGCGCAACCTTGGGCTGGACCTTGCCTTCTTTGATAACCGCTTACAGCTTACCATTGATGCCTATAAAAATACTGCGAACGATCTTTTACTGGCCGTGCAAATACCGCCAACAACCGGTTACACCACGCAGGTGCAGAACATTGGCGCTACCTCTAACCGGGGTATAGAGCTGCAGATAAGCGCAACGCCTATACGGCAAAAGGCTTTTACCTGGAGCACGGATTTCAATATTGCTTTAAACAGGAACCGCGTGGAGAATCTTGGCGGTCCCGCGCAGATCACCCGTAACTCCGGCTGGCAGGGCTCAGACGGGGTAGATGATTATTTAGTGAAAGTAGGACAGCCGGTAGGTTTGATGTACGGTTTTGTAACAGATGGCTTTTATACCCTCAACGATTTTGACTATAATGCGGCTACCGCTACCTACACCATTAAAAAAGGTATTCCGGTGAACGGTGTGTATGGCACCCCGCAACCCGGCATGTTAAAGTGGAAAGACCTGAGCGGCGATGGGCTGATCACGGCAGATGCCGACCGCGCGGTGATCGGTAATGCCAACCCTAAATTTACCGGCGGGTGGAATAACCAGTTCACCTACAAGAACTTTGACGCCAGTATCTTCATCAACTTTGTAGTGGGCAACGATATTTATAATGCCAATAAATTAGAGTGGACAGACGGTGCTTTTCCCAACCTGAATATGATAAGCACTATGAAGAACCGCTGGACCAACATCAACAGCCAGGGGCAGGTAGTAACAGATCCCAGTGAGCTGGCCGCGCTGAACGCAAATGCCAGCATCTGGACACCCGTGCGGGTGCAGCGCTGGTGGCTGCATTCCTGGGCAGTGGAAGACGGCTCTTACCTGCGCCTGAATAATGTAACCTTAGGATATACTCTTCCCAAACGTATTACGGAGCGGGCCAGGATCTCAAGCCTTCGTGTATTCAGCACCGTGAATAACCTGGCCGTAATAACCGGTTATTCAGGTTATGATCCGGATGTTACTGCCCGCCGCAGTGATCCCTTAACCCCCGGTGTGGACTTTGCGGCTTACCCCCGTTCCAGGACCTGGGTGTTTGGTGTAAACGTTACTTTTTAAAACTTAAACTTGACAGCTCCCATGAAACATATATCCTATAAGCGCTTAAGCGGTATCATTATTACGCTTGCAGCTTTATTTACCATGCAGGCCTGTAAAAAATGGACGGAGGTAGAGCCCCGTTCCCAATACAATATACCGGAAGTTTTTTCAGACGTGTCCAATGCCACCTCCGCTGTAATTGGCGTGTATGATGAGCTGCAGGGCGATAATGGTTATGGCATACGCATTAGCATGTATTACCCTTACGATTCAGATGAAGGCATTGTGAGCGGCAATATTGATAACGGCCGCAGAGGCGTGGGCCGCTACCAGCTGCTGCTCACCAACGCAGAAATAAGCAACCCTTTCCGGCAGCTGTACCGGGGCGTGGAAAAAGCCAATCTTTGCATTGAGCAAATTCCATTAATGCAATTATATACCAGCGGCACAGATGATCAGAAAAAGGAATTGCGCCGTTTGTATGCAGAAGCCCTTACGCTGAGAGCCCAGTTTTACCAGGAGCTGATCCGCAACTGGGGCGATGTGCCGGCGCCCATGATCCCTGCTTACGAACAAGCCAGCCTGTTTATTGGCCGGGCCGACAGGGACTCTACCTACGATAAACTGCTGGCTGACCTGGCCACTGCCAAAGATCTATTGCCCTGGCGCACGGAAGCACCGCGTAATGAGCGGATAACCAAAGGCGCTGCCATGGCCTTACGCGCAAGAATAGCGTTGTGCCGTGGCGGTTATGCGCTGCGCAGCAACGGGCAAATGGAAAGAAGGAGCGATTACCTGAAATACTACACCATTGCCAGGGATGAATGCGCCGAACTAATGCAGCACCGTGGTGAACATACGCTAAATCCTAATTTCCAGGATATCTGGAAAAATGTAACTTCTTTTAAGTACGATCCGCAGGGCGAAGTGCTGTTTGAAGTAGGGGCCGGCGGCGGCAATGGCAACAGCGACAGCCGCATGGGTAACTATGATGGGCCGAATGTAAACGCGGCATCCCGTTACGGGGCCGGTGGCGGCGGCATTGTGATGCTGCCTAATTACTTTTACGCTTTTGATTCAGTAGATACCCGCCGCGATGTAACCATTACATCTTACCAGGTACCTTCTTCAACCAATATAAAATCGCAGCGCCGCCTGGGTGAATTAAATACAGGCAAATACCGCCGCGACTGGCGCGTGCCCTTATTGCCCGGGAATGTTTTAAACGTAGGCTATAACTGGGTGCTGATACGCTTTGCAGATGTGCTGCTGATGTTTGCAGAAGCGGAGAATGAAATTAACGGCAGCCCTACAGCCGCTGCTATTGCCGCTTTTGAAGAAGTGCGCAGGCGCGCTTACAAGGGTAATGAAAGTAAGATGGGCGCCACCCCCGTGACCAAACAGGAATTTTTTAATGCCATTGTAAATGAGCGTTATCTTGAGTTTGGGCATGAAGGCATCCGTAAATTTGATCTGCTCCGCTGGAACCTGCTGGCCACAAAGCTGGCGGAAACCAGGACAAAGATCCAGCAGATCCGTGACCGCACCGGGGCCTATAGCTTTGTGCCACGCTACATTTACTGGAAGAATAATGGTGAGGAGATCCAGTATTATGTGCCCGGCAGCACGGAAGGAACAGCAGTTCCCTGGTACCAGCCCACGCAGGCGCCGGACCCGCTTACCGGATGGACCCGGGCAGATTGGGCGCAGCACCTGACTGTAACCAATGCTATTGATAACCTGGCTTTGTGGGAAGGACTGGCACGGTTTTTTGTTTCCGGTAAAAGTGAGCTATATCCTTTTGACCAGGCTACCTTAGATGCGTACCAGGGCCGCCTGGCTCAGAATCCCGGTTATTGATACCCGCTGCCCAAAGTGATGCGGATGAACGTAATGCGACGCAACGATGTTGAGCAGCGGGCAGCTGCCCGTACCAAAATATTAACAACAGATCTTTTGATTATGCGAATGCAAAGAGCGTTTTTTTTACTATGGTTAATGATGGCAGCTGTTACATTAACAGCGCAAACAACCATTCCGCCAACCAAAATAACCGTTGCGCAGGATGGCAGCGGCGACTTTAAAACTATCCAGGAAGCCGTGAACTCCGTGCGCGACCTGTCGCGGCTGCAGGTGAAGATCTTTATTAAGAACGGCACCTATAATGAGAAGCTGGTGATCCCTTCCTGGAAAACAAATATTTCGCTGATAGGCGAGAGTAAGGAAGGTACCATTATCACCAATAACGACTATACCGGTAAGCCATTTCCAGGCAAAGATCCCAGCGGCAAAGACAAGTACATGACGTATACCTCCTACACGGTGCAGGTGCAGGGCAATGACTTCAGCGCAGAGAACCTGACCATACAAAACACCGCGGGCCGCGTGGGGCAGGCCGTGGCCCTGCATGTGGAAGCTGACCGTGTGGTGATAAAGAACTGCAGGCTGCTGGGTAACCAGGATACTTTATATGCTGCCAAAGAAAGCTGCCGGCAATACTACCAGGACTGTTATATTGAAGGCACTACTGATTTTATTTTTGGAGAAGCCACTGCCGTGTTCCGGGATTGTACCATTAAAAGCCTGATGAACTCTTATATAACGGCCGCGTCTACACGGCAGGGGCATGCATTTGGATTTGTGTTCTTTAATTGTAAGCTGCTGGCAGATACCGCTGCTAAAAAAGTTTTCCTGGGCCGCCCCTGGCGGCCTTATGCCAGAACAGTTTTTATTCATTGTGAATTGGGCGGCCACATTACCCCACAGGGTTGGGACCCCTGGAAGGGAGATGCCATGTTCCCTGACAAAGACAAAACAGCCTATTATGCGGAGTATGGGAACACCGGCCCCGGGGCTTCCGTAAAGGACCGCGTGGCATGGTCAAAACAATTAACCAAAAAGGAAGTGGAACAATATACCATCCCCCATATCCTGGGAGGCGCTGATAACTGGAACCCTTTGCATTAGCAGCACTATCAGGCGCCCTGGCCTATATTAATACTAAGCCCGCCATCCACTACAAAGGTAGCGCCGGTTACGTAATCACTTTCAGCAGATGCCAGGAAAACAGCAATGCCGCTGATGTCCTCCGGTTTGCCGGCCCGCTTTGCAGGAATGTGTTGCTCTTTTTCCTTGCGTACCTGCTCATTTTCCATGGCTTCCTTATTCATATCAGTAAGGATCATGCCGGGGGCAATGTTATTTACGCGAATGCCCTTGTCTGCCACTTCCAGCGCCAGGCTTCTGCTAAAATTTTTGATAGCCGCTTTGGAGGCATTGTAGTCTGCATTGCCGGCCGTATTCACCTCTTCGTGAATAGAGCTGATGAATATAATATTCCCGCCTTTCAGGGCCGGCTGGTTTAAAAATGCCCTGCTGCAATAAAAGGGACCGTATAAGTTTGTTTTGATACAGGTATCAAAAACATGCGTAGCCATATCTTTGACCGGTATATTGCTGCCATTAACCGCTGCATTATTCACCAGGATATTCACCGTCCCGAACTGCTCATTCACCTTGCTGAATATTTCTTTTACGGCTGCTTCATCTGCAACATCCAGCTTAAAATAAATGGCTTTGCCACCTTCTTTGTTTATTTGATCTCTGAGCTGTGCGGCTGCGGGCTCATCCGAATGGTAAATAATAACAACCTTTGCACCTTCAGCAGCATAGGCCAATGCAATAGCCCGGCCAATACCGGCATCAGCGCCGGTAATGAGGGCCACCTTGTTTTCAAGCTTTTTCATTTTCCAATTAATTAAATGAGCATATGGGAATACTTTCCTAATTTAATGAAATGAAATAAGATACGCTACTATATGAGCAAGAAAACAGGATTTGAACCTATAGAGCATCATGGAATTATTGGCAATATGCGCACGGCGGCGCTGGTGTCTTTAACCGGATGTATTGATTTTCTTTGCGCCCCCAGGTTTGATTCCCCTTCCGTGTTTGCCTCATTGCTTGACCAGCAGGCAGGCGGCGCCTTTACCATTACCCCCAAAATGAAGGATGTAGTAACCAAACAGCTGTACATCCCTTTTACAGCAGTACTGATAACCCGGTTCTTTTCTGATACCGGTATTGCTGAGATCACTGACTACATGCCGGTTATGCCGGATACCTGCAATAGTTATAACGTAATTGTAAGAAAGGTTACTGCCATAAGGGGTAATATTGATTTCAATATGCATTTTCAGCCCCGTTTGAATTATGGCAGATCCATGCATACAGCCGCGGGGGATAACGACAGCATTCTGTTTGATTGCAATGAACCGGAAGCAGACGGGCTTACGGTTCGTTTATCCGCCAACGTGAAGCTGAAGATGCGGAAACAGGATGCCTACGCCAACTTTAAGCTGAAAGAATCCAAAACGGCCCATTTTGTAATGGAATCTGTGCAGAAGGGGGAGGAGCAATACCTTTCAGACTTTGAATTTTTTGTGCAGCATACATATTTTGAAACCATCCGCTACTGGCGTTCCTGGACCCGCCAATCAACTTACAAAGGAGGCTGGGAAAGCATTGTAATGCGCTCAGCCATTACGTTAAAATTATTAACCTGTATAGAACATGGTTCTGTAATTGCAGCCGCCACCTTTGGGCTGCCGGAAGAAATAGGCGGGCTGCGTAACTGGGATTACCGTTATACCTGGATCCGGGATGCAGCTTTTAGCATGTATGCATTTTTAAAATTAGGATTTCATAAAGAAGGGAAGGCGTTCCTGGACTGGATTGTTAAACATGCCAAGGAGAAGGACATGCATTTGATTTACCGGGTAGATGGCAGCACAGACGTTGATGAAATTGAATTTGTGCACCTGCAGGGCTACAAACAATCACACCCGGTAAGGATTGGCAACGACGCCAATAAACAGCTGCAGCTGGACATACACGGGGAATTGCTGGATACCATTTATATCTACAATAAGTTTTACGAACCGGTAACGCATGAGCTATGGGAGCTGATTGAAAGAGAAGTGAACTATGTGATCGATAACTGGGAAAAAGCAGATCACGGCATCTGGGAGATCCGGCAAAAGAAAAAGCACTTCCTGAATTCCCGTTTAATGCTGTGGGTGGCCATGGACCGGGCTATTAAGATAGGCCGTGACCGGTCTTTCCCCTTTCCGGTACAAAAATGGGAATCTGTAAGGGATGAAATTTACAACGACATTTACCACAACTTCTGGAACGAGGAACAACAGGCATGGGTGCAGCATAAAGCAAACGGCAAGGCGGGCGATACCATAGATGCCAGCGTGTTGTTAATGCCGCTGGTGCACTTTATTACCCCCGAAGAGCCCCGCTGGAAATCCACCATGGAAGCCATTAACAACAAGCTAAGGCTGGATGTGCTGATATACCGCTACGATAATGATATTGATGGATTTGACGGGCTAACCGGTAAGGAAGGCACCTTTAACATGTGCTCATTCTGGTATGTTGAATGTTTGGCAAAATCAAAAAGGCTGGATGAAGCCATAGAGAACTTTGAAAAAATGCTGGGCTATGCTAACCACCTGGGGCTGTTCTCTGAACAGATCAGTAAAAAAGGCGAGCACCTGGGAAACTTTCCGCAAGCCTTTACCCACCTGGCTTTGATCAGCGCCGCACTGGAGCTTGACAAGCAAATAGGCCGGCTGGATAAGACCGGCGGCTTTTAGCTATACCGGTTTATAGAACGGCACTGTAATGCCGGTAAAGTCCTGCGACCGGAAGCTAAGGGGCTGCATTTTTTCCGCTGCATCTTTTCTTTTTATAATAAAGGTAATACCGCCATATAGGCCGGAAAGCTTTGCCAGGCGCGCGTCTATATTGGTTAGCCGCTGGGCGGTCCGGATGCCCCACAGTTTTCTGAAAAGCGGCGTTAAGCGGTTATATACTTTAAAGGTCCATTTAGTATTTGGTTTGGCGTGCCCCTCCGCTATCACACGCGGCACCACCAGCAGGGGGCATAAGGTTTTCTGGTATTCTACAGTATAGCCCTGCTGCTTTAAATAATCGAGCGTATGTATATCAAAGCAATGGATATGCTCATGGGTTCTTTTAAGCCGTATATTCTCCGCCACCAGGGCAGGAGGATCATGCGGAACCGTTATCACCAATACCTTATTGGTAATTCTCAGTAATTCCTGCACAGCCATTTTATAATCCGTTACATGCTCAATGGTTTCGCTGCAAAGCACCGCATCAAACGATCGGTCTTCAAAAGGCAGGTGGTGAATGTCGCAGCAGGCCGCGTTAATATTGAATATTTCGCTGGCCATCCTGCACGCATAATCCGACAGGTCCGTTGAGCGTACATCCGCTTTAAACAAGGTCCTTACCAGGTTGGCGGTATAACCTTCCGCACCTCCCACATCAATGAAGCTGGAAAAGGAAAAACGTCCCAGCGCATTTAGGATAGACCGGGTAACCATATACCGGGCAATATTGCTGGTAGCCGCATATTTGGTGCGGTAGCCATAAATGGGCTGATGGGAGACGTGAATACCGTCAATGGTAGTGGCAAACCATGAGTTAACAACTTTTTTAACCTCCCGGGTATACGGGTCCTGTGCAAAGCTTTCGCCGGGTGCATTGATCATGTAGGTATAGACCGCAGCGTGCCGGCGAAAGGTTGGGGACCTTAGGAAATAAATTTAAGCTCACTACTGTGGCATCTGGTCAAACAAATAATATAAAGGCGATTCTTCCAGCACTTTCCGCTCACCTTCTTCCCATTTAATAAGCCGGATAAAACCTTCTGCTATTTCAATACCGGTAATATCCCCGTCACTAAAACAGCAGCAGCCGGTATTAAAATAGGTGGGCTGCGCCATGGTTTTTACAAATTGTTTGCCGGCATATTCTGCCTGGCGCTTTTCCAGTGCAGCCTGCAGGGAGTTCATGAGGGCAGTGTCGCCCGCCTGCTTTGCCTTTTCCAGCTGTTTGGAGAGCCGGTCTATATGATCAAGGGATACAAAGACAGGTTTATGTGTGTGCCCGGAAATTAAGAATGTGTTTTTGTATTGCAGTGTCCATTTATACATAACCACGTTGTGGCGGTCTACCAGGTCAAACGAGTCGGAAATAGTATCTGTATGAATGTCCAGGAAACGCTGAATGGGCGTCCAGATGGCTGCTACAAACCATTTGGAGAAGGCATTGCCATCGCTCCGCTGGTCGCCCTGGTGGCCATGCGTTAACAGGAAGGAGTAGGTTTGGTTATTATAGGGTATTTGCAGCACCAGGCCTTCATACACCTTCAGCTTTTCGCCAAAGATGGGTTTAAGGAACTGCTGGCGGGGTACCAGGTAGTTCCATTCCAGGTCATGGTTCCCGAAAATGCGGTAATAGCGGGTCTGCTGCAGGAACTTTGACTCTTCCAGTAAGGTGAGCCGGTTTTTTTCAATTACAGTGGTGGGTTTGTTTTCCCACAGCTCCTCACAGTCGCCCAGGTTTATGAGCGTATAGTCATTACTGTAATACCAGCTTAAGGCGGTCATGTAATTGTTTTCAGCAGCTGCAAAATCATCCGCCGCATCCCTGCCGCCTTTGTGCTGGTCGGAGAAGATGATGAAACGCGTGTTTTCCGGCAGGCACGAAAAAGTGACACCACGGTTGGTTTTCCCTTTCAGCAGCTCCTGCAGCAGCTGGCTGAGCGAGCTGAAAACAGCAGCTTCCTCCGGGTGGGATGATAACCTGTCTGCCAGCCATATTACGGGTTTGCGGAATATTTTCCGGAAAAGTTTCTTCACATTCAATCTCTTTAGAATCTGGGTATAAAGGCGCTAAATTAAAGATCACATTGCCTGCTAGGCAAAATAATATGGAAAGAAGTGCCTTTGCCCAGCTTTGAATCCGCAAACAAATACCCGTTATGATTAGCAACAATGCGGCGGCAAAGCGCTAAGCCGATACCGGAGCCGGGATATATATTCCTGCCATGTAAGCGCTTGAAAATTTCAAATACCTGCTCCGCATACTCTTCCTCAAAGCCTATCCCGTTATCTGTAAGAATAAAGCGGTAATAAGCGGTACCTATAAATGGCCTGGTGATGTACCTGGATACATCTTCAAGCGCAATAAGGCTTGAGCGGATGGTGATATGCGGCATAACACCGGGCGCAGTGAATTTCAGCGCATTGCTGATCAAATTATTAAACAGCTGGTTCATCTGAAACCCGATGGCCTCTATCTCCGGTAAGTTTGCCACTTCGATCACTGCCTGTTTCTCTTTGATTTTTAATTCAAAATCCCCGATCACCGCGGCAACTGTTTCATTTAAATTTACCGGCTGCATTAAAATGTCATCTTTTAAAAGACGGGAAAATTCAAGCAGGTCTCTTATGAGCATGCTCATACGCTCCGCAGAGCCCTGGATCTTTTCTATTAAAACGCTGCTCTCTACGGCCAGGTTTTGTTGCTTTTTCAATACATCAGAGAAGATGCGGATCTTGCGAAGCGGCTCCTGCAGATCATGGCTGGCTACATAGGCATATTGTTCCAGCTCCTCATTGGAATGCAGCAACCTGTTATTGGCGTCCTCCAGCTCTTCATTAGTGGCCAGCAGCTCTTCATTGGCGGTTGCCAGTTCTTCTGTTTGTTGCTGTACTTCATTTTCCAGCGCCAGCTGCAGCCGGCGCTGAATGGTAATATCCCGGGCGGTTCCGTTCAGGGTAACCGGTTTCCCGGTTTCATCAAAAGTAGTTTGGCCGTTTAAATGGAGGATATGCCTTTTCCCGTCCGCCAGGTTAATGATGGTATATTCAACATCGTACCTGCCGCCGGATGCAGGGTTCAGCGCATATTTAAAAGTGTGGGCTGCCCGCAGCCGGTTATCTTCGTCAATGGCCTGTAATTTTTCTTCCAGGGTGGTGGTGCGCGTTGGAAAACCAAACCAGCTTTGCATGCGGTCGGAGTAGGTGATCTTATTCGTTTTTGCATCCCAGGCCCAGGTGCCTAATTCTGCCAGCTCTATGGCGCCGCGCAGGTTAGCTTCTACCTCTTTTATCGCTTTCTTTTGTTGCTCCTGCTCCGTAATATCCTGTAGGGTGCCGTTAAAGCGGAAAGCTTTTTTATCCTCCCCAAACCGTGCACGCCCCCTTGCCCTTACTATGCGGTCTTTTTGCGTTGCGGGGGTAATGATGGTGTATTCAATATCATAATAGCCGCCGGATTCAAATTGCAGGGCATAATTAATAGCATCTGTTACCCGCTGCTGGTCCTGCCGGGCTATTATATCTATTACCAGCGATGAGGGAATTTCCTCATCGGCCCCTAACCCCAGCCACTCTTTGAGCCGGGTATTGGCTGTAAATTTATTCGTAACCGGGTTCAGATCCCAGGTGCCCAGTTCGGTAGCATCCACCGCCAGTTCCAGCAGCGCTTTACTTTCGGCCAGCTGCTGCAGGTATAAGAGGTTTGATGACCGGCCATATTTCCGGCCAGCAATCTGCCCCTTTTTGCCCAAGTGCAGTGGGGTGCTTGCCATTATTACCCAGGCTGGGGCGGTACGCATCATTATAAAACTGTAACAAGGTTTCTCCCCACCATAAGAACATGGGGAATTTAGAAGAAAGAATAACCCCAATGATTGTACGCAGGCTTTGTGGCCACTGGTCGGGGGTACCCACAGGTGTTATTGACCAGTCATAGCTGCGCGTTAACCTGCCCATCTCGCCACCCCCTTTAAGAAAAGGATAGCTTTTTTCCATCACCGTTATAGTCACAGGTAAAGTTTAAATGCTAAATGTTAATGCGGGTGCGGATTAATAAATGCCTGATATTATTCTATTTCTGACCATTCATTGTAATCAACCAAACTGTTATAAATATAAGCAATGCATTTAAATTTAAGGCTTTAGTTTCATGAATAGGGGAAAATACCAGTATCCAAAGTCATC
>JGI24740J21852_10001323_pt1 | contig 11261 bp, 10 predicted proteins | sample KBSCornC6_FD_21852 | JGI IMG/M metagenome (IMG submission 21852) | reverse complement strand
GCAAAAGTGGAAGCAGAAGATGAAGAAGAGATTGTAGTTCCTGAAATAATATCTCCTGAACAACCAGCTGAAAGTACAGCTGCTGAAGAACCGCTAAAGCGACCGGTATTGGCGCCACCGGTGGTATTGAGGAAAATTGATTTGGATAGTAACGGCGGCCGGCCAGCAGGGATAAAGGTTAACAGGAAGCAAACACCCGTGGACGGAAATATGTATACCGGAAAGGTAAAGGGTTTTAAAGGACCCAGGGCCTTTATACAATGTTATGAAATTGACCGGAATATAATGTTCTCCCCCAGCAAACCAGCAGATACAGCTTTTTTAAAAACATTGGCTGTTGGACAGGAGGTAACATGTTCCATTCATTTTACTAAAGGGAAACCGGAATTTGACAGCGCGCGAAAAAACTACCTGGCAAAAGAAGTAAAGATTAAATAAACAAATAAAGGGTGCTTCAAATGAAGCACCCTTTATTTTAGGCCAGCTCAATGAGCACCCAGGTTACCGCCTTGCCATCGTAGGGTGGCATACGGTTACCCTTAGCTATTGGAGCGGTTGTGGTGGGCGTACCCTCCACTTTCCAAACACCGCTTTCAGGACAGGTTTCACCTGTACTGGCTTTTCTTCCTACTGCCATGGTAATTGTTTTTAAGTAGCTTCCAGCTATGAGAGTGAAAGCCATTTCTCTCCTGAGTTCTTTCATGCTGTAACTCAATTAGCAATATGTTCTTTTTCATTATGGTAGTACTGTTTTGAATGATGACTCAAAACTAGCGCCGGAGGATGCAACCTTTTTGCATCCCCACGGGTACATTTTGTATTCACCTTATTTAATTCTTAAGCAATGCCTGCTAACAAGAACTTTTCCTCCCGCATTCTGGTACTTGATGAATGCCTGCGCAACCGGATGAGAAAATGGACCTTACAGGGACTGGTTGATACGGTTAGTGAAAAAATATCGGAGCAATTTGGACAGAAAGCGGTTAAAAAGCGCACTATACAGAATGATCTCCGCTATCTTGAAGATAACCTGGGCGCGCCTATAGAAAAGAAACGGGTGGGGAAAGATATTTATTTTACTTATAGTGATCCCCATTTTTCAATTAAAAATCTGCCTGTCAGCCAGGAAGAAGTAGGGCATCTGAAAGACGCTATCCGGATCCTGAAGCAGATCAATGACTTTAAGGTGCTGGATGAAGTGGATGTGATTATCAATAAACTTCAGCACACTATTAATACCAACGTTCCCGATAACCACAGTATTATACAGTTTGAACTGCATACCGTGGCAGACGGGTGTAAATATATCGATGACCTTTTTTATGCAATAAAGGATAAGAGCGCGTTGAGGATTTCTTATCAATCTTTTAAAGCAAGTGTTCCCAGGCGATTTGTTTTTCATCCTTACTTGCTAAAGGAATATCGCAACCGGTGGTTCCTGTTTGGCAGGAGGGAAGATGAGCAGGAACTTACAAATCTTGCATTGGACAGGATAAAGGAAATGAGAAATTCATCGGTAGCATTTAAAGAAAATGATCTGTTTGATCCGGATACCTATTTTGAATCCATGATTGGTGTAACAGTGCCCGCAAATGAACAGCCGCAGCAAATCTGGATTAAGGTTTCCGGCTCGCAGGTGTCCTATGTTAAAACAAAACCTATACATCATAGCCAGCAGGTGCTGGAAGCGTACACCGATGGGAGTATTTTAATTCAGTTATATCTGCTTTGTAATTATGAATTGCGTTCGGTACTCCTGGGGTTTGGCGGAGAGCTGGAAGTACTGGCGCCATTGGCGCTCCGTGAAGACATGCGGGTGCTTTTTCAATCTGGAACTGCTGTATATTCGCGTGAGGCGGCAAGGTTGGAAGATGGTTTATGTATTCCGGATGCCTCAGCAACCCCAGATAACCTTTATACAGCAAGCATGTAACCGCAGGTATTCAGCATTTCAGGTGTTTTTCCCGTATGGCTTACTGTAACATTATAGTATATTGCCGGTAATAAACAAATGGTATGGCAAACATCCGTATTGCTCTGGTAGATGATCATGTTATGCTGCGGCGTGGGCTGGCTATGCTGATAGCGGCGCTTGGCTACCAGGTGCTGTTTGAATGCAGCAATGGAAAAGAAATGATAAGCCGGCTGAAGCCGGATGATCTGCCGGAAGTAATGCTTATGGACATTAATATGCCTGAGATGGATGGCTATGCAGCCACGTTGTGGTTAAGGGAGCACTACCCGCAAATTCTGGTGCTTACCCTGAGTATGCACGACGATGAGGCTTCCATTATCCGGATGCTTAAAAGCGGCGCCAGGGGATATATTATGAAAGAGTCCGAACCAGAGGAACTGAAAATGGCTATTAGTAATGTGCTTACGCATGGTGTGCACTATACCCAACGTGTAACCGGTAAACTGCTGCATGCGCTTTCCGTGGATAAAGATGTGCCGGGCCATCTGAGTACAGTCCTTCAGCTGAATGAGCGGGAAATTGAGTTTTTGAAACTTGCCTGCACCGAAATGACCTACCGGGAAATTGCCGATATGATGCATCTTAGCCCCAGAACCATTGATGGTTACCGCGATTCACTTTTTGAAAGGCTGAATATAAAGAATAGGGTGGGGCTGGTGCTTTTTGCCATCAGGCATCATATTATCCAGGTGAGTTAGCTTTTGCGGAAATAGATGGTGGTACCGGTGCCTATCCCGGTGCTTACAACGCAAACGTATTTTATTTCACCAGATCTTCTGTGCATATTTTTAAGACCGTTGCCTTCTGGTACAACAGAAACATCAAACCCATTCCCATCATCAGCTACAGATATTATTAATTTCCCTTTCAGGCTTTCTATGCGGATACAGATGTTTTTGGCGCAGGCGTACTTTATACTATTATTAACAGCTTCTTTTAACATCATATACAGGTTCCTTTTTTCGTTACGGGTGAGCGTGTAATCAAATAAGGCGTCCGTGATTTTTTGACTATAATTAATAGCGCTTGCATCGCATAACGGCTGCACAAAACTCTCAATCCTGGTAAGCAGATGCTCGAGCGTATCTTTTTTGTCATCCAGGATCCAGAGGATATCTTTAATACCAGTAATGGCTTCCTGGGTACTTTCCTTGATCTGGGGTAGGTACTTTTCCGGGTGGCCGTTCATTAGGGCCAAGTTAGTGTACAGTTTAACGCTGTTCATGGTGCTGCCAAGATCATCATGCAGGTCATTGGCCAGTTTTATCCGTATTTGCTGTTCCCTTTCAAGCCGCCGTATCCTCAGAAGGTATAACCAATAAAAAAAAGCAGCAACAGCCAGGATAACGAGTGTTTTAAACCACCATGTTTCATACCAGCGCGGCAAAAAAACAAGGGTGAGCCTGCGTACCGTGCTGGGCACGCCGCTTTCATTAAATGCCTGTACCTCCAACTCATAGATTCCGTGTTTAACGCCGATGAGGTTTATAAAGTTGCGGTTGGCGTTTGAGATCCATTCATTCTGCAGGTTTTTTATACGGTATGCATACGTTACCTTCCCAAAATCGGGAAACAAAAGACCGCTAAAATATATATATACCTGGGTATAGTCGTTGGGGATGCTTACTTTCCTGATAAAGAGGTCTGTTATTTCCTGAACAGGGTGCCGGCTGTTGTTAATTTCAACAGCGGAGATCCAGAGCGCAGGTGGTTGTGTATTTTTATGAAGCTTTGTAACATCCACCCGGCTAAAGCCATTAAGACCGCCGAAATAGAGATAATTTCCTAAACGGTTACCGCTGGTTTCATCAAATTCATTGGCATGCAGGCCATCCTCCTGCGTAATTTGCCGTGCTTTCTTGGCAGAAAGACTGTAGTAAAATAATCCGTTATTGCTGCTTACAAAAAATGCACTGTCGGCAAGCACAGATATTTTATATAAACCAGTGTTGGTAATGCCTTGCTGCCAGGATATTACTTTACTTTCACGGAAGTCTGCCCATGTTTCAATAATGCCTCTGCCATAGGCTGCAAAATAGTATTTCCCGTTTATACAGCAGGCATCCATTAAAAGGGCCGCCGGTGCTTTTGTAACCGGATCATATACCTGGTGGTGTGTTATTTTGCTTTCCCTGAAGTTATAAACCGAATAAAGCGATTTGCATACAATGCCAAGGTTGCCGGCAGGGTCAAAGAACAGGTTGTTGATTTCTGCATCTTTCAGGCGGGCCTGCCGGGAATGAAGTGTGAGCGTATCTATGGTTTTGGCCTTCCAGTTCCAGATATAAATGCCCCTATATAATTGGCTGGCCAGAAAGATCAGTGAATCTTTATAAACGGCAGAGGCGATGATGAAATCATTTTTAATAACAGACAATTCCGGGTAAACCTGTCTGGCTTTCCGGGTGCCTTTGCGTGTGAGGGCAACCAATTCTTTTTCACCAGAAGCTAGCAGGTTGCCATCCGGGCATTTTATTAACTGGTAATAAGGCTGGCTGCCATCCAGTTTTTCTATTATGCTACGGAAGGTATTTACTTTATAAACGCCATCGGATGCGCAGGTATATACAATAGAATCGCTGACAGGCAACAAGTGGTGGCAATGCCTTATAGCAATACCGTTCCCATTAAAGGAAGACTGGTACCCAGTAAAAGCCGGCTCCCGGGTGGGAAGTAGCAACACTTCCTCCGGATTACCCAACCATAGGCAATTTCTGCTGATGTATAAAGCATAGGCATTATTTAAACCGCTATTTTCTGTATACCCCGCGGCCTTTTTTATGGCGGTAAAGGTTTGAGAGGCAGCATGCAGCCGGTATAACCCCGTTGCATTAGAGATAAATATATTGCCATTGGCTGCCGTAATGCCGGTAGTTTCCTGCAGGCCAATGGCTGCAGGTATGCCGCTACAGGCAGCTGCCAGCGGAACTGGTTTCCGGGTATTAAGATCTAGCGCCAACAGGCCCTGGTTGGTGGCCAGCAGGAGCAGCCCTGGCATGATCTGGCATAGGCTGTTAAAAATAATTCCCGGTCCGGTAATGGAGGGAGACAAAGCGGTAGCTGGTAAGTAATCCGTCACTTTTTGCCAATGTTTATCAAGTATAACAATGCCATCGGTGTCTAGAAATACCCAGAGCAATCCTGCACTGTCTTCCAGTATTTTTGCAACAGCAGGAGTGCGGCCAGGCAGCAATGTGGCCAGATTGATTTTGCGGGTAATGGTTAGCTCCTCGGGGTTTACCTGGAAAATATACCCGTTATTGGAGGCTGCATACAACAGGTTATCCTTTAGCAGCAGCTGATAAATAGCCAAAGGGGTGCTGTCGCCTTGATCGCCGTAAAGCGGAAGCGTTTTCTGTATTTTACAGGTAATAAGGTCAATTTTATGCAATGCCCCATTGCTGGTCGCTGCCCAAAGGGTATTGTTCCTATTGTCAACAACCATGTCATGAAAATCGGATCCGTATGTGGTGAGGGATGGCTGGGATACGCCGGCATTGAAGATGGTAAATCTACTGCCGTCAAAACGATTAAGACCATCCTGTGTGGCTATCCAGATAAAACCGCCGGGGTCACTCACAATTTTACGTATATTAGCTCCAGACAGCCCGTTTTGCTGATTCAGTTTATAAAAATGTGTGAACAGCGGTGGCTGGGTATACCCCTTTTTAATCCCAGGCAATAGGAAGAATAACCACAGTGTATAAAGTCTTAAATATCTCTTAGCTATGTCAAATCCCCAATGGACTGTTTCGATCATTGCGCAATATTCTGAAAGCGACGAAATTGTTTGCGTTACTTATTGCCAACTGATTAATTCTATTATTGCCCACCGTAATCCTAATGTAAATTTTTATGTGTTACGATATCATAAGGAAAAAGAGGTTACAAAGTTTTTTTCCTATGATTTTGTTTCACCGGATAAGGATCGTGTGGAAACCCCATTTGAACCAAAATGTACGCAAAATTTTTATGATTCTCCCGGGGTAATAATTGAATTCTTCAGAGATTTTTCATTAAAGAGCAATGCGGGGCACCATTTTTTAATAACCTGGGGGCATGGGGCGGGGTTTGGCTTATTTAGCGAAGGAGATGTTCCTGAATCTTTTGTAAATTTATTCGGTGGGCGAAATTTAAAAGGTGACTTTAGTATGCATTTGCTGAATAAAACGGCAAATATGCTCTTTTTCTATAACCGGATGTTTTCGTCAGGGGCTACGGAGAATATACCAATTGATAAGAAGTCGATAGATGTTGCCAGCTTTTTGGAGCCCCAAAAAATATTTGCTTTAGGACACCCATTTATTTTTCATGCGTTGAAGAAATTTTTTAGAATAGTATCCATGGAAAGCGTCGCCTTTGCTATTAAGGAAACCTTTGGGAATAAGAAGATAAAGATAGACTACATGTATTCTATGAATTGTTACATGCAGATGTTTGAAACCGGCTATCTTTTAAAAGGTTATGTACATTACTATGCTGCTGCCGAGAATTATCAGCTGTTCCCCGGGCCCGATTACGACGCTTTATTCAAAGACTTATCTACCACTTATTCTACAAAAGATCCTGACTTAAAAAAGTTGTCAGTAAGCATTATAGCAAACTTTGAAAAGAAGTATCAGCGTTCCGAAATTCGTGACTTATTGCGAAGGTTTTCGACTTCAATGGAGCGGGTAATAACCGACATATCTGAGGTGTTTCTTTCCGTCACAAACCTGGAGTTTTATGAGCAATTAAAAGATAAAATAGATCTGCTTGCCACACAATTTGTGGAGAAGAAAAATGGGCTATATTTATTGATCCAGCAAGCCAGGAAAAGATGCCAGTATGTATCTTCAACTGATTATGGAATCATTGATATAGCCCATTTCTGTAAAGAGCTGTTGAAAGAGAAACTTCAAAATGAAACGCTATCAAAAGATTTGAAGGAGATTGTAACACTAATAGAAAAAGCCGGATACCTGGTGGTCTGTAAAAGGGATGCTGCACCGTCTTTATGCATATCCACTCTTTCTAGAGAGGAACCTCCGCCAACGCTTTGTCCCCATGGCATCTCAATCTTTTTTCCAAAGGATAAAAATAATAGCAGAAGCGCAGAATATGTTCATTACTTCATCGAACATTTTTATAAACAAAATACATCCAATTTTATGAATAGCTTTCTGATGGAGTCGTCATGGAGGAATTTTGTAATAGACTATTTTAGTGCTGATTTACCGGATGACTAAGTTTAATCCTTTTTAGGAATTACCGCGCCGGGAATGTCAAATTCAATCCTGAATTCTGCCGGAGCTGCATTTGTTTGGGGGTCTATCAATTTAACTACCATTTTGGAAATATTAAAAATAAAATCCTTAACCTGTGTTTCTCCATGGTATTCCGACCATTCTACGTCAGGTTCTCCGGAGGCGGTGGATGGAACTTTGGCGCGGTCTACTGTCACTGAAATCGCCATTTTTGCGCTGGTTCCGTCCTGGGCCGGGTAGACATAAATATCAAAATCAGATTTTTTAACTTTGTAGATGTCCTTGAATGCGGAGATAGCAAGTCTTGCTGTTTGTTGTGACATAAAAAGTTTTTTTAGATTTGTGAATAAAAGGTTTAAAGTAAAAAGGTTATTTGTGTATCACATTGAGGGTGTGTTCATTTGGGGTATTTGTTATTGATATTACTAACGGCTATTATTAAAACCATATCTTACATCGATACTTGAAACAATTTTACTTAAGGGGGCTGCCTCTTTTAAATAGTTATTAATACCCGCGCTGGCTACTACCCACCAGCTGCCTGCAACCCGAAGTTCCGTGCCCAGGTTAAACAGTAGCGATTTATCGTATATAACAGCCCGCTGATATTTATACTGTGCTTCAATAAATCCACGGAAATCTTTAGTGCCCAGGTAATATCTTAAGTTACCAGTAATATCCAGTTTGGTGGAATCTTTGTTTTCCGACCGGGGTAACGATACATGACCACCTAATAGCAATTGCCCGCCTCTGTGCACCCGCAATGCCTGTGTGGCCCATATGGAAAATGAGGAAAACTGTGCATTGGCAATCAGGCTGTCTTTCGATTCCCCTACCCAGGCAAGTGCAATGTCTGTTCTGGAAGCGTTCCAGTTGTCCCTTTTGTATTTTTCAATATAGGCATCTATACCGATACCATATTCATGAATAATGTCTTTCAATTGATCCGTGGTGTACTGACCACCGCCCATTGAATTAATAAAATTGTTGAATGCCAGTTGCAGGCCGGGGTCTATGTGATCTGTCAAATATACTTCAATATTTTGAAGAAATGTATTAAACTCTGCCTGGTGTAAAGCATAATAGATAGGCCATGCCGCTACAGGTGGCTGAACAATATTGATAACCCAATAGTCAGCTAAGGCGCTTAACGTTTGCTGTACATTAACCTGACCCTTATAAGTGAATATATGATTCCTTATTTCCGGTGATCTGTATATATCTGCTTTTTTTAATTGGAGGCTAGTTTCCAGGGGGCTGCTTCTACTGCAAATTTTTTAGGTATTACACCTTTACCGTTAGTATAAAATAGTGCGATCATGACAGCAAATTTTTTTTGCATCAGCCTGCCTTAAAATATCGGAGGGGTCTATTCCAAGCGCCTTGAAAGCCGGCATATCAGGTACAGATAGGTCTAGCAGATATCGTTCCAGTGTGTTGTCCGGTGATGTCTGGCATTTTGCTTGCTGTCAACGTACGGTCGGCATTTTTTTCCAAAGGCTCCGTAACGTTATAGTCGTTGACCACCGGGAAAAAATCATCATGCGGAATCTCATTGCTGCCAGTTTTTATAAGGTTCGTTAAAATGGGAGGAGCGGCTGCATCTGCTGACCAAAGCTGGTATGTGTAGGTAATGAAGTAAATGCCGTACATTTCTATATTGATCCATAGCTTTTCGCCCTGCGGATCAAATTTTACTGGTTTTAACATACATAGTAGATTTAAATGGGTTTAAATATTAATTCTTGATAATGTAAAGTTGTTTCTTATCATCTGTCCAGCTGAGGTAGAGCCGGTAGTTTTGGTGTGCTCCTTTTGAAGAAATAACAGTGTCAATCCGCCCCAAAGGATCTGATATAAATGAACTAAGCTCCTGGTAAGACCAGTTTTTACCGGTTGTATCCTGGCCTGCTACAGAAAGTCTAAACGTTGTTAACTTAGCAATCTGCCCCTGGATGTGTATTAAGTCATAACGTTTATTATAGGCAGCTTTTATGAAATAAGCTTTTGCCTTTTCATTTACCCCAATACTTGTTTTAAACAGGAAAACTGCGAGGACTATACTTAACACCGATAGAATGGCGCCCAATTTTGCGGCCAAGAGCCTGTTTTTCTTTTTATTCAATATATTTATATAGCCTTCCTTGATTTTTTCAATCACATTTGTAGCAAAATTAGTATCAACCGGTAATTGAACAGATACGCATAGGTAACGGGAAATGGGCAATATGATGATAGGCAATGCCATGATAACCCGTATATTCATTGAAATATCAAAAACATTGAAGGCTGTGCCCAGAACAAATGCTAGTGTATAAATACTCCAGGCTATATTTAAGAAAGCATCAATTTTACCTGCGGCTTCATCCCGGGAGGCTATTGCATTTGATACTCTGTCTTTGGCAAACTTCAACCAAAAAGCATCATCAACTATTTCAAGAGGAGTCATAAAACTTATTTTATTTTATACTTATTGGTATGAGGTTCATTCGGGTTATCGCAGGTAAGATAAACAGTGATAATGCCGGCGCTGATCCTATGACTTGGAATGATGTCATTGGGGTCATAATATACATGATAGGAACAATTAGGGTTGGTGCAATCAAGCGTGGTGATATCCTCATTAGGATTTTTTTGATGAATATTTTCCATAAAACATTTTTTATGAGGTTAATTTTTACAAGGTCAAAAGTACGTTTGCGTTTACCCTGCAGTCAACCGTTAAAACACCGTACTTTACCTGGGTTATTTCACGGTGGAGAGTTAAGACCCGGCTGTCCGTTAAACCATCCATTGCCATCCAACGACCAAAATAAAAGTTCATATTTGGGAAGTAGAAGCAAATAGCGGAACTAATAACCTATCGCCCATATTTTATAAAAAGGTTGATTTCAGAAGCAGGGATTATCCGGATTACTGACCAGCGATTGAATAAACATACGAGGCGGGATGTGACATATTTAAAAAATTCAACAATTGAAAATTTGTTTTGTAGAGTTATGAATATATTTTAATTTAGTTCAAACAGGACAAACCCCCATAAGGAGATTTATCTCTAACTATGATTCTACGGTTGAAAAAGTACAGCACTAGCAGTTCGAAGAATGTAAAGAGCAAATAACCAGGCAAACAGACAATTAAGAAGAACAATTCCGGGACAATTAAAGTAATACCTGAAACAGGCGGCACTGGCTGCTATCAGGAAATGTATATAATAAATTTATTATGTACAGGCCAGGCATATATTACCTGACTATTCTGATAACCAAATACACTACAACAATACTTACCCTATTTCTATGTCTTCAAAAATTTTCCTGCAATCCCTGCAAAGCAAATTAAAAGGCGGCAATGCCCGGTCTATTCATCTTAATGCATTACCCGGCAGGTTCGCCACACGTTTAGATCTGAAACAGTTAGATATCGTTGAAAAGGATCTTTCGGCAGCATTTTTAAATACCCTGTTAAATAAGCCGAGCTTTGAATTTAAGATCTCGTTTGATAAGATTGATTTAAATGAAGTAAGCCAGGAGAACCAGAAAAAGCTAGATATACTTGCAAAGAGGTTAAACTCCATTATTATTGAAAACGAGGATTATTTTAAAGAACATGGTACTAAAACCCTGGGCTTTGGATATCCTATTCTAATTAAACGTTCTGTAAAAGACCCTGCAAAAATTATTAAAGCCCCGTTATTTATATGGCCGCTTGACGCCATGAAGTCGAAGAATAAAGTGAATGAATGGTCTTTGTTCAGGAACAAAAAGCTACAACCCAATGGCAAACTGGTGGATGAAGACCTGCATTCCGTAAGTATTAACGAGGTGTTGCTATCCTTTATTAAAGGGGAGGATAATATTACGTTACCTAATTTTGGAAGTGAGGCATTGGAAGATGCACTTATTGATAAAACGGAGTTGCTGGACGCCTGTGCTGAGGTGCTAAATGCACTAAATGCGGGATTGAAAGCAGATAACCTGGATAGTTTACAAAAGAAATTTGAAACGGCCGTAAATGTATTGCCAGAGAAAGAGCAGATA
>JGI24740J21852_10001322_pt1 | contig 11265 bp, 11 predicted proteins | sample KBSCornC6_FD_21852 | JGI IMG/M metagenome (IMG submission 21852) | reverse complement strand
AAAAGCGATCGCTATTCCACCAGTAGCTCGGGCAGGAGGTCGAGCAGCAGGCGCAAAGAATACACTCATAAAGACCGTCAAGCTTCTCGCGATCGGCGTGGCTCTGCTTCCATTCCTTTTGCGGCGTCGGCGTGGTCGTCTTCAGCCACGGCTCGATCGAGGCATATTGCGCGTAGAAATTGGTCAGGTCGGGCACCAGATCCTTCACCACCGGCTGGTGCGGCAACGGATTGATTTTGACCGGACCATCCTTCACGTCATGCATGGATTTGGTGCAGGCCAGCGTGTTCTGGCCGTCGATGTTCATGGCGCAGGAGCCGCAAACGCCCTCGCGGCAGGAGCGTCGGAAGGTCAGGCTTGGGTCGATGTTGTTCTTGATCCAGATCAGGCCGTCCAGAACCATCGGGCCGCAATCGGCGGTGTCGACATAATAGGTGTCGACGCTCGGATTCTTCCCCTCGTCCGGGTTCCAGCGATAGACCTTGAATTCGCGGGTTTGCTTGCCCTCGGGTGGCTTGGGCCAGGTCTTGCCGCCAGTGATCTTCGAATTCTTGGGCAGTGCAAATTCAACCATTTCTCTAACCTTTCGTCATTCCGGGAGGGTGCGTCGGCACCGGACCCGGAATCTCGAGATTCCGGATTCGATGCTTCGCATCGCTCCGGAACGACGGTCGTTATTTCAATATACCCGCGCCTTCGGCGCAATGTACTGAACTTCGTTGGTCATCGTGTAGTCGTGGACCGGGCGATACTGGATGGAAGTGTTGCCGGCATGGTCGATCCAGGCCAGCGTATGCTTCATCCATGCCTTGTCGTCACGGTCCGGGAAGTCCTCGCGCGCATGCGCGCCGCGGCTCTCGGTCCGGTTGGCCGCGGAATCCATCGTCACCACGGCCTGGACGATGAGGTTATCGAATTCCAGGGTCTCTACCAGGTCGGAATTCCACACCAGCGAGCGGTCGGACACGGAAATGTCGCCGATGCCGCCATGGACCTTGTGAATCAGTTCCTGGCCTTCCTTGAGCACCTCGCCGGTGCGGAACACGGCGCAATTGTTCTGCATCACGTGCTGCATGTTTTCGCGCAGTCGGGCGGTGGGCGTGCTGCCGGCGGCATAGCGATAGCGATCGAGACGGCCAAGCGCGAGTTCCGAGGAGTTGGCGGGCAATTCCGGCTGCTTGGCATTCGGCGCGAGCTTTTCAGCGCAGCGCAGCGCGGCGGCCCGGCCGAACACCACAAGGTCGATCAGCGAGTTGGAGCCGAGGCGGTTGGCGCCATGCACCGAAACGCAGGCGGCCTCGCCGAGCGCCATCAGGCCCGGCACCACGGCATTGTCGTCGCCGTTCCTCTTGGTGAGGACTTCGGCATGATAATTGGTCGGGATGCCGCCCATGTTGTAATGCACGGTCGGCACGATCGGAATTGGCTCGCGCGTGACATCGACATTGGCAAAGATCCGCGCCGATTCGGAAATGCCGGGCAGCCGCTCCTGCAGCACCTTGGGATCGAGGTGATCGAGGTGCAGGAAGATGTGATCTTTCTTTTTGCCGACGCCACGGCCCTCGCGAATCTCGATGGTCATGGCCCGCGAGACGACGTCGCGCGAGGCGAGATCCTTGGCGGAGGGCGCATAGCGTTCCATGAAACGCTCGCCCTCGGCATTGACGAGATAGCCGCCTTCGCCCCGGGCGCCTTCGGTCACAAGGCAGCCCGAACCATAAATGCCGGTCGGATGGAACTGCACGAATTCCATGTCCTGCAGGGGCAGGCCGGCCCGGAGCGCCATCGCGCCGCCATCGCCGGTACAGGTGTGTGCGGAGGTGCAGGAAGCATAGGCGCGGCCATAGCCGCCAGTCGCCAGAATGGTGGTCTGGGCGCGGAAGCGGTGCAACGTCCCATCGTCGAGCTTAAGGGCGATCACGCCGCGGCAGGTGCCCTGATCGTCCATGATCAGGTCGATGGCGAAGAACTCGATGTAGAATTCGGCCGAATGACGCAGCGCCTGGCCATACATCGTGTGCAGCATGGCATGGCCCGTGCGGTCGGCCGCTGCGCAGGTCCGCTGCGCCTGGCCCTTGCCATAGTCCAGGGTCATGCCGCCAAAGGGCCGCTGGTAGATTCGTCCGTCCTCGGTACGCGAAAACGGCACGCCCCAATGTTCGAGCTCATAGACGGCATCGGGCGCGTTGCGCACCATGTATTCGATGGCGTCCTGGTCGCCGAGCCAGTCGGAGCCCTTGACGGTGTCGTACATGTGCCAGCGCCAATCATCCGGGTGCATGTTGCCAAGCGNAGCGGAAATGCCGCCCTGGGCCGCCACCGTATGCGAGCGGGTGGGAAACACCTTGGTGATGCAGGCGGTGCGAAGCCCCGCCTCGCTGCAGCCGACGACCGCGCGAAGCCCCGCTCCGCCGGCGCCGACGACGACGACGTCGTAGGTATGATCTTCGATCGGGTAAGCTTTTCCGTTGGTGGCCGGGCCACCATTGGCGGCCTTGCCGTTGCCATCAGCGGCCATGCGCTAGACTCCAGAGGATAGTTTGAGAATGGCGTAGATCGAAGCGAGTGCGACCGCGATCGAGAAGAAGTTGTTGGCCATGATGGCAACGAGCTTCAGCTTCTCGGCGTGCACGTAATCCTCGATGACGACCTGCATGCCGATCTTCATGTGCCAGGCGCTGGCGATGACAAAGAGCAGCATGATGATCGCGATCGGCGCCGAGCCGAGAATCTGCGCCGCGCCGGCTTGGTTGCGTCCGAGCAGCATCATGACGACGACGATAACCGGAATGATCAGCAAGGCGGTAGCAACGCCGGTAAGGCGCTGGCGCCAGAAATCCGATGTGCCGGAGTGGGAGGAGCCGAGATTACGCACCCGCGCCAGCGGCGTGCGCATCGAGTTTTGCTTGCCGGAGGCGTTCATCGGCCCCCTCCGAAGGCATAGGCAACAATCCAAAGCAGGACAGTCAGCACGATGCCGCCGATCAGGGCCGCCCAGGTCAGGGCCTCGCGCTCATTGGGCTTGAAGCCATAGCCGAGGTCCCATACGAAGTGCCTGATTCCGCTCAATAAATGATGAAAAAGCGCCCAGGTATAGGCGAACACGATCAGCCGTCCGACCAGACTTGAGGTAAAGGCCTGGACATTGGCATAGGCCGCCGGGCCTGATGCGGCTGCGATCAGCCACCATGCCAGCAGCAAGGTGCCAAAATACAGCGCCACGCCCGTCGCCCGATGCAGGATGGACATCGCCATCGTCAGGGTCCAGCGATAGGTCTGAAGGTGTGGCGAGAGAGGTCGTTCGATCCTTGCAGTCATCGGCAGCTTTTTTGAGGGTTGCAGTCCTGTTAGGGCGATTATCGGGGATCGCTTCGCGGCTTCTATTTACGAATTCGACACAATGAGCGCAACGACGAAATCGCCAATTTCGAATGCGCGTTCATCTNTTCGTCGGGCGAGTAGCGCCGCAGTTTGTAATAGAAATTACGCACCTCGTATTTTATTCGAAGTTCTCAAGGTGACGCTTGATTCATGCCGTGTCGGTGCGGCCAACAGAGAGGCCGTGGGCTGATGGGCGCGGAAATGAATTTCAAGGAGATCGCCGAGCTGGCCGTGCTCCTGCTTGGCGTCGGCGCGTTATCCGGATTTCTGGCGGGCCTGTTCGGCATCGGTGGCGGGGCCATTCTGGTGCCGGTGTTTTATGAAGGCTTTCGCGTGCTTGGCGTGCCGCTCGAGGTGCGGATGCCGCTCTGCATCGGGACCTCGCTCGCGATCATCATCCCGACGGCGATCAGTTCGTTCCGCGCGCACCATGCGCGGGGTGCGGTGGACATGCAGGTACTTCGGCAATGGGCCCTGCCGGCGTTGATGGGCGTCATCGTGGGCAGTCTCATTGCGCGCTACGCGCCCGAACGTCTGTTCAAGATCGTCTTCGTGGTGGTCGACTTCTCCGCCGCGGCCCGGCTCTTGCTCGCTCGTGAAAACTGGAAGCTGGGCGACGACGTTCCGACCGGTCCGGTGATGAGGGCGATCGGTTTTGCCGTCGGCCTGGTGTCCACGCTGATGGGCATTGGTGGCGGACTTTTCGCCAATCTCGTGATGACCTTCTATGGCCGTCCAATCCACCAGGCCGTCGCGACCTCGGCAGGATTGGCGGTGATTATCTCCATTCCCGGCGCCATTGGCTATGTTTATGCCGGCTGGCCGGTCGCGGCGCTTTATCCCGAGGTCACCCTGCTGCAATGGCCGCTGGCACTCGGCTACGTCTCGCTGATCGGCGCCATTCTCGTCATGCCGACCACGCTTCTGACCGCGCCGCTCGGCGTCAGGGTGGCGCACGCGCTATCCAAGCGGCGGCTCGAAATCGCCTTTGGCTGTTTTCTGTTGTTGGTCGGCGGCCGGTTTCTGGTCAGCCTGCTCTAGAGGCGGCGCTGCGCGCCGCTTTATTTCTTGTAAATGTCGGCATAGTTGTCGCGCAGGATATTCTTCTGCACCTTGCCCATGGCGTTGCGTGGCAGTTCGTCGACAAAGATCACCCGTTTGGGCATTTTGAATTTGGCAAGCTTGCCGTCCAGGCCCTTCAACACGGTCGGTTCGTCGATCCCGGCGTCCTTTTCGCGCACCACGACCGCCGTGACGCCTTCGCCTAAATCGGCGTGGGGCACACCGATGACGGCGGCTTCAATCACGCCCGGCATGGCGTCGATCTCGCTTTCGATTTCCTTGGGATAGACGTTAAAGCCGCCGGAGATCACGAGATCCTTGCCGCGGCCGACGATATGCACATAGCCGCGCTCGTCGATCTTGCCGAGATCGCCGGTAATGAAAAAGCCGTCGTCACGAAATTCCGCGTTGGTCTTTTCCGGCATCCGCCAATAGCCCTTGAAGACATTGGATCCCTTAACCTCGATCATGCCGATGCCGCCGGCCGGCACGAGCTTGCCCGTCTCCGGATCGGTGACGCGGAGAGAGACACCGGGGAGCGGGAAGCCGACCGCGCCGGGGACGCGGTCGCCGTCGTAAGGGTTGGACGTGTTCATGTTGGTTTCGGTCATGCCGTAGCGCTCCAGCACGGCGTGACCGGTTCGCGCCGCCCATTCGCGATGGGTGTCAGCCAGTAATGGCGCGGAGCCGGAGATGAACAGCCGCATTTGGCCCGTGGACTCTTTCGACAGCGCCGGGCTTTGCAGAAGCCGTGTGTAGAAGGTCGGCACGCCCATCAGCACGGTGGCCCGGGTCATTAGCTGGATGATGAGCTCCGGATCGAGCTTGGGCAGGAAGATCATGGAAGCGCGGGCGAACAGCGTGACATTGCTCGCCACGAACAATCCATGGGTATGATAAATCGGCAGCGCGTGGATCAGGACGTCCTTGTCGGTGAAGCGCCAGTAGTCGACCAGCGTCAAGGAGTTCGATGCCAGATTGTCGTGGGAGAGCATCGCGCCCTTGGAGCGTCCCGTGGTGCCGGAGGTGTAGAGGATGGCGGCGAGATCGTCATCGCCGCGTGGCACGGTCTCAAACGCCGGATCAGCGGCTTTGGCCGCTTCGGTAAGCGTACCTTTGCCTTCCGCATCGAGCGTCTCGACGCCGGCGCCGACCTTTGCCGCCAACAACGCTATTCCGCTGGCCTTGGCGGGGTCGCAGACCACGAGCGCCGGCTCGGCGTCGCCGATGAAATATTCCAGTTCGTTCAGGGTATAGGCGGTGTTGAGCGGCAAATAGATGGCGCCAGCCCGCACAGTTGCCAGATAGAGCACGAGGCTCGCCACCGACTTCTCGGTCTGCGCAGCGACGCGGTCACCGACCTTGACGCCGCGCGCAACCAGGACATTCGCCATCTGTCCGGCGTGACTGATCANCTCGCCATAGCTGATGCGCTGGCCGGCGGCCGTTTCGATCGCCAGCCGCGAAGGATCATCAAGCCGATCGAAAAGGCGCGCAAACAAATTGCTGTTCATAGTGCCTCGCATCACTGGCGCGACCTGCCCCAAAGGTCCGGCCAGGACCCAAAAAACGGCCGACAAGGTCCGAAGAAATCTCCGAATAGCAAACCCGCTTCCGGGCGCGCAACCGCTTCACACATGCGCCTCACGTGCGGGCCATCGAAAAGTTTCAAATCCGGCAAAATTTATCGTCTGAAACCCGCATGAAGACCTCCCGTAGCTCAGGTAGCGGCTGGGATCCTTCGAACGCGATCACCTCTGGCCGTTGCGCACCCTCAAGACCCCGGCATTTTCGCCGGACCATTCAAAAGCGGGAGACCTCCATGTCCAAATACACATTCTTCGTATCTTCGACCTCCAAGCACGCCGCGGCTGGCGTGATCGCTGCGCTGGCTCTGACATCCCTGGCAATGACCCCGGCCTTCGCGCAAGACAAGATGAAGACCGAGATGTCGGGCGAGAAGACCGTGATGGTCGGCGGCGCCGCGATGTTTCCTTCCCGGAACATCATTCAGAACGCGGTAAACTCCAAGGATCACACCACGTTGGTCGCGGCCGTGAAAGCCGCAGGCCTTGTCGGCACGCTGGAAGGTAAGGGGCCTTTTACGGTGTTCGCGCCGACCAATACCGCCTTCGGCAAGTTGCCGGCGGGCACGGTCGATAGCCTGGTAAAGCCCGAGAACAAGGCGACCTTGACCAAGATTCTCACCTACCACGTGGTGGCGGGCAAGCTCGAAGCGTCCGACCTTACCGAGGGCAAGAAGCTGAAGACGGTCGAGGGCGAAGAACTGACGGTGAAGCGGTCGGGCGACAAGGTGATGATCGTGGATGCCAAGGGCGGTTCGTCCACGGTCACGATCTCGAACGTCAACCAGTCGAACGGCGTGATCCACGTGGTCGATACCGTTCTGATGCCGGCGTCCTGAGGGAGGCGGCGCAGCGGGCCGGAGCCATCCGGCTCGCTGTTTTGTGATTGTCGTCCGGATCAGGATCGGTCTGATAGGGCGATTTCGGGCGTAACAAGACAATGATTTGCCCCGTAAGGTATAGTGCGGGCGATCCAGAGGACGTTCGACATTCGAGGGATCGGAGCAATGACCAGCGTCACCGTCAATGATGTGTCTTCTCCGGAAAAGGTCATCCAGCCTGCCTGGGTCCGGGTGCTGCACTGGACCAATGCGGTGGCGATGGTCCTGATGATCATGTCGGGCTGGCAGATTTACAATGCCTCGCCGCTGTTTGGTTTCAGCTTTCCCGGCGCCATCACTCTCGGCGGATGGCTGGGCGGAGCGCTATTGTGGCACTTCGCGGCGATGTGGCTGTTGATGGTCAATGGCCTGATCTATCTCGTCGTGGGATTTGCCAGCGGCCGGTTTGCCCGCAAGCTGCTCCCCATCACCCCGTCGGGGGTGGTCGCCGACGTCAGCGCGGCGTTGACCGGCAAACTCTCCACGACGATCTCACGCGATATAACTTCGTCCAAAAACTGCTTTATGCCGGTGTGATCGTTATTGGCGTGCTGGTCGTGCTGTCCGGCCTGTCGATTTGGAAGCCGGTACAGTTGCAATGGCTGACTGCGCTGTTCGGTGGCTACGCCGTCGCCCGCTATGTTCATTTCATCTGCATGTCCGCCATTGTCGGATTTATGATCGTGCACGTCGCGCTTGCGTTGCTGGTGCCCAGGAGCCTGCGCGCCATGCTGATCGGCCGTTAGCGCGCGCCGGGGAGAAAAGACCATGGGACGTCTTCGCAAGCTTCTGATTCCCGGCGTTGACCAGAAGCTTCTGGTCCGGGACGCCACAAGGCTCATGCCCGATCTGACGCGTCGGCGCTTCATCGCCGGCGGCGCCAGCCTCGGCGCACTGACATTGCTGACCGGCTGCGACGTCTCCGACAGCTTCTCGGCCGAAGAGATGTTGAAAAAAGTCTCCAAGTTCAACGACGGCGTGCAATCGCTGATTTTCAACCCCAATGCGCTGGCGCCGACCTTCCCCGAAAGCGCGATTACGAAGCCGTTTCCCTTCAATGCCTATTACGCGCTGGAGAACGCGCCGCGGATTGAAGCCAAGGAATGGAAACTCGAGGTACGCGGGCTCGTCGACAACAAAAAATCATGGACGCTGGACGAACTCTATCAATTGCCGCAGGTCACCCAGATCACGCGCCATATCTGCGTGGAGGGATGGAGCGCGATCGGCAGCTGGACCGGCACGCCGCTGCGCGACTTTCTGAAGCTGGTTGGCGCTGACATGCGGGCGAAATATTGCTGGTTCCAGTGCGCCGATTACGACGGATACAATAGCCCGCTCGACATGCAGACCGCCTTGCATCCGCAAACCCAGATGACCTTCAAATTCGCCGGCGAAATCCTGCCGCGGGCCTACGGTTTCCCGATGAAAATCCGGGTGCCGACCAAACTCGGATTCAAAAATCCGAAATATGTGGTCTCGATGGAAGTCACCAACGACTACAAGGGCGGCTATTGGGAAGATCAGGGCTACAATTCATTCAGCGGCAGCTAGCCGCGAGCCGGCCCGACCTTTTTCTGAAGCGCCATCGCGAATACGCCGGCCGCCAGCATGACAGCGCCGGCCACCAAGGCCCAGGAAAGATTGCCCAGCGCATCGGTGAGCGCGCCGGTCAAGAATGGGCCGACGGTCTGGCCGATGCCGAATGCGATGGTCATGGCCGCGATCGCGGTCGGCCAGGTCGCTGGCGCATAGTTCAGCCGCACGAAGCTGGTCGTCGAACCAACCACCGCAAAGAACGAAACGCCGAATATGAGGGCTGAGGCCGTCAGCCACGGCCATGAATGGCCGAGGAGCGGCAGCGCCGCGCCGATGGTGTTGACGCCGAGAATGATCGCCGAACTGATCCCGCCATTGTCGCGCGCCAGCACATTCCGCCAGATCCANGGCGAGGTAAACGCGCTGGCGCCGATCAACCCCCAGAACCAGGCCTGTGCTGCAGCACTTCCTCCGGTGTCGCGGATATAGGCGATCATGAAGGTCATGTAAGCGATATAGCCGGCGCCGAACAGCAAATAGCCGGAGAGATAGATCAGGATAGGCAACGGGGTGAACGGGACCGGTTGCTGGTCGGAGAGCGCGGCTTTCTCCGGCAGCGGGGTCAGCAGCATCGGAATCGTCATGATGACGGACAAGAGTGTCATCGCCCACCAGACGATCCACCATGATCCCGGCCCATTCGAGGCGAGGACAAAGGGCGCCACCAGGCCCGAAGCCAAAATCCCGATGCCTGGCCCCGCATAAAACAGGCTGAGCAGGAAGCTTGCCTGACGCGGGCGGGATTGCGCGACGATCGCCGCGAGCGCGGCGCCTGCAATGAAAACGGCGGCGGCCCCGAGCCCCGCAATCAGCCGCGCAATGCTGAGGAGAACGAAGTTTCCGGACAAAGCGCAGAGCGCGAGCGAAATCGCGCAGGTGATGGTTCCCCACCGGATCGCAGGCGACAGGCCGAAGCGTCGGATCAATCGGCCGGCGATCAGCGCCCCGGCGAGGTAACCCGCAGCGTTGATCGTGTTCATGAACCCGGCAGCCGAATACGACCATGCGAGAGAATCGCGCATGTCCGGCAGCACCAGCGAATAGGCAAATCGGCCGATCCCGAGACCGATTGCAGGTGCCAGCGACAGAATCAGAATCGTCCGAGCAGGGTGCTGCGAGGTCACGCGAATCTCCGGCCNNGGCTGAATCTGGCAGAATTGGCCGGACTTGGACAGACAGCCGCTATGAGGGCGTCTTGCCAAGTGCGCAGCGTGGCTCTAGTGGTCCCGGGACAGGGCTTGGCATCGCCGACGGACGGCCCAGACTTACCATCCGCCTCGCGCGATCATTGGCCCACCGAGCCCTCCATTTTCGAACAGGATTTAACCATGGCGTCCCACAAATTGCTGCTTCTTCCCGGCGATGGCATCGGCCCCGAGGTGATGGCCGAGGTGCAGCGGCTGATTGACTGGATGAACGCTGCGGGACTGGCGCGTTTCGAAGTCGAGCATGGTCTCGTCGGTGGCGCGGCCTATGACGCCAGTCAGCAGGCCATCACCGATGCCACGATGGATCTGGCGCAATCCGCCGATGCGGTGATCTTCGGCGCGGTGGGTGGCCCCAAATGGGATCGCGTTCCCTACGATGCCCGGCCGGAAGCCGGACTGTTGCGGCTGCGCAAGGACCTCGGGCTGTTTGCTAATCTGCGGCCGGCCGTTTGCTATCCGGCGCTGGCGGAGGCCTCCAGCCTGAAGCGCGAAGTAGTCGAGGGCCTCGACATCATGATCGTTCGCGAATTGACCGGCGGCGTCTATTTCGGTGAACCCAAAACCATCAACGATCTCGGCAATGGCCAGAAGCGCGCGATCGATACCCAGGTCTACGATACCTATGAAATCGAGCGCATTGCCCGCGTGGCGTTTGATCTGGCGCGCAAGCGGCGCAACAAGCTGACCTCGATGGAAAAGCGCAACGTGATGAAGACCGGTGTGCTTTGGAACGAAGTCTTGAACCAGGTCCACGAGCGCGAATATCCGGATGTTCAGCTCGATCATCAGCTCGCCGATTCCGGCGGCATGAATCTGGTCAAATGGCCGAAACAGTTCGACGTGATCGTCACCGACAATCTGTTCGGCGATATGCTGTCCGATATCGCGGCGATGCTGACCGGCTCGCTCGGCATGTTGCCCTCGGCCTCCCTTGGCGAAATCGATTCCAAGAGCAAGAAGCGCAAGGCGATGTACGAACCGGTGCATGGTTCGGCGCCGGATATCGCCGGCAAGGGAATGGCCAACCCGATCGCGATGATCGCTTCGTTCGGTATGGCGCTGCGTTATTCCTTCGACATGGGCGCGCTGGCCGACAAGGTGGATACGGCGATCGCGGCCGTGCTCGACCGGGGCCTGCGCACCGCCGATATCCAGGCGGATGGCACCCAGGCGGTGTCTACTTCCGAAATGGGCGAAGCCATTCTCGGCGAATTGCAGGCGCTGCACGCCTGATTGAGCGCGGTCGAATAAAAACGGCGGGCAAAAGCCCGCCGGTTTGGTCTGTACCCCGTGAGGCGGTCTTGGCCGATCCGAGGCCGGCCCTTCAGTACAGCGGGAAAGTCTGCGGATAGCCGCCGAGATCCGACGGCGGGCTAAGCGGCTGGCGGTCGAGCGGACGATTGTTGTTCTGCATGCCAAACGATTGGCCTGGCGGGAAGGCGTAATCGGTGAACTTGCGGTCGCCCGGCAGCACCTCGGTGCCGGCATCGAGCCAGGAGCGCTTGCTGATGTAGACGCGGGTTCGCGGACCTGCCTGGTAGGACACGT
>JGI24740J21852_10001321_pt1 | contig 11267 bp, 11 predicted proteins | sample KBSCornC6_FD_21852 | JGI IMG/M metagenome (IMG submission 21852) | reverse complement strand
CCTCTCCGTCGCCGCGCCGGCCGCACCGAGCCAAACCCAGGCGTTGCCGGACTCACCACCTTCCCACCAGGGCTGGAGATGGTCGCTGCAGCCGATGCCGTCGAAGCCGGCACGCTCGGCCTCGACCGCTTGGCGCAGCAGATCGGAGGGTGGGAACTGCTCGTGGGCGCAGAGATGGAAATAACGCATGCCCCGCGGCTACCCGCGAGGGGCCCACGATAAAACTTCTACGAGTAATCCGCTGTGTCGAGCGGATGCAGCTCGCCGCGTTCCAGCGCCCCGCTGCGCAGATGCGCGATTGCCAGGTACTCGGGCGAACCGACCATGTCAAGGAACGCCTGCCGCGTCGGGTATTCGACCAGGGCCACCAGGTCCCACGATTCCTCGCCGATCAGCACGGGAGAGGCCACGCCTGCGTGCACCACCCGCCCGCCGACCCGCTCCAGCAGCGGCGCCACCGCCGCCCCGTATTCCGCATACAGCTCGCGGCCGCCGTCCGGCTTGAAGCGAAGCAGGTTCAGCATCGTCACCGGCCCCTCGCCGGCGCGCTCGGCCAAGGCCGCCGGCCCCTGCTCGTTCGGCATCTCCGGGTCGTTCGCTGCCACGCCCCCATTCTTGCCGAATCCGTTGCAGCGCGAAAGCCCCCGCGTGCGGGGGCTTTCATATGCGGCTGAATGGAGTCGAACCATCACGGGTGTTTCCACCCACAAGGCCCTCAATTGCGTGGGTGGGACTGATCTCCGTTCCATTCAGTGACCTGAGGCGATCCTAACTGCCCTCAGTTACGGAAGGTTTCGGGAAATTGGCCACCAAATTGGCCACCAGCGAAGCGCGCAGCGGCTGACGGTCAGTTCGACGCTGCGAGATTCAGAGCCTGAGGGCCGCGCGCATAGATAGAGTTCCCGATTCGGTATGAAGGCGTATTTACAGGGAACGAAAAAGAATGCCTGCCCCGCAAGTTAGCGATGGCGGAGTTGCCGCGGCACTGACACCGGATCTCACCTTCGTGCGCCGTCTTGGCGTTGGCGGGCAGCGTGTGGTTTGCCTAGTAGATCGCGAAGGTGAGCAGATCGTCCTCAAGCTCATGAACGCAGACGCTTGGGATCGCGCCGAGCGTGAGGTTGCCGTCGGGCAGAGATTCGCCCATTCGGGGCTATCAACGATCTTGGGAGATCTCATAAAGATCGAAGTAGAGGGAATCAGCTGTATTTATTTTCTGGAGGAATTTATTGAGGGAGAGTCGCTTGAGGCCCTTGGTCAGATGCAGCTCTGCGAAGCGCTCAAGTTGGGTGAGGAGCTAATCGCTTCTGCGCAATACCTATACGACGAACACCATTTGGTTCACCGCGATATCAAGCCCGCAAACATCATGCGGAGACCGGACGGACACTTCGTGTTGCTCGATGTTGGTGTTGCCCGCCATCAAGACCTAGACACGCTGACTGCCTTTAATGCCCCGCACGGCCCCGGCACTCCCGGCTATCTGGCACCAGAGCAGTTGGTTGCCTCAAAGGGTCATGATCTTGACTCACGAGCGGACCAATTTGCGATCGCGATTGTCATCTTCGAGCGGCTTGCCGGTCAGCTTCCTTTCGATCCCACGGCTGGTAGCTACAGGACGCTGCTGACGACTGGCACGGTAGGCAGGTGGGACGGTGTACCGGATATCGCTAGACCACTTCTTGAGCGAATGCTCCAGCCAAAACCTCACCGCCGATATCGTCCTGAACATGTTGTGACGGCTATCGAGAAGGTCAAAGGAGAAGCGGGATGCTCCTAGTCCAAGATGGCCACCAAGCGCATACCGGCGCCCGTGAAGCGCTGGATGAAGAGTTTGTGGACGGGATCATCTGGAGCCCGGCCGATCATCGACCTGACCACCTTTTGTCATGCAGCTCCGATGAGCCGTTCGAGGACGCTGTTCAAGGGCTTGATCCGCAGCTTTATGTTGCGCGTCTAAGCGATCCCAACCCGAAGAAGCTTCAGGATTACGAGCTTTTCTCTGTCCCTATGCGACCTCGCGACCTGGCGGCGCGTGTCCTACCCGGGTTGGTAGCGGGAATCATGGACTATCAAGCCGCCATTCCTGATCTGACGCATCTGATCGCGCCCACTCTCGCCGTTCCCTCGATGGCTGACCGACGTGCGCAGAGCGCAGCCGATTTGGCCGATGCAACTATGGCGTGGAAGGAGGGCGTGGAGGATGATCGTCCACTACTTCTTTCTCTTGCCTTGGAGCGGTCTTTTCTCGATGACGGAGACTCTGTCGACGGCTTGCTTGACGAGGTAACTGCGACGGATCCTGACGGGTTCTATTTGCTGTTTGAGCTTCCGCCGGATCTAGATCGCGAGCGGAGCGCCACGATTCGAAGTCGCGCCCTCTACATGGTTAGCGCCCTTGCAGAGAACGAGTTCGAGGTGTGGGTCGGATATGCAGGCATGGGCGCGCAATGTTTTCGGGCGGCAGGGGCAGAAGCAGTCGCCAGCGGCTGGTTTCAAAAGCAGCAGCATTGGTCCCCTGGTCATTGGACTGGCGAAGGGGGAGGCCGCCAGCCCAAACTTCGAGCGTATCTCGCAAGCACGATTGGGAGCCTGTTCCTCGAGGCCGAGCTCGATCCGTTGCGTCGTGCAGATGCGGAGCTGTATGAAGAGGTACTGGAAAGCCCTGGGCCACTTGCGGAAGAGCTGCGGAACGGCCGCTCTCCGGCGGACGCAGACTTCTCAAGATCAGAGTGCTGTCTGCAGATGTTCGCCACGCTTGCTGAGCTTGAGTCAAGGAACACCGGCGACCTACAAGTCGATCTAAGTCGTGCCTACGGCGATCTTGAGATGGCCGTCGATCTTCTCGAACGCATCGAAGAAGCAGTTCAGTTGCATCCTCTCAGTGGCGTGCGTTCGGTGGGGGCCTGGCTCGACGCGGTTTCGGATGTTGCTGGAGATCTAGGTATTGCGCTTTAGGACTGGGCGGTAAGCCAGCGCGCGTAGATTTGCTCCTCGGTAATTCGTCGCTGTACCCCGCGCGCTTTTGCCGACCGGGGGCGCCGCACTGCATGACCCTCCGCAGTGAGGCTGTCGACCGCAATCAAACCTAGGCGTACGAGGTAGGGATCGCGCCGCGGGACGTTCCGGAGATAGCCCTTGGGAAATGCGAGCCAAGCGGCGTCAACGTGATTGATCCACGAGATTGCTTGGCGGGCGGCTCGGCGCCAATTGTCGACCTTGGCCTCGACTGCGGCAACGGCTTCGAGGCACGGCTTCGTTCGCCGCTCAAGGACAAGGAGCCCATTCTTGTTTGGGGCAAGCCAACCGTGGCGGGCGAGTTGACGGGCTCCTTTGCTGACCGCGGCGGCAGAGTAGCGAGGGAGAGCCCTTCGTAGATCCGCAAGGGTGCCCCCGCCGGAAAGGCTTTCAAGGGCGCATGCAACCGCCAGTGGAAGGGGTGCAGTAATGGGCTCGATTCCGGCGCGCTGGCGAGCGCGCCACCCTCTTGAGTTGACCGTAGCTGCAGTGACATCCGGGCGACCATGTCCAAGCGCCAACTCCCCTACAAGAAGCAGGGCTCCGGATGGAGCGCCTTTTGGCAGTAGATCGCGCTCCATTTTCAGAACAGCGCCATGAATCACTCCCTCACGCTCTGGCCCTGGAACCCCTCGCCGGCCGTCGCCGATGGGGTCGGGCTCAAGAAGCAGTGGCACGGGAAGTGAGAATAGTGACCGTGCCTCCGTTCCACGGCCGTGCTGCGCCGCTGGTGGCGTGAGCCAGGCATCTGAATCTGGACTCAGGAAAGAGTCAACTGCGTCCCGTGATCCATGACGAGAAGTATGTAGCTGCTAGACTCTGATAATGACGCTACATGAGTTTGAGAGCGAAGTCGGCGTACGCGAGCTGCACGACCGCCTCAGCGAGTACCTGGAGCGAGTGGAGGGAGGCGGCGAGATAGTCGTTACCCGGCGCGGCCGGCCAGTAGCTCGTCTGAGCGGACTTGGTGAGCGGCCGCTGGACGCTCTCGCGCGCCGTGGTCTGGTGCGGACGCCGCAGGGCAAGCGCCTGTCTCGTTCTGCTCAGGTGAAGGGTGTCGGCTCGGTCTCTGACCTCGTCTCCGAGCAGCGGGCCTGATCTTCTACTTCGACACCTCGGCGCTCGTCAAGCTCGTTGTCGTCGAGGAGGGGTCGGAGTTGGCGTCCGAACTCTGGGGGAGCGCTTATCCGGCGGCGTCGAGCATTCTGGCCTATCCGGAGGGCCGAGCGGCCTTGGCAGCTGCCCGTCGCCTGGACCGGCTTGGGGCGAATGAACACCGCAAGGCGCTCGCAGACTTTGAGGCGCTGTATGGGGATCTGGCTACCGTCGGCGTTGATCACGGACTTGCGGTCCGTGCCGGCCAGTACGCCGAAGACCTGGGGCTGCGCGGCTACGACTCGGTCCACTTGGCCACCGCGCTCGAACTGGGGGATGAAGAAGTCGTCATGGTGACCTGGGACCGAGATCTCGCGCGAGCGGCGGAAGAAATTGGTTTGAGCGTCGCAGGCTCCGACGGCGACCAGAAGTAGGTGGCCTTGCGCTCCGTTCGTGATCGATCCAGCACAAGTGCCGAAGCCTTGTGGGGGTCGCGAAGCGCGCAGGTTGGGGCGAATTGGCCACTATTGGCCACGAGACGTTAGGTGGGGGTGACGTCGCCGACGAGAGCCTAAAACGAAGAAACCCCCGATTTACGGGGGTTTCCAGTGCGGCTGAATGGAGTCGAACCATCACGGGTGTTTCCACCCACAAGGCCCTCAACCTTGCGCGTCTACCAGTTCCGCCACAGCCGCGGGAGGGCGGGGATTCTAGATGGTCGGGGCGGAATCGCGGATCTTGCGGGTATCCGGGGCAGGCGGTAGGCTTTTCGAACAGGTGTTCGAGCGGCCCCGGGCCTGGAGGGAATAAGGAGCAACGATGGTTGACCTTGATCTGACCAAGCGGCAGAAGGAGATCTTCGACTTCATCGGCAAGTACGCCGCCAAGACCGGCTACCCGCCGACGGTGCGGGAGATCGGCAAAGCGGTGGGGCTGCACTCGTCTTCAACCGTGCACGCGCACCTCGCCAACCTGGAGAAGATCGGGCTGCTCAAACGCGATCCTTCGAAGCCGCGGGCGATCGAGCTGCTGTTCGACAAGGCGAAGAAGACGATCCGGCCCGAAAACGGGCTGCCGCTGGTGGGGCAGGTCGCCGCCGGTGCGCCGATCCTCGCTGAGGAGAACATCGAGGAGTATCTCGAGATCCCCGACGTGATCGGCGGCGAGGAGGGCGACTACATCCTCCAGGTTCGCGGCGAAAGCATGGTCAACGCCGGCATCCTTGGCGGCGACTACGTAGTCGTGCGACCCGCCGACGACGCCAACGACGGCGAGATCGTCGTCGCCCTGATCGGCGAGGAGGCCACGGTCAAGCGGATCTATCGCGAGAAGGACCACGTCCGGCTCCAGCCCGAGAACGAGGAAATGGAGCCGATCCTGACCACCGAGGCGCGCGTGCTCGGCAAGGTGGTCGGCGTGTTTCGGGCGGTCTGAATCCGGCTCGGATTTAGCGGTCGGTCTGCCTACTTCGGCCAGCGGCCTGACTGAATCAGCTTCTTGTATCGCTGCTGACGCCGGCGGGCATCCCACATCACCAGGGGGAGCAGGCGCAGGCCCAGGCGCGGGAAAGCGTCGAAGGTCCGCAGCAGGGGGCCGCGCCAGCGGGGGAGGATGAGGATCGGGCGCGGGCGCTCGGTCAGGCGGCCGACCTCGCGGGCGACCTGCTCCGGGGTCAGCAGCTGGCCGGAGAAGGAGCCGGCGGCGTCGGGGTCGTCGAGCTTGTCCTCGAGCATCGGGGTCCAGATCCCGTCGGGGCAGACCGCCGACAGCTCGATGCCGCGGTGGCCGGCGCGGCGCAGGTCGAAGAGGGTGCCGAGGGTGAAGGCCATCGCCGCGTGCTTGCTGGCCGCGTAGTTGACCTCGCCGGGGGCGGCGACGATCCCGGCAAGGGAGACGATGTTGACGACGTGGCCGCGGCCGGCCGGCAGCATCTGCTGCAGGGCGGCGACGGTGCCGTTCATCGTCCCGGCGGCGTTGATCGCCAGCATTGCCGTCCGAGTCGGCTCGTCTTGCTCCCAGGAGTTTCCGGTGACGAGCACGCCGGCGTTGTTGACCCAAAGGTCGAGGTGGCCGCCTTGCGCGATCTCGCCGGCGAGCTCCCGGCAGGCCTCCTCGTTGGGGACATCGAGCGGGGAGGAGGTGGCGCTGCCGCCGATCTCCGCCGCCACCCTGGCCGCCGCCTCTGCATCGAGGTCGGTCACCCGCACGGCGAAACCGCGCGCCGCCAGCTCGATCGCGATCGCGCGGCCGAGCCCGCCGCCGGCGCCGGTGACGACCGCGTTGCGCATGGCCGCCACCATATCCGGCCCGATTTGGCCCCGGGCGGGGTCGCGGCGTACCATCGGAGGGCGGGCCGAGCGGACCGCGGGGGGAGAGAAAACCCTTCGAGGAAAGTCCGGACACCACAGGGCAGGGCGGTGGGTAACGCCCACCCGGGGAAACCCGCGGGAAAGTGCCACAGAAATGACACAGCCGATGGCGCGGCCACACGTGAGCCGCGTACAGGCAATGGTGAAATGGTGCGGTAAGAGCGCACCGGCGTCGCGGTGACGCGGCGGCCAGGCAAACCCCGCCCGGTGCAAGGCCAAGCAGGACCGTCGACCCGGCTCGGCGAGGTCCAGGTAGGCCGCATAGATAGATGGCCGCTCAAGACAGGATCCGGCTTACAGGCCCGCTAACGGAAAGGCCCCTTCATAGGGGCCTTTCCCATTCCAGAGCGGAATTCGCCGGGCTCCAGGTTTCCGTCTTAGCGTTTGCTAATCTGCCGCCAACTTCCGCTGAATCTTCGCCACATATCGCGAAGAGCGGGGGACCCAATTGTTGGGGCGAATCGCCGGCATCTGCCGCGTAGCGCAGCTCTTTCAGCGCGAGCCCGTCAGCTAACCCCGTAAGCGCCTGGAAAGAGACATGCAGCCTTTTCGACGCCGCCCTGCGCGGAAATCCGAGCCTGACCGAGCGCTTCTGCGCCTCGCGCGCCTGCGCGTCGCCCTCTTCGCGGCCCTCGCCCTGGCCGCGATCTGCGTCTCCGCGGTCCCCGCTCAAGCCACCACCGGCGGCGCCTCGGCCGCCTCTGGGGTCGAAGCGCCGCCGCCGGTCGAAGAAGCCGAAATAGCCTTCGGGCCGAGCCGCCTCGCCGGCGCCAGCTGGTACGGGCCCGGCCTCTACGGCCGCCAGACCGCCTGCGGCGAGACACTACGGGCGACCACGATCGGCGTCGCCCATCGCAACCTCCCCTGCGGCACCCTGGTCAAGTTCATCTACCACGGCCACACCGTGGTGGCGCCGGTGATCGACCGCGGGCCCTACGTCAAGGGGCGGGCCTGGGACCTGACCGCGGCTGCCAGCGAAGCGCTCGAATTCGAAGGTGCGGGGATGATCCGCTACGCCGTCGCGCTCGCATACGCCCGCTCCGCCACCCGCTGAGCGCCGCCCTCCGCCGCTAATCTTGCCTGCAAAGCAGGATTTTCCGAGAGAGGAGCAGCATGCCGAGGTCTTCCCGAGCGCCGTTTTCAACCGCAGCGACGAGCCGTCGCCTGCGCCGGGTGGGCCTGGCGGTCGCGGCGGTCTGCTCGCTTGCCCTCGTGCTCTGTCTCGGCAGCAGCGGCGCTTCCCAGGTACCGCCGACGACTGTGGTCCTCGGCCAGACCTCGAGCACGCCCGACCCATCCTGCCCCGGCCTCCCGTGCCAGGCGATCGGCAGCGTCACCGGCTTCCAGATCAGCAACGGCCAGACCCGCTCGCCGTTCATCGTTCCCCGCGACGGCGCGATCAAGTCCTGGACGCTGACCCTGGCGCAGCCGACCAACCAGCAGCGCTCCTTCTTCAACGGCTTCTTCGGCACGCCGCCGGAGGCGCGGCTCTCGATCCTCCGCCGCGTCCCCAACACCAACCCGCCCCGCTACACGCTGCGCTCGCAGGGCTCGATCAAGGTGCTCACCCCATACCTCGGGCAGACGGTGAAGTTCGGCTCCTCGCTGCGGGTCGAAAAGGGCGACATCGTCGCGATCACGGTGCCGACCTGGGCCCCCGCCTTCGCCCAGAACCTGTCCGGGAGCAACGTCTGGCGGGCCAGCCGCGAAGCCGGCAAATGCACCAACTCGACCGACATCCGCCAGGGCGAACCGCAGGAGGGCGTGGGGAGGAGGGCAACCTACGGCTGCCGCTACTCCACCGCCCGCCTGCTGTACACGGCGACCCTGGTCGAGAGTCGCTGACGCCGAGCTGGACCGCTCAGGCCGCCGAGGGGAGGACCCTCGGCGTCGCCTGGTCTTTCGGCAGCGCCGCTGCGCCGGCGATCAGGCTCTGGAACTCGTTCAGGGCCAGGTGGCCGACCGCCTCGAGGATCTCCTCGTCGCTCCAGCCGATCTCCCGCGCCTCCTCGTGGAGGTGGAGGGGTGGGGGACCGTCGGCCTCCAGTGCCTCCTTCAGGTAGACGAGCAGCGCCTCCTCCTTGGGGTCGCCGGAGCTGAAGCTCCTCGCCCTGGAGACCTCGTCGAGTCCGAGGCCGGCCCGTTTCGCCGATTTCGCGTGCTGGGCGATGCTGTAGGCGTCCTGGCGGTGCTCGGCCACGGCCAGCGCGATCCGCTCGCGCGTCGCCTGCGGCAGGACGCCGCCGCGCAGCTCCGAGCGCATCCGGGTGTAGGCGCGCAGAACCGCGGGGGAGCCGGCAAGCACGCCGATGAACTTGGTCACCGCGCCGCCGGTCGCCTGGATGGTCTTGATCAGCGGCGCGCTCTCGTCGGGCGCCGTCAGCTCGTCGTGGATATGGAACCTGCTCACTGCCGTTTTTACCGTCACGTCGCCTCTTGCCTCCAGCTCCTGCGGCTGGCTATTCCGCTTTACAGAGCCTTTACGTGGCCTTTACTTTACTTTCAGCCGTTTACTTACGAGGAGTAAGTTATACCGGCTTTTCGTTGCCTCCGCAAGCTGCCCGCGGCCCTCGTCTGCTACCCGATTTACGGCTTTATGCACCTCTTCGGTTCATTCGCCTATCGTTGCCCCCTTCTCGCGGACGAGCCAAGGAGGCTGGAATGGCAGGTCAACCCCGCAGTGCCGGCGATGTCATCGAGGCCGTCAAGCAGCACGACGTCCGCTTCGTCCGACTCTGGTTCACCGACGTGCTGGGCCAGCTGAAGAGCTTCTCGATCAATGCCGCCGAGCTCGAGGACGCCTTCGACGGCGGCATGGGCTTCGACGGCTCCTCGATCACCGGCTTCAACCCGATCGAGGAGTCGGACATGATCGCGATGCCGGATCCCTCGACCTTCGCCCTGATCCCCTGGCGCCCGGAGGAGGGCAACGCCGTCGCCCGGATGTTCTGCGACGTCCGCGTCCCCGGCGGCGGCCCTTATGAGGGCGACCCGCGCTGGATCCTGCGGCGGGCGCTGAAACGGGCCGAGGAGATGGGCTTCGACGCCTACAACGTCGGCCCCGAGCTCGAGTTCTTCTACTTCAAGTCCGCGAAGCCGGAGGGCGGCGTCCCCGAGGTCCTCGACGAGGGCGGCTACTTCGACCTGACCACGCTCGACGCCGGCTCCGACGTCCGCCGCGAGACGATCCTGGCGCTGGAGAAGATGGGCGTCCACGTCGAGTACGCACACCACGAGGTCGGCCCCTCCCAGCACGAGGTCGACATGCGCTACAAGAACGCGCTCGAGATGGCCGACGACTGCATGACGTACCGGATCGTCGTCAAGGAGTACGCGATGAAGTACGGCTGGCACGCGACCTTCATGCCGAAGCCGCTGTTCGGCGAGAACGGCTCCGGCATGCACGTCCACCAGTCGCTGGCGAAAGACGGCAGGAACGCCTTCTACGACGAGGACGACCCCTACTTCCTCTCACCGGTGGCGAAGTCGTTCATCGCCGGCCAGCTCAAGCACGCGCGCGAGATCTCGCCGCTGTTCGCCCAGTGGGTCAACTCCTACAAGCGGCTGGTCCCCGGCTACGAGGCGCCGGTCTACCTCGCCTGGTCGCGCCGCAACCGCTCGGCGCTGATCCGGGTGCCCCTCTACCACCCCGGCAAGGAGGGGGCGACCCGGGCTGAGTTGCGCTGCCCCGACCCGGCCTGCAATCCCTACCTCTGCTTCGCCGGCATGCTGCAGGCGGGGCTGGAAGGGGTCGAGAAGGGCTACGAGCTGCCGGAGCCGATGGAGCAGAACCTCTACCACCTCTCCCAGGAGGAGCTCTCCCACCAGGGGATCGAGCAGCTGCCGGCGACGCTGGGCGAGGCGGTCGAGGTCGCGGCCGAGTCGGAGCTGGTGCTCCGGACGCTGGGCGAGCACACCTTCCGTCGCTTCGTCGAGATCAAGCGGCAGGAATGGGACGAGTACCGGGTCCAGGTCACGCCCTACGAGATCGAAAACTTCTTGCCGATCCTCTGAGTCGGCTGGGATCGGCTGGGTAGGGAGCGAAGATGGCGACCCTCCATGTGCTCCGGGTCTTCGTCGACGAGGCGAGCGAGTTCGGCAACCCGCTCGGGGTCTTCCTCGACGGCACCGAGGTGCCGGCCGAGCGGCGCCAGGCGGTCGCCCACGAGCTCGGCTTCTCGGAGACCGTCTACGTCGACGACGCCGACCGCGGTCGCTGCCGGATCTACACGCCGGGGCTGGAGCTGCCCTTCGCCGGGCACCCAACCGTCGGCACCGCCTGGCTGCTGGCCCGGGAAGGCGAGTCGCCCGAGCAGCTGCGGCCGCCGGCCGGGGTGGTCGACGTCCGCCGCGACGGTGAGCTGACCTTTGTCGCCGCCAAGGCCGAATGGTCGCCGCCCTGGGAGCTGATCGAGCTGGAGAGTGCGGCCGAGGTGGCGGCGCTGCGCGATCCGCCGGCGGGGAGCGGCGAACTTCCCTTTTGCTGGGCCTGGGCCGACGAGGAGGCCGGCGCAGTCCGCGCCCGCTGCTGGTCGCTCGAGGACGGGATCGGCGAGGACGAGGCGACGGGCTCGGCCGCGATCATGCTCGCGGTGGAGCTCGACCGTCCGCTCCGCATCGACCAGGGCGAGGGCTCGGTGCTCCACGCCGCGCCCCTGAGCGAAGCCCGGGCCGAGGTCGGCGGCCGCGTAGTCCTCGACGAGATCCGCGACTTCGCGATCGAGTGGTGAATCGAGCCGGCTATAGGCGGTTCAATTCACCACTCGGTGAGCTGCCGCTCGAGCT
>JGI24740J21852_10001320_pt1 | contig 11279 bp, 11 predicted proteins | sample KBSCornC6_FD_21852 | JGI IMG/M metagenome (IMG submission 21852) | reverse complement strand
TTCGGCAAATGGCTGGCGCCGGTCAATTTCATCCTGAAGGTCGTGGAAGAGCTTTCCAAGCCGCTCAGCCTGGGCCTTCGACTGTTCGGCAACATGTACGCGGGCGAGGTGATCTTCATCCTGCTGGCCTGCATGACGCTGCGCTTCAGCGCGCCGGCCACGGTCACGCCCATCACCTTCGCCTCGTTCTGGATCTTCGCGGCGCTGGCCGTCATCACCGTGGCCTTGCTGGCCTACGGCAAGGGCAAGTGGATGCGCGCCTGGATCCCGCTGATCCTGCTGGTGGTGATCCCGGTCGGCAGCATCNTGGGTTTNCTGCCGGCGATCGGCGCGGGCGTGTACATCCAGATCCTGTTCGCCACCGCGTGGGGCATCTTCCACTGGCTGATCATCGGCCTGCAGGCGTACATNTTCATGGTGCTGACCGTCGGCTANCTGTCGATGGCGGCCGAGAACCACTGAACCCAAGTTCCTTTCCACCACCGCTGTTTCAACTCAAAGTACTACGGAGACACACAATGGATATCAGCGCACTGGCCAGTGTTGAAGGCTTCACCGCCCTGGCTGCGGGTTTCATGCTGGGCCTCGCCGGCATCGGCGCCGCCATCGGCATGGGTCTGATGGGCGGCAAGTTCCTCGAAAGTTCGGCGCGCCAGCCCGAGCTGGTGCCGATGTTGCAAGGCAAGATGTTCCTGCTGGTCGGCCTGATCGATGCGATCCCGATCATCGGCGTGGGTATCGCGCTGTACCTGATCTTCGTCGATCCGTTCGGCGAAATCGTGCGTACGGCTGCGCGTGCCGTCGGCGCCGCACCGTAATCGAACACGGCAGCCCTGTTGAACTCCTGATTCACGCGAGAGGATTGCGACCGTGAGCCTGAATGCCACGCTCATCGCCCAGATCATCGTTTTCCTGATCCTGGTCTGGTTCACGATGAAATACATCTGGCCGCCGATCATGAAGGCCATGGACGAGCGCGCCAAGCGCATCGCCGAAGGCCTCGAAGCCGCCGACCGTGCGCGCAAGGAACTGGCCGAAGCCAACACGCGCGCCGATGACGAGGTGAAGAAGGCGCGCGCGGAAGCGGCGGTCATCATCGAGCGCGCCAACCAGCAGGCCGGGCAGATCGTCGACAAGGCGCGCATCGATGCGCTCGCCGAAGCGGCACGCCAAAAGGCCGCGGCCCAGGCCGACATCGAGAATATGGCCCACCGCGCGCGTGCGGAACTGCGCGGCCAGGTCGCGGCGCTGGCGGTACAAGGCGCCGAAAAGATCCTGGGTCGAGAGATCAATGCCGGCACGCACAAGGCGTTGCTCGATGAATTGGTGGCCGAGATCTGATCCATGACGCAGCCCCTTACCATTGCTCGTCCCTACGCCCGCGCCGCGTACGAAATCGCGTCTGCGCACGGCGCTCAGAGCGAGTGGGCGGAAAAGCTTGCGTTCGCGGCGGAAGTCGCGGTCGATCCGCAGGTCGTCGCACTGTTTGGCGATCCACGGTTGTCTCCGCAAGCATTGGCTTCGCTGTTCGTGCGCGGTGATGATGGCGCGGAATCGGAGTTCTCTCGCTTCATCGGCGTGCTGGCCGACAACCGCCGTCTGCGCGAATTGCCGGAAATCGCGGCGCTGTTCGAGCAGATGAAGCGCGACGCCGAACACGTGCTGCGCGTGCGCGTACGCAGCGCGGTGCCGCTGGACGATACCGACGCCGCGCGGCTGATCGATGCGCTGAAGCGCCGCTTCAACAGTGACATCGAACTCGAACGCAGCATCGATTCTTCGGTGATGGGCGGCGCGGTGATCGACGCCGGTGAAACGGTGATCGACGGATCGCTCAAGAGCCGCCTCGCCAAACTCGAAACCGCGTTGACGCAGTAGAGACGGGAACAGAAAGTCGGGAATCGGGAATCGAAAAAAGCAAAAGCCACCAGCTCGCCGCTCGANGATTCGNTTCCCGATTCACCATTCCCGGAAGACATACGAAGAAGCTATGCCGGCGCCGCAAGGCACCGACAAACAGGAACCCAAAACCATGGCCACCACACTCAATCCTTCCGAAATCAGCGAGCTGATCAAGAGCCGCATCGAACAGTTCAAGCTTTCCGCGGAAACCCGCAACGAAGGCACGCTCACCAGCGTGTCGGACGGCATCGTGCGCATCCACGGCTTGAACGACGTGATGGCCGGCGAAATGATCGAGCTGCCGGGCGACACGTATGCGCTGGCGCTGAACCTCGAACGTGATTCGGTCGGCGCGGTGGTGCTCGGCAAGTACGAGCATCTGTCGGAAGGCAACACCGCCAAGACCACCGGGCGCATCCTGGAAGTGCCCGTCGGTCCCGAAATGCTCGGTCGTGTGGTCGATGCGCTCGGTCACCCGATCGATGGCAAGGGCCCGGTCAACACGCATCTCGCCTCCCCGGTGGAAAAGGTCGCGCCAGGCGTNATCTGGCGCCAGTCGGTGTCGCAGCCGGTGCAGACCGGCTACAAGTCGGTCGACTCGATGATCCCGATCGGCCGCGGCCAGCGCGAGTTGATCATCGGCGACCGCCAGACCGGCAAGTCCGCGCTCGCGGTCGACACCATCATCAACCAGAAGGGCACCGGGGTTAAGTGCATTTACGTCGCGATCGGACAGAAGCAGTCCTCGATCGCGAACGTGGTGCGCAAGCTGGAAGAGCACGACGCGCTCGCGCACACGATCATCGTCGCGGCCTCGGCATCCGAATCGGCGACGATGCAGTACATCGCGCCTTATGCCGGTTGCGCGATGGGCGAATACTTCCGCGACCACGGTGAAGATGCGCTGATCATCTACGACGACTTGACCAAGCAGGCCTGGGCGTATCGCCAGATCTCGCTGTTGCTGCGCCGCCCGCCGGGCCGCGAGGCATATCCGGGCGACGTGTTCTACCTGCATTCGCGCCTGCTGGAACGCGCGGCGCGCGTCAACGCCGAATGGGTCGAAAAGGAAACCCATGGCGAAGTGAAGGGCAAGACCGGCTCGTTGACCGCGCTGCCGATCATCGAAACGCAGGCAGGCGACGTGTCCGCGTTCGTGCCGACCAACGTAATCTCGATCACCGACGGCCAGATCTTCCTCGAAACCGATTTGTTCAACGCCGGTATCCGCCCGGCCGTGAACGCCGGCATCTCGGTGTCGCGCGTGGGCGGCGCGGCGCAGACCAAGATCATCAAAAAGCTGTCCGGCGGCGTGAAGCTGGCGCTGGCGCAGTACCGCGAACTCGCGGCGTTCGCGCAGTTCGCATCCGACCTCGATGCGGCGACCCGCGCGCAACTGGAGCGCGGTCAGCGCGTCACCGAGCTGATGAAGCAGAAGCAGTATTCGCCGCTTTCCATCGCGCAGTTGGCGGTTTCGCTGTACGCGGCGGAGAAGGGTTATCTGGATGACGTGCCGCTGGCACAGATCCTTCCGTTCGAACACGCCCTGCACCAGTTCATGCAGGCGAACCATGGCGACCTGATGAAGAAGATCGTGGATAGCGGTGACTGGAACGCCGATATTGAAGGTACCTTCAAGTCGGCGCTGGACGAGTTCAAGAAAACGGGAAGTTGGTGAACGTAGGGCGGGAGCAGCGATAACGAATCCCGCCGGTCGACGAGGCCGCAGGCGGGTTGTCACCCGCCCTACAGAGAAGAGCACATGGCAGGCGCAAGAGAAATCCGGACCAAGATCAAGAGCGTCGCGAACACCCGCAAGGTGACGAGCGCGCTGCAGATGGTGTCCGCATCCAAGATCCGCAAGGCGCAAGACCTGATGCATACCTCGCGCCCGTACGCGCTGCACATCCGCAACGTGATCGCGCATATCGCGCAGGCGTCGCCGGACTACCAGCATCCGGCGCTACGCGAACGCGAGATCAAGCGAGTGTGCTATCTGGTGGTCTCGACCGATCGCGGCTTGTGCGGCGGCTTGAACGCCAACCTGTTCCGCAAGGTGTTGGCCGACATTCACGACTGGCAGCAGAAGGGCGTCGGGGTCGAGATCATTGCGATCGGGCAGAAGGCCGCGCAGTTCTTCCGCCACATCAAGGTGGACCTGGTCGGCACGATCACGCACCTCGGTGACCATCCGCGCCTGGAAAAATTGATCGGCGTGATGAAGATCGCCGATGACGGTTTCATGCAGGGCAAACTCGACCGCGTGTATCTCTGCTACAACCAGTTCGTCAACACCATGACCCAGCGCGCGACGGTGGACGTGCTGTTGCCGCTGCCGGCGGTGGCCGAGGAAATCAAGACGGCCGCGGGCGACGAGTTGCATCCAGCTTCGGGCGACGCCAAGGTCGAACGCGCGACCAGTTGGGATTATCTGTACGAACCGGACGCCGAAACGGTGATCCGGCACGTGCTGAATCGCTATTTCGAAGGCATGGTGTACCACGCGACCCTGGAGAACCTCGCCAGCGAGCATGCGGCACGGATGGTGGCCATGAAGGCGGCGTCCGACAACGCGACCAAGGCCATCGATACCCTGACGTTGATCTACAACAAGGCGCGCCAGGCCGCCATCACCCAGGAAATTTCCGAAATCGTCGGTGGTGCTGCGGCCGTTGGCGGCTGATTTTCATTTCCTTCTCCCGCCGGGAGAGGGTGGCGTGAAGCGTCGGATGAGGGTCCGGCTCGCATCATCAGGCAATCGCAAAACCGAACCCTCACCCTTGCCCCTCTCCCGGAGGGAGAGGGGTTCAATTTGAATTGAGTCGAGGATTACACAATGAGCCAGGGCAAGATCGTTCAAATCATTGGCGCGGTGGTCGACGTCGAGTTTCCGCGCGACGCGGTGCCGAAGGTCTATGACGCGCTCAAGGTGCAAGGCACCGCGGTCACGCTGGAAGTCCAGCAGCAGTTGGGCGACGGCGTGGTGCGCACGATTGCGCTGGGTTCCACCGACGGCCTGAAGCGCAACCTCGAGGTCACCAATACCGGCGCGTACATCAAGGTGCCGGTGGGCAAGGCCACGCTGGGCCGCATCATGAACGTGCTGGGCGAGCCGATCGACGAGCGCGGTGCGGTCAACGCCGAGCAGCAATGGGAAATTCACCGCGCGGCGCCGTCTTATGAAGACCAGGCCGCGGCCAACGAACTGCTGGAAACCGGCATCAAGGTGATCGACCTGATGTGCCCGTTCGCCAAGGGCGGCAAGGTCGGCCTGTTCGGCGGCGCGGGCGTGGGCAAGACCGTGACCATGCTCGAGCTGATCAACAACATCGCGACCCAGCACTCGGGTCTGTCGGTGTTCGCGGGCGTGGGCGAGCGTACCCGCGAGGGCAACGACTTCTACCACGAGATGATCGAAGCCGGCGTCGTGAAGCTGGAAGACCCGACGCAGTCGAAAGTGGCGATGGTGTATGGCCAGATGAACGAGCCGCCGGGCAATCGCCTGCGCGTCGCGCTGACCGGCCTGACCATGGCCGAATACTTCCGCGACGAAAAGGACGCGTCCGGCAAGGGCCGCGACGTGCTGCTGTTCATCGACAACATCTACCGCTACACGCTCGCAGGCACCGAGGTGTCGGCGTTGCTCGGCCGCATGCCGTCGGCGGTCGGTTACCAGCCGACGCTGGCCGACGAAATGGGCCGCCTGCAGGAACGCATCACATCAACCAAGACCGGTTCGATCACGTCGATCCAGGCCGTGTACGTGCCGGCCGACGACTACACCGACCCGTCGCCCGCGACCACCTTCGCGCACCTGGACTCGACCGTGGCGCTGTCGCGCGACATCGCATCCCTGGGCATCTATCCGGCGGTCGACCCGCTGGCCTCGACCTCGCGCCAGCTCGATCCGTTGGTGATCGGTCAGGAACACTACGACGTCGCGCGCAAGGTGCAGGGCACGCTGCAGCGCTACAAGGAATTGAAGGACATCATCGCGATCCTCGGCATGGACGAGCTTTCCGAAGAGGACAAGCAGGCCGTTTACCGCGCACGCAAGTGCGAGCGCTTCTTCTCGCANCCNTTCCACGTGGCCGAAGTGTTCACCGGCTCGCCGGGCAAGTACGTGCCGCTCAAGGAAACCATCCGCGCATTCAAGATGATCGTCGAAGGCGAAGTCGACCACCTGCCCGAGCAGGCCTTCTACATGGTCGGCGGCATCGAAGACGCCATCAAGAAGGGCGAGGCGATGAACGCCAAGGACGCCGAGAAGAAGGCGGCGTAAGAAGCCGGGCATCGAAAATCGGGTACGGGAATCGCATGGACTTGCAGGCTTTGGCTCTGACGATTCCCGATTCACCATTCTTGATTCCCGCCAAGCGAACGAAGTGAGCGAAGGCCAATGACCACCATCCGTTGCGACATCGTCAGCGCCGAAGCCAACATTTTCCATGGCGACGTGACCATGGTCATCGCCAGCGGTGAAGCCGGCGAGCTCGGCATCGCGCCGCGCCACGAGCCGCTGCTGACGCGGCTCAAGCCGGGTCAGGTCGAAGTAGTCGGCGAGGATGGCAAGCGCCAGTCCTATTACGTGTCCGGCGGCATCCTCGAGGTGCAGCCGAACGTGGTCACGGTCCTTGCGGACGCCGCACTGCGCGCCGACGAAATCGACGAAGCCTCAGCGCGGCGTGCCAAGGAGGAGGCCGAGCGTGTGCTCGCCAACCGCGGCGAAGCCAAGACCGTCGAACAGGCGCAGGAACAACTCACCCAGGCCGTCGCGCAGTTGCAGGCGCTCGAACGCCTGCGTCGCAACCTGCAGCACTGATCGGTCACTGAGCGAAAACGCCGGCCCTTTCAGCCGGCGTTTTGTTTGTTTGGACGCGCGGGCAAGAGCCCCGCGCATGGTGTTAGTCAAAGGCAATCGTCACACCGGGCTCCCGCCAGCCCAGCCGGCTTGTTCGCCAGGCGANAGCGATGCCGTTGGCCCCTGCGATNGATGCCGCCGTGAGCTTGTGGCGTCCGTCCGACGGCGCAGCGAATCAGTGGCAACGGAAGTGCGCCCGTCACCAGCCATCCACGGCATCCCCCCGCGTGATGGGATCGTGCGCGTGGATCTGCTTGTAGCGACCGGAAAAGAAAATCAGTGGTTGTGCCTCGGGGCCATGCGCAAGGTGCTCGACTTCCGCGATGAACAAGAAGTGATCGCCCGCGGGATGTATGTCGATCACGCGTGCGACCATCTGCGCGAGGCTGTCCCTGAGCAGTGGCGTGCCTTCGTGGTCCTCGAAATGCACCTCGACCGCCTTCTCCGGACGATTGGCAAAGTATGGACCCAGCTTGCGCTGCTGCTCCGAAAGAATGTTGATCCCGCAGCGGCTGCCGACCCGCATGTGCTTGACGAACGCGGATGCACGGCGCACCGAAATCAGGACCAGCGGCGGCTCCAGCGACACCGACATGAACGAGTTGACGGTCATCCCCGCGGGTTGCCCGCTCCGCAGGAAGCTCACCACCGCGACGCCCGTCGCAAATCGTCCCATGACGCGGCGGAACACGGTCGGTTCGATCGGGCGGCCTTGTTCGGCATTGGGGACCATGGAATTTTCAGCGAGCTCGTCAGACAGGTGGTGGCACTGCGTTGCGGGGCCCAACCTGAACGGCTCCCCGAGCGGGTCCGGCGCGGTCACGGCGGCCTCCCCTGCATTGTGCCTGCTCCCGACGACGGTTCAGGCATGTTTTGTGCACGGAATTGCCGACCCACCAGCTTCGGAGCTCCCGGAAATTTGAACTGCGTCACATTTGTAGTATAAGAACGCTTCACTCCGCCAGCCCCGTTTTGCGAGCCGCGAGACCGGCCAGGAGCTAGGCCAGCACGTGGAACCACGATTTTCGACAAGGAGCGTTGAGATGGCGGGTCACGCTGAGGCGGTTCCCACGGCACCGCGCACCGTTTTGCCTCCGTCGCGTCGCGACGGATCGTTGACGGTCGGCGGCCTAGCATGAGCGGCCGTGCCTTGATGCCCAGATGCAAATCCGGCCGACGCTGACGCGTCTACCGGGGGCGGTTTGCACGGCGCGGAGAACGTGCGCAGCAGGCGTTTTCACGGCTTGGTGGTCATGATGTTGGGCGATGCTGAAACCGGGAGGACAAAACAAGTGAAGTCGATACTCAGGAACACCCTCGTATGGATTGCGATCGCGTCGTTGTCGGCGCTGATCGGGGCCTGCGCCAGTGTACCCAGCGCCACGGTATCCACGACGTCGGCGCCGTCGGTCGATCGTTACATCATCGGCCCGGGAGACGCGCTTGAAATCTACGTGCGCGACAACCCGACGCTGACGACCACCGTTCCGGTACGACCCGACGGGCGCATATCGATTCCTCTGGTGCAGTCGATCATGGCGGCCGGCAAAACGCCGGATCAGTTGGCCGACGATCTGCAGCAGGAGCTGAGCCGCTATATCCGCTCGCCGCTGGTGACTGTCATCGTCAAGGGCTTTGTCGGCGCCTACAGCCAGCAGGTGCGGGTGGTCGGGCAGGCGGTGACGCCCAAGTCGGTCCCCTACCGGAACGGCATGACCGTGCTCGACCTGATGATCGACGTCGGCGGCCTCACCAAGTTCGCCGCGGGCAACAGCGCCAAGATCGTGCGGCACCTGCCCGACGGCAAGGAAGAGACCATTCCGGTGCGGCTCGGCGCGTTGATGAACGGTGAAGTCAAATACAACGTCGCCATGCGGCCCGGCGACATTCTGATCATCCCCCAATCGCTGTTTTGATGCGGCATGGGAAGGGGGGCGCGGCGACACTCGAACGGTTACCGGACAGGCAATGCAGAATTCATCCTTCGATTTGCATGAACTGGTCCAGCAGATAGCGCTGGAGTTGCGCGCGGCGTGGCGTTACCGCTGGCATGCGCTGGTGGTTGCGTGGGCCGTGATGATCGTGGGCGCGATGCTGGTTTTCAGCCTGCCTAACCAGTACGCGTCCACGGCGCAGGTCTATGCGGATACCAATTCCCTGGACAATCCGCTGCTGCGCGGCATCGCAGTACAGCCCGACATCCGTGGCCGACTGGATGTGATCACGCGCACCCTGCTCTCGCGCCCCAACCTCGAAACGGTGGCCGACAAGACCGGCCTTTCGCTGCGGGCCACCAGCCCGGCNGACAAGGACGAATTGCTGGTGAAACTNGGCGCTGCCGTCCAGGTCAAGGATGCCGGCGCAAAGAACCTNTACAACATCAGCTATTCCGATACCGACCCAGTGATGGCGCAGAAGGTNGTGCAGGCGTTCGTGGAAATACTCATGAACAATACGCTCGGCGAGAACACGGCATCGACTGCCTCGGCGCAGAACTTCCTGCAGCAGCAGGTCGATGACTACAACAAGCGTCTCAATGACGCGGAGCAGAAGCTGGCGGACTTCAAGAAGGCCAATCTGGGCAATCTTCCTACCCAGGGTGGCCCGGACTATGCCACGCGGCTGCAGACCGCCGAGGCCAAGTTGCAGGAGCTGGAGGGCCAGTATGCCGCCGCCGCCGCCGGGCGGCCGGTGGTGGGACGCGCGGCATCGAGCACGAGTGACATCGACAAGCAGATCGCCGCGTACAAGCAGAAGCTCGAAGACCTGTTGCTGAAATATACGGACGAATACCCCGACGTGGTTTCCACGCGGCGCATGATCAATCAGCTCGAGGCCCGACGGGACACGCTGCGGCGGCATCCGGGCCGTGCGGTGACCGCCGCAGCGCCGGCCGGCGCCGGCGGAACGTCGAGAGCCGACAACTTCAGCGCACGCAGCCTGGCCGCACAGGTGGCCGCGCAAAAGCGCGAGATCGCCGATCTCAAGAGCAACGCCGACAAGATCACGGACGCGCAAGTGACCTTGCAGCAGCTCACGCGCAATTACGACGTGACCCGCAAGCAATACGACGAATTGGTGACGCGTTTGAATACCGCGCAACTTTCGCAGGATGCGACGCAAAGCGGCAACAACCTGAAATTCCGGGTCATCAGCCCGCCGATCGTGCCGCTGCTTCCCGACGGACCCAAGCGCGGCCTGATGTTGCTGGCCGTGTTCGTGCTGGCGCTCGGCATCGGTGGCGCGTTCGGATTTTTCCTGCACAAGATCAAGCCCGTTTTCCTCAGCCTCAAGAGCCTGCGCGAGTTTGGTGATTACCCCGTGATCGGTACCTTCAGCCTGATAGCGTCCTCCGGGCGCCTGGAACAGCGGCACCGGGAAATCGTCGGATTCTGCGCCGGGGTGGCCCTGCTCGCGGTGGTACTGGTGCTCGGCCTTGCCTTCCAGGCGCATCTCGCAAACATGATGCAACACGTGTTCGTACTGGGGGCCACATGAGCATTGTCGAGAAGGCAGCCGAAAAGCTCCGGACACAACGACCCGCCGAGCAGCCGGGGTTGCCGCAGGTCGAGGAAGTCGTCGAAACGCCCACCGCGCCGACCGTCGAACGTCTGCAGGAGCAGCGCCATGCCGTTCGCCGCAACGCGGCTGACGGGGATGTGGTGCACGTCGACCTGGATGCCCTGATGCGCGCGGGATTGTTGCCGTCCCAAGACGAAGCGTCCGGTCGTCTGTCCAATGAGGTGCGGCGCGCCAAGCTGCCGTTGTTGAACAATGCCACGGGCAAGAGCGCCAAGGTGCCCGAGTTCGCCGACCGCATCGTGGTGACCAGCGCGGTGCCCGGTGAAGGCAAGACCTTCACGGCGATCAATCTGGCATTGAGCCTTGCGCGCGAGCCGGATTTTGAAGTCGTGCTGCTGGACGCCGACATCCCCAAATCCGACGTGACTCGCACGTTCGGGCTCCAAGGCTACCCGGGGCTGATGGACATTCTGGCGGACGAATCGCGCAGGACCGCGGACGTGATCCTGCGCACCGACGTTCCGAATCTTTTCCTTGTGCCGGCTGGCCAACGCAATCCCTTGGCCGCGGAACTGTTCGGCGGGCGCCGCATGAGTCAGGTGCTGGAAGACCTCGGCGCCAACAGCAAGCAGCGTCTGCTCGTATTCGATTCATCCCCCTTGCTCGCGACGCCCGAGGCCCGGGTGCTGTGCTGGAGGACCTCGGCGCCAACAGCAAGCAGCGTCTGCTCGTATTCGATTCATCCCCCTTGCTCGCGACGCCCGAGGCCCGGGTGCTCGCTTCGCAGATGGGCCAAGTCGTGGTGGTGGTGGGTGCCGGACACACCCGCCGGTACGAGCTTAAATCGGCGCTGGAGGGTTTGGGTGACTCGCAGTACGTCGGGTTGATCCTCAACAAGAGCCGCTTGCCTGCGATCGAAAATCCTTACTACGGGTACTACGGACAATACGGAAACACCCGGCCGACCAATCGCGACCGGCTTCTGGGCCGGTGA
>JGI24740J21852_10001318_pt1 | contig 11280 bp, 17 predicted proteins | sample KBSCornC6_FD_21852 | JGI IMG/M metagenome (IMG submission 21852) | reverse complement strand
CGATCACTCCGATCTCCCGCTCGTTGCCGAGCGGGACAGTGTTCTATACGTGGGTCAACATTCGATGCAAAAACCTACCTCGGGTGGGTCAGGATTCCGTGCAAATCAACATCTGGCGTTCAACGTGCTTGCCTGCCAGGCACGCGTGGCCTGCGCCGGCTGCCCAGATGCTGCGATGCGCGCGAGTATTCCGATATCGCGCAAGCCGGCGCTGTGCAGACCGCCTTCTTCACGCAGCATTTGCTCGACTTGCTCGACGTCACGGTCCACCTGTGTGCGCAGCAGCACCATATTGCTCGCACGCGTGAGCAGGAAGACGCAACCAGAAAACACCAGGCAGATCAGCGTGAGCGAGACCGCGTACCACAGCGTCAGGCGCTGCCGCACGCTACCGGCGCCGACTCGCATCAGCTGGCGTGGCGCAGGATGAAACCCACGCCGCGAATGGTGTGCAGGAGCGGGTGATCGAACCCGGTATCAACTTTCTTGCGCAGGCGGGCAATGTGCACATCAATTACGTTGTCCAGCGGCGCCGCTCGCGGCACGTCCTGCCAGATGTCGCGCACGATCATGGCGCGCGTGACCGTGCTGCCGCGATGGCGCACCAGACATTCGAGAATCTCGAACTCCTTCGCGGTCAGGTCCAGCAGCCGACCGTCGCGCGCTACCTCGCGCGTCACCAGGTCCATTTCGAGCCCCGCGTACTTGAGCTTGAGTGCGGGCTCGGCCGCTCCCCGCCGCAACAGTGCGCGTACCCGCGCGAGCAGTTCCGGCAGTGCGAAGGGCTTGACCAGGTAGTCGTCTGCGCCGCTGTCCAGGCCGTGCACGCGGTCTTCCACCGTGTCGCGCGCCGTGATGATGATCACCGGCGTGGCTGCATCGCGTGCGCGCAGCGTCGAGAGGATTTCGATACCGCCTCGCCCTGGCAGCATCAGGTCGAGCACCATCAGATCAAACGGCTCGGTGCCCAGCAGGAAGAAACCTTCCTCTCCCGTGTTGGCCACGCGCACGTCGTATCGCTCGCTTTCAAGGTGTTCGTGAATCGCCTGGGCCAGCTTTTTTTCGTCTTCAACGACAAGGATGCGCATGGTGTTTTTTGCCGAGCCCCCGGGGCATTGCCTAGTCGGCGGATTCTACCTTGCGAGGCCTCAACCTCTTCCTGAATTCTTCGTCAGAAAAGCTTCAGTTGTGAGGCGTTGGCGGGCCCTTCTACGATGCGTCCGTCGACTAGGCATGCAAGCCCCTCGCGCTGCCGCAGCGGCATTCCAATCACGATAGTTCAACCACTGGAGTACACGATGGCCTTGATTAATCGGAGCCTTGTTGCGTTTGTTTTGCTGCTGTCTGGTGTCTTTGCCCATGCGGGCGAGCAGGCCTTTGACCAGAAGTCGTTTGACGATCTGCGTGCAGCAGGCAAGCCAGTTGTGGTGCATGTGCATGCGACCTGGTGCCCGGTGTGCAAGAAGCAGGCGCAGGTGATTTCCGCGCTGGAATCCGAAGACCGATTCAAGAGCCTGACGGTGATGCGCGTCGATTTCGACACGGACAAAGCCGTGCAGGCCGCGCTTAAGGTCACCTCCCGCAGCACTCTCATCGCCTTCAAGGGCGAGACCGAGCTCGGCCGCTCTGTGGGGGACACCAACCCTGATTCCATTGCCGCGCTGTTGGCCAAACCGCTGCAGTAACGCCGCCATGACCGCAACCCGCAACCGATAGACAGGAACGACATGGAATTCGGACTGGGAACCTATGGCCTGGGCTATGTGGCCGGCGTCTTGTCGACCCTGTCGCCTTGCGTGCTGCCGCTACTCCCCATCGTGTTGGCGGGCGCGGCATCAGCGCATCGCTGGGGCGCAGCCGCGCTGACTGCGGGCCTGGCGCTGTCGTTCACAGCGATGGGAATGTTTGTTGCCACGGTTGGAGTCACGATTGGGCTGGATGCAGAGGTGCTACGGCGCATTTCGGCATGGCTGCTGGTGGCGGCGGGCGGCATGTTATTGCTGCCCGCTCTGCAGTGGCGCTTTGTGATGGCCACTGCCGGTGTTGCCAATGTTGGACAGAGCTGGTTGTCTGGCCTCGACGTGGGCGGGCTGCGCGGGCAGTTCTTTGTGGGCCTGGTACTGGGCACCATCTGGAGTCCCTGCGCGGGGCCGACGCTGGGCGCTGCAATCGCGTTGGCTGCTGAGGGGCGCCACCTTGGCAAGATCGCGCTGCTGATGATCTTGTTCGGCCTGGGAGCCGGCACCCCCCTGATGCTGCTCGGTACGCTGTCAAACGCCACCTTGGCGAAGCTGCGCGGGCGGTTGCTGTCTGCGGGCAGACTGGGCAAGCCGGTGCTTGGCGTCATCCTCATGGTGCTTGGTGTGATGACGTTGACACGGGCCGACCAGCACCTGGAAACCTGGGTGGTGAACTGGTTGCCGGCCTGGGCGGTGGATCTGACCACGCGCTTCTAGGAATCGGTCTCCGATGGTCTCCACGTGGAGGCGTCGAATCTCGCGTGGTTCTCGACACTGCACCCTTTGCGCAAAATCAGTTCACCGGAATTCAGAATGTCTATCCGCCACACCTTCGCCTGTAGCCTTTCGCTTGTTGCCCTGCATGCGGTGGCCCAAGTTCCTCCCGAGATCGCCGGCAAGCTCAACACTATCGGTCGCGCCGTCGACCTGCCGGCTGTGACCGCACTGTACGCACCCGCACTCAAGCATCAGTCGTACGCGGGAACGCGCGTCACGCGCGAGGTGAGTTACGGCAAAGGTGCCGCGCAAAGGCTTGACGTGTTCGCGCCAGACCCGCCCGTCACCACCCCACGTCCCGTGCTGATCTTCGTGCACGGCGGCGGTTTCGTCTCCGGTGACAAGCACACTGCCGACAGCCCTTTTTACGACAACGTGATGCTATGGGCTGCGCACCACGGGATGGTCGGCGTCAATGTCAACTATCGCCTGGCGCCGAATAACCCGTGGCCGGCCGGCGCCGAAGATGTGGGACTGGCCACGCGCTGGGTGCAGGAGAACATCGCTGCGAAGGGTGGCGACCCACAACGCATCTACCTGCTGGGGCACTCAGCAGGCGGCACGTTGGCCGCGTCGTACGTTGGGCAACAGCAATTTCATGGGCAGTCTGAAACGGGGCTGGCCGGGGTCATCCTCTTGTCGGCCGGCATCCTCGATCCAACCACCGCGGAGCCGAGCGCCCCACTTAAGGCGTACTTCGGTGATGACCCGCGCCGCTATGCCGAGCGCTCCAGTTTCCAGGGTCTTGTGCGGACCCGCCTGCCCATGCTGGTGGCGGTGAGCGCGCTGGAGCTGCCGCCCTTCGAGCGCCAGGCGCTGCAGTTGCAGAACGCACGTTGCCGGCTGGACCGCTGCGCCTCGTTTGTCCGCTTGGCGGGGCATGACCATCTGTCGACCGTGTTCTCGTTCAATACGACGGACGAGTCTGTCGGCGACGCCGTTCTTGCTTTCATACGCGGCAGTGATACCGCTCCGACCCAATCCGCATCGAACTAGAGCCGCTAATCTGCGCGGGGCCGCGGTTTTGTTAGCGGCTCTTAGCTAGCCGCGTAGGGTCACGGAACGTGACGCTATCCCATGCTGGGCAAGCGTGAACTGGGCGAGGCCGACTTGTAGACAATGCCTTCCCCGGCGACAAATGACTGTTCGCACTCAGCCATTCAATGTCATATCTGGATCCACAGCGTCAGATGAGATCGAGGCGGAAGAAGAGCGAGTTGCGGTCCACGTAGTCGTACTTCACTGGCACCTCAGTCTGAGGGATCTCCCGAAATCCATTTGCCTTGTAAAAAGCATGAGAGCGCGTTGCGATCGACGGCGTGTCGAGCACAATGGAAACGATGCCAGACGAGCGAGCGAACTCGATGACAGCGCTAAACAACTTCGCCGCACACTGCGTTTGCTTGCCTCTGTAGTCCGCCAGCACGAATAGCTTTTTGAGAATGCCGATGCCATTCGGCTTTGCCAGCAAGCCAATGGTGCCGACAACTCGGCCGTCCTGCGCCAGGGCGACCCAGAATTGCCCGCCAGTCGCGACGTAGTGCGTCTCGATGTCCAAAAGGTCTGGTTGGTCCTCAAGTGAAAGCCCCACTTTGAACTCAACGTTTTGCACGTACAGGATGGTGTCGATGACCTGTTGCTGTTGCGTTGCATTGAAGATCTCGACGTTGACGCTGGCGGCGTGCGCCCCTAGCTCGGTCATGCAAGGACTCCATAAATTTAAGGTACGGCTGTCTTCCCCTAGAAGGGGTGTGCCGGCTTTTGCGAAGACGTTGTATCAGCGGTTGTCGGTGAGCACGGACAACACTCACATGCCTATTGGCGTTCCATCGGCACCTGCGGAGCGACGAGTTCGATTTTGACGAGGTCGACCCCAAGCGCGTTGGTTTTTTCTGTAACGCTGATCGTGCCACGTTCCGGCAGAGAGGGGATGGCAGTGTCTGGCCAGCAACGGTCGTTCAGATAGACTTCACGTCACAATCCACGTACATAGGCATTGGCGGCTTGAGCCGCTCACCAGGGCAGACTTGAGAGTATTCGATCGGTGCCTAGAAACGGTCGGCCAAGGGAAATCACCGCATGCCTGCATCCGCTTTCGTTGTCACCGTTCCAGCAGTCGAGCCGCTTGTTAAACACTTGCGGAACCGGTTTGACGCCACCTCGAAGTTGGGCGTTCCTGCGCATATCACTGTGTTGTTTCCGTTCATGCCGCCCGACGAAATTACGTTGGACGTGCTTTGCTTGGCGCAAGCCGCGCTCAATACGGTACCGTCGTTCAAATTCTCATGGAATGGCGTCGGACGGTTCCCGACGACTGCTTACCTTGTACCGCACCCTCCAGAGCCATTCATCGCCTTGACGACTGCGCTCACAGAGCGCTTTCCCGCCTATCGCCCCTATGGAGGCGCACACAAAACCACGGTACCGCATCTGACCGTCGCGCACGGGGAAGCAGCGCACGCGCATGCCGCTGCCACCGAATTGGAACCGCAGTTGGGTGCATGGAGGGAAACTCAAATGACATGCGATACCGTGACGCTCATCGAAAATTCGTCCGGTCGATGGAAGGAGATGCACGTGTTCCAGCTTCCAGTTGCAAGCCCATCGTCCTGAACCAAAACACTTGCGACTCGTCCGATGCTCGGCGCGCGCTGCTAGACGGGCTGCCGGCGGGAGCCCGCAGGACTGCTTCCGGGCCATGAGCGGCCGTCCGGTATGCTTCGGCAAAGCGATTCGTGGACGCATTCGCTCCCGATGAACGCGTTATCTCCTATGAAACCGATTCGCCTATCTCCAGCCAACGCGCCTGAGTACAGAAGCTTCATGTTGGAGGCCTATTCGCTCCATCTGGACGCCTTCACTTCGAGTGCTACCGAGCGCGAATCGCTGCCGCTTTCTTGGTGGGAGCAATGGCTATCAGAGGGTGAAGGTGCGAATGACGTCGTCTTCGGCTGTGTAAGCAAGGGCCAACTGGCTGGCGTTGTCGGCCTTGCCTTTGAGCGCCGGGAAAAGACGCGTCACAAGGCAACGCTGTTTGGCATGTACGTCTCAGCTAGTTTTCGGGACCTCGGGCTCGGTGGCGAGCTGATGAATTGCGCGCTTGGCTATGCGAAGGCAAGACCTGGCATCCGGGTGATTCAGCCGACAGTTTCCGAGGGCAATCGTGCTGCCCAAGCACTCTATGAGCGCAGCGGTTTTATCCAATTTGGCTGTAAGCCTTACGCTATCGCCGTTGGAAGTGGCTTTGTGTCGAAGATTTACATGTGGCGCGACCTGTCCGGCGCCAGCCTTGAAGCGTCATAGGCTATCGCCCCGCTGATTAAGCATATCGGGCTGGCACTATCGAAGCCATCAAAACTGGAGCATGTATGCGACGCATCCTGGCTGTCGGCGGTGGTGGTTTCATGATGGAGGATTCTGTTTCTCCAAGCATGCTGGCAGTATCGTCACTTGCTGGCGGTCTTCACCCTCTATGAATCGCTTCACGGCCACCTCGCTTCAAAACGCTTGGCTCAATGAAGGCGACCATCGGGCTGTTTTTACACAGCCTCGGCCAGGAACTGTCGTTCAAGCGGTGCAACAATTTGCCGCAGAGGCGGCCCCAACGATTGCCTGCGCAAATAAAATCCCGAAAAGCACGCCTGAACGCCCGCTTCAAGTTGAAGCGGATCATCGATACGAGTGTGGCAACTCGCTTGGCAACGCCGTCTTGACGCAGATCTGGATACGGATGCTCTTTTTGCGATGTAATACCGCGCATCCGCATATGCTGACGTTGTCCGCACTAGAACCACCCGGCAGCTTCACTGGCCCACCATGCATTTCGCCCGCACCCGCAAAAAACTGACCGCCTGGCTTGGCCTGGTGGCGATGGTGCTCGTGCTTTTTGTGCCGATGGTGAGCCAGGCGCTGGAATTGCACGCGCTGCGGGCGTTCGAGCAGGCCGCGCCGCTTTGCGAGGCCAAACAGTCTGCCTCGGCCAATACCGATCTACCCGCTGGGCACGACATGCCGGCCGGCCACCATGCGGCATGCGGCTATTGCGATCTGCTGGCAGAACACGTGCTAGTGCCGACCATCATCCCGCCGATGGCGGCACCGGCGCCAACCCATGCAACGGCATGGGCCCCGGAGCCCGGGCGCCTGGCCGTACACCAAGCGCGCCACGCCGGACGGCCGCGCGATTCACCCCTCCTCTTCTGACCACGTCAACCCGGGCAGCGATTGCGCAACGCACTCGCACCCGGCTGGAGCCGTTTTCAGACAAGACGCCGTGCGACGCACCGACCACTGGTCAGGGCGTGCACGTACATATCAGAGTGAGGAATCTCCATGGCAACGCCGTCCAACATGATCCGACGAGCAGCGCTGCTCGCCTGCGCCATCGGCGTGTTTGCACCTATCGCAGCACACGCCTGCGCCACCTGTGGCTGTTCACTCAGCACCGACGCCGCGATGGGCTACTCGGCTATCCCAGGTTGGCGTATCAGCTTTGATTACACCTACCTTCCTCAGAACCAGTTGCGCAACGGCACTCATGCGGTCACGCCAGCGCAGGCTGCCGCCATCAACGATGCCGGCGGCAACCAGGAAGTCGAGCGCCAGACCATCAATCGCTACATCAACCTCGGTATAAATTACAGCCCGAACAGCAGTTGGAACTTCGGCGCGATCGTGCCGTACGTGGACCGCAGCCACACGACCTACGGCGCGGCCACGTCCGACCAGCTCACCCCCGACAACGTCAGCGGTGCCACCGCCAGCGGCCTGGGTGACATCAAGCTGATCGCCAGCTACCAGGGCTTCCTGCCCACGCACAATCTGGGCGTGCAACTGGGCGTCAAGCTGCCGACCGGTCGCTACGGTGGGCAGAACGTGTTGACCGGCAACACAGTCGGGCGCAATCCGGTGTTCTTCAACAGCGGCCCGAACGCGACGGGTGGGCAAGCTCTGGATACCAGCCTGCAGCCCGGTACAGGTAGCACCGACGTGATCCTGGGTGCATACTACTACCAGCCCGTCAGCCAGGATTTCGATGCGTTCGTCAACGGCCAATTCCAGGCCGCCGTGCACCAACGGCTGAACGAGGCGGGCGCGGACTTCCGACCCGGCAACCTCGCAACAATGAGCTTTGGCGTGCGCTACGAGGCCAATCCGCACGTCGTGCCGCAGTTGCAGTTCAACGTAACGCGCAAGAATGCCGACAAGGGCGCACTGGCGGATACCACCAACACCGCAGGCACGGTGGTCTACCTGTCGCCGGGCGTAACGGTGAGCGTAGCGCACAACGTGCAGATCTACGCATTCCTGCAGAAGGCGCTGTACAGCAACCTGCAGGGTTACCAGCTCTTCCCGCGCTGGTCGGGCACCGTTGGAGCCAGCTATGCGTTCTGATACGGAGTGCCGTTCACCGCGCGCATGGTCGCGACGTACGTGGCTGCAAGCGGCCAGCACGGTGGCACTGGGCACCGGGCTGGGTAGTCGATCTCACCATGCAAATGCAGCGAGCCTTGAAGTCGGGCGGCCGGCGCCTGCCCTGGTGCTGCACACGATTGATGGCCGCAACATCTCTACCGAAGATCTGCACGGCCATGTCGTGATCCTGAGCTTCTGGGCGACATGGTGTGGGCCGTGCCATCAAGAGCTACCGTTGCTCTCCGATTACGCAGCGAAACACGCACATCGGGGTCTGCGCGTCCTCGGCTTCAGTTTGGACGAACCAGCCGCTTTGCCAGCGGTGCAGGAAATGGCGGCGGCGTGGAGCTTTCCCGTGGGGCTGCTTGGCAGCGCCTATGCGGGTGGCTACGGCCGCGTCTGGCGAATTCCGGTCAACTTCACGATCGACCGCAACGGCCTGCTGGCCGACAACGGCTGGGACTCGCGTGAACCCGCGTGGACTGCCGAACGGCTTGATCGCATCGTCACACCGTTGTTGCGTTAAAAGGCCGATCGTGGCGGCGTTGCGCCCGTCAAGAAATCTAGCGCATGCCGCCTCGTCTGCTATCGGCAGACGCTGCCAGGGAAGGGGCGACTGACCGATTTTTGGTTGCGGATTCAACCGGTCGATGCAACACACTAGAGACTACGTGAGCAGTGGAGGTGTTGCAAATGAAACAACGGCGCCGGATCTACTACACCGAGAGTCAGAAGGCACTAATGTGGGAGCGCTGGCGCAGAGGTGAGACGCTTCATCAAACTGCCCGCCTGTTCGACCGGGGACACTCTTCGGTTCAAGGCATTCCGGCGGAGACCGGCGGTCTCCAGCCAGCACAACGGATCGTTCACAGTGAGTCCTTGTCCTGTTAGTTCTTCAGTCTTCTTCGTTTCGTTCCGGGGCGCTTATCTCATGTGGCAGCGGCCGAGCATATCTTTCCAGAGTGCGCCGTCCCTCAACATGACCTCAACAGGGCGTTGATCGACGTGCTTCACTTTGTCGCGATCCTGCATCACAAAGCGTCCGCTTTTCGGATCGAATTCCAGTGTTTCGCCGGCTAGCATCCGCTCGAAAATCTTTTGCTGTGCGGTACTGAGCTTCGTCACTTTTCCTTTTCCTATGTCGATTGGCGGCGTTCGATCCGACCTCTATCGGCGACGACGAGGCCGATAGATCCAAGCATGGGCGAGACAACCTCATCGTAGACCGCGCACGCGACATCACATGCCCGATCGGCATCCGTACCATCGCAGGTAAGGCCTCTATGAATAATGCAGTTGCGGAGTTCTTGAACCTTTTGGCTCTCGTCGATGAGCGATGTAGCAACGCCATCGCGGGCAACTTTTGCGAGGTCCAGGCCAGCCAGCTCGTGAAACAAGCGCGACAGCAAACTTCGATAGCGGTCAAATCCGGTTTGGCCGACCGCATGCTTTACGATTACGTCGGCCAGGCCAGCACTGTGCACAAGGCCATGCACAATCGGCTGCAATAAGGTCGCTTTCAGCAGAAGCTCAATTGCAGTCGTGAAGAACACGACTGCCGCAGAGAAACGCCCATTGGCTCGGAGTCGTTTTCCCTCTTGAAGGGCATCGACAGCGGGGCGCATGACCATGGGGTTGGCGAGGTAGAACGATTGCAGGCGCTCCGCCGTGAACTCGCTTACCGCCTGCTCCTTATGCCCAGGGTAAAGCTCTTCACTGATCCGCTCGTACATCTCGTCCATTGCAGCATCTTCAGGGCCATAACTCATAGCTTTTCCGTTGACTACCGCTTAGTTGCAGTCGCGGGCGAACTAGCGCCTGTGACCGCCACTTCCCTTTGTTTACGGCCTCACTTGTCGAAATAATGCCGATTTTGAAGAGGCGCAGATTTTGCCCGTTCCGGCACATGGATTCTTACTGCGTAGTCCAGAAACGGTAGCTTGCTGTAAATGGCCTGCTGCACCTTATGGCGTGGATCGCGGAATTTTTCCATGAGCTGGCGGGAGTAGTTTGGCAACGCCTGCGAAAGAATTCGGGACGCCTCGAAAACCGCCATCTTCTTCATGAATGATTTGTCGTCCATCCCCGAAAATCTGGCGTCCCACAGCGGAAGACGGTATGTGACGTTGATCTCGAATTCGGCTTCATGATGACTGTAGTGTGCCGCGCTAAACCGCCCGCCCGGTGCGACCTCTTCAAGGAGGGTCGTCAGGGACTTGAGCATCCTGAAGTAGCTGTCTGGCGTATCTAAATAGTTCAGGTTCTTAGTGAACCGAATGGTCACTTTTCCCTTCGTTCCGTCTTTGAGCGGCGTCGATTTGACATCAATGGCACACGTCAACATGGCATCGGCCACGGTTATCAGGTCGTCGATTTTGATGTCCTTCCAGGCTTCTTCGATCTGGTACTTGTTCATTGCGTGTATCCGAAGCCGGCATGGCCGGCATTTCTCCTATTCAGATCCAAAACGTTCATGCAGGAGACCAGCGATTCTGTCCCACGATGCTCGCGCATGCGCCTGATTGCAGCTTGGCGGCGCCGCCGAATTGGCACCCTGCGACGTGACCGAAACACAAAACGCTAGCATTAGCGCGAGCAATAAAAGCGTCTTCTTCATTTCCTTCCCGGTCACCTTCGTTTTTCCTAGCCACCAAGCTTCGTAAGTCGGGATGCTAGCGCCTGCACCGGGCTGCTGTGAGCCGCTTCCATTTTGACAATCCGCCGTTCGAGAACTTCCAGGCGTTCACGGTGCCGGCCTTCAATTTCCGCGACACACCCTTTCAACATCTCATCAGGTTCTTCTTTGGATATGTCCACAGTCACCTTTGCCGTATCGCGGAATTTCCGACCTTCAACACCATCACGCGACATCGTTCCCGCAAGCTTCCCGGACCCGCATCGCAAACTCCGACTCCCGATCCGCAGTCATGAAGAGCTCATTCATCGCCCGCGTCATCCCCACATACAGCACGCGCGCCTGTTCATTCGCATCATGGCTGGTGTAGGGCATCTGTCCCAACCCGGGAATCGCCACCACCGGGAACTCCAACCCCTTGCTGCCGTGTAGTGTGAGCACATTCACGGTGCCGCCGTCCGCGGCGTCGTTGTCCTTACCAGGTTTGCTCAGTCCCTTGCCAACGGGAATCTTGGCGGCCGTCAGATGGCTCACAATCTCGGTCACCTGCGCCTTGCGGTACGTCAGCACGGCCATGTCTCGCCAGGGTGTGCCGGCTGCGTTGCTGGCGCGCAGGCGGTCGGCCACGGTGTCCAGTTCAGCCTTGAAGCTCGGCAGACGGATGAACTCCGGCGCCTTGCCGTGCCGGCCGGCCGTTTCCGGGAGGATGAGCGG
>JGI24740J21852_10001312_pt1 | contig 11313 bp, 4 predicted proteins | sample KBSCornC6_FD_21852 | JGI IMG/M metagenome (IMG submission 21852) | reverse complement strand
CTGCGGAACGATGTACAGGCGCAGATCATCCTGGGCAATACCTATCACCTGTACCTGCGCCCCGGCCTGGAAGTATTATCCGCCGCCGGCGGGCTGCACAGCTTTAATGGCTGGCAGCGTCCCATACTTACGGACAGCGGCGGCTACCAGGTTTTTTCCCTGGCGGCCAACCGGAAAATAAAGGAAGAAGGGGTAGTGTTCCAGTCGCATATAGATGGCAGCCGCCATCTGTTTACCCCGGAAAGTGTAATGGACATCCAGCGCACTATAGGCGCCGATATTATTATGGCCTTTGATGAATGCCCGCCCTACCCGTCGGAGTTTGTGTACGCCCGCAAATCCATGGAGCTTACGCACCGCTGGCTGGACCGCTGCATTAAACGCCTGGCGGAAACGCAGCCGGCTTACGGGCATGAGCAAACGCTGTTTCCCATTGTACAGGGCAGCACCTATAAGGAGCTGCGCACTATCTCCGCCACGGAAATAGCCGCGCGCGAATGCGCCGGCAATGCCATTGGCGGCCTTAGTGTGGGCGAGCCGGAAGCGGAAATGTATGAAATGTGCGGGCTGGTATGTGAAATATTACCGGTGCACAAACCCCGCTACCTCATGGGGGTAGGCACTCCCTGGAACCTGCTGGAGAATATTGCGCTGGGTATAGATATGTTTGATTGTGTAATGCCCACCCGCAATGGCCGTAACGGTATGTTATTCACCTGGCAGGGTGTTATAAACATCAAGAATAAAAAATGGGCAACGGATTTTTCGGTCATTGATGAACAAACCAATTGTTTTGCCAGTAACAACTATACCAAAGCCTACCTGCGCCACCTGTTTGCCGCCGGGGAAATACTGGGTATGCAGCTGGCCAGCATTCACAACCTGAGCTTTTACCTGCAGCTGGTAAAAGCCGCCCGGGAGCAGATCCTGGCCGGTACCTATGCCGCCTGGAAAGCCTCCATGGTGCCACAGTTACAAACAAGACTGTAATAATTTAAGATTTCAGCTATACGATTTTAGATTTCATTAACAGGGCTTGTTAAAAATCATAGTGCTGAAATCGTAGATTGCAAAATTATAATGTTACTATTCTAAAGATTTACGGCTAAGATCCGCTTCAATCAGATCTGGGATCGTAAATCTAAAATCATAAATCAGTATGACAAAGATCGATTGGTATATACTGCGGAAATTCATAGGAACATTCATTTATTCCCTGATGATCCTGCTGGTGATTTCAGTAGTGATAGACATTACGGAGAAGGTGGATGATTTTATGAGCAACAACCTTTCCCTGAAAACCATTGTAGTAGATTATTATTTTGGTTTCATCCCGCATATTGCCGCCCTGTTATTTCCTTTGTTCATTTTTATATCCGTTATCTTTTTTACTTCCAAAATGGCGTACCGCTCAGAGATCATTGCCATCCTGAGCGCAGGTGTTAGCTTCCGCCGTATGCTGCGCCCCTTCTGGATAGGCGCTTTCCTGTTTGGCGGTCTGCTTTGGCTGGGCAACCGGTGGACGGTACCCAACGCCAACCGCATACGCACTACTTTTGAGAATACGTATATACACGCCCGTGACGAAGGGCATACCATGTACGATAAAACTACCCGTATAGATAGTTTCACATACGTTACTTTCGGCTCTTATGATCCTAATTATAAAAGCGGCAGCAACTTTGTGCTGCAAAGGGTAGAAGGGTTGGATATGACGCTGAAGATCCGCGCCGACCGGATCTCCTGGGACTCCACTCAAAAAAAATGGCGCCTGGATTATGTATCCATGCGCAGGATCAAAGGCCTGAAAGAAACCTGGTGGAGCAAACAGGATACCACCATTAGGATGGGCCTTACCCCCAAGGAAATGGCAGAGGCCAAGAACCTTCAGGAAGCCATGACCACCCCGGAGCTGGACCGTTTTATAGCCCGGGAGGAGCTGCGGGGCGCAGAAGGGCTGAATATTTATTATGTTGAAAAATACCGCCGTACGGCCGCAGCAGCTGCCGTGGTTATCCTGAGCCTTATTGGCGCCATCATTGCCTCCCGCAAGGTAAGAGGGGGCAGCGGGCTGCACCTGGCCCTGGGTATTGTGATCAGCGCCACCTATATTATCTTCCTCCAGTTTTCCACCGTATTCTCTACCAAAGCCAGCCTCAACCCTTTACTGGCAGTATGGATCCCTAACTTTGTGTTTGGAGGGGTGGCTATCTGGTTATACATGCGGGCGCCTAAATAATGGGTTTCTAATGGGTTTCTAATAAAAAATTCACATTTCCTTAATAAAACTTAACAATTTAACATATTTCGATTTATTAATTGAGATACAAGGTCTTATACTTGTTAACCATTACTTACTGGTACCGGAGAACTGCTAAAAAACCCTGGCGTTTTAGTTAACAAATCCTTACTTTTGACAATTGATCGATTGTGTTTTAACTATCAAACTACAGTATCAAAATGGGGTATATAAAAGAAAAATTCAAGGTAAAGGCCGATGAACTTAGCGCAGAAGTTAAGGACCTGATAAAAAATCATGGCAGTAAAAAATTGGATGATGTTACCATTGCACAGGCTTACCAGGGTATGCGCGGCATTCCCGGCCTGGTAACGGAAACCTCTTTACTGGATGCCAATGAAGGTATCCGCTTCAGGGGATATTCCATTCCCGAGCTGCGGGACAATTTACCCAAAGCTCCGGGCGGTGCAGAGCCTTTACCGGAAGGTTTGTTTTACCTGATGCTGATTGGCGAATTACCCACCGAAGCAGATGTACAGTATCTCTCCGGCATGTGGGCCCGCCGCTCGCACGTACCCAACTATGTATTTGATGCAATTGAGGCGCTGCCCATTACTGCGCATCCCATGACCATGTTCACCGTAGGTATTATGGCGCTGCAGACAGAGTCTGATTTTGCCAAAGCCTATTCAGAAGGCATCAGTAAAAAAGATTACTGGAGCCATATGTATGAGGATACCATGAACCTGATTGCCCGCCTGCCCCGCATAGCAGCGTACGTATATCGCCGTAAGTATAAAGATGGTAAGCATATACAGCCCAACGGAATGCTGGACTGGTCTGCCAACTTTGCCCACATGCTGGGTTATGAAGATGAAGGTTTCAAAGAGCTGATGCGCCTTTACATGACCATCCACTCTGACCATGAAGGTGGTAACGTAAGCGCACACACTACCCACCTGGTAGGTTCTGCCCTGAGCGATGCTTACCTGTCATTTGCTGCTGGTATGAACGGCCTGGCAGGCCCGCTGCATGGCCTGGCTAACCAAGAGGTGATCCGCTGGATCCTGAGCATGCGCGAAGAGCTGGGTGGTGGTATCCCTACCAAAAGCCAGATCGAGCAATATGTACGCAAAACTTTATCTGATGGTAAGGTAGTACCGGGCTACGGCCACGCAGTACTGCGTAAAACAGATCCCCGCTTTACTGCCCAGATGGAATTTGCCAAGAAACACTTACCGGACGATGAGCTGGTGCGTATAGTATGGATGGTGTATGAAACCGTGCCCCCCATTTTACAGGACCTGGGTAAGGTAAAGAACCCCTGGCCTAATGTGGATGCACATTCCGGCGCCCTGCTGGTACACTACGGCTTAGTAGAATATGAGTTCTACACCGTGCTGTTTGGCGTATCCCGTGCGCTGGGCGTACTGGCATCCCTGTGCTGGGACCGTGCCCTGGGCCTTTCTCTCGAACGCCCCAAATCTGTAACCACAGAGTGGATGAAGCTGTTCGCAGAAGGTAAGGTAGAAGCCATTGCAGAATAGTTGTATTAGTCTATAGTCCATAGACTAATAGATACATAAAGAAACCTGAATAGTCCGTGGAGCATCCGCGGACTATTTTATTTAATCTTTGTATTTAAATAACTTGCAACCTCCATGCACCATCGACTATGGACCATGGACTAAAAAGATTTTCCATACCACCGCCAATCGCCATATTATCCAATCCAATTGAGTACCTGAAAGGGGTAGGGCCGCAACGCGGAGAGCTGCTGCGTAAGGAGCTGAACCTGCACACCTTTGGCGACCTGCTTAATTATTTCCCCTTCCGGTATGTGGACCGTACCAAGGTGGAAAAAATAGGGCAGCTCATGGGCCAAATGGATTATGTGCAGATCCGCGGGCGCATTATTTCCCTGGAAGTTATCGGGGAAAAGCGGGGCAAAAGGCTGGTAGCCACCCTGCGCGATGAAACCGGCGAAATAGAGCTGGTATGGTTCCAGGGCTGGCAGTGGATGCAGAAATCCCTGCAGGAGCAAACCGCTTACCTGGTGTTTGGCAAGCTATCTTTCTTTAACGGCACCTTACAAATAGCCCATCCTGAAATGGACCTGCTCACGGAAAATATTGCCAGCGGCAAGCAGTTCCTGGAGCCGGTGTATTATACCACGGAAAAGCTGAAGGCCCGCGGCCTAACGGCCAAGGCTATCGGAAAGCTCACCTTTAACCTGCTGGAGCAGCTATCGCCCCTGGAAATACCTGAAAATATTCCGGCCCCTGTAATGCAGCAGTACCGCCTTATGACAAGGCCTATGGCTTTTTTCAAGATCCATTTACCGGCTACTGAAGAGGAAGCGCAGCAGGCCAGGCGCCGCCTGAAGTTTGAAGAGCTGTTCATTGCGCAGATCCGCATTTGCCGGATCAGGATCAGGCGGCATCAGCAATCGCACGGGTATATCTTTAGCGCAGTAGGGGATCACTTCAATGACTTTTATAACAACCATTTGCCCTTTCCCTTAACCGGTGCGCAAAAGCGGGTGTTAAAAGAAATACGGCAGGATACTATGAATGGCCGCCAGATGAACCGCCTGTTACAGGGCGATGTAGGCAGCGGCAAAACCATTGTAGCACTGTTAACCATGCTGCTGGCTATAGACAATGGTTTCCAGGCCTGCTTAATGGCCCCCACGGAAATACTGTCGCAGCAGCATTTCAAAGGCATTTCAGAGCTGCTGGAAAATATGCCGTTAAAGGCCGCCCTGCTTACGGGCAGTATTAAAGGCAAAGCGCGCAAACAAATACTGGCCGCCGTAGCAGAGGGCAGCATACAAATATTGATCGGCACACATGCCCTGCTGGAAAATGAAGTACAGTTCCGGAACCTGGGCATGGCCATAGTAGATGAGCAGCACCGTTTTGGCGTAGCCCAGCGGGCGCGCCTGTGGCAAAAGAATGATATTCCGCCGCACATACTGGTTATGACGGCAACGCCTATACCGCGTACCCTGGCTATGACCATTTATGGCGACCTGGATGTATCCGTGATAGATGAAATGCCGCCCGGCCGCAAACCCATTACCACCGTGCACCGCACGGAATTCCAGCGTCCGCAGGTAATGGATTTTATTAAGGAAGAAGTTAGCAAAGGCCGGCAGGCTTACATCGTATACCCGCTGATCGAGGAATCCGAAAAAATGGATTATGAGAACCTTATGAAAGGGTATGAGGAAGTAAAAGCCTTTTTTCCGGAGCCGCAGTATTATATTAGCATGGTGCACGGCCGCCAGCCGGCAGATATGCGGGAAACCAATATGCAGCGTTTCGTAAAAGGCGAAACCCATATTATGGTAGCCACCACGGTAATTGAAGTAGGCGTAAACGTGCCCAATGCTTCCGTAATGGTAATAGAAAGCACGGAACGTTTCGGTCTGTCGCAGCTGCACCAGCTGCGGGGCAGGGTAGGCCGGGGCGCAGAACAGTCTTTCTGTATCCTGATGACCGGGGTAAAGCTGGGCGCCGATTCAAAAGAGCGTATTAACGTGATGGTGCAAACGAACAATGGTTTCATCATCTCGGAAAAAGATATGGAGCTGCGCGGCCCCGGCGATATGGAAGGCACCCGCCAGAGCGGGGTGCTGGATTTTAAGCTGGCCGATATTTTGCACGACAAACCGGTGCTGGATGCAGCCCGGGCCTGTGCGGAAAAGATCTTACAGGAAGATATGGACCTGTCGTTGCCTGAAAATCAACCCTTACAGGAATATTTAGCCAGCCAGCGGGGAAAATCCCAATGGAGTAAAATTTCCTGACCCTGTTTTACGTTTGTTATTAGTATTGAAATCGTGCTTTTAGTATGCCAGCCAACCGCTAAGTAACTTTAAACAGTATAATACGTTATAAGCCATGGAATATGTTCCATGGACTTTTACCCACCAACTAAATGTTTATCGCTTGAAACTCAATTCCCTTGCCGTTTATACATGTATCATAATGGTGCTGGTAAGCGGGGTCGTTAAAGGTCAGTCTACCGCCGCCAGCAATTTCACCCCCCTGCAGTTTGTAGAGAACAAAGGGCAATGGTCAGGGAATTTCCTGTATAAAACGGACCTGGGCAGCGGTAGCATTTTCCTTAAAAAGAGTGGTTTTACTTTTAAGCTGATGGACCCGGCAGGGCTGGAAAGTGTAAGGGAATATTTTCACGGGCATGCCGCCGCACCCGTACCTCCTTCTGTTGACTATGATGCTAAAGCAGCATCCAATAAAAGCACAACCAGTGCCAATAGCAGCCTGCCGGGTAATAATCCCCCCCAGGCGCCGGTGATAAGATCACATGCCTATGAGGTTACTTTTTTAAACGCCAATAAAGATCCGCAGCTGGTGCCTGATAAGGCCATAGAAGCATACAGCAACTATTTTATCGGCAACGATTCTACGAAATGGCGCTCCAATGTAAAGTCTTACCAAAGCGTGATGTACAAAGACCTGTATGCCGGTATTGATATGCAGGTGTATTCAGAAGCATCCCTGTTAAAATATGATCTTATTGTAAAACCCGGTGCAGATGCAGGTAAGGTAGAGCTGGAGTATACCGGGGTAGATAAGCTGGCGCTGAAAAAAGGCCAGCTGGAAATTACTACTTCCGTAGGCGTAGCTACAGAGCTGATGCCATATGCATATCAATACATCGGTGAACAACGTATACCCGTAAAAGTGAGCTACCGCTTAAGCGGTAATAAAGTAGGGTTTAAAATAAGCGGGGAGTATGATGAAAAGTATCCGCTGGTAATAGACCCCAGCTATGTATTTTCCACGCTCTCCGGCGCCCGGGCCGATAACTGGGGATTTACCGCTACCTATGATGCAGAAGGTAATTTTTACGGCGGCAGCATCAGCTTTGATCCTGGTAATTACCCGGTAACCCCGGGCGCTGCGCAAAGCTCTTTCCAGGGTGGGGAGTTTGATATTGCCATTAGTAAGTTTGATCCAACAGGCCGCCGTTTGTTATATGCTACTTACCTGGGTGGTAATAATATTGAGCAGCCGCATAGCTTGTTTGTAGATACTAAAGGTGAGCTGGTGATCAGCGGCAGAACCAAATCATCCGATTTTCCTTTCACCAACACCATAGGCAAACGTGGAGGCTGGGATATTGCCGTGGTAAAATTAAATGCCACCGGTACCGGTATTATTGGTGCATTATGTGTAGCCGGCAGTGTGGATGATGGGGTGAACATACGGGACGACCGGCAAAGCGGCGCCTCAGTGCTGTTACGCAACTATGGCGATGACGCCCGCAGTGAAGTGGTGGTAGATGCAGCAGATAACATTTACGTAGCCAGCTGTACCCGCTCTACGGATTTCCCGGTAACAGCCGGCACTTTCCAAAACGGTATGGGTGGCAGCCAGGATGGCGTAGTAATGAAAATAAACCCGGACTGTAATTCATTATCCTGGGCCAGTTATATAGGCGGTTCCAAAGAAGACGCAGCCTATGTGCTGGCATTGAACGGTAATACTTTGTACGTGGCCGGCGGCACCGCCAGCACTGATTTCCGCACTACAGGCGGCAGCAAATATCCTGCTTACCGGGGCGGTGTGTGCGATGGTTTTATTAGCCATATTACCACTGATGGCGCCACCCTGCTGCAAAGCACTTATATAGGATCTGATAATCCATCGGCCGACCAGGTATATGGTATTCAGCTGGATGCAGGTGGTTATGTATATGTGATGGGCACTACGGAAGGCAGCTGGCCCATACAGCAACCCGGCGGCGCCACTACTTTTTATAATGATAATTCCAAACAGTTTATATCCAAGCTGCAGCCCAACCTCTCTGCCTTTGTGTATTCTACTACCTTTGGCAAGCAGGCTTCGGAGCCCAGTATTTCACCGGTAGCTTTCCTGGTAGATAAATGTGAGAACGTGTACATTTCCGGCTGGGGCGGCGGGCTGGATAAAAGCCTGCGTTATCCTAATTCCGGTACTTCAGGTCTGCCGGTAAAAAATGCTTTGCAGCGCACTACCGATGATCAGGACTTTTACTTTTTTGTACTGCAGCGTGATGCTACGGGCGTGCTGTTTGCCAGCTTTTTTGGCGGTAATGGTTTGTATGAGCATGTGGATGGCGGTACCAGCCGCTTTGACCGTAACGGCGTTATTTACCAGGGTTTATGTGCCTGGTGTAATATATCCACCTCTGCCTCCAAACCGCGCTATCCTACCACACCGGGCGCTTACTCTAACGTAGCGCCACCGGACTGTAATTTTGGTGCATTAAAGATTGCCTTTAACCTGGATGGGGTAAAGGCCGGCATCAAAACCCTGGACCGTAAAAGGAACTACTGCGTACCCGCTGATATTACGTTTGTAGATACCACCAGCAGCCCCGCCCAAACCCGTATCTGGAACTTTGGCGATGGTACACCGGATGTAGGCGGTAACCTGGATACAATTACACATACCTATACCGCTATTGGCGATTATAGGGTACGCCTGGTTAAATGCGACCCTGCCAGCTGTAACGGTTGCGATACGGCTTATACAGATATACGCATCCGGGCAGATAGTGCGGTGGTGGATTTTTCAGCCATTCGCCAGCCACCCTGCGAATCACTGGCCTATGAGTTCACCAATGCATCTACCGCGCCGCCGGGCAAGCCCTTTACCAACCAGTCATTTTTACTGGACTTTGGCGATGGTACCCCGGTATCGCCCGTGAACACCGGCTCCTGGCAGCATCCCTACCAGTCAGACGGTATTTATAATGCCACCCTTACCCTGGTAGATACCAACTATTGTAATGCCCCGCATACCGAAACTATACCCTTGCGGGTAGCCGCCAACGTAGTGGCCAGCTTTACAGCGCCGGACAGCGCCTGCGCACCGGCGGTTATTGAATTTGGCAATACCACCCTGGGCGGGGAATCCTTTAGCTGGGATTTTGGAGACGGGGCTACTTCCACGGAAGCTTACCCCACCCATACCTATCCCACGCCGGGCGACTACCAGGTAACCCTGCACGCAGTGGATAACAATACCTGTAATAAAACAGACGATACCACCGTAACTATACATGTATTTGGCGCGCCTTCCGCGGAATTTTCCTTCACGCCCACCAAGCCGGAGGATAATACACCGGTTACCTTTGTGAACCAGTCCATTGGCGCGGTAAGCTATTTGTGGGAGTTTGGCGATGGCGGGGTGTCCACCCAAACCAACCCGGTGCATCAGTATAACAAAACCGGCACTTATGAGGTGTGCATGACAGCTACTAACCAGGCCGGCTGCACGGATACGGCCTGCCAGCAGGTAACCGCCATTGTTATTCCTTTGTTTGATGTGCCGAATGCCTTCTCTCCCAACGGGGATGGTATGAACGATGTGCTGCTGGTACGTGGTTTTGGCATTAGTAAGTTCAGTTTCAAGATCTTTAACCGCTGGGGGCAGCTGGTATTTGAATCCAATGATCCTTCCATTGGCTGGGATGGCCGCTTCAAGGGCGCCCTGCAACCAATGGATGCTTACGCCTTTACGGTGTACCTGGAGTTTAGTGATGGCAGCAAGGCAAATAAACAGGGCAGCATTACCTTATTACGGTAAAAGGGGGCCGCACAACAATTTTTGCAACGCCTTAAACGTTTTATTATTGTATAGGTCTTAGTTTAGAACGGTACAAAAATAAATTTGCGGGCTTATGTATTATACCACTTGTTTATCCGCATCTTCTGTATAAATAACTTATTACATAGGATGAATGTTGCCCCATGGGCGGTAACATTAGCCAACCTTTCCACGTTATTATTCGTATATTAGTTACAGGAAAAAACGCTAAATCTATTCCGTTGAAATTTACTTTCCTTGCCGGTTTTTTAAGTGTTACGTTTTGGCTGATGGCAGCATTGCCAGGCAAAGCGCAAGCACAGGAGAACAGTAATTTCACCCCTTTGCAGTTTATTGAGAACAAAGGACAGTGGGAGGGAGATTTCTTGTACAAAACAGATCTGGGCGGGGGCGCCATCTTCCTGAAAAAGAATGGGTTCACCTTTTCACTACTCAACAAAACCGATTACTCAAAGCTTACAGAATATATGCACGGGCATGCAGATGCACCGGCGCCACCTTATGTAGATTATAATGCAAAAGGTACTGCCGCCGCACCCGCAGCCAGCACTACACCGCATCAGGATGTACCCGGCGATATTAAACGCGAGAAACCAATTGTAAGAGCGCACGCCTACGAAGTAACTTTTCTGAATGCCAAACCTACCTTACAGGTAACGCCGGATAAACCCACGGATGGTTATAGCAACTACTTCCTGGGTAATGATGCCTCCAAATGGAAATCAGGCGTAAAGTCTTACCAGCAGGTGCTTTACAAAGACCTATATGCCGGTATTGATATGCAGGTGTATTCAGAAGCGTCTTTGCTGAAGTATGATCTGATCGTGCATCCCGGCGCTGACCCTTCCAGCATTCAATTACAATATAACGGTGTAGACAGGCTGGAGCTGAAGAAAGACCAGCTGGAAATTACTACCTCTGTAGGCACTTCTACAGAGCTGATGCCGTATGCATATCAATACATCAATAACCAGCGTGTAACCGTAAAGGTTAGTTACCGTGTAAATGGTAATAAAGTTGGTTTTAAAATATCCGGTAAATATGATCCGCAGTACCCGCTGGTCATAGATCCTACTTATGTATTTTCCAGCGTATCCGGCTCCCGGGCCGATAACTGGGGCTTTACCGCCACCTATGACGACCAGGGCAATTTTTATGGCGGTGGCATTGTATGGGCGCAGGGTTACCCGGTAACAACCGGTGTAATCCAGAATGCTTTCCAGGGCGGGCAGTTTGATATTGGTATCAGCAAGTTCACCCCCAATGGCCGCAACCTGGTATATGCAACCTATTTAGGCGGCAATGGCGATGAGCAGCCGCATAGCTTATTTGCCGATGCAGCCGGTAACCTGGTGATCAGCGGCAGAACAACCTCCGGTAACTTTCCTTTTAAAAATGAAGTAGGTAACCGTGGCGGTTGGGATATAGCCATTGTAAAATTAAACG
>JGI24740J21852_10001308_pt1 | contig 11325 bp, 5 predicted proteins | sample KBSCornC6_FD_21852 | JGI IMG/M metagenome (IMG submission 21852) | reverse complement strand
TAGTAAAGTTATTGGCTCCCTGGCGCTGCACTGCAGTAAGGAAGTTAGCACTGTTCACACTTTCTTCAGAAGGCGGGTAAATAAGGCGGCGCGGTATAACACCGCCGGTATTATTACCCGGTACATTCACCGGTGTTAACACCGGGTACCCGGTACGGCGCCAGTTGGCCCATACTTCCTGTTCATCCAGGAACAGGGCTATCCACATTTGAGTATGGATCTGGTTCATCTTCTGCTCCAGGGCTGCGCCGCCATTGAAAGGATGCGCCGCTATATAGGCAGCGATCTTTTCTGTGCTGATAACCCCACCTGCGCCAAACAGGCTCCAGTTGGTCATTGCAGAAGTAATACCGGCTGTATAGGCAGCAGCGGCATCGCCGGAATACCAGCCGCGGGAAGCAGCTTCTGCCAGCAACAGGTTCACTTCAGCAGCGCTCATTACAATGTAAGGTGCAGACTTCTGTAAAATAGTGGCCGGATTAGGTTCTGAATACCGGTAAAATGAATCCGGCTTGCCCAGGATCCCATTGGGCATACCTCTTTGGATGGCCACACTGGTATCTGCTTTCTTATTCACGTATACGATAGATAATACCGGCAGGCGTGGATCATTATTGATGCGCATGAAATCAATAAATGTCCTGGCGTACTTACCGCCTTCGGTATTCAGGTTGCCATCAGCGGCGGCAAAGTTATTGGCCAGCATATCAAAGGAAGCCGGGTTCTGGTTGTAGTTCTGCGGACCATCTGCATACTTCATATATGCCCGGTCAGCATCAGTAGTGATCACACCACCGGCTATGGCCTTCTGCACCCAGGTTTGGGCCATGGCTGCATCCCTTTTGGTTAAGCGCATGCCTAAACGCAGCATTAAAGAGTAGCCAAATTTCTTCCACTTCCCAACATTGCCGTTGTAGATAAAATCACCGGCGCCAAAGGTGGCGCTGCCTTCTACCATTGCTGCAGTGGCTTCGTCCAGCTCTTTCAGCATGTCTGCATAAATAGCAGACTGCTGATCATATACCGGTGTAAAGTCATTGTCGGTATATCCCTTCACTGCGGCGGAGTAGGGTACATCGCCAAACAGATCGGTCATGCGGTGCATAATATATACGCGCCAGATGCGGGAAATAGACAGCTTGTTCACATTAGCAGCGGCATCATCACTCAGCGTGTTGATCACGGTTGCAATTTCATTCACCGCACCGGGATAGGTATTCTCAAAAAATGTATAAGGATAGCTCCCCTGCTGCCAGTAATACTTATCTCCCAGGCCCGGCACATCCTTATAGGTAGCAAAGTGCTGCATGGCGCCGCCGGCACATACCACGCTGGTGGAATAGTAAGTGGTGGTAGTGGTACCATACCCACCGCTGATACCATCCATCAACGCCTTGCTGAACATATATTCAGGCAGGGCTGAGGGGGAGGCATCCGGGTTCACATTCATTTCCTCAAATCCCTTATCACAGGCCTGTAATGCAAACACACCCATTACAGCAACATATATCAGTTTATTTATTCTCCTTAACATATCTCTTGGTGTAAAGTGTGAAGAATTAGAATTTCACCATCAGGTTAAAACCATAGCTCCGGGTCCTGGGTACAGCAAAGGCTTCAAAGCCCTGTGCGTTACCGCTGGTATAGCTGGATTCAGGATCAAAGTTGTCTGTTTTCTTATAGATGGTCCATAGGTTACGTGCTACGAAAGACACATCCACAGACTGCATTTTCAGCTTCCAGATATGATCCAGCGGTACCTGATAGCTTAATATTACCTGCCGCAGTTTTACAAAGCTGCCATCCTGTATAAAGTGATCGGTGAAGTTTTTCCAGTTATCATAATACTGGCGCAGGTTAGCTACCGGTATGGTATGCGGGTAAGGATTGCCGTTCTGGTCTACCCCATCCAGCTCTAAACCTTCATCCCGGCCGGGCAGCGTTTGTTTGTGCAAGCCAAAACGGGTACCATATACATCCATGGTAGAAAATACTTTGTTACCGAACTTACCATCCACCAAAAATTCCAGTGACATGCGTTTGTAATTGAAGGTATTGGTAATACCCATGGTCAGCGGCGGTACGCCTTTACCCAGTTCTACCAGGTCGCTCTTTACCTCGTACCCGTTAGGGCCGTAGATCTTTTGTCCTTTTTCATTCACCGCCATTTTATAACCTTTGATGATGCCGTAAGGGCTGCCTACCGTGTTGTGCACAAAGGCCCATCCGCCTACGCTGGTGGCCATTTGTATAGTGTTCAACCCTTCGGCCAGCTTTACTACCTCACTTTTGTTATAGGCCACGTTGTAGCTTACATTCCAGGAAAAATCCTTGCCTTTTACAGGAGTGCCTGTCAGTAACAGCTCAACGCCTTTGTTATCCAGCTCGCCCACATTCAGCAGCGCATCATTATAACCGGATGCGCGTGAAATAGCGGTACGTACAATATCATTTGTTGTTTTACGGTCGTAGAATGTCAGGTCAATGCCTAAACGGTTGTTCAGGAACTGCGCTTCCAAACCTGCCTCATAGGTAGTAGAGGTCAATGGTTTCAGCGATGAATTGGTTACCAGGTTTACGTTGTTGGAAGTGGTAACCTGCTGTACCGGCTGGCCCAGGTGGCCGCCCTGCACACTGGTGTAGGTTTGGTTCAGGATGTAAGGATCCGGTGTGGCGCCGCCCACCTGCGCCCAGGAAGCGCGGAGCTTGGCAAAGTTTACGAAAGACGGCAGCTTCACGGCATCAGACAATATAAAGCTGGTACCAATGGCCGGGTAAAAAATGCTGTTGTTGGCAGGGCTTAAAGTAGAGAACCAGTCGTTACGGCCGGTCAGGGTCAGGAAGATGACGGATTTATAATCCAGGTCTACTGATCCGAACACAGAGTTGGTAGCCGTACGATTACGTATAGGCTTTGTAGTTACTGTTGACAGGTTGGTGTAGCTGTAAAAGAAAGGTATTACGAACTGGGCGCCATCAATATCTGTTTCATCACTGCTGTACTTACGCTTGTTACCGCCTGCCAGCACATTCAACCCAAAGTTGCGGATCTTGGCATTGTAGTTTAAGGTAAGCATGGCGTTGGTTTCCGCTACGGATACTCTTTTGCCGCTGTAAATACCGCTGCCTGCCGTTCCCTGGGAGTATACGGTACCGGTAGGAATAATACCCACGAAGTCATAGTTAAAGAAATCGCGGCTTACATTTCCCTTCACGAACAGGTTTGGCAAAATGTCATAGCGGATGCTGGCCTGGCCTATAAAACGGTTCTTGGTATCGTTATTCTTAAACCGGTTAATTACAAAGTAAGAGTTGGAAGCATACGGTGTTTCATTCCACTGCACCTCACGGCCGGTTGAATCATAGCCGGGCGCCATGGAGCGGATGTCTACCGTATTGGCGATCATATACACGGCCCAGTTAGGGTTACCGGGTGCATCACCGGCGCTGGGCCTGTTCTTGGCATTTTCTACGTTATACTGTGCCACGGCTTCAATGCTGATCTTTTTACCCAGGAAGGCATTCACATTCAGGTTAGCGATCTTCTTGTTAATGGAAGAATTAGGTAATATGCTTTTGCTGTCGGTATTGGATAAAGAGAAACGGTAGTTGATAGCGTCTGTGCCGCCGTTAAATGCCAGGGTATTAATGAAGGTAGTACCGGTATTGTAGAAGTTCTTGATATTGTTTTTTTGCGGTGAATAAGGATGCTGCTTACCATCAAATGCGGTGTAAAGCTGGCCATCCATGGGAGCACCAAATGAATGGCGCCCCCAGTCAATGGCCTGCTGCTGCGTCGCCGGTTTCATTCTTCCATTACCCTGACCATATTCATATTGCCAGTCCGGAACAACGGAAGGGGTTTCCAGTGTCAGTGTGGTGTTATAGTCAACCCCTATACCTTTTCTTGCGCGACCTTTCTTTGTAGTAATCAGGATAACACCGTTGGCTGCACGGGAACCGTATAGCGCAGCGGCTGGTCCCCCTTTCAATACGCTCATTGTTTCTATATCATCCGGGTTAATGCCTCCAATACCATCGCCCCTGTCCACGTTCAAACCTCCGTCGCCGGTAGTTGGGCTGCCGCCGGGCGTGGTATTGTCTATAGGCATACCGTTGACCACATATAATGGTTGGTTGTCGCCATTCAGGGAGCCGTTACCGCGTATGATCACGCGGCTGGAGCTACCCGGGCCGCTGGCCAGGCTGGTAGCATTCACCCCTGCTACCTTACCGCTCAAAGCATTGGCTACGTTAATTTCCCGCGCACGGGTAAATTCACTGCCGCTTACTTCTGTTACGGCAAAAGGAATGGCTTTCTTCTCTTTTCGTATACCCAATGCCGTTACCACCACTTCAGAAAGTGATTTATTGGAATCCTGCATAGCTACCGTGATAGTAGCGGTAGGGTCAGAAACGGTGATCTCCTGCTGTGCAAATCCTATAGAAGATATGATGAGCACCAGGGCAGTGCCTTTCTGGTTCTCTTTTAATGTAAGTACAAAGTTGCCTTCACCATCTGCCATGGTAGCGGTGGAAGGATCGCCCTTCACATAAATGGTAGCGCCGGGTATGGCGCCGCTGTCTTTGGCAGACACGATGCGGCCTTTTATCTTATCTGCCCGCATGTAAATGCTCACCATGCTATATAAGCTATCGGTGGCGCTTACCGGGTTGAAGATGGAAAATTGTTGCTGGTTAATACGTTTGTATTCGAGGTGCTGATCTGTCAGCAATTGTTTCAGCGCAGCTTCCGGATCCATTTTCTCTGTTTTGTCCAGCAGGGCTGCGGGGATGGTCTTTCCATCCAGCAGGCCTTCGCGGTATGCAATACGGATATTGTGGAATTTCCGGAGACGGTCAAGCCCTTCCTTTAAGGAAACGGTAGCCCGGTTGGTACCTCCTCCCTGGGAAGAGGACATGTGAAACGGATTAGATTGTCTGGATGCATACACTTTACCTATTTGTGTTTGTGCAATTACAGGAGTTCCCATACCAAACGTGAGGGCACAGCAGAGTAGCCCCAAAAAGAGATTTTGGTCTGTTCGTTTCATGTCTTTTTTTTTAGCAGATATTCCCGCTATCTACCTAAATAAAACACCAGATGTTTTTCTGAAGATTTGTTCACTTTTACGTTTAGCGTCGTTGAGATGACTGCCAGGAGCTCATCAACATTGGCCACATTGATCTCGCCTTCGATCTTCATGCGCCGGATGTTGTCATCCTTAGTTTCAACAGTATAGCCATAGTTATCCTGGAGCGTTTCAATAATATCCTCCAGTGCGGCATCGGTAAAGATTATTTCCTTTCTGGTCCAGTCCTTTAGCTTTTCTGGCCTTTCTAGCTTTTGGTTGCGCAGCAGTGATTCACCGCCATACTCTACGTAGTCGCCCGGTAACATCACAATAGCCGGCCTATTGGTTTTACCTGGGTAATCTACTTTTATTTTACCTGTTACGAGTCCTATGTTAGTTTTTCCGTGGCGGCTCTTCACATTGAAGGAAGTGCCTAATACTTCTATTGTTATTCCTTTGCTATGTACAAGAAATCTTTCGTGCGGGCGAATGTGCCCGGCATCTTTATTAATATGTGCTACATCAAAAAAAGCTTCACCCTCTATCCACACTTCACGCGGTGCGCTGGTATCCCATTGGCGGGCATAATGCAGGCTTGAGTTGGCATTTAATATTACTACGGAATTATCCGGTAAGGTTATAATACGCTTCTCTCCGTATTCCGTGTCTACTACCTGTTTACGGTAAGTGTTCAGCAACAGCATGCCGGTGGCTGCAATTACCAGCATAGCGGCGGCTACTTTCATCCACGGGCGCAGCCATTTTACTCTGGCGGTAGCAGCCGGCTGCTCCTGTATGGTTTGCGTGATCTGCTGCCATAGCTGCGCTTTGCGGCCGGTAGCTGTTACTACATCTTGTGTACGGTAAGTTTGTACAAACTGTAATGCCTGCCGGAAGTGTTCCGCCTGCTGCGGGTACACGGTTGTAAAAGAACTCCAGAACGCATCGCTTTCAGCGTTCGTAGCTGCCGCACCAATTGCCCATTTGACAAAAACATCATCATCCAGGAAATCCTGTAAAGTATATGTTATGTATTTGTCGTTATACATGCAATTAATGGGCGGTTTATTACTATTAGACAAAAAGAGGAAAAATTATCCCTCCGTTTTCAGGAAATTTTTAAAAAATATTTCTCCCTGCAGCAAAAGGCTGCACAGCAGGGCAAAAGAGCGCTTATTTAAAATTTGCTGCAGGCTGTCCAGGGCCTTATATAATAGCTTATAGGCGGAATTAGTGCTGATGCCCATAATGTCCGCTATCTCATCATAAGAAGCGCCTTCGTAAAAACGGAGGAAAACTATTTCCTGCTGCCGGTCTGAGAGCTGGCTTACCATGGCGGCTACCTGCAGCCGCAGCTCCTGCTCCTCCACCTTATGGGTTTGCTCCTGTTTAAACGTTACGTGAAAACCATTGCTGCTGGCGGCGCCATCCAGGTTCACCACCTTGGCCTGGGATTGTATACGCCTGAATAATAAGGTGCGCAGGGATTTATAAAGGTAATTTTTTACAGAGGCAGGCATGCCAAGATTCTGGCGGCTGGTCCATAGCTGCACAAACAGATCGTGGATGGCATCCTGCACCAGATCTGCATCTGCAGTGAACTTAGCTCCATAATTGTTTAACGGCGTGTAAAAAGCCTCGTACAATGACGTATAAGCACTCCAATCGCCCTGTTTAAACGCATTCCACCATATTAAATGGTTTTCACCTTGCATGCACCGGCTGTTAGATTTTAGTATTAAAAAAGGAGGATGGGTTAATAATACAAAAAAAATCTAAATTAACACCATGTCTTCATACGCACTTATTACGGGAGCCAGCAGGGGAATAGGCCGTTCACTGGCGCAGCTGCTGGCTCAAAAGCAATACAACCTGTTACTGGTAGCCCGCTCTGAGAGTGAGTTACAGGCATTAGCAGCTACCCTGGCCGGCGAGTATAAGGTAACCGTTCATTACCTGGCTGCAGACCTTTCCGCTGCGGGCGCCGCACAGCAGGTATATGAGTGGTGCATACAACATAAGTGGGACATCAGCCTGCTGATTAACAACGCGGGATATGGCATCTGGGGGTATTTTGATGAACTGGCACTGGATGAACAACGTAACATGCTGCAGCTGAATATGCAGGCGCCGGTGGAGCTGACCTATTATATGATACCCCTGCTAAAACAACACCCGCAGGCTTATATAATGAATGTAAGCAGCACGGCCGCTTATCAGGCCGTACCCGGCATGACACTATACGCGGCCTCCAAATCCTTTATGCTGGGCTTTACACGGGGCTTGCGGCATGAGCTGAAGCGTACAAACATCAGCGTAAGCTGCCTGTGCCCCGGGCCGGTGAACACCAACTTCCTGGAACGGGCCGGCATGCAGGATATTAAAACCATTAAAGCCGCTGCTGAAAAATATGGAATGCACCCGGACCAGGTAGCGAAGATGGCCCTGAAAGGCCTGTTTGCAAAGAAAGCAGAGATCATACCCGGCGCGCTGAATGTGCTGTCGGCCATAGGTACACGGCTGTTGCCAAAGGCGCTGATAGAGCATGTTGCAGCGGGGTTGTATAAGGATAAGTAACTCAATGTGTGCTACACCTTAGAGGTGTGGCACACGTATCACACAAAAATTTTTTCTGCAATTGCGTTCTATTTCCGGATTAATCCCTATCTTTAGTCTACAAAATTAGTAGACAAATAGCATTCATTATGTCATCTGTACCCAACAACCGCTTTCTCACCTTCTCTGCCAGGATACACTGCAGCACGGGTTGTTGTTGTTGCTAATCTCCCTTCTATATTATAATCCTCATTACGCCGGCGCCTATACGCACCGGATGCAACAACCTGTCTTTTACATTTAAACGATCATTATCATGCCCAACCAATATCCCGTGTTCACATTGAACGGAGCACTCACCGACGAACAACAGGCTTTTTTTGCCGCCAACGGTTTTATACATTTTAAACAATTCCTTTCCCCTGCTGATGTGCAGGACATTATAAATGCAGCAGATGCAGTACAGCAAAAGTGGATCAGCGAGGGCGTAGAGAAAGTGAATGGCGTACCTATTAAATATGGTAAGGACCTGAACGGCCAACCCATTGTACAACGCTTTGCTTTTATTAATCAGCACTCCTCCGTATTAGCAGACCTGCTGCGTGATCCGCGCTTAAGCGCCCTGCTGGACCTGATTGGGCCCGGCGCCCGCATAGGCTCCGATGAAAAAGACGGGATGGTGTTTAACCACTATGTAAACGGTCCTTTGAGCAAATTCACAAAGCTGGGCTGGCATACAGATGGCTTGCGCGACCTGTTTTATGGCACCCGCTTAAATCCTATGCTGAATGTAGGCATTCACCTGAGCACCCAGCAACGGGAGAATGGCGGCCTGCGTATTATACCGGGCACACATCAGCAAAACCTCTTCAACTTCCTGTTCCGCAAGCTCTATTTCCTGGATCATAGCACCGACCCGGATGAGGTAGCTATTTTACCTACTGCCGGCGACCTTACCGTGCATGACGGACGGCTGTGGCACCGCGTAGCGCAGTCACAGCGCAGCGGGGAAGAAAGCCGCCGCCGCGTGATCTATGTACCTTTAATTGCCGGCAAATATGCGCCTAAGAACGAGTATAGCCCGACATTGTTTTACCAGCGCTTTGCAGGGTTGGTGAAGTGAGTGCAGCCTTCGGCTGCGGTCCATGGTCGATGGTCCATAGTCCATTGCCTGCTGCGTATTGTAGTACAGCGGGGATGAGCAGTGGGAGTTGGTTACCCCTCTCACAGATAATGGTATATTAATTGTTACTGTTAACGTTGTTTACAACCAGTAAACAGCATGGAAACTACTGCTGGTCCATGATCGATAGCCCAGCGGTTACGGCCATGGACTATCGGCTATGGACCATGGACTTTTGTTAAAAAACTACTAAAACGCTTCCATAGCCGCCCAAAAAGCAGTATTATTGAAAGCGTAAAAAGGCATGTGATTGATGAATTATCCGGGTAACAGTTCTTTTACACGATCCGTAAAAGGGAAGGTGGTGATTGCCTTCCTGGCGGGGTGTATTGCCCTGGGACTAGCCTGGGTAGTGAGCCGCACGGCTTTCCGTGAAATGCTGCGTACCGTAAAAAGCCTTTCCGAACCCAATGAAAAGCTGCGTATTGTAAATACCCTTTTCCGGGATATTACCCAGCTGGATCAGCTGCAGAAAAGGCAGGCATTGCTGAAAGCCAACTCCTATCAAAGTTTCCTCAACGAATCTAAAATGCTGCGCGTGGCCATGGATAGCCTGCAGCTGCTGTATGGCGATAACCCGGCCCAGCGCCAGCGCGTGGATTCTATGAAACACCTGCTGCTGGAAAGGGATAAGCTGTTCCTGAATTATTTACAGGTGCGGCAAGGGCTGGTGAACAATAATGATCTTACCAAACAGATCCAGACCCTTTCAGAGCTGATCCTGAACAGCGCACCGCAGATAGACAGCACCGTGATCACTACGGAAAAAAAGATCTCCACCACCTTCATTTACCCCTCTGATTCCGCCGCAGCAGCCGCAGAAAAGGCGGAAGAAGAAGCACCGCCTGTAAAAAGCGGCTTTTTCAGCCGCCTGTTTGGCCGCAAGAAAGCGGAAGCACCGCCGGCCGCAGAGCAGGAAGCGGAAGTAGCACCCACACAGGCCCCTACCCGCATGGTAAAGGAAGAGGTGAATGTGAAAATAGATACGCTGGCCCTGGCCAAACAGGACAGCATTATGTGGGAAGTGGAAAAGGCCATGCAGGATTATGAAAAGGAACGCCGCCTGCAAAGCAGCCGTTTCGTGAACCGGGAAATAGAGTTGGCCAATGCCAGTAATGTGCTCACCAGCCAAATGCTTTCTATTCTGCAGGAAGTAGAAAAAGAAGTGGTAAAGCAGGAGGAACTGAACAACTACCAGGCCCGCAACGTGGTAAGCACCAGCGTATGGCGTATCAGTGTTATTATGGGTGTGTTCCTGCTGCTGATGGCTATACTGGTATACCTTATTCTTACGGATATAACCAAAAGTAACGCTTACCGGCAACAGCTGGAAATTGCCAAGGAAGAAGCAGAATACCACGGCGCCGCCAAACAGCGCTTCCTGGCCAATATGAGCCATGAGATCCGCACACCGCTGCAGTCGATTATCGGTTATGCAGACCTGCTGCGGCAACAGGACAAACCTTCCAAAAAGCACCTGGACGCTATTTTCCACTCCTCCGAGCACCTGTTACATATTGTGAACGAGGTGCTGGATTACAGCCGCATTATATCCGGTAAGTTCACTTTTGAGCGCCGCGACTTTGACCTGCGCCAGCTGCTGGAAGAAGTATTGTCCGTGATACGCCCGCAGGCAGAAAAAAAGGATCTGGCGCTGGTGTTAAATAATACCCTCCATGGCAACGGTTTTGTGAACGGGGATCCTTTCCGCCTGAAACAGCTGCTATATAACCTGATGGGCAATGCCGTTAAGTTCACAGACGAAGGGCAGGTAACGCTTACCGTAGAGAGTGCGCCCTCCACCGAAGACAATATGCAGCTGCTCACCTTTACCGTGGCCGATACCGGTAAAGGCATTGCCGAAAAAGACGTGCAACGCATCTTTAACCAGTTTGAACAGGCAGGCGACAGCTCTCACCAGAACGGTACCGGCCTGGGGCTGAGCATTGTAAAAGCCTTAACAGAAGCGCAGAACGGCAGCATTGAGGTAACCAGCGAACCGGGGGTAGGCTCCCGCTTTGCCGTGCAGCTGCCCTTTGCAATAGCTGCTATGCATACCCCCCTGCCCAGTACAGAAGCCGTGCATTTCCACGGCCATTATGAAGGCAAGGTATGGGTGGTGGATGATGATCCTTTTATTTTGCATTTGTGTGCCTCTATTTTTGAGAAACATGCCATTCCGCATATCTGCTTTCATTTGCCGGAAGCTATGCTGGAAATGCCCTGGGATGATGATGTAACGCTGATACTGGCGGATATGCGTATGCCCGGCCTGAACGGGGCGGAACTCTGCCGCCGCCTGCGCCAGTATATTCCGGAAGAGGTAAAGATCTACGCCCTTACTGCGCAGGCCCTGCCGGAAGAAAGGGAAGCCGTGCTGCAGGAAGGCGGTTTTGACGGGTTGCTGATGAAACCTTTCCGGGAATCAGAACTATTATCCCTGTTAGATGAACAGTACATACCGGAAACAGATAACGAGGATTATGAAAGCGAGGCGGATGAGGATAATGA
>JGI24740J21852_10001307_pt1 | contig 11331 bp, 9 predicted proteins | sample KBSCornC6_FD_21852 | JGI IMG/M metagenome (IMG submission 21852) | reverse complement strand
GCGGCCAGAGCCGACGTGTTCGCCTGGATGCGCACGGCAGGCCGCTGCCCACCGCTGATGCTGACCAGGCCAATGCCGGGCAACTGCGACAGCTTTTGCGCGATGCGCGTGTCGACCAGGTCTTCCAGCTTGGGCAACGGCATCGTGTTAGAGGTGATCGCCAGCGTGAGGATCGGCGCGTCGGCCGGGTTTACCTTGCTGTAGATCGGCGGCATCGGCAGGTCGTTCGGCAGCAGGTTGCCGGCCGCATTGATGGCCGCCTGTACCTCCTGCTCGGCAATATCGAGCGAGAGCGACAGGTCAAACTGCAGCGTGATGACCGAGGCACCGCCCGAGCTGGACGATGTCATCTGCTTCAGGCCCGGCATTTGCCCAAACTGCCGCTCCAGCGGTGCGGTGATGGACGACGTCATCACGTCGGGGCTGGCACCCGGGTACAGCGTCGTGACCTGGATGGTCGGGTAATCGACCTCGGGCAGCGCAGAGAGCGGCAGCATCCGGTACGCCACCAGGCCCGAGAGCAGGATGGCGACCATCAACAGCGTGGTCGCCACGGGCCGGAGGATGAAGATTCGGGAGGGATTCATGCCAGCTCGGAACAGAAGACTTCGTCAGGCGAGTGCACGCAATGCACGACTCAGGGCTTACGGCTTGGCTGCCGGGGCACTCGCGGCGGGTGCCGAAGCGCCACCCTGGCCGCGGCGATGACGCCCGCCCTGATGGGCTTGGCCGGCCGCGGGTGCGCTTGCAGCGGCGGCACCAGGCTGGATCACCTCCACCGGTGAGCCGTCGCGCAGCTTGTCGGCACCGTCGATCACCACACGTTCGCCGGGCTGAAGGCCTTGCGCCACCGATACACGCTCACCTTCGGTCACGCCCAGCTTGACCACGCGCAGCGCCACCTTGCCGTCTTCGCCGACCACGTAGACGAAGGTGCCCTGCGTGCCGCGCTGGATGGCCGCGCCTGGCACGATCACCACGTCGCGCAGCGTATCCACACGCATGCGCACGTTCACGAATTGATTCGGGAACAGCATGGCGTTCTGGTTCGGGAACTGCGCACGCAGCTTGACCGTACCGGTGGTGTTGTCGATGGTGTTGTCCACCGTCATGAGCACGCCGCGCGCGAGCTGCGTGGTCTGGCCGCGGTCCCAGGCTTCCACCGGCAGTTTGTCGCCCGATTGCAGACGCGGCATGACCTTGGGCAAGTTGTCTTCTGGGATGGAGTAGATGACCGTGATTGGGTCGATCTGCGTGATGACCACGATGCCGTTGGTGTCCGAGGCGTGCACGATGTTGCCTGGGTCCACCTGGCGCAGGCCCACGCGGCCAGCCACCGGCGCGGTGATGCGCGTATAGGAAAGCTGCACGCGCGCGTTGTCGACGTTGCCCTGGTCCAGCTTGACCGTGCCCTCGTACTGGCGCACCAGCGCGGCTTGCGTATCCACTTGCTGCTTGGAGATCGAATCCTGCGAGAGCAGCGTCTGATAGCGCTGCAGATCGAGCTTTGCGTTTTGCAGCAGCGCCTGATCGCGCGCAAGCTGACCTTCCGCCTGAGCAAGTTGCGCCTGATAGGTGCGCGGGTCGACCTCGGCCAGCAGGTCGCCGGCCTTGACGGTCTGCCCCTCTGTAAACGCTAGGCGCACGAGCTGGCCGTCCACACGCGTCTTGACCGTCACGTTGTTGACCGGAGTGACATTGCCCAGCGCCGACAGCACCACGTTGATGTCGCCCTTGACGGCTGTGCCGACCATCACGGGCATCGGCTTGCCCGCCATGGCTGCGCCGCGCCCGCCCGGACCACCTCGCCCGCCGGGGCCGCCCGCGTTGCGGTACTTCGCGTGATAGACCGCATAGCCGATCAGTGCCACGATGACGATCACAACCCAGATGCCCCAGCGGCGGCGCTTGCCACCCTCGCGCGGGGGCGGCAGCAGCGTTGGAGACACCTCGTTGGGCGTCTCTTGCCCGTCGTGCGTACGGCGGCCGGCGTCGTCAAACTGGCCGGGCTTCTGGTCCTTGGGATCGGACATGTTGGCGTTCCTGTTCTTAGCAATATGGGGACGAGCGCACATGATAGCTGGCGCCCGTGCCAGTCAGACCGCAGCTTAAAGGCAACGCCTTTGCGCAGAATTAGTCGCGCAGCAGGTTCTATTACGGCTGATTACAAACCCATCGCGGTGTTACCGGGCGAAACAATATGGTGAAAGTGCACGCAATTCGTGGTGGCCACAATCGCTATCATGAGCACACCTTCCTGCGCATACCAGAGACTCCACCAGACAGATGAGCGGCACCAAGATCCTGGTCGTCGATGACGACGTCGACCTGCGCGACCTTCTGCGCGAATACCTGACCCAGCAGGGCTTTGCCGTTTCCGTGCTGCACGACGGTGATGGGCTGGGCGCCCGGCTCGAACGCGAGCGTCCGGCACTCGTCGTGCTCGACCTGATGATGCCCAAGGTGGATGGCCTGTCCGCCCTGCGCGACCTGCGCGCCCGCAACGACGACGTGCCCGTCATCCTGCTCACGGCCCGCAGCGACGAGATCGACCGAATCATCGGCCTGGAAATCGGCGCCGACGATTATCTCGGCAAGCCGTTCTCGCCGCGCGAGTTGCTCGCCCGTATCAACGCGGTGCTGCGCCGACGCCTGGCCGTGCCGGCATCGGCTCCGGAAGACCGCGACAGCTTCAGTTTCGGCCCCTTCAAGCTCAACTTCCGCATGCGCACGCTGTTTCGCGGCGATACCGCACTGTCCATCAGCGATACCGAATTCGCGCTGCTCAAGCTGCTGATCGGGCATGCGATGCAGGTGCTCACGCGCGAGCACATCGTTGAGCTGATGTACGGGCCGGGCAGCGGTGTGTCCGACCGGGGCATCGACGTGCAGATCTGGCGCCTGCGCCGCGTGCTGGAAGAAGACGCGCAGCGCCCGCGGTACATCCAGACCGTGCGTGGCCGCGGCTACACCTTCGTGCCGGACGAGCGGGAAGAGGTCAATGAAGTTCAAGGCTAGATTCGACACGCTGTTCGGCCGGCTGGCAGTGCTGATCGTGGTGGTGCTCGTGCTGAGCCACTTCTCATGGCTTGGCGTGCTGCGCGCGGAGCGGCGCGAGCGGCAATTCCAGGCTTCGGTCGATCAGATGGCATTCCAATTGCAGGCCTTCCAGGCAGCGATGGACGGCCATCTGAAGGTCAAACTGCCCGACCTCGTGACCGAAACCGCTGAGCCGCCCGCGGGGGATTCGTCATCCGCATCGGACAAGTCTGCCGAACTGGTGCGACAGCTCGCGCGTCGTTTGCCATCCGATACGCAATTGCGGCTGGAACCCGGCCCCACGCCGCGTGTGTTCGTGCGCTTTCCGCAGCGCAACAAGTGGATCGCCATGCCGCTGGTCTGGGTGCATGCGCCGCCCACCATCTCGGCCGTGGTGCCGGGCGTGATGGTGGTGCTGGCGATTGCTATTGCGTTCTCGCTGTTTGCGGCGTGGCAGATTCAACGCCCCGTGCGCGAGCTGGCCGATGCGGCCGGGGCGTTGGCACGGCGCCGCTACGTGGCCCCGCTCAAAGAGCGTGGCCCGTACGAACTCCGCCAGTTGACCGACCAGTTCAACCATATGGCTGCTGACCTGTCGGCCGCCGACGAAGAGCGCAACACCATGCTGGCCGGCATTGCGCACGACCTGAAGACGCCGCTGTCACGCCTGCGCCTGCGTGCCGAAATGCTGGCTGACCAAAAAGCCGGCGCCGGTATCGAACGCGATGTCGAGTCCATGTCGGCCATCGTCGAGCAGTTTCTCGCCTATGCGCAAAGCGGCGACAGCGAGGCGCGCGAGGTGTCGGTCGACCGCCATCTGCGCAGCCTGGTGCAGCCGTTTGCCGAGCAGGGTAAGCATGTCGCGCTCGATCTGCATGCGGGAGACCGCTTTCGCCTCAAGCCGACGCATCTGGAGCGCATCGTCGTCAACCTGCTCGACAACGCATTCGCGTATGGCGCCGAGCCTGTCAACGTGCGCACCGCAGTGGACGAAACCGGCTATACGCTGACGGTGGAAGACCACGGCGCGGGTATCCCCGTGGCTGACTTTGACCGCGTCATGCGGCCCTTTGTGCGCCTGGACCCGGCTCGCGGCGGCAATGCGCACTGCGGGCTCGGCCTGGCGATCGTTGATCGGCTGGTGCGCCACCTGGGCGGCGATCTCGCAGTCGGACCGGCGGCTGCGGACGCGCCATCACCGGGTTTTCGCGTCACGATGCGGTTTCCAGTCTCAACTGCGGCCGCTTGATCGCCGGAGCGCTCGACTGTTCGCCCGACTGACATATGAGCAAGCGATTGCGTAAGCTATCCTAGGCGGCGCAAGCACGCTTGTTGCTTGCGCTCACCAGAACTCCGGGAGGAAAACGCATGGATCGCGCTGTCTGTCTCGTCAAGGATGCTGGCCAGGCCCGCATGGTCGCCGCCGTTGCCGCTTGTGTGCTGGCGATGGGCTTGGCGGCCTGCTCGTCGCCGATGCCTCCGTGGCAGCCGCCGCGCATGACCATCGAGCCCGCACCTCCGCCGGCACCCGCACCGGCACCCGCGCCGGTGACCACGCTGCCGCCGTCACCGGCCATGCAGTCGGTGCCGTCCCAGCCGCCCGCCTATGCGCCGCCGCCTGCCGCAGACACCGAACCCCCGCGCGCAACGCCAGGCATGGCGAACCCGGCATCCACGTATTGCCTGCAGCGCGGCGGTCAACTTGAGTTTTCCACGCGTGCCAACGGCGCTGACGTAGGAACGTGCGTCAGTCCCGGCGGCGATGAGTGCGAGGAATGGGCGTTCCTGCGCGGCAGTTGTACGTGGTAACCGCCGGCAGTTGCCGCAGGCAATGAAAAAGGGCCGCAGATGTTGCGGCCCTTTTTGTTTGGAAGATGCGACGGGTTTGGAGAGGCACTTACCGCCGCGCCACCACCACCTTGTCGGCAGATTCGGCCACCAGGCGCATCGGCACACCGGCGTCTTGGAGCTTCTGCCACGTGGTGCGGCGCATGAATGCGTAAGCGGGTGGCCCGTCGGTCCAGCGCTTGATCCATTCGTCAGTGGTGGCGACCACCTTGCTCGGCTCCAGGCCGGCGCCCATTTCCAGTTCGTCAAAACCCGACACTAGCGTCATCGGGCGACCGAGGTAGTAGATGGCGGTCTGGTCCAGCCACTCGACCGAATAGAACGGCGTCTCCGCGGGAATTGGGCCCGTTGCGTTCAGCGTTTTTTCGATGACGTCACGGGCAGACAGCGCGTCGCGGAAGATCTCGCTGGCGTTGAGCACGCGATCCCAGCAGAACAGGGCAGAGATCGACAGCACGACGACGGCCACGGTGCGCTTCTGCCAGCGCAGCGCCACGAGTGCAGCCAGCGTGCCGACGGCCAGCATGGCCATGACGTCACGCAACGCAGGCATGGCCACCGCAACCTGTTCAGCCGGCATCTTCGCGCCGGCCTTGGCGCCGATCATCGGCACCGCAAACCACAGGCCGATGGCGATCACAAGATTGACGCCCAGCGACCACGCGACGGCGCGCGTGGGCATCTTCTCCAGCGCCAAAGCCAGCACGATCGCCAGCGCGGGGAAGGCCGGCACGATATAGCCCGGCAGCTTCGAGCTGGACGCCGAGAAGAACAGGAAAATCATCCCCGCCCACGCAATCGACCAGCGCATCAAATCAAACTGTCGCGTGCCTACGAAGAGATCGGCCACGCGACCCATGCGCCGGCCGATGGCCGCAAACAGCAGCGGCGTCCACGGCAGCAGCCCCGCCGCGCCCACCGCGATGAAGTACCACCACTTGCCGCTGCGATGGTGCTCATTGGTCAGGAAGCGCTGGAAATGCTCGTGGATAAAGAAAAAGTTGAAGAACTCCGGGTTGCGCTGCTGCACGATCACGAACCACGGCACCGTGGCGATCAGGTACAGCGCAAGGCCCGGTAGCCAGTGCATGCGGCGGATCAGTGCCCAGTCGCGCGTCATCAGCAGATAGGCCACGCCGATCAAGCCCGGGACGACCAGCCCGATCAACCCCTTGGTGAGCGTTGCGCCAGCCAGCGCCAGCCAGACCACCAGCATCCATGCGAGCCGCCCGCCACGCGATGCGCCGGGCCGCTGCGCCAGCGCGAAGCCGCACGCCCCAACGGTCAGGAAGAAGCCCACGCCCATGTCGAGGGTGATGACCTGTCCGAACAGCAGATACAGCAGCGACGAGGCGAGAATTGCCGCGCCGGTTGCCGCGGCCCGCCCGCCGCGATAGACCGCCAGCGTCCAGGCCGTCATCAGGATGCCGCCCAGACCGAACAGCACTGGCCACAGGCGCGCACCCCAGGCATTGACGCCGAACGCCTGGAACGTGGCCGCCGTCGTCCAGTACTGCAGGGGCGGCTTCTCGAAATATTTGAGGTCGTTCAGGCGCGGCGTTACCCAATCGCCCGAGACCACCATCTCGCGCGGGATCTCCGCATAGCGGCCTTCATCTGGCCGGAACAGGGTAGAGCGCTGGAACAGGTCATCCGTCCACAGCGCGAGGAACACAGCGATGAGCGCGATGACAAGCAACGCCATCCATGGCGAGCGGCGGGAGGAAACAAGGCGGGATTCCATGCAGGGGTGAACTTCGCGGGCACGGTCGGAAAGGGTGGATTCTAGTCGATGCCGGATCAGCGTTGATCTTCATGCCGTGTATTAGCGACCGCAGCCATCACGAAGCCTAGATAGCGCTTTGCCCGACCCGTTAGTAGGGTCGAATCGTTGCAACTTGTTGCGGTAGCATGGCGCTTGCCGGCAATCCTGCCGGTTCAGTACGTCTTCAGGGCGGGGTGAAATTCCCCACCGGCGGTATGCGGACCTTGCGTCCGTGAGCCCGCGAGCGCCTTGCATGCGCCTGCATGCAAGGGTCAGCAGATCCGGTGAGATGCCGGGGCCGACGGTCAGAGTCCGGATGGAAGAAGATGTGCGGAACAACACGCTCGGGCTACAGGAGCGCGCCTGGCTTTGTGCCGGGCTGTGCCGCTGCATGGCTCGCGCGTGTTTGTCTGCTTGCCCTGGAACGTCTTGTCGCCAATCTTGCGAGGAGCGTTTCCATGTTGTCCACTCAGCAATCCCCTGTAGTTCACCCGCCCGCATTGCCTGCCAGCAATGTGATGCTTGACGCCATCGATGCCCGCTTTGATCCGGCCGACATGCCTGCGCGCATGGCCGCCGCGCTCGATGCGGTGCGGCTGGGCGTTCCTGTTGTCGTGCTTGACGATGCCGACCGCGAGAACGAGGCCGACCTCATCGTCGCTGCAGACAAACTCACGCAGGCCAGCATGGCCATGCTCATTCGCGAGTGCAGCGGCATCGTCTGCCTGTGCCTGACGGCGGAGAAGAGCGCATCGCTCGGCTTGCGCCCGATGGTGGAAGACAACCGCAGCCAGTACGGCACCGCGTTCACGGTGTCGATCGAGGCACGCACGGGCGTGAGCACCGGCGTATCTGCGGCGGACCGCATCACGACCATCCGCGCAGCCATCGCGGCAGATGCGGATACGCAATCGGTCGTCAGCCCCGGGCACGTGTTTCCGCTGGTGGCAAAGGAGGGTGGGGTACTGGCGCGGCGAGGTCATACCGAGGGCTCGGTCGACCTGGCGCGTCTGGCGGGCTTGCCGCCGGCTGCCGTGCTATGCGAACTGATGCTGCCCGACGGCACCATGGCGCGCCGGGACGACGCGGTGCGCTTCGCTGATCAGCACAACCTGCCGGTGCTGACCATTGAAGACATCGTTCAATATCGGGAGCAGATGGAGCGCGCGGTCAGCTTCGTCTAACGCCAGAGCCGGCCGCGCGAAAGAGGTGACGCTGATTTACCGCTTGATCGCGGCCGCTTCCTTGGCGAGCGCCGTAATGCCTGCCCAGTCACCGGCAGCGACCTTGTCCTTGGGCACCATCCACGAGCCGCCTACGCACACCACGTTGGGCAGCGCGAGGTAGTCGGGCGCGCTTTGCGGCGTGATGCCGCCGGTCGGGCAAAAACGCACATCGCCGAAAGGGCCATAGATCGACTTGAGCATCGGGATGCCGCCAGCCGCTTCGGCCGGGAAGAACTTGAGCGTGTTCAGGCCGAACTCCAGCGCCAGGATCAGCTCGGAAGGCGTGGCGATGCCCGGCAGCCAATCGAGTTCTGTCTTGGCCTGCGCCACGGCCAACATGGGCGTAATGCCTGGCGACACCGCGAACACCGCACCGGCATCCTTCGCCTGTTGGAAATGCTCCGGCCGCGTGAGCGTGCCGGCACCGACGATGGCATCGCCGCCCAGGTCATTCACCACCGCACGGATCACATCCAGCGCCACCGGCGTGCGCATCGTGATCTCGAACGTGCGGATACCGCCCTCGTATAGCGCGCGGCACACCTTGACGCCTTCATCGACAGATTGGAACTGCAGCACCGGGATGACCGGGCCGGCCTTGACGACGGAATCGATACCCACAACGTTCTCCTAGATCAACTTCAACAGAACAAGCTTAAACGACGGTCGCCAGCGCAAGCGTGAGCAGCAGCGCGACGATCGAGATGATGGTTTCCAGCACCGTCCACGTCTTGAAGGTCTGCGGCACGGTCAGGTTGAAGTACTCCTTCACCAGCCAGAAGCCGCCGTCGTTCACGTGCGACAGGATCAGCGAGCCGGCACCCGTGGCCAGCACCATCAGCTCCGGCTTGACGGCGGCGCCCGAAGCTGCGGCGATCGGGGCGACGATACCGCAGGCGGTCGTCATGGCCACCGTGGCCGAACCCGTGGCGATACGGATCAGCACGGCCACCACCCAGCCCAGCAGCAGCGGCGACAGATGTGCGTCGGTCGCGACGGCCACGATGGCCTTCGACACGCCCGAGTCACGCAGGATCTGGCCGAAGCCGCCGCCCGCGCCCACCACCAGCGTGATCGTGGCGATTGGTGCCAGACACTCGTTGGTGAACTTGAGGATGGTGTCGCGGTTGAAGCCGCGTGCCTTGCCGAACGTGTAGAAACTCACGATGGCGGCAATCAGCAGGGCCATCACCGAGTTGCCGGCCAGCTTGAGGATGTCGTTTGCCAGCGTCTTGGGCGCGGCGATCAGGTCGGCCCAGCTGCCGATCAGCATCAGCACCACAGGCAGCAGGATCGTGAACAGCGTCACGCCAAAGCCCGGCAGTTCGCGCTTCTGGTCGGATTCAACAAATTGCGCGGCCAGGGGGTTGTTCTCGTCCGGTTTGACGTAGCGCGAGACCAGCATGGCCCACAGCGGACCAGCCAGGATGGCCGTCGGCAGGCCAACGATCAGCGCATACATGATGGTCTTGCCGATGTCCGCCTGGTAAGCCGTCACCGCGAGCAGCGCGGCCGGGTGCGGAGGGATCAGACCATGCACCACCGACAGACCGGCCACCATCGGCAGGCCCACCAGCAGGATCGGCGTGCCCGTGCGCTTGGCCACGTTAAAGGCAATCGGAATCAACAGCACGAAACCGACTTCAAAGAACACCGGCAAGCCGATGATGAACGCCACGACCATCATGGCCCAGTGTGCGTTTTTCTCGCCAAAGGCACTGATGAGCGTTTTGGCGATGCGCTCGGCACCCCCCGATTCCGCCATCATCTTGCCGAGCATCGTCCCGAGGCCCACCACCAGCGCAATGTGGCCGAGCGTGCCGCCCACACCGGTTTCGAACGCCTTGACGATATTGCCCATCGGCATGCCGACCACCACGCCCAGCGCGAGCGAGACGACGATCAGCGTGACGAACGGGTTCAGTTTCTGGACAGCAATCAGGTAGATCAGCGCGACCACCGCCAGCGCGGCGGTCAGCAATAGCGAGTTGCCTTGCATCGGGACCATCGGGTTTCCTCCTCAGGGATATTCACGGCTCTTGTTGTCGTGGGCGCTCCGTTGTGCGAGGCGCCCGTTTTGAATTGCATTTGTATTGCGCGTTACGGCTTCTTGTAGGCCACGCAATCGACTTCAACCTTGCAGTCGATCACCATGCTCGACACCACGCAGGCGCGCGCGGGCGGGTTGGCGCCGAAGTACTCCTTGAATACCTTGTTGAACGACTGGAAGTCGCGCGGGTCATCCAGCCACACGCCGCAGCGCACGACGTGCTCGGGGCCATAGCCCGCTTCGGCCAGGATGGCGAGCACGTTCTTGATGGTCTGATGCGATTGCTCGACGATGCCGTTGCCGACCACCTCGCCGTTCACCATGGGCGTCTGGCCCGAGACAAACAGCCAGCCGTCTGCGCCGGCCGCGCGGGCAAAGGGCAGGTGCTGGCCACCGGTGCCGGTGCCGCCTTCAACGCCAATTCGGGTAATCGTCATCGCTACGTTCCTTCTTTCAAAACTCTCAAACAAACTCGGATTTCAGTGGACTTCTGTGGCCGCAACGGCTTGCGCACGCGGTCCGCGCTTAAGGAAGCGCCCGGCACGATGCGGCTGCACCACGCCATCCTGATACGACAGACGGCCGTTGACCCACACCGCCGCAATACCCGCCGCGGGTTGCTGCGGATCGGTAAAGGTGGCGACATCGCGTACCGTTTCGGGATCGAACAAAACGAGATCCGCCCAGTAGCCCTCGCGCACCAAGCCGCGTTCGGTCAGGCCGAAGCGCTCGGCGGATTGGCCCGTCATCTTGCGGATGGCGGCCGAAAGTGAGAGCAGCTTGCGCTCGCGGCTGTAATAGCCGAGCACACGCGGGAAGGCGCCCCACAGGCGCGGATGCGGTTTCGGATCGTTCGGCAGGCCGTCGGAGCCGATTACCGTGGCAGGGTGGGTGATGATGCGGTCCAGATCCTGGGCCGACATGTTGTGGTACACGGCGCCGGCCGGCTGCAGGCGGCGCGCGGCGTCCATCAGGTCGGTGCCCCACGCGGCGGCAATCTCCTTGAGCGTCTGCCCGGCCATGCCCGGCTCCGGCTCAGACCACGTGATGAAGATGTCGAATTCGTCCGTCACCTGCTTCAAGTCCAGCGTGGACGAGCTTGCGGTGTACGGATAGCAGTCGCAGCCCACGGGCTGATAGCGCTGCGCACCTTCGATGGATTCCAGTACTTCGCCGGCGCGTCCCCAATTGGCCGCACCCGCGCACTTCAGGTGCGAGATCACGATGGGCACGCGTGCATGCTTGCCGACGCGATACGCCTCGTCCATCGCATCGAGAATCGCGGCAAATTCGGTACGCAGATGCGTCGTGTAGATGGCGCCAGCTTCGGCCAGCGGTTCGGCCAGGCCCATCACTTCCTCGGTGGTGGAAGCGAAGGCGTTGGCATAGGCGAGGCCGGTCGA
>JGI24740J21852_10001305_pt1 | contig 11341 bp, 8 predicted proteins | sample KBSCornC6_FD_21852 | JGI IMG/M metagenome (IMG submission 21852) | reverse complement strand
TCGCCACCCCACGCGGCACCAATGAAGTCGAGCGGCTGGCCGACCTGGTCGGCCCGGCTGGCCGGAGCGGCGACCTGGTGTGTGCCCGGGCCTTCCAGGTCGCCGTCGCCTGCGTCAACGCAGAGCGTGGCAGCCTGCTCTGGACCCGCAATGCGGGTGGCACGGGCGGGGTCGCCGTCGACGAGCAACTCGTGTTCGGCGTCGATGCCAGCGACCGCGCGACCGCATGGCGGATGGTCGACGGCAGCGTCGCCTGGACCCTCGAACGCCTGCTGTACCGTGGCCTGACCTCCCCGCTGGCGGTGCCGGTCGGGCAGGGCGGCGGCGCCTTCGTCGTCGGCGACAGTGCCGGCATCGTGCACTGGCTGTCGCGGGACGGCGGCGCCACCGTGCTGCGCATGCCGACCGATGGCGAACCCATCCGCGCGACACCGGTCAAGGTGGGCGTGATCACCGTGGTGGTCACCAGCGGGGGTGGGGTCTACGCCTTCCGCGCCGAATGAAACTCGAGGGCGTTGCCGCCAGACCTCGACAACCCCGGGGAGGGGCCCCCATGAAGCCCGGGGCCGCCCGGCAATTTTTCGCGAGCCGGAGCCTTCCAGCATGAAACCAGTCATCGCGGTGGTCGGACGCCCCAACGTGGGCAAGTCCACCCTGTTCAATCGCATGACCAAGAGCCGCGACGCCATCGTGGCCGACTTCTCGGGACTCACCCGCGACCGGCACTACGGCGACGGCCGGCTCGGCGACCGGGAGTTCATCGTGGTCGACACGGGCGGCTTCGAGCCCGACTGCACGAGCGGCATCGTCAAGGAAATGGCCAAGCAGACCCGGCAGGCCGTGGCCGAAGCCGACGCCGTCGTCTTCGTGGTCGATGTGCGCGCCGGCCTCTCGGCCCAGGACCACGACATCTCCCGCTACCTGCGTTCCGTCAACAAGCGCGTCTTCCTGGCCGCCAACAAGGCCGAGGGCATGTCGGAATCGCCCTTGCTGGGCGAGTTCTACGAGCTGGGCATGGGCGAGCCGCACCCGGTTTCGGCTGCGCATGGCCAGGGCGTGCGCAGCCTGCTCGACGCCGTGCTCGCCGACTTCGAGTTCAACGAGGACGAGCCGCACGAGGACGATGTCGATTCGCCGATCCGGCTGGCCGTGGCGGGCCGGCCGAACGTTGGCAAGTCCACCCTCATCAACACCTGGCTCGGCGAGGAGCGCCTGGTCGCGTTCGACCTGCCGGGCACCACCCGCGACGCCATCACCGTGCCCTTCGAGCGCAATGGCCAGCGGTTCGAACTCATCGACACCGCCGGCCTGCGCCGCAAGGGCCGGGTCTTCGAAGCCATCGAGAAATTTTCGGTGGTCAAGACACTGCAGGCCATCGCCGATGCGAACGTGGTGCTGCTGCTGCTCGACGCTACGCAGGGCGTGACCGAACAGGACGCTCACATCGCGGGCTACATCCTGGAAAGCGGACGCGCCGTCGTGCTGGCCGTCAACAAGTGGGACGCTGTCGACGACTACCAGCGCGAGATGCTGGAGCGCTCCATCGCGCAGCGCCTGGCGTTCTTGAAATTCGCGCCGGTGCTGCGCATTTCGGCCATCAAGCGCCAGGGGCTGGGGCCGGTGTGGCAGGCCATCGCCGACGCGCATGCCTCTGCCAACCGCAAGATGAGCACGCCCGTGCTGACGCGACTGCTGCTGGAGTCGGTGACGCTGCAGGCCCCCAAGCGCGCTGGCGCCTTCAGGCCCAAGCTGCGGTATGCCCACCAAGGGGGCATGAACCCGCCCGTGATCGTCATCCACGGCAACTCCTTGGAGCACGTGACGGAAACCTACAAACGCTTCCTGGAAGGCCGGTTCCGAGCCCATTTCAAGCTCGTCGGCACACCATTGCGCATCGAAATGCGCTCATCCCGCAACCCGTTCGACGACAAAGACTGAATGCCCGGGATCGCACCACAGCACCCTGGCGACCACTGTGTTAACGTGCAGCTTCTTCCTCCATTTCCGAACACGGAGCATATCGTGAGCAACAAAGGCCAACTCCTCCAGGACCCCTTCTTGAACCTGCTCCGCCGCGAGCATGTTCCGGTGTCCATCTACCTGGTCAATGGCATCAAGTTGCAAGGCCAGATCGAATCCTTCGACCAATACGTCGTGCTGCTGCGCAACACCGTGACCCAGATGGTCTACAAGCACGCGATCTCTACCGTGGTGCCGGGCCGGGCCGTGAATTTCAGCACCGCCGACAACGCGGAGCAGGCCTGAGACAGCGGGCATCCATCCCGGAAACCGACGCATCTTGACTGCTGCGGCTGACCTCCCACGGGCCATCCTGGTCGGGGTCGATTTCGGCGGAAAGACGCCGTTCGACGCCAGCCTGGATGAACTCGCGCTGCTGGCCGAGTCGGCCGGCGACTTGCCCGTGGCCCGTCTCACGGCCAAACGCAAATCGCCCGACCCGGCGCTGTTCGTCGGATCGGGCAAGGCCGACGAAATCAAGGCCTTGGTGCTCGGCCACCAGGCCGAAGCCGTCCTGTTCGACCAAGCCTTGTCGCCTGCGCAGCAGCGCAACCTGGAGCGCCACCTGGGGGTGGCCGTGGCCGACCGCACCATGTTGATCCTCGAGATCTTCGCGGCGCGCGCGCAAAGCCATGAAGGCAAGCTTCAGGTCGAGTTGGCACGGCTCCAATACCTGTCCACCCGCCTCGTGCGTCGCTGGAGCCACCTGGAGCGCCAGCGTGGCGGCATCGGCACCCGCGGTGGTCCCGGCGAAGCCCAGATCGAACTCGACCGCCGCATGATCGGCGAACGCATCAAGTCGGTGAAAGAACGATTGGTGCGGGTGAAGCGCCAGCGTGGCACCCAGCGCCGTTCGCGCGAACGCAGCGGCACCTTCCGCGTCTCCCTGGTGGGCTACACCAATGCGGGCAAATCCACCTTGTTCAACGCCCTGGTGAAGGCTCGCTCCTACGCTGCCGACCAGCTGTTCGCCACGCTCGATACCACCACCCGCCAGCTCTACCTCGAAGAGGCGGGGCGGTCGGCTTCGTTGTCCGACACCGTCGGCTTCATCCGGGACCTCCCGCACAAGCTGGTCGACGCCTTCGAAGCGACATTGCAGGAAGCTGCGGACGCCGACCTGCTGCTGCACGTCGTCGACGCCGCCAGTCCGGTCCTGCTCGAACAGATTGCCGAGGTGGACCGGGTTCTGAAGGACATCGGCGCGTCCGAAATCCCGCAGATCATGGTGTACAACAAGCTCGACAACCTGGAGCCTTCGCAGCAGCCACGGGTCTTGAGCGACGTGCTCGAACTGGAAGCCGGCCTGCGGGTGCCCCGCGTCTTCCTGAGCGCCTTGCAAGGGCAGGGCTTGTCCGAGCTGCGGCGCCTCCTGGCCGCAGCAGCAACCGGAAGCCCGCTGCACCCCGACCTCCCTGGCCACGGCAACCTGCCGGACGCCGCCGGCCCCGCGGACCCCGATTCCGCCGATGCGCCATCCCATCCCCTACTCTCACCATGAACATGAGCCCATCTTCCTCCACGCCCGGCGGCTTGGCCGCGCGTGCGCATGACCTGGCTTCAGCGCTCGGCACCCTGGTTGCCGGCTGCGGCGCCACCGTCCGGCAGCGCTTGTTCGGGCGACCAGCCCCCATCCTCCAGAACAACCCGGGCGGTGGGCCGCCCGACATGGAAGAGATGTGGCGCGATTTCAACCGCAAGCTCAGCGGCTTGTTCGGGGGCAGGGGCGGCGGCCAGCGGCCGAACGGTTCCAGCTCGGGCGGGTCGTCGAACTTCCCGCCCGACATGAAGAACGCGGGCATCGGCATCGGCCTCATCGCCGGCACCGTGGCCACGATCTGGGCGGGCAGCGGCTTCTTCATCGTGCAAGAAGGCGAGCAAGCCGTGATCACCGCCTTCGGCAAATACAGCCACACGGTGGACGCCGGCTTCTCCTGGCGCTTCCCCCATCCCTTCCAGGCTCACGAGATCGTGCGACTGACCCAGCTCCGTTCGATCGAGGTGGGGCGCAACTCGGTGTCCCCGGCGACGGGGCTGCGCGAGTCGTCGATGCTGACCAAGGACGAGAACATCGTCGACATCCGCTTCACCGTGCAGTACCGACTGAAGGACGCCCGGGCCTACCTGTACGAGAACCGCAATCCGGACGACGCCGTCGTCCAGGCCGCCGAGTCCGCGGTGCGTGAGATCGTCGGGCGCAGCAACATGGATTCCGTGCTGTACGAACAGCGTGACGCCATCGCGACCGACCTGCTCAAGTCGCTGCAGATCCAGCTCGACCGCCTCAAGACCGGGATCTTGGTGGTGAACGTGAATGTGGGCAGCGTACAGGCGCCCGAGCAAGTTCAGGCTGCGTTCGACGACGCGTTCCGCGCCAACGCCGACCGCGAGCGCCTAAAGAACGAGGGCCAGGCCTACGCCAACGACGTCATCCCCAAGGCCCAGGGCAGCGCCGCGCGGCTGCGCGAGCAGGCTGAAGGCTACAAGGCGAGGGTCGTGGCCACTGCTGAAGGTGACGCTCAGCGGTTCAGCCAAGTGCTGGCCGAGTACCAGAAGGCGCCCGCGGTGACCCGCGACCGCATGTACATCGACGCCATGCGTCAGGTCTACGCGAACGTCACCAAGGTCATGGTCGACAGCAAGAGCAATTCCAACCTGTTGTACCTCCCGCTCGACAAGCTCATCCAGCAAGCCGGCGCCACACCCGTGCAAGCGTCCGGCAGCAGCCCGGCGAGTCCGTCGCCGCAACCGGAAACCCTGCCGTCGAACGGGCCCACGGGTGCAGAGAGTCGTTCCCGCGACGGACAACGCGGCCGTGACCGCGACACACGCTGAAGACACGAGGGCAGGAAACATTTATGAATCGCATTGGATTGCTGATGGCCAGCGCCCTGGTGGCGCTGATGGTGTTGTCGTCGACCTTGTTCATCGTGGACCAGCGGCAATTCGCCGTCGTCTACGCGCTCGGGGAGATCAAAGAGGTCATCTCCGAGCCCGGCTTGAAGGTCAAGCTGCCCCCGCCGTTCCAGAACGTCGTCTTCCTTGACCGCCGCATGCAGACCCTTGACAGCCCCGAAACCCGGCCCATCTTCACCGCCGAGAAGAAGAGCCTGGTGATCGACTGGCTGGTGAAGTGGCGCCTGACCGAACCCAAGCAGTTCATCCGGAACAACGGGACGGAGATGCGCAGTGTGGAGAGCCGGCTCATCCCGATCGTGCAGGCGGCCTTCAACGAGGAGGTCACCAAGCGAACGGTGCAGGCCATGCTGGCCACCGACCGCGATCGCGTGATGCAGGGCGTCCGGACCCGCTTGGCCGATGAAGCCAAGCAGTTCGGCATCGAGATCATCGACGTGCGCATCAAACGGGTCGATTTTTCGGCCAACATCACGAGCTCGATCTACTCGCGCATGGAGTCCGAACGCAAGCGGGTCGCCAATGAATTGCGATCCACCGGCAGCGCCGATGGTGAGAAGATCAAGGCCGACGCCGACCGTCAACGCGAGGTGATCCTGGCAGAGGCTTATCGCGATGCCCAGAAGGTCATGGGTGACGGTGATGCCAAAGCCTCGTCGCTGTACGCCGAATCCTTCGGCCGCGATCCCCAGTTCGCGCAGTTCTACCGCAGCCTGGAAGCCTATCAGGCGAGCTTCCGCAGCAAATCGGACGTGATGGTCGTCGATCCAAGCAGCGATTTCTTCAAAGCCATGCGCAACGGCGGCAGCGCCAAATAGTGCGGCCGGTTGTCCCACGTCGCCCGTCGGCCCTGCAAATGCTGACGGGCCCCTGGCTTGGGGCCTTGGAGTTCAAGGTGCTGCCGCGCTTTCCCGCTCCGGTCCTCGGACCAAGGTATTTTTCCGCACGATGGCCCCACGCGGCCCGTCGATCCCGTTGCTGTCCCGCGCCTGAAGGCGGCGGTTTCCGGCCCATCGGCCCCTCCTCGGATGGTGGCCCGTACAATGCCGTTTTTAATACCCCGGTCATCCCCCATGTCGTCTGCTTGGCTGCTGCCCGAGCACATCGCTGACGTTTTGCCTGCCCAGGCCCGACGCCTCGAAGAACTCCGTCGCGAATTGCTCGACGGGGCACGTGCCTACGGTTTTGAATTGGTGATGCCGCCGCTCCTGGAGCATCTGGATTCCCTTTTGTCCGGCGCGCGCCGGCAACTCGACCTGAAGACCTTCAAGCTGGTCGATCAACTCAGTGGCCGCACGCTCGGCGTCCGCGCCGATACCACCTCGCAAGTCGCCCGCATCGACGCCCATTTGCTGAACCGGCGTGGCGTGACCCGCCTTTGCTATTGCGGCCCGGTACTGCACACCTTGCCCGAGGGCCTGCACGGGTCGCGTGAGCCTTTGCAATTCGGCGCGGAGGTCTATGGACACGCCGGCTTGGAGGCCGACCTCGAAGTGCAGGAGCTGGCGCTCGACCTGATGGCACGCACGGGCATCTCAGGCACGGCCCTGGACATGGGCGACGCGCGCATCGTGCGGGGCGTTCTCACCGGCGCGACCATGGACACGGCCACCCGCGCCCAGGTCTACGCCGCCTTGGCCGCCAAGGACCAGGCAGCCCTGCTTGAACTCGGGCGCGGCATGCCTGACGCGGTGCGCAGGGGCCTGTATGCGCTGGTGCGCTTGTATGGGGGAGAAGACGTCCTCGAGGCCGCACGCCGGGAGCTGCCTGCGACCCCCTTGATCACGTCGGCCCTCGACGACCTGCAATGGCTTGCCCAGCACCTGCGGGCCGTGCACCCCGAAGTGCGCATCGGGTTCGACCTCGCCGACCTCGGGGGGTACGACTACTACAGCGGCGCCCGTTTCGCCATCTATGCCTCGGGTTCTACCGACGCGGTGGTGCGCGGCGGGCGCTACGATGAGGTGGGGGCCGTTTTCGGCCGCAATCGCCCTGCGGTCGGTTTCAGCACCGACCTCAAGCAATGGGTGAACCTGCTTCCCGGACGCACGCTGCGTCCGGCCATTCGGGCCCCGTGGGGCGAAGATGCCGGCCTGCGCTCGGCGATCCGGCAATTGCGCGCCCAGGGCGAGTCGGTGGTCTGCATTCTGCCGGGACACGGCCACGAGGGCGAGGAATTCGACTGCGACCGGGAACTGGTCGCCAACGGCGGGCATTGGCAAGTGCGTCCCCTGTAAGGCAGGGCGTGCCGCACTCCTATTCACTTCCATTCAGCGGACATCAAGACATGCAACAGAAACGCACCGGCCACAGCGTGGTCGTCGTGGGCACCCAGTGGGGGGACGAAGGCAAAGGCAAGGTGGTCGACTGGCTGACCGACCATGCACAAGCGGTGGTTCGCTTCCAGGGCGGCCACAACGCCGGCCACACCCTCGTCATCAAGGGGGTGAAGACGGCCTTGCAGCTGATTCCGTCGGGCATCATGCGCGAGGGCGTGGCCTGCTACATCGGCAACGGTGTGGTCGTCGACCCGACCCACTTGCTGGGCGAGATCGAACGGCTGGAGGCGATGGGCCTGGAGGTGCGCTCGCGCCTGTTCGTCAGCGAATCCTGCCCCCTGATCCTGCCGTTCCATGTGGCGGTCGACAAGGCACGCGAGGCACTGCGCGAGAGCAGCGGCGCCGGCAAGATCGGCACCACCGGCAAAGGCATCGGCCCTGCCTACGAAGACAAGGTCGCGCGGCGCGCGTTGCGCGTCCAGGACCTCAAGCACCCCGAGCGCTTCGCCAAGAAGCTCCGCGAACTGCTCGACCTGCACAATGTCGCGCTGAGCGGCTACTTGAAGTCCGAGCCCCTGGAATACCAGCCGATCTTCGACCACGCCATGGTCGTGGCGGAGAAGCTCAAGCCGATGATGGCCGACGTGGGCTACGTGCTTCACACGGCGAACAAGCAGGGCGCCAACCTGCTCTTCGAAGGCGCGCAAGGAACCTTGCTCGACATCGACCACGGCACCTATCCTTATGTGACCTCAAGCAACTGCGTGGCCGGCAACGCCGCGGCTGGCGCCGGCGTCGGGCCTGACCTGCTCCACCACATCCTGGGCATCACCAAGGCGTACACCACGCGGGTAGGCAGCGGTCCGTTCCCGACCGAACTCGACATGGAGACGCCCGGAACCGTCGGCCACCACCTCTCGACCGTCGGCCTGGAGCGCGGTACCGTCACCGGGCGTCCCCGTCGCTGCGGCTGGCTCGACGCGGCGCTCCTGAAGCGCTCGGCCATCATCAATGGACTGTCGGGCTTGTGCATCACCAAGCTCGACGTGCTGGATGGACTGGAAGAGATCAAGGTCTGCGTCGGGTACCACCTGAACGGCAAGCGCATCGACATCCTGCCGCTGGACGCAGACGACATCGACGCCTGCGAGCCGATCTACGATGTGTTCCCAGGATGGACCGAAACCACCGCGGGCATCACGCAGTGGGAGGCGCTGCCCTTGAATGCGCGCCGCTACCTGGAGCGCCTGCAGGGGTACATCGGCGTGCCCATCGACATGGTGTCGACCGGCCCCGACCGTGACCACACCATCCTCTTGCGCCATCCGTATCGGGCAGACTGAGCCCCAGTCGAAGTCCCGCCCATTGCGCCGACCCCGAGGATCCACCGCATGCTGACCGACGACGGTAAACACCTTTATGTCTCCTGGGATGAATACCACCTGCTGATCGAACGCCTGGCGTTGAAGATCGACGCCTCCGGCTGGCAGTTCGATCAGATCCTCTGCCTGGCGCGGGGGGGCATGCGCCCCGGCGACGTGCTGTCCAGGGTATTCGACAAACCCCTGGGCATCATGTCCACCAGCTCGTACCGCGCGGAAACTGGCACCCTCCAGGGCCGGCTCGACCTGGCCACGTACATCACCCTGCCGCAAGGCGAACTGGCGGGCCGCGTGCTGCTGGTGGACGACCTTGCCGACTCGGGCGTCACGCTGCGGGCCGTGGTCGAGCGCTTGAGGGGTTTGCCCGCGATCTCGGAGTTGCGCTCGGCCGTGATCTGGACCAAGGGGGCTTCGAGCTACACGCCCGACTACTACGTGGAGTTGCTGCCCTCCAGTCCTTGGATTCACCAACCCTTCGAAGAGTACGACGAGCTGCGGCCCGACGCGCTCGCCAAGAAGTTCGCCATTTGAAGCGTCCGGCCACCACACGCATGCATCGACTCGCAATGCCCACGCATTCCACAGTCGGAGGCGTGTGCAGGGGAGGGCAGGGCATGGGGCTTTGCGAGGTAGAGCACCTCGCATCCACGTCGCGAACGAATTCGTGCGACGTCTTCATCAATGTGTCGCCGGCGATGCCGGCCAGCGCACGTGGTCGGGTGGCAAGCCGCATCGACGCACAAGTTGTTTCGCCAATGAAAAAAGCCGCATACTGCGGCTTTCATCGTTTTCACCAACCTACCAGGTCATCATCTTGGTGCCCAGGAGAGGACTCGAACCTCCACGGAGTTACCCGCTAGTACCTGAAACTAGTGCGTCTACCAATTCCGCCACCTGGGCATCTCAGGAAGCCTCGAATTCTAGCATCAGAAATTCCAAAATTACAAAACATGTCTTCAACAAATTCAGAACTCATGAGCGAAGTCGAGGGAACAGTCCAGGGACACCGCGACGGCCATGGTTTCGTGGTCCGGGATGACCGCCAAGCCGACCTCTACCTTCCTCCCCAGGAAATGCGCGCAGTGCTGCACCGCGACCGGGTCAAGGCCCGCGTCGTGCGTTACGACCGCAAGGGCCGACCGGAAGGGCGCGTGCTGGAAATCCTCGAGCGTCGCAAGGCGCCGCTCATCGGAAGGCTGTTGCACGAGAGCGGTGTCTGGCTGGTGGCACCGGAGGACAAACGCTACGGCCAGGACATCATGATCCCGAAGAACGCCATCGCCAATGCGACGGCGGGCCAGGTCGTCGCGGTGGAACTGACCGAGCCGCCTTCGTTGCACTCGCAGCCGCTGGGCCGGGTCACCGAGGTGCTGGGTGAGATCGACGACCCGGGCATGGAAATCGAGATCGCGGTTCGCAAGTACGAAGTGCCGCACCGCTTCAGCCCCGAGACCTTGGCGCAGGCGGCAGGCTTGCCGGACAAGATCCGCCCCGCCGACCGCAAAGGCCGGATCATCCTGACCGACGTGCCGCTGGTCACGATCGACGGCGAGGACGCCCGCGACTTCGACGACGCGGTGTACTGCGAGCCGATCAAGACCGGGCGCGGCAAGACCGCGTTCGAAGGCTGGCGCCTGGTGGTGGCCATCGCCGACGTGAGTCACTACGTGAAACCCGGCGAGCCGATCGACGAAGACGCCTTCGAACGGGCCACGTCGGTGTACTTCCCACGCCGCGTCATCCCCATGCTGCCCGAGAAGCTCTCGAACGGACTGTGCTCGCTGAATCCCAACGAAGACCGACTGGCCATGGTGTGCGACATGCTGATCACGCCCACCGGTGAGATCCACGCCTACCAGTTCTTTCCTGCGGTGATCTGCTCGCACGCCCGCTTCACTTACACGGAGGTGGCCGCCATCCTGGGCAACACGCGCGGGCCGGAGGCCGCGCGGCGCAAGGAACTCGTGCCGCACTTGCTGAACCTGCACGAGGTCTACCGGGCCTTGCTCAAGGAACGTGCCTGCCGGGGGGCCGTCGACTTCGAGTCGACCGAAACCCAGATCGTCTGTGACGAGAACGGCCGCATCGAGAAGATCGTTCCGCGCACACGCACCGAGGCCCACAAGCTGATCGAAGAGGCCATGCTGGCCGCCAACGTCTGCTCGGCCGATTTCATCGCCGGGGCCAAGCACCCGTCGCTGTACCGCGTCCACGAGGGGCCTACGCCCGAGAAGAAGACGCTGCTGCAGAACTACCTCAAGGCCCTCGGGTTGGGCTTGAGCGTCAGCGACGATCCCACGCCGGCGGAATACCAGGCGATCTCCGCCGCCACGAAGGACCGTGTCGATGCGCAGCAGATCCACACGATGCTGCTGCGTTCGATGCAGCAGGCGATCTACACCGGCACCAACAGCGGCCACTTTGGCTTGGCCTACGAGGCTTACACCCACTTCACCAGCCCGATCCGGCGTTATCCCGATCTCCTGGTGCACCGGGTCATCAAGGCCCTGCTCCAAGGCAAACGCTACAGCCTCATCAGCGGGGCGAACGAGGCTGCCACGCGCTCGCGCAAGGGCACCGGGGCCGAGGAAGAGCGGTGGGAAGCCGCCGGCGTTCATTGCAGCGGCAACGAGCGGCGGGCCGACGAGGCGTCGCGCGACGTCGAGGCCTGGCTCAAGTGCCGCTACATGCGGGAACGGCTCGGAGAGGAGTTCAGCGGCACCGTCAGCGCCGTGGCGTCCTTCG
>JGI24740J21852_10001303_pt1 | contig 11343 bp, 11 predicted proteins | sample KBSCornC6_FD_21852 | JGI IMG/M metagenome (IMG submission 21852) | reverse complement strand
TCCTTGCGCGTAGCGCCGCTACGCGCTGCACACCGCTCCTTGCCAGCGAACACGCCCGGGCAATCACGGCGGGTCAAACTCACGTCGTCACGCTCTCTAGGCCGTCGCTTCGGCCTTGCGAAAGGCGAACGCGGCGAGCGTGGCGGGCTTCATCTCGATCGAATAGCCGGGCGCTTCGGGCACGCGATAGGCGCCGCCCGCCACGACGCTCGGCGCGACGAAATGCTCGTGGAGGTGGTCGACATATTCTGCGACGCGGCCGTCTTTCGTGCCGGCGAAGCAGAGATAATCGATCATCGCCAGATGCTGGACATATTCGCACAACCCGACCCCGCCGGCATGCGGGCAGACCGGCAGATCGTATTTCGCCGCCATCAGCAGCACCGCCAGCACTTCGTTGACGCCGCCCAGCCGGCACGCGTCGAGCTGGACCACGTCGATCGCGCCGCGCATGATGAATTGTTTGAACAGGATGCGGTTCTGGCACATTTCCCCGGTCGCCACCCCGACCGGCGCGATCCCTTCGCGAATGCGCCGGTGACCCTCGATATCGTCGGGGCTGGTCGGCTCTTCGATGAACCAGGGCTTGGCGAAAGCGAGCTGGCGGACATGCGCGATCGCCTCCTCGACTTCCCACACCTGATTGGCGTCGATCATCAACTGGCGATCCGGTCCGATCGCCTCGCGCGCCAGGGCGACCCGGCGGATGTCCTCCTCCAGCGAGCGCCCGACCTTGAGCTTGACGTGATTGAACCCCTCGGCGACCGCTTCGTGGCAGAGCCGGACCAATTTCTCGTCCGAATAGCCCAACCATCCCGCCGATGTCGTATAACAGGGATAGCCGTTCGCCTCGAGATCGGCGACCCGCAGCGCCTTGTCCGCGCCACGCTCGGCGAGCAGCGCGACGGCTTCATCGGGGGTAATGCAGTCGGTGATATAGCGGAAGTCGATCAGGCCGACGATCTCCTCGGCGCTCATCTCGCCGATCAGCCGCCACAAGGGTTTGCCGGCCTGCTTCGCCAGCAGATCCCACACCGCATTGACCACGGCGCCGGTCGCGAGATGGATCACGCCCTTTTCCGGCCCAATCCAGCGGAGTTGGCTGTCGCCCGTCACATGTCGCCAGAAACGCGCACCGTCGGCCCGGATCCAGTCGAGGTCCAGCCCCTCGACCAACGGTGCCAGTGCCTCGATCGCGGCGCAGCAGATATCGTTGCCGCGACCGATCGTGAAGGTCAGGCCATGGCCGGCAAGATCGGGCTGGTCGGTCTCGAGGATGCAATAGGCGGCCGAATAATCGGGATCCGGGTTCATCGCATCCGAGCCGTCGAGCCGCGCCGAGGTCGGGAAGCGGATATCGAGCACCCGAAGCTTGACGATACTGGTCATGGCGTTCGTGGTCTGCCCCCGTCTTTATCGATCGATATTTCGCTGGTGTAGTGTATTTTCATATGTGCCGATTGCAGTCGGCGCAAGCGCGCATTAATGCCCTTCGAGCACGAGCCGTCGAGGGAACGGCCGTCAGGAGAGAAATGTGGGAAGTGTCGATCAATCCGAAGGACCCGCGCCGACCACCCGACGCTTTTGCTACGCGCTCGACCTGATCGACGATGCCGCGCTGATCGCCGAATATGAGGCACGCCACGCGCCTGGATCGGGCTGGCCGGCGGTAGTCGCGCATATCCGCGCCCAGGGCGCCGAGCGGATGGAGATCTGGCGTGCGGGCGACCGCCTGATGATGATCGTCGAAGCGGTGGCTGACTATCCGCGGCCGGTTCCGGCTCCGCCCGAGATCGACCGCTGGGAAGAGTTGATGTGGCGTTTCCAGCGACCGCTGCCGTTCGCATCTGCCGGAGAAAAATGGGTGCAGATGGTGCAGATCTTCGACCTCGACGCGCAATGACTGGCCTGAATTTACCTCCGCTCGGCTTCGGCACTGCCCCGCTCGGCAATCTCTATCGGGCGGTCGATGACGAGACTGCCGGGGCAACGATCGCCGCCGCGATCGAGGCCGGGCTGCTTTATGCCGATACCGCGCCCTATTACGGCTTCGGGCTGGCGGAGACGCGTTTGGGCCAGGCCATCGCCGGCAACAGGGATGTCGTCGTCTCGACCAAGGTAGGCCGGGTATTGGAGCCGCTGACCGCGCCGGCGGAGCGCGATCGCCACGGTTTTGTCGACGCGCCGGCGTTTGCGCCGGTCTATGACTATTCGCGCGACGGCATCCTGAGATCGCACGAGGCCAGCTTGAAGCGGCTGGGCCGTGATCGCATCGATATCCTCTATGTCCATGACATCGGGCGCCGGGTCCACGAGGCGGCCCATGACGCCCGGATGAGCGAATTGCTGGACAAGGGCGGCTTCGCGGCGCTCGAGGAACTCCGCGACGAGGGAGCGGTGTCGGCGATCGGAGTCGGCGTCAATGAAACCGCGGTATGTCTGGAGTTGATGGAGCGCGTGTCGCTCGATGTCATCCTGCTCGCCGGCCGCTACACCTTGCTCGAGCAAAGCCCGATCGACGACCTTTTCCCGCGCTGTGCCGCCGCCGGAACTGCGCTGGTGCTGGCCGGGGTCTATAATTCGGGAATTCTCGCGCTGGGGGCGGACGCGCCGGCCGCGCATTACGATTATGAGAGTGTGCCAGAGGCGATCCGCCAGCATACGCGTGCGATCGAACGAATATGCGCGGCGCATGACGTGGCCTTGCCCGTCGCCGCGTTGCAATTCGCCGTCGCTCACCCCCAGGCAGCGAGCGTCATCGTCGGTCTCGCCAGTCCCGACGAGGTGCGGGCGACGATGGCCAATATCGCTGCGCCGGTCCCCGACGGCTTGTGGAGCGACCTGAAAGCGGCGGGCTTGCTGCGCCCCGACGTGCCCGTTCCGGTCAGGAAGGAATAGGGTCGCGTCCGGCGTTCAGGCGCGGCTGTCGCCCTCGACGAGTCGTTCGGAAATCGCTTCCGCCGCCTTGCGAACCAGCGCTGCGGTGTCGCGCGTGGACACCGACGGCTGAATCTTCTTCAGGTAAGGCACGGTCAGCGCAGCAGCCGCGCTGCCGCCTCGCATCACCGGCGCGGAAATGTCGGTGATGCCTGTGACGAAATGGCTCGGCGTCTGTTCGACATGGCGTTCGGCGATCTCGTCGGCACGCGCGCGTAGCGCCGCCATCTCTGTTTCGGGAATCGGCGGATCGAACATCTCTTCCCATCGGCGGCGAATGTCTGCGGGCTGGTGTGCATAGAGGATCATGCCCGACGCCGTCTGCATCAGCGGCCGGCGATAGCCGACACGGACCGAAAAGCCGATCTGCTCACCCGATTCCATCCGCGCCACGACCACCATCTGTCCGCGCGTATGCAGCGCGAGATGGCATGACTGGCCGATATCGAGCGCGAGTTGACGCATCACCGGCAGGGCGATTTCGATCAGATTGGCGGTACGGGGCTGCTGCATGCCGAGCGAGAACAGCCGGTCGGTCAGGCGATAGCCGTCCTCGGCCGGGTCCTGTTCGATATAGCCGCGCTGTTCGAGTACCTGGACCATTCGGAACAGTTCGCCGTGCGATCGGCCGAGCGCGTGAACGATTTCGGTCAACGTCATCGGGTCGGTCTGTGCTGCGAGCAATTCCAGCACGTCCAGCCCCTTTTCGAGCGCCGGTGCGCGATACCGCGAATCCGCGCCGCGATCTTCGTCGTCAGCCATCGTTAACGTCCTAGCCTCCACCGTGCTGTTTGACACGCTGATCCTCGCGCGTCGATACAGGCATAAAAATTCACTAGTAAAAATAGATTTTATTAGCAGAACATATCGGCTAGACCCGCCAGCAAAATTAGAGAAGGTCGTGCCGATGGCGGATCGACGGGAGGGGATTGGTATGAGTGACGAACCGCCGGTGCCGACGGCGCGCCTGCTGCCTTTTGTGCTGATCGTCGCATTGTTCTTCTTGTGGGGGATCGCGAACAATCTCAATGATATCCTGATCGCTCACTTCAAGAAGCTGTTCGTTCTCGGCGATCTGCAGGCCGGGCTCGTCCAGTCGGCTTTCTATCTCGGGTATTTCTGCCTCGCCATTCCGGCGGCATTGTTCATGCGTGCTCGCGGTTATCGCGCCGCCGTGTTGCTCGGTCTCTGCTTCTATGGGGCGGGCGCGCTATTGTTCTGGCCGGCGGCGAGCCAGCAGAGCTATCCGTTCTTCCTCGCCGCATTGTTCGTCATTGCCAGCGGGCTTTCGTTCCTCGAGACCTCGGCCAACCCGCTCATCGCGCGGCTCGGGCCGTCCGAGAGCGCGGCGCGGCGGCTCAATCTCGCCCAGGCATTCAACCCGCTCGGTTCGATCACCGGGATCGTCATCGGCAGCCAGTTCATCCTGTCGGGCGTGGCGCACAGCCCCGCTGAGATCGCTGCGATGTCGCCGGATGCACTGGCGCAGTGGCGCGCGGGTGAAGCCGCAGCGGTGCAGCTACCCTATCTGCTGATCGGTCTTGGCGTGCTTGCCTGGGCGGTGCTGATCCGAGTGACCGCCTTTCCGGCGATCGCGACTCAGCGCGACGTGGAGGAAGACGTTGGCGCACTCGACGATTTTCGCGCCCTGCTGCGCGATCGTCGTGTCCTGCTCGGCATCCTCGCGCAATTCTTCTATGTCGGCGCGCAGGTCGGCGTGTGGAGCTTCCTCATCCGGTACGCCGAGATGGCCGTGCCCGGCACGCCCGAGCGCGTTGCGGCGGGCTATCTCACCATCTCGCTCGTCACCTTCATGGCGGGGCGGTTCGTCGGCTCCGCGTTGATGGGCGTGGTCCGCGCGCCATCTTTGCTCGCCATCTTCGCCGTGGCCGGTGCCCTGCTGTGCCTGGTCGCGACGATCGCGGGCGGCATGATCGGCATCGTCGCGCTGATCGCCTCCAGCTTCTTCATGTCGATCATGTACCCGACCATCTTCGCCGAGACGGTCGATGGTCTCGGAGCCCGAACCAAGTCGGCGGCCGCGCTGCTGGTCATGGCGATCATCGGCGGCGCCGTCTTTCCGGCGGTGATGGGCTTCGTCTCCGATCGCACCGGGTCGATGGTCAACGCGATGGCCGTGCCCGCTTGCTGCTTCCTCGTCGTTCTCGCTTTTGCGCTGAAGGTGCGAAAGGCCGCATGATCGACGCCCATGTCCATCTCTGGCGGATCGGCGAGCATGGCTGCACTTGGCCGCCGCCGGATCTCGGGGCGATCCATCGCGACGTGGAGTTGCCGGAGTTGCGCGCGCTAGCGGCGGCCAACGGGATCGACGGCGTGGTGCTGGTCCAGAGCCAGGAAGACGCCGCTGATACCGAATGGCTGCTGTCGCTTGCCGACGACCCGCTAGTGTTGGGAATAGTCGGCTGGAGCGATCTGCGCGGCATGCTCCCGTCGCATCCGAAGCTCAAGGGTCTGCGTCCGATAGTGCAGGATAAGGCTGCTGACTGGTATGACGATCCCGCGATCGACGCGGCCCTCGCCGAGATGGCCGAACGCGGGCTGGTGCTCGACGCGCTGATCCGCCCGCGGCACCTGGCCGCATTGCATCGTCTCGCCGCGCGGCATCCGGCGCTGTCGATCGTCATCGACCATGCTGCCAAACCCGATGCCGACGACCTGCCGGGATGGGAAGGCGCGATGCGCGCGATCGCCGAACGGCCCAATGTCGCGTGTAAAGTATCGGGGCTGGTCACCGAACCCGGCCTGACGCCGCGCATCGGTGAGGTCGCGGCGATCGTGATCGACGCCTTCGGCCCCGACCGCCTGATCTGGGGAAGCGATTGGCCCGTCCTAACCCTGGCCGAGGATTACGCACCTTGGCTCGCGCATGCGCAGGCTCTGATCGCGCCGAGCGCACGGGACGCGGTGTTCGGCGGCAATGCCGGGCGCATCTACGCCCTTACCGCCGCTGCCAGCGTTTCCTGACAAGGTGCCGCTCGGCTTCGATGACGGCCACGGCNCTCCNGCGTCATCAGCCGCGAGGGTAAGGAAACGGCGCGCCCGGCTCGGTGCCGGACGCGCCGTCAGGATGCGGGCCGCGTGCTATCCGGGGGGCGACCCGTACCGGTCGGTTATTGAGCGGCGTCCTTGACGTCGCCCTTGCCCATTGCCGAGACGAGCGCGCTTCCCGAGCCCGAGAAGTTGGCGGCCGGCAAATCCGCCGTTTTCTTGCCGACGCGGACCAGCACGCTTTGCACCGTGCCGCGAGCGGTCGAGCGCACCGACTGAACGGTCCCGATCATACGACCCTTGGCGTCGGTAACGGCCATCCCCGGGTTCACCGGGAACGCGCCCGCATTTGCTGCGCCGCTACCGGCGAGGGCCAAATTTCCCGTGCCCGACGCTGTGCCGCCAAGTCCGGACAGCGCGCCCGATCCGGCTGCGCTGCCGCTGCCTGACGCGCTGCCGCCGAGCGACTGAGCGCTGGAGGCTAGATTGCCGGCCGCGCCGCGCGCGCGCTCGGCCGCTGCGCCGGTGGCGTTGCGAGCGCGATCGGCCGCGTTGCGGGTCGCCTCTGTCGCGCGAGAGGCGGTCCCGCGAATAGCATCCGTGCCGACCAATTGCGCGTCGACACCGGTGCCGGCGCTGCCCGCTGCCGATCCGCTGCCGGTCAGCGCGTTGTCGCCGATCAGGCTGGCTGTTGCTCGCGCTCGTATCGGTCGAGCTCGAATTGGATGCGCTGACCTTGCCCTTGTGGGTATCGACGCTCTTGTGCGTCCTGCTCGAACTGCGCGTCGAAGTGGCGGTGTCGGTATCGACCGGCATGCGATCGATCATACCGCCCAGCGAACCATTGCCCGAGCCGCCGAGCGATCCGGTCGCCCCGCCAAGCGTGCCGCCCAGCGTTCCGCCGAGGGTGCCGCCAAGGCCGCCACCGCCACCAAGCAGCTGCGCCGAAGCCGGGGTGGCGGCAACCGCGATCGCGAGCGTTGCCGCACCAAACAGGATCTTCATCATGGTCGTTCTCCTTGTTTCTGTCCGGAGAACGGGACCCGACGCGGTTTTAATCCCGCGGCTCGGAAAAATTATTTTGCGGGCGTTCGACACTCGCCGCAGACCAGGCCGCGGCCATAGGTCTTGTCGGGCCCGCGCGGTCCCAGGTCGCGGGCGAGCGCGTCGACGCGCCTGAGCGCGGCGCCGATGGCGGCGGGCGAGGGCGACGGATAGAAGCGAGCGATCGTCGCCGCGACCAGGGGCGCTGCGAAAGAGGTTCCCCGCACGCGAAAGACCCGGCCGGCAATGCCCGCCGCCAGCATGTCCGCGCCGGGCGCCGCATAATCGAGATGGCTCGCGCGCCCGGCCTCGATCAGCACGCGGTTGCGCCCATCGACCCCGGTCACGGCGATCACGCCAGGATAGGAAGCAGGAAATCCCGGCGGCGCGGCGGGCCCGTTATTGCCGACCGCCGCCACGATCACGAGCCCGCGCGCCTGTGCCGCCGCCACCACTTTGGCCAGCAAGGGATTGGCGGGGCCGACCAGGCTGATCGTCACCACCGGCACGCGTTGCTCGACCATCCAGCCAAGCGCTTTCGCGATCGCGGTTGCATTGCCGCCCGCAGGATCGCTGCCATAGACATCGGCCGAGGCGATCCGTGCGCCAGGCAAGCCGCCACGCACAGCGCCCGAACCGCCGATCAACGACGCGACGGCGGTGGCATGGTCATTGGCGCGCGGAGCGCCGATGGCGAATCCGGTGGAGACGGCCGCCCCGGCAACGCCGCCATCGATAACGCCGATCAGCGTGCCGTCGCCGCTCGCGATCGGCGCGGGGCGACCGTTCATAGCTCCACTCGGCAAGTGGAGTTGATCCGCACTGACCTCGCCGCCGAGCCTGCGAATTTCCTTTATGGCTGATGCGAGAGACTGCTGGCCGGGAACTGCAAGGCGAGCGAACCCCACGCCCAGCACGTCGCCGCGCTCGATCACCCGATATCCCTTGGCAATGGCCGCGGCGATCACGGCGTCCGTCGGATCGTCGATAACGACTTCCCCGGCGCGCGCCGGAAAGCCATCCGGGTCGAGCGCGATACGGCCGGGATTGTCGCGGACCAATTGCGCGATCGCGGCACGGCGCGCCTGATCGAGCATCCGCGCCGCGTCCGCAGGCAGGCGGAGCACATCGTCGGCCAGGCCGCGCGCGGCAGGCAGGCTCGGCACATCGATCGGCAACCCGGGAAGCCTGGGAACAAGCTGCGCGCCCGCCGCCGTCGCGCCGGCGAGCACGAACAGGGCAATGATCATTTGACGGAGCACGCACATCCTTTCGCCTGGCAAAAATCATTCTGCGTGGATTAAACGGGCGACGCCATCCGTTTCATCCGGACGAAGGGAATTGGCTTGGCCGCTTTCGAAAACGAGATGCTCGCCTTGCTGCCGCGCCTGCGGCGGTTCGCGCGTGCGCTCGCCCGCGACGCGGCGGACGCCGACGATCTGTGTCAAATGACGGTCGAAAAGGCGTTGCTTGCGCGCGGATCGTGGCAGCCTGGAACGAGATTGGACAGCTGGATGTACCGGATCATGCGCAATGCCTGGATCGATACCGCCCGTGCCCGCGGCAGGGCGTCGGAGACCTTTGTCGATGCCGAGGCCGGGACGGGAATGGGCGGCGACGGCGGGGCCGAAGCGCGGGTCGCGCTTGGCGAGGTAGAGGCGGCGATGCGGCGATTGCCGGATGAACAGCGAGAGGCGGTGGCGCTCGTGCTGGTCGAGGGCCTGGCCTATAAGGAAGCGGCCGCGGTGCTCGATATTCCGATGGGGACGCTCACCTCGCGGCTGGTGCGGGGCCGACAGGCGCTGATGCTCGATCTTGGAGAAGCGGCGTGACGATCGAGCCTGAAATGTTGATGGCTTATGCCGATGGCGAGCTTGATCCGCTCAACGCCAAGCGGGTCGAGCGCGCGATCGCCGGCGATCCGGCGCTTGCCCAAGAGGTTGAACGGCATCGGGCGCTGCGCAAGCGGGTCTCGGACAGCTTTGCGCCGATCGCCGACGAACGGGTTCCCGATCGGCTGGCCGCTCTCTTGAAAAGCAACGTGGTCGACTTGCCGNCACCCAGGACGCGCCCGATCCTGANCCGGTGGCGCGCGGCGGCGGCGTTGGCGGCGTGCCTGGTGCTCGGCCTGACGATCGGAATAAGCGTGTCACGCGGACCCGTCTTCTCGGGAGCAGGCGGGTTATACGCCTCGGGATCGCTGGCCGCAGCCCTTGACGATCAGGTTGGTGGTGCCGACGGCGCGGTGAAGGTGGCGGTCAGCTTCCGCGATAAACAGGGTGCTTATTGTCGGGTGTTCAGCTCGAGCGCGACGGACGGCATTGCCTGCCGCGACGCGTCCGGCTGGGCGCTGCGCCGTACGCAGCAGGGATCAACGACACAGCATGGCGACTATGCACAGGCGGGATCGCCCGATCCCGACCTCATGGCCGCAGCGCAGGACATGATGGCCGGCGAGCCGCTCGACGCCAAGGCGGAGGCAGCGGCGCGCGGCGCGGGGTGGCGCTAAGGGCCAGCCGCGCCTAGCGGCGGCGACGCGTCAGTCGCGTCGCAGTGCGACGAGCCGCGCGCCACGCACCGTCGGAATAACCGCTACCTTGTTGAGCAATATTTCCGCGCGCGAATCCTCCAGTCGACCGAGGTCGATCGAGAGTTTGAGACTGGCCGGACATCGGGTGAGCGCGATGCCATAGGGAATCTCGTCGAATTGCGCGACGAGGCCGAGCAGGCGCGGCAACAGATTGGGGCAGATGTCGCCGCTGACATGCAGCCGGACGAGGTTTGGACGAGCGGTTTTGGGCGCACGTTGGGCGCGAGTTTGACCATGAGGCACGCTGAATGACTTTCAAGAAGCGGGGCAGGAACGGCGGGGCGCTCGATCACGCCCGGCCGACGACGCGCCGGATCAGCCGATCCGGCTGATGCTAATTCGCGCCTGGCTATCCCGCATTCGTGCGCGCGCAAGATCCGGGCGAAGCCGCCCGGCCGCTACGTCGAGAATCGCGCGCATGGTCATGCCGAGCGTTTAGAGCTGCATTTTGGTTTTGGCTAGCCGGACGCCCGCAGACGGATACCCTCGCACGAAAGAAGGCCTGCTTATCTGAAGAATGCTGGATGCCCCGTGAGGATTCGAACCTCAATTGACGGAGTCAGAGTCCGTAGTCTTACCTTTAGACGACGGGGCAACAGGCGGTGGCCCCTAAGCCGCAGAAATCCTAGGGTCAAGGGCCATCAGGACAGCGCTGTGCGACGACCTTGCCGTCGCACGTGCGACGGAGCGTCTAAAATTGGCGATTCTTGCCCGCCCAGCTGATAGAGAGGCGACGAGATCGCCAGGATCCGTTGGAATCCTGGCGACCCAATTTTGCCTTTGGAACGGCTTAGTTGCGAGGGCCGTTCTTGTTAGTTTTGTAGGTTTCGACGACCGTCGTTTTCGGACGGCGCTCGGCCTCTTTCACAGGAATGAACTGGCCAGTGCCAGCGTCACGCCCGCGTTCGTGCGTTGCCATTTGGAATCACCCCCTTTCGGACTGGCGGTCTGATAGGTCCACCCGCTCAAAGGCGGGCTGGAGCTAGGGCGAGATCAAAATGGAAACGACCCCTGCGCCGGCGAGGCGCTCGGGTGGATCTTTCCATTCATAATTTCCGAAATACGCCCCTGATTTACGCCCAGCAGCGCCGCAGCCTGATGTTGGAAGAGCTTGCGCTCATTGATCAGGAAGCGGACGTGCGCCGCCATTTCAGGGTCAATCGATGGGGAACTTTGCCGTTCCATGTGTTCAGTGCCTTTGCCAAGGCGGCGAGAACACCGTTGACTTTACCTGCCTAAGCGCACAAAAAAGCGCCGCTGCAGCAAATTTCAATCGTGGTTCTCGCCGCGGTTATACCAAAATGAACCCGAGGCGCGCCAACGCCTCGGGTTTTTGCTATGCGCGATCTCTGGCAAAGGCAAGTGGAATCCCGAAATAAGGCCCCCTGAGGGGCATTCGTGATGTGGATATGTCACGCAGGGTCTGGAGCGCAAAAAGCGCCTGTACGGGCTTCCTAGGGCAATTCAGGGCATATCTGTAACGCCAGGTTACATATAAAGACATCGTTATATGGTTACCGAAGGGGGCGTTCCGGCCTCGTTCGCGTTTGTTCGTGATAATGTTCGGAAGGCCCGACTTCGACCAGTCGGCTGCGAGATCAGCACAGCATTAGCCGTGCGACGATGTATATGAATTCAAGCAAAGTCGCACAAAGTTGGCGAGCTAAGTTGTTGAAATACCTAAGTCGCTGAAAAACTTACCTTTAGACGACGGGGCAACAGGCGGCGGGCTCTAGGCGGGCTGGCGCGACCGGTCAAGGCCT
>JGI24740J21852_10001301_pt1 | contig 11345 bp, 7 predicted proteins | sample KBSCornC6_FD_21852 | JGI IMG/M metagenome (IMG submission 21852) | reverse complement strand
GAATTTTCCCTTCGTCGGTGAAGTACACGCCCACGCCCAGATTCACTTTGGTGCTGCGGGTATCGGCGTTGAAAGCTTCATTCAGGCCCAGGATGGGGTCGCGCGGGGCCAGTTCGACGGCGGAGAAAAGCGACATGAGATGTGTCTCGATCGGTTGGTTCGGAATTCGGTGGAGTGCTGCAGGCGGTGCGCCGCAAGCGGTCGGCAGGGCTGCCGACGCCGAATGCATGAAGCGGGCACAAGACCGAATTGTACCGAATACAGGCTCTAATCGCCCGAAAAATCCTTGCAGAACAGGGGCATAAAGCGATTTGGTGGGCGGTACAGATGCGGCATTCCAGACCTCCAAACGATTGCCAGAGCGGCACGCTACACTAGACGATTGGTTGCAATTGCCGCCGCCGCCCTCATTTGCTGGGGACGTGCGAGTCACTTTGTCGACTTCCTGCGCTGCCATCCACCCCCGCCGCCATGACCGATCTGAGCCAAGTCCCCCATCAGCACGACAACTCGCACGACGAGTCGAAATTCGTGACGTTCGAGGGCTCGCCGTTCCAGTTGTACCAGCCGTATCCGCCGGCCGGCGACCAGCCCGAGGCCATCCGCCAGCTCGTCGAGAACATTGAAGACGGCCTGTCGTACCAGACCCTGCTGGGCGTCACGGGCTCGGGCAAGACCTACACCATGGCCAATGTGATCGCCCGGGTGGGGCGCCCGGCCATCGTGTTTGCGCCCAACAAGACGCTGGCGGCGCAGCTGTATTCGGAGTTCCGCGACTTCTTCCCGCGCAACGCGGTCGAATACTTTGTCTCGTACTACGACTACTACCAGCCTGAGGCCTATGTGCCGCAGCGCGATCTCTTTATCGAGAAGGATTCGTCGATCAACGAGCACATCGAGCAGATGCGGTTGTCGGCTACGAAGAGCCTGCTGGAGCGCCGCGACGTGGTGATCGTGGCCACCGTGTCGGCCATCTACGGTATCGGTAACCCGAGCGAATACCACCAGATGATCCTGACGCTGCGCGCGGGCGACAAGGTCAGCCAGCGCGACGTGATCGCGCGCCTGATCGCCATGCAATACACGCGCAACGAGACGGATTTCCAGCGCGGCACGTTCCGCGTGCGCGGCGACACGGTCGACATCTTCCCCGCTGAACACGCCGAGATGGCCGTGCGCCTGGAGCTGTTCGACGACGAGGTCGAATCGCTGCAACTGTTCGACCCGCTCACCGGGCGCGTGCGACAGAAGATTCCGCGTTTCACCGTCTACCCGTCCAGCCACTACGTGACGCCGCGCGAGACCGTGTTGAAGGCCATCGAGACCATCAAGGTGGAACTGCGTGAGCGGCTCGATTTCTTCTACAAGGAAAACAAGCTGGTGGAAGCGCAGCGGCTGGAACAGCGCACGCGCTTTGATCTGGAGATGCTGCAGGAGCTCGGCTTCTGCAAGGGCATTGAGAACTACTCGCGGCATCTGTCTGGCGCGGCACCGGGCGAGGCGCCGCCGACGCTGGTCGACTACCTGCCGCCCGATGCGTTGATGTTCCTGGACGAATCGCACGTGCTGATCGGCCAGCTCAACGGCATGTACAACGGCGACCGCGCGCGCAAGGAAACGCTAGCCGAATACGGCTTCCGCCTGCCTTCCGCGCTCGATAACCGGCCGCTCAAGTTCGCCGAGTTCGAGACCAAGATGCGGCAGGTCACGTTCGTGTCCGCCACGCCGGGCGACTACGAAAAGAGAACCGCCGGTACCGAGGTGGTCGAGCAAGTCGTGCGCCCCACGGGCCTGGTCGATCCGACCATTGAAGTGCGTCCGGCCACGACGCAGGTCGACGATCTGCTCTCCGAGATCCACCTGCGCGTGGAAGCGGGCGAGCGCGTGCTCGTCACCACGCTGACCAAGCGCATGGCCGAGCAGCTGACCGAGTTCTTGTCGGAAAACGGCGTCAAGGTCCGCTACCTGCATTCGGACATCGACACCGTGGAGCGCGTGGAGATCATCCGCGACCTGCGCCTAGGCACGTTCGATGTGCTGGTCGGCATCAACCTGCTGCGCGAGGGCTTGGATATTCCCGAGGTGTCGCTGGTGGCGATTCTGGATGCGGACAAGGAAGGCTTCCTGCGCGCCGAGCGCTCGCTGATCCAAACCATCGGCCGTGCGGCGCGGAACGTGAACGGCACCGCCATCCTCTACGCCGACCGCATCACGGATTCGATGAAGAAGGCCATTGGCGAAACCGAGCGCCGCCGCGCCAAGCAGATCGCGCATAACGAGGCGCATGGCATCACGCCGCGCGGGGTGGTCAAGCGCATCAAGGACATCATCGACGGCGTGTACAACGTCGACGATGCGCGCGCCGAGCTCAAGGCCGCGCAAGAGGCCGCCAAGTACGAAGACATGAGCGAGAAGCAGGCGTCCAAGGAAATCAAACGCCTCGAGAAACAGATGCTCGACCACGCCAAGAACCTCGAATTCGAAAAGGCGGCGCAGGTGCGCGATCAACTGGCCAAGCTCAAGTCGCAGCTCTTCGGGGCGAGCGGCGAAGACCACATCGTTCCGGCCGCCTGAATTTCGCGACCGCATGGGTTGTCGGATACCCGCCGCGCTGCTGCGAAGCCGTCGGCGGGTTGTCGTTGACACAATTTCAGATCAAATTCAGGCGCAGCGCGTCGCCTGATTGGGGAACCGGCACGTTAAGTCGCCATCGGCACACACGTGCCTGTCATCAAGGGAGTTTGATGTTCAAATTTTTGCTGAATCCGTGGCGCAAATGGCGCGCTTCCCGACACGCCAGTCACCAGCTCGACGCCATCCTGGCGCAGTTCGAACCCACGCGCAGCCTGGCCGAGCGCAATGAATGGCTGATCGAACTGGCCTACTGGCTGCGCCGCGCGGATAGGCCTGAGGGGGCGACCTCTGAGTCCTGGCGCTACGCGCGTCTGCGCTATCTGTTGCAGGTGCTGGAAAACAACCCGACGCTGGCGGCCCGCGTTGGGCAGACGCTGCGCACCATCGTGCAGGACAACGACCCGGTGTCGCTGCTGTGCGATACGGGGCTCTCTTCGCGTTCCGGTTTCTGGGGTGAATTGATTGATCGCTGGCAGGCGCGTTTCCTGCCGCCCGCACCGAACGAGCCCCAGTTGGCCGCGTTGTTCGCGCTGCTGTTTGTCGGCCCGTACGACGCTGCCTGGGTCGATGGCATGGACGATGAACTGGTGACGCGTCTGCATGCGCTGTTCCGCGCCGGCTTGAACGATGCCGATGAACTCGCCGGCCAGACGCGGCTGGAGCGCAGCCTGGGCATCGGCATCCAGATCCTGATCAGCCAGGTGCGGGCGGCGGGGCTGTCACGCGCGATCCGCAGCCGCATGGACCATGGCGACGTGACCGAATTGCCGTTCTACCGGCTGGCGGATGCGGCCAATGCCATTTTTCTGGAGCGCCCCGACGAGGCGCCTGCCCGGCCCGAACAGTTCGCGCAGCAACTCAACTATTTCCGCGCGGTGCTGGATCAATGTCGCACGGCTACGGCCAGCGTCTACCAGCACCTGGATGAGAATGGCGTGTCGGTCGAAGTGGTGTTCCAGGTGGAGCGGATGAAGGCGTGGCTGGGCCGCATTGATCTGCTGCTGACCGCCTGGGCCGATACGCGCGCCACGCGCCGCTTCACCCATCTGACGGCGGAACTCGTGTCCGCCAGCCAGCACCGCCGCAGCGTGGGGTATCTGGTGCGCGCCACGTTTGCCGACCTTGCGCGCAAGGTGGTCGAGCGTTCTGCCGAGAGCGGCGAGCACTACATCACCCGCGACGGCAAGGAATACGGTGCGATGGTGAAGGCGGCGGCCGGCGGCGGCGTCATCACGGCCGCCACGGTGTACATCAAGTTCTTCATTGCCGGGGCGCACCTGTCGCGTTTTACCGAGGGCTTCTTTGCGTCGATCAACTACGCGGTCAGCTTTCTCGGCATCCACTTTGCGCACTTCACGCTGGCCACCAAGCAGCCGGCCATGACGGCGCCCGCGCTGGCGCATCGGCTGGACCAAGTCGGCCGCCCCGAGGGCCTGGAGCGCTTCGTGGACGATACCGTTGCCATGATCCGCACCAACGCGGCGGCGATCTTCGGCAACCTCGTGGCGGTGGCGCCCGTGGCGTTTGTGGTGCAGTGGCTGGCGGGGCGGTTCTTCCACGCGAACCTGATTTCGCCCGAGAAGGCGGTCGCGACCATCGATTCGTTTTCCATCCTTGGGCCGACGCCGCTGTATGCGATTTTCACGGGCGTGCTGCTGTGGGCGTCGAGCCTTGCCGCCGGCTGGGCCGACAACTGGTTCGCGCTGCACCGCGTGCACGACGTGATTGCCTTCCACCGGCGCCTGCGCTTCATGGTGGGCACGCGCGGCGCGCAGCGTATTGCCGGGTTCTGGAAGCGCAACCTGTCGGGCATCGTGGCCAACGTCTCGCTGGGGTTCATGCTCGGGCTGGGTCCGGAGATCGTCTCGTTCTTCGGGCCGCACGTGGAGGTGCGCCACGTCACGCTGTCGACCGGCGCGGTTGCCACCGCCGTGGGCGTGCTGGGGCCGGCCGTCATGCATACGGCGCCGTTCTGGCTGGCCGTGGCCGGCATTGCGCTGATGGGCGTGCTGAATGTGCTGGTGTCGTTTGCGCTGGCGTTCAACATGGCGATGCGCTCGCGCAATCTGCGTGGGCTGGATCGCAAGCGCATTACCGGGGCGGTGTGGCGGCGCATTCTGCGTGACCCGCTGTGCCTGCTGGTGCCGCGCCCGGCGACCGAGGCCACGCCGCCCGGCAGCAGCACACCGGCCTGAGTACGTGCGGTACGTCGCTCCAGTGCGCCGGTGCTGGAGCGCTGAACCTCGCCGCTGAGGTTCTGAACCGCAATGTCGGAGCAAAAAGAGACACCTATGGCGTTCAGAACCCCAACGATGCCCCTAAAAGATGGGCTCGCGAGGGTTTGAGGGCCGGCATCGGTGTTCGGAGCCCCGGCGTCGGAGCTTGAAGGTCCGACCGTGAGGTTGCCGAGGTCCAGGCTTGCACCTAATAGGTGCGGTCCTGAGCGATTGAGGTCCGCTTTCGAGGTTCGGGACGTCGACGTCGGAGTTCAGAGGCTCGTCGGTCCTGCTTAAAGACTCGATGCGATGCACCGATCCGGACCATGCATGCGCTTCGGAGGTCCATCGATGGTGTTCGGCGCTCCGTTGCCGGGGTTCGGAGCCCCAAGGCTGGAGTTCTGAACCCCACGACCGTGCTAGCTCGGCTGTGCGGCCAGCACCGCGATTTCGCTGCGGAAGGGGATGGACGGTTGCGCGCCCAGCCGCGTGACGGAGACCGCTGCCGCCGCCTGCCCAAACTGGATGGCGGCATCGGCTGATGCGCCTTCGGCCAGTGCCGTGGCCAGCGCGCCGACGAACGTGTCGCCGGCGGCGGTGGTGTCCACGGCCTGCGCGCTGGGGGCGGGCAGCAACAGTCGCGTGGCGGCATCGGCATAGGCAATGCCGCGTGCGCCCAGGGTGATGATCACGTGTCGGGCGCCTTGTGCGTGCAGGTCCGTGGCGGCATCCAGCGCGGCTTCCGGGGAGTCGACCGGGCGGGCAGTCAGCAGCGCCGCTTCGGTTTCATTCGGGATCAGGTAATCGCAGGCGGCCAGCCATGGCGTGGGCAACGGGCCGAGGGCCGGCGCCGGGTTCAGGATGACCGTCTTGCCCAGCCGCCGGCCGAGTTTGAGCGCGCATTCCACCGCGTCGGGTGGGGATTCCAATTGGCAGACGATGACGCGGGCCCGCTCGAACGCGGCGCGCTGCGCTTCGACCATGGTGGGCGTGAGCAGCTCGTTGGCTCCCGCCACGATGACGATGGTGTTCTGTCCACTGTCGGCCACCGTGACGCAGGCGATGCCGGTGGTGACGCCGGCGTGGGCGGACACCATCGCGGTATCCACGCCTTCACGGCGCAGGCCATCGCGCAGGGCGATGCCGTGCGCATCGTCGCCCACGCAGCCGAGCATGGCGACACGGCCCCCCAGGCGGGCCGCAGCCACGGCCTGGTTGGCGCCTTTGCCACCCGGGATGGTCTCCAGAGCCGGGCTCGCAACCGTTTGCCCAGGCGACGGCAAACGAGGTGTGCGGATGACCAAATCCATGTTGAGACTGCCGACGATGAGCACGTCGGCAGCCGCGTGGGCGAGAGAGGCGGAAGGGCGCTTGGCCACCATGGCGGGACTACGTTAAGAGAGCAGGAATGGGTTGGACCAGGTTGGGTGTCACGCAGCGCGGGCAGGGCGTGCCGGCTCAGCGGTCGACTCGCGCAGCGACAACCGCGGTGGCAGCACGATGCGGCGGGGCTTGCGTTCATCCACCGGATGGCGCATGGCGGCGTCGGTCAGCTGTTGCAGCAGGGTTTGCGCGGTGGTTTCGCCAAGCTGACGGATCGACTGGCCCACGGTGGATAGCGCCGGATAGACGTAGCGGCTCAACTCGATGTCGTCAAAGCCGATGATCGACAGCGCCTTCGGCACGGGAATCCCCAGCTCGGCAGCGGCACGCAGCGCGCCAATGCCCATCAGGTCGTTGCTGGCGAAGATGGCGGTCGGCTGTTCGCCTTCGGTTAGCAGTTGGCGCGCAGCGCGGTAACCGCCCGGGCTGGTGAAGTCGCCTTCCGCCACGCGGGCAGAGCCCTCCGGCACGCCGGCTTCGCGCAAGGCACGGTGAAAGCCCGCCAGACGGCCTGCCGTCACGCTCAGGTCCGCAGGCCCGCTGATGCACGCAATGCGTCGGTGGCCGAGTTCCAGCAGGTGCTGGGTGGCCATATGGGCGCCTTCTTCGTGGTCGACCTGCACTTGATCGGCCTGGATGCCTTCGGTCGGGCGGTCAACCATCACCACGGGCAGAAAGGATTCGCCTAGCGCGTCGATGAGCGCAGTGTCGGGCCCGGCGCTGCTGACGATGATGCCGTCCACGCGTTTTTCCATCAGCACGCGCAGGTAGTCGCGCTGCTTGCGCGGGTCGTCGTCGGAGTTACACAGGATGACGCTGTAGCCGGCAGCGGCGCACACGTCTTCAATGCCGCGCGCTAGCTCCGCAAAGTAGGGGTTGGTGGCCGTGGGCACCAGCACGCCGATGGTGCGCGTGGTGCGGTGCTTGAGCGAGCGCGCCACGGCGCTGGGCACGTAGCGCGTGGCGCGGATGGCCTCTTCCACGCGCTTGCGCGTTTCTGCGTTCACAGGGCGCGTGTTGTTGATGACATGCGAGACGGTGGTGAACGAAACCCCCGCCAACGCTGCGACGTCCTTGATCGTTGCCATGTTGAAGCTCCCTGTGTCGTTCTAATGTGTGGTGACCCGGTTGCGCCGGGTTCGATAGGTATCCATGACCACGGCCGCAACGATGACCGCGCCCGTGATGATCCGTTTGGTGGGCTCGGAAGCGCCGATCTGTGCGAGGCCCGATTCGAGCACCGAGATGATCAGCACGCCAAACAGCGTGCGCACCACCGACCCGCGCCCGCCCATCAAACTGGTGCCACCGATGACCACGGCCGCGATCACTTGCAATTCCATGCCGACGCCGGCGTTCGGGTCTGCGGCCTCCAGGCGCGACACCTGGAACATCGCCGCCAGGCCGGACAGCAATCCCATCAGCGCGAACACCGCAATCTTGTACGGGCGCGGGTTCACGCCGGCCAACCGCACGGCTTCTTCGTTGGTGCCGATGGCGACGAGGTAGCGTCCGAACACCGTGCGCACCAGCACGATCTGCCCGATGACCGTGATGGCAATCGCGATCAGGAACGACGGCGCAATGCCCAACGCGATCGGGTTGGCCAGCCAATCGACCGCGCTGCCGATATATACGGTACGCGAATCCGTGAGGCTGTAGGCGAGACCGCGCGCCATTTCCAGCACCCCGAGCGACACGATGAACGACGGAATGCCCCAGTGCACCGTCACTGCGCCAGTGAGCGCACCGGCTGCCGTGGCAAGCAGCACGCCGGCGAGCGCGGCCGGCAGCAGCCCCCAGCCGAACTTTGTCATGGCAATCGACAACACCGACGCGGCCAACGCCAGCACTGACCCCACCGAAAGATCGATCCCGCCGATCATCAAAATGAACGTCATGCCCACGGCCATCACCAGCAGATCGGGGATCTCGTTGGCGATGGTCGTGAAGGTGGGCACCGAGAAGAACGTCGGCGACAGCGTGCTGAACAGCACCAGCATGGCAACGAGCGCCGCAAGCAGCCCGCCGATGGCGCCGAGCGAGATACCCAGCAGGGCCCGCGTGCCCTGCTGGGTGGCAGGCGAGGGTGGCAGGGTGGAGTCAGAGCGCATCTGCGGTCTCCGAAGACGATGGGGAAGCCGGCGAGTCGCGCTGGTCCAATTCGGCCGACTCACCGAAAGCGGCGGCGAGCAGGGCGTCCTGGCTCCAGCTACCGCGTTGGAAAATGTGGGTGAGCCGTCCGCCGCGCATCACGCCGATGCGATCGCACAGCTGCATCAGCTCGCGCAGGTCGCTGGACACCACGACGAGCGCCTTGCCGCGCGCGGCCAGCGCATCGAGCAACGCATAGATGTCGAACTTGGCGCCCACGTCTACGCCGCGTGTGGGTTCGTCGAACAGCAGCACTGGCGTGTCACGTTCCAGCCAGCGGGCAATCGCCACCTTCTGCTGGTTGCCGCCCGAGAGTTCGCCCACGGGCTGCTCTGGCCCGCCGCAACGGATGCGCAGCGCGCCGATGTGCCGCTGCGCCAGCGCACGTTCGCGCGCGGGTTGCAGCCAGCCGTGGTTCGTCACCGTGGCCATGTTGCCCAGCGCGATGTTGGTGGCGATGGGCAGGCTCAGCATCAGGCCTTCGTCCTTGCGGTCTTCGGTGAGCAGGCTGATGCCGTGGCGCACCGCGTCGCCGGGCGAGTGGATGCGCACGGGTTTGAGCGGCGAGCCCACTTCGATGGTGCCGGCGTCCGCGCGGTCCGCGCCGAAGATCAGCCGCAGCAGCTCCGTGCGCCCCGCGCCCACCAGGCCGGCGATGCCGAAGATCTCGCCTGGCGCGACCTCAAAGCTCACGTCGCGCACGGCTGGCGCACGTGTGAGGCCGGTCACGCGCAATGCGGGCGTACCGTCGCCGGGCAGGGGTTCGCGTGCGGTGCGCTCGGTATCCGAAGCACCGCCCTCAGCTGGCACCGCGCGCCCGACCATCGCCTGGATCAGCGCATCTTGCGTGACCGTCGCGGCTGGTGCGTCGGTGATGAGCTTGCCGTCACGCAGCACGACAATGCGGTCGGCAATGCGCGCCAGTTCATCCAACCGGTGAGAGATGTAGACGATCGCCACGCCTTCGCGGCGCAGCGCGTCGATGCGCGCGAAGAGCGTCGCGCTTTCGTGCGCGCTCAGCATGGCGGTCGGCTCATCCAGGATCAGCACGCGACAGGCGCTGGCCAGCGCGCGCGCAATCTCGATCATCTGCCGGTGGCCGATGCCCAGCGTATGCACGGGCGTCCATGGATCGAGGTCGAGCCCGACACGCGCCAGGGCCTGCTCTGACTGGCGCTGCAGCGTCGGCCGATCCACGAAGCCCAGCTTGCGCGGCAGTTCGCCCAGGAACAGGTTTTCCGCCACCGTGAGCGTGGGCACCATGCTGAGTTCCTGCAGCACCATGCGTACGCCCAGGGCCTCCGCCGCGTTGCGCGAAGCGGGGGCATACGGCGCGCCGGCCAGCGACATCGAGCCGGACGTCGCCGTCTCCAACCCGCAGAGGATCTTGGAGAGCGTGCTCTTGCCTGCGCCGTTCTCGCCCGTGAGGGCAAGCACCTCGCCGGCGTGTACGTCGAGATCGATCTCGCGTAGCACCGGCGCGGCGTAGTGCTTGCTGACGGCGGAGACGCGCAGCAGCGGCGTGCGCGGTTCTTGGCTGGTGGACATGGCTGGCGGCGGCTGGCCTGTCGGGGCGCGTTACGAGCGCGTCACGAGGTTGACGGGTGTCTCGACGACACCCGACAGCTTCGCCTGCGGTGTTTTGCTGGCCAGCGCCTTCAGGGCGGTCTCGATGCCGAAGACGGCTTGCTGATCGGCGTGCTGGTCTGCCGTGGCCACCACGCGCCCATCGGCGAGCATGGCCTTGATGGCGTCGATGTTGTCGTACCCGCCAATCAGCACCTTGCCGATCTTGCCGGCTGCGCGCACCGCAGACACTGCGCCGATCGCCATGTTGTCGTTGCCGCACAGCAGGGCCTTGAGCTCGGGCTGGGCGCGCAGCATGGCGGCCGCCACCTTGTTGCCCTTGTCGATTTCCCACTCGCCCGATTGCACGCCGACGATCTTCAGCTTGGCGGCTTCAGCGGCATCCTTGAAGCCGGCGGTGCGCTGCTGTGCATTCGTCGTCGTCGGGATGCCTTCAATAATGCCAACCGCATCGCCCGGCTTGAGCGATTTGGCGACGAAGTCACCGACGAGCCGTGCGCCCTTGCGATTGTCCGGGCCGACGAAGGGCACGTTCAGTCCCTTCTCCTTGAGCGCCGCCGGGTCAAGCCGGTTGTCGATGTTGATGACGAGGATGCCCGCGTCCACGGCCTTCTTGACCACCGGCACCAGCGCCTTCGAATCGGCCGGTGCCAGCACTAGCGCATCCACCTTCGACACGATCATCTGCTCGACCAGGCGGATCTGGCCGCTGGTGTCGGTTTCATCACGAATGCCATTGGCCAGCAATGTGTAGTCCGACGCATGTTCCTTCTGGTGCTTGCGCGCACCGTTCTCCATCGTCAGGAAGAACTCGTTGGCGAGCGACTTCATCACCAGCGCCACCTTGGGCGGCTGGTTGGCGGCGTGCGCCAGGGAAAACGGCAGGGGCAGGGCAAGGGCGACGGCAGAGCCCGCGCCAAGTTGCAGCGCGCGGCGACGGCGGATATCCATGGTGTCTCCTCCAGGAAGAGGCCGGTCTAAGAGGGATTGCGGGCGTCGCTGTCCTAAGCCATTCAAAAGGGCAATCGCGCCACAGTGTTCGCAAACGTTTGCGTATCCAGTAGTCTCGGTTGCCGCGTAACAAAAGTCAATGGATTTAAGTTGGCCGCAGCATAAGTGGAAACCCGCATGTGCTGCGCTGGCGCACGACATTCGCAAGCTGCGCTGCAAGATGCGGCGTGATAGCCCTATCCGACGTGGTTGATTGTTTTAGTCCACAATACGGCCTGCCGCGCGCTGCCCGTCGCAGTTTCCCAACTGAGCGGGACCAGCAAATCCCCTTGCTGCGACGCGGAATCCCCCGACACCTTAGTTGACCGATTTTGTCGGGTTCCTTTATACTTGAGCAAAACGATCAGGTATTTCCCCGAC
>JGI24740J21852_10001298_pt1 | contig 11353 bp, 12 predicted proteins | sample KBSCornC6_FD_21852 | JGI IMG/M metagenome (IMG submission 21852) | reverse complement strand
GGCGGGCCGAGGTGGTGCACTATCGTCCACAACAAGTGCACGGACGTTCAAATTTCCAAAATCTCTTACAACCAATAACAATATCGAGCTATCTGCGAATACCGCCAAGACCGCGCCGTCGATCTCCACGACTGCCCCGATCCGTCGCGAGCGCGATACCGCGCAGCCATGTGGCTGAAGAAGCAAAGGAAGACACATCACCATGCTAGGCCATCAATCCACGGTAAAAATCCGGCTGACCATCGCCGGCCTGATGACGTTCCTGGGATTGGGCATTGCGACGCCGGCCTGGGCAATCGACTGCACCAAGGCGAGCGACCCAATTGATAAGAAGATTTGCGGCAATGCGGGCCTGAAGGCAGCCGACACGGCCATGGGGCAGGCCTACGCCGCCCTCCTAAAGACGGCGCCGGATCCTGAAGTCCACGCCATGCTGGTCAATAGCCAACGCCGCTGGATTGTTGCACGCAACGAGGGCCTCGGCAGTGGTTCGGACGGCGCCGCCATACCCGTCAGCGAGATACGCCGCGCCATGGCCGCCCGCACCGCTCGACTGAGCGACCGATCGGACAAAGGGCTCGTCGTGCAGGCTCAGGACCAACGACGCTTTCTTGCGAAGTACACAGGTGGCACATTCGCCGGCTTCGATACGCGCTGCGAGTTCATTCCCAACGACAAGGATCAGTCGAGCTACGACTATCAGTGCTATGGCGCCATGCATGTCCGCAACAAGGACCGCCTTTGCAGTCTCAGCACCGAATGGGCGACCTGGTCGCTCTATGAATATTACGCCGTCAGCACCATTGAGGGCGACAAGATCACGGCTTCCGCCCTTTGCAGCGATCAATCGGGAGACATCTGCGGCAATAGCCAGAAAACCGGCTGGACGCGGGACTCAGGCAGCGACCAACACGCTCCAGCGTTGAAGACCGATTTCCCCAAGTTGGACGTCGAAGGCCCGTGGCCGCTTGAGGAATCCGACGCAACCTGGTTCGACCAATGCCTGACCAGTCCAACCTATCCACCCGCGCAATGAGATGCCTGTCCCAACCGCAGGGAAGGCCGATGAGCGCAGCACGATCTGCCCCCAATCGCCTGCTGGCGATTGGTATGGGTCTTTGCATCGTGTCTGCCGTCGCTGACCAGACGCAAGCGGCCGGTTTCAATTGCAAATACGCGAAAAGCCGTGTCGAGAAGTTAATCTGCGCAGATCCTGGCCTATCGAAGCTCGATGATCAGATGAAGGTGCTGTTCGACAGGATCGAGGGCGAAACCTTCGGCCACGACGGCGAGACAGGCCAGGTGATCGATCCCGCAGGCAGAGAGCAGAAGCATTGGCGTGAGACGGTAAGGGATGTCTGCAAGGATGCCCAATGCCTAAAGACGACCTACGCAGCTCGCCTTGCCGAGATGCGAAAGAACTGGTCGGAGGTTCTCGATTCCGGTGACTGATGAAAAACCAAGCCGGACGACTGGCAGCCAGCGCCGAGCCGCAGCGTTGAGCGCCGCGGTTGCGGGCATCTTTTTTGCCACCGGTACGGCTCTCGCCAGCGGGTCGCTACCACCTGAGCCACTTTTAGCCGGTCCTTTCGCAAACTTCGTGGCGTGTCTGGCCTATCTGGAAAGTACACACCGGGAGCAGAGCGCCATGGCCATGCCCGAGCCTGTCACGAACCCGGCAGGCGGGACGCAACAGATCCTGGTCTATACGAAGGGCGTGTCGCAAGACGAAGGTGAACAGGCCACCTACGAGGCGGAAGTTGGATATGAGTTTCGGCACGTGGATCCCGAGCGCGGCTCCATCATCACGAACTACACCTGGGAGCGTTATTCCATGGCCTGTCACGGCGCAGCCTTCGACGGGACGCTCGATCGCGGTTATGCGCTTCCGGGAATTGCGCCCGCCCCGTAATGGCCCGACTCACCATGGATGACCTCGACGTCCTTTATTGGGAAAGCCGGCTTTCGAGCTCGGCGGCGCGTTTTGCTGTCACCTGCACCAGGCAATCGTCCGAGATGATCAAAGCGGCCGTGCCGCCATCCTTGTCCACGGCACATTGCCTGTCGCGTTCGGCAATCCAGCCGCGTTGTTCGTCACGCAGTTGCGTGGCGCCGGCCTGATTAAGATTTGTCCGCAACAAACGATAGGCATGATTAAGGCGATCGTCCTGAAATTTATGTTCCGTACCGGCGCAGTCCCGCATGGCGACGGTTACGCCTTCGGATTTGTCGAGGCAGGCTTTGTAGGAGGAGCGCAGCAAGTCGACTTGCTTCTGGGCTGCCGATGATTTCGACGCCTCGGCTCGATCTGCGGGCGGCTTCTCATCACCCCGGCGATAGATCCGGGAAAAGCTGACATTGATGCCGCCGCACATATGATTGTCGCCGACGACAAGATAACGTCCCAACTGGGCCATCTTCACCTGGCAAAGACCCGGAATCTTCTTGTCTTGATAGGGAAGAAGCTTTTCCGGCTCGCCGTCGTCGCCGGTTTGATAGCCGAATTTGACTTGCGACTGTCTGCCATCGATGAGAGCGGCGAACCGCCCTTCTTCCTCACCGTTGCCGAATTGCAGATTGGCTTTGGCGTCGATGCGGATCTTATCGCCTTGCTGCTTGGCGATGATCGTCGTTTCGCTGTCACCCCATCGTCCGACCCAGTTGGGCGCCGGTGATATTGGGGAAAGCTGCGCCAGCGGCAGCCAGCCTGCGGTTTCATCATTCTCGGGTCGCTTCGCGGGATTGAGATATTCGGCGCAGGCGCGGTCGCCATCGACCCGGCTCACGGCGACCTGATCGCCCGGCACCAGAAAAGCGCCCTTCTTGCAGATTAGCGATTTCTCCGGACACTGAACCTCGACTTTGTCCCCGGGCTTGATCACATAAAGCTGGACTGCGAGCGGATCGTCGTCCACTGCATCGAAACCGAAGCAATCAGTCTTTTGCTCATTCGCCCACACAAGCGTCGGTATCGATAGCGCCAGAACAGATAAAGAGAGGCGGCAAAGGGCACCACGCCAGACATTCATGCCGATATCCTTTCAATGAGACAGAGCGTTTGTGGAATTGGGCTAACTCTGATAGCCGGTCCTCCATGCTCACGGCGAATGGAAGCCTCTTATGCACCTATGGCCCGCATGCATGGGATCCGATTTTGGTCTCGCACATTCGACTCGCCTCGGCTCAACTTATGGCACGCGAGAGTTGCCGGCCAGCCGCAAAGACGGATTTGGAAAATATAGACGCATGTACACTTATGGCAGACGCAGAGATATCGGTGCCCTGAGTACATTCTGATAGACCCCTTGTCGGTTTTGCGCCTTGATGCCGGCGATGCCGTGACTGGGCAAGCCTCGCAACTGTCGAGGGACCTTGGCAAGCCACGCGGCTCGAGCATATTCGACGATGCAACCTATCGCAGCAACGGATCCTGAAACGTCCCAAGGGTGCTAACCTGGCGCTCGCCCATCCGGAAAGAATTTGAATGCGCTTTTCCCCATTCGCCTGTGGAGCCGTCCTGCTCCTGTCGACCCCGGCTCTCGCCGATGACAGCTCGGCGACCTTGGGAACCGGTGGCCTCGTCCTTCAGAAGACGGACAAGATCGCACTGGTCTCGGAAGAGCTTTATCTCTCCACCACCGCTATCCGGATCTCCTATCGCTTCCGTAATCTCACAAACGCGGACTATTCGACGACCATCGCCTTTCCGATGCCGGCGTTTCCGGGCGGTGGCTCAAACTCCACCACCGTCGTTCCCGACCCGGCGAGCGACAATTTCATGAAATTCCAGACCATTGTCGATGGCCAACCCGCTCCCTCGCAGCTCGAGCAGCGGGCGTTTCTAGCGGCCGATGGCAAACCCGATGTGGAAATCACCGATAAGCTCAAGGCCCTGCATATCCCGCTGGTGCCGACTTCCGAGGCGACCGAGGCAGCGATTGGCCGCCTGACGGACGCACAGCGCAAGGACCTGGCGGACGCCAATATCCTCGACCCCGGAAGTGACGATTACAACGGACAGCCCGCAACCCTTTATCCGCTCTGGACGCTGAAATCGAAATATTGGCGGAATCAGACTTTTCCAAAGGATAGAGATTTGATCGTTCAACAGACCTATGTCCCGGTCGTCGGCAGTCAGTCATCCCTGTCGATCGGTTCGCNTGATATGGATCAAGGTCGGCTTAAATTCTATCGCGAAACATTCTGCACCGACGAAACCTTCATGAAGGCGGCGCGTGGTCTCTACAAGAAAGTCGCAGATGACAATGCAACGACGTTTCAGGCTTTCGAGCAATATCTGTCCTATGTCATCACCTCAGGCGGCAACTGGGCGGGGCCGATTGGCGATTTCAAGCTGATCGTCGATAAGGGCGACCCAAAGACGCTGGTGTCCTTCTGCGGCAATGGCGTGAAGAAAATCAGTCCGACCCAGTTCGAGCTCGATATCAAGAACTACAAGCCCGATCGCGATATCGACGTGCTGCTGCTGAAAACCGTGCCGGTTCAGTGATGTCGGCGCCCTTCCATCCCTTTGGCAATGCAACCCGAGAACCGGAGCTCGCGCAAAATGAACTTCGCCCCGAAGCGCTACTCTTCCAGGAACGCAATCTTCGCCCTGGCTTTTCTTCTTGCTCTTCCGTTCCCCGCTTCGGTCCGGCCCGCGCTTGCGCAGACCTCGAACCAAGGCACATCTCAACTCGACCTCAACAGCTCGGATTCGATCGAGAGCGCGCTCAACATCTGGGAGAGGCGGCTTAGCCAGGAAGGGCTGATTGTGCTTGGTTACTACAACGGCTTCGCGGACGGCTCTTTCGGGCAGAGCAGCCGTAACGCCATTGCAAGCTATCAGGGCGATCACAAGCGGCCTTCCACCGGAAAGCTTTCCGCCCGGGATGCGCTGGAACTGGGCGGCGCGGCCCTCGATTTGCGCAAGCAACTGCAATGGCATCCGCTGGACAACTCAAAGGCCGGCGTGACCATCTCATATCCCGCTGCACTCCTGACGGAACGGCAGGACAACAAGCTTGGCGGCGAAACTCTTCAAACCGCTGACGGCGCGCTCAGCCTTAAGATTGCGCATTTTCCAAATTCCGGACCGGGCCAGATCGATGCTCTGTTCAAGAGCCTTTCCAATGAGCAGGGCAGCACGATCACCTATCAGCTCAAGCGACCGAGCTGGTTTATCGTGTCGGGTACGGCGGGAGATCGAAAATTCTATTCCCGCTTCGAGCAGAAGGGCAATGATATACGCGGTTACGACCTTAGCTGGACCGCGACCGAGGCGAGCAAGGTCGTCGACAATATCTCGGTACTCATCTCCAACAGCTTTTATCCGTTCGGCGACAACCCGGCCGACGGCGATCCGAGCTATCCGACCCTGATACAGCTTGCCGATCTCGCCGGTGCTAATGGCCAGGGCGCGCCCTCGGGTGGCAGTGCTTCCGGAAGTCAGCCAGCCGATAGGCAGGCACAATCACAGCAGAACGATGGTCAGGCTGGCAATCAGACCGCCCAATCCGGCGATAAGGACGGTCTGACTGAACAGAAGGAAGGTGCTCTCCCGCCGCCTTCGGATGGTTCGCTCGTGACCTCGGACGGCAAGGGATTGCGTTTCGTCTATCACTACTTCCCGCCGGAAGACTCCAAATTCAACTATGCCTATCAGTGGGCCGTCGACACGCACCTTTTCCTGAACATTCCAGAAATCGATGGTCTCGACGGTCTCTTCGTGACCCCGCGCCCTCTGCATTACGTCACCCGGCAATGCAACACGATCAACGCGTTCTATGACAAGAAGAACGGCGCGGTCTTCCTTTGTTACGAGATGATCGACAGCCTGTTGCAAATGGGCCAGGCGCTCTCAAAGGGCGCCTCCGATCCCAAGGCTTTGACGATCGAGTTCGTTCGCGACAATCTCCGCTTCATCCTCCTGCATGAGTCTGGACATGCACTTATCGATCTTCTGGATCTTCCCGCCGTTGGACGCGAGGAGGACTCGGTCGACCAACTCGCCTCGGTCATGCTGCTTGCGCATGTGGACGACAGCGAGAACAAGAACGACATCGCGCGTGTCCTGCAACTGGCGTCCGTCTGGTTCAAGGTTAACAGCCAATCGTCTGGAACCCCGGATGTCGCCTCGTTCGCTGACGAACATTCGCTCGACGCACAACGCTATTTCAATCTGCTCTGCATGGTCTACGGGCTCGATCCGCAAGATAATGGTGCGATCGTTGATAACGGGATGCTACCCAAAGAGCGAGCCGCGCGCTGTCCCGACGAAGCCGCCAAGATCAATCGTTCCTGGGCGCGGCTGCTTCTGCCGCACTTCTCGCCGCGATTCCAGCCGAAATCAGATAGCGATGGCGGAAATGGAACCGATCAGCAGAGCGAGCCGGCTCCGCAGCCGGCGGCGGGTAGTAATCCCCTTGAGTGGGACAAAAGCAGCAATCCGTTCGCCAAATGAACGGACGATGGAATGTCCGATGCCATCCCTACTCGATGGTCTTAATGATCGGGTGCGCCGAAAGGCAATGTCCAGCCCGAGGGTGGATCGGCATCTTCCGGACGGCGCTCAGGAACGGTTGGCTTCAACACAGAGGCACGAATGTTCTCCAGGGTCTCACTGGGCGTGTGGCCAAACTCGGCTTTGAATAGGCGGAAGAAGTATTTCTCGTTCGAAAAGCCATGACGCCAGGCGATCTCGGCAATATGCGGCTGCGGACGGTTGGGATCTGCCAGCATCTGATAAGCACGACGCAATCTCTTGCGTTGTATCTGTCGCATGACGCCGCCACTGCCTTCGAACAACTGATAGAGTTTTGCGCGTGACAACCCGACATCTCGGCAAATGCAGTGAGGCGTGAGATTGGGGTCCAGCAAACGCGCATCGATATAACGCAGAATTCTGCTACGCAGCATGTCCCGAATTGGGCTGCTTGCCTCAGCGAGCACATCCGACGTCGAAGCGATCGCAGCCCCCAAGAGCTGGAGGGTCGATTGGACGACATAGGGAATCTCCTGCTCGCTCAGATTTGCAAGGTTCTGGAACAGCGAAAGCAGATGGTCTGCGATAAGGCGACCAATGCCGGCTGCCAGCGTATGTCCATGCAAGAGCTCCGTCTGGCTCGGCAGGAGATCCCTCGGCACGACAAGAGAGATCACATCACCAGCCTCCGCCGCGGGTTCGTTGATTTGGGCGGCATCGAGAACGAACAGATCGCCGGCCATCTTGACGGATTGGGGACTTGTCCACTGGCAGAGAAGCCGGCCGCTGAGGACCAGGGTGAATCGAAAAAAATCGTGACCGTCGGTTCGGATGCGCCGTTGGGTCCGATGAACTTCATATGCGGAAGCCCCATCCTGATTGAGCCACTTTCTGCCGGATAGAACAAGGGGGCCAAGAGACGCCTCGGCTGCTCCCGCATCGAAGGTTAGAGGATCATCGTGCCGTAATCTGCAATCACAGTGATTGTCCTCCACCCAGGCGTGAAATCGGTCCTTTTCGGGAAAGTCGAGAGTGGAAAACCCGAATATGGGGGTCGAGGATATTTGCGCCATGCGTCTTCTGTCCACCGCCTGAAATGCTGAGGGAACGATCGCGATGAAGTCCGCGATTGTCCCGGTTCATCATTCGCGCCGCGCCGGTTTCAGTGCAGCCGTCGCGACTTCCTGCTTTATAATCGTCTCCGCCGCATCCCACGCTCTTGTTGCAATCGTTGGATCGTGAAAAGCTCGAGCGTCGATTGTTGCGCCATCAAGCAGAATCATGAGGATTGAAGCAGTGCGTGCCGCTGCTCGCTCTGGCAAAAGGGTCTTCAATATGTCGCCCATCCATGACGTCATGGTTGTCTTATACTGAATGGCGATAGTCGAGATCTTCGGATAGCCGGTTCCAAATTCAGCGAGCGCGCGCTCGAAAAGGCAGCCGGAAAATTCCGGAGTGGCAAACCATGCCTCGTGCCATGCAAAAATGGCTCTCAACTGTTCCTTTGCCGAAGCTGCTGGCTCAACGGATGCGCGAAGACTGGCCATGATATCTTGATAACGGCGGTCGAGCACCGCGCTGATAAGATCATCCTTGCCCGGGAAATGGTTGTAGAGCGTCATGCGGGCGACGCCAGCTTCGACAAGAATTCGATCGACACCGACCGGATGAAAGCCGTGCCTAGAAAACAGGTCCGTCGCGATCTTGATCAGTTGCTCCTTCTTCGAGCTCATCGGCCCCTCATCCCAAGTCCTTTATTTTCTCAGAGAAGAACGCATCCCGCGGCGGCAGTTGGCCGCCAGTGTATGGTAAACTCCGTACTGATCGTTCTATCTATTTTATACCGACACCGGCTCTACGGCGCAAGCAAACAAGGGTGAGAGATTTTTGCGTCCCTTTGACCAGAATACAGACGAAGCTTGAATTAAGAGTCGGTACCATCCTCTTCGGGTGGCAATCCAAATTCAGCCTCGGCCAAGGCCCTGAGCTCCCGTTCCTGATTTGGGTAGGCTGCAGACGGAAGATCCAAAAGCGTCAATCGTAAGCTGGCCATATGGAGAAGTTGTCGTTGCGCCTCCTTGGGACTCTCAACATCGAACAGAGACGCGATTCTGTCGCGCAACCACGCATCCTTGCCTGAGACCCACCCGCTATATAGCAACCACTCTTCTTTCGGTGTCATGTCAGCATCCTGGCGGGGTCTGGGAGAGCCGTTCTCATCTCAAAAACCAAATCCGTTTTCGGCTATAATCAAGATCCGATGCTATCAACGATTGCCCGAGCCCATCGTTTGGTGCTGCAATCCAGCGACATTGGCTGTTTGCCAGCATTGCCCGATTTCGGAAGCTGGTGCCTCTTTAAGAAGGGCAGCATAGGCTTACGCCATGGCCGCGTCGGCCACCTCCTCGTAGATTTTCCTATCGGCGTGCCGCCAGCCAAGGTAAGGCGGCACGCTCATCTAATCGCAGGGCACCAAACCAACGGTATCACCATAATTCACCGAGCACATTTGCTGAGTCTGAACCGGAGGCGGTGGTGTGCAAATATCTTTTCCCATTGGCGATAAGCATGGATCGCTCTGGACGGCATTGAAGTGGATCGGATGCGCTGCCGCAGACTTCTGATCGATCTCATTCCTCCGCGCTATGAGGGCATGATATCGTCGCGACCAATCCCGCGCCTTGGCCTGATCATGCGAGGCGACGATTGCCTGCCCCTCGGGAATCATCTTCGAGAGGGCTAGGTCGATCGGGATAATCTCCGGGGACATCACGCCTTCTTTGACCGCCTTCCGATCCATGGCGATGACATTGGCCCACTCATCAGGAGTAATGTTGCCGGCCGATCGATTGGCGCTCGGAACTCCTGCCTGTGAGACGGGCGCGCAACTCGTCACAACGGCCGCTGCGAACAACAGGACCGACACTCTCGTCATTACGCTCATAGGGTTTCTCGCGCAGTTGGACGGCACCGTCCAGTCGGCGCCTACTGGCAAAATAGATAGAACGGTCAGTATGAAAAGTCCACATGGAATTCGCCAGACAAACAAGTCTAGCAAAGCGCATTGCAGGATCCCAATTTGACCCGCGGCATCAATGGCCAGGAAAAGAATAGCTCTTCAAGGTTGCAACCAACCTGCTTTGAAGGCAGGGCTTTCATCCGGTCGGTGTCTATCGAATTCTTGTCGAAGCCGGCGTCGCCCGAGCGACGCTCAACAAACATATCCGCGAAGGCTACCTGATCAGCGCGGCACCTACAGATACTATAATATAGCGCCGCCACCCTTTATGCGTGCATTGAACCGGCAGCGTTTGCAAAGGAAAAGTCGGGAGTGATTTTGCGGCGGCACGCGTCAGGTCATGACCGCCTGTCCTCGCGTCGCCCGCTTCCTCAAATCCAGCGCGGGACGGAGCATCAGGAAGTAAAGGTCATGAGAAACTTCTTACCTCGGATTAAAACCCACGGCCTCATCGAGGTACAACTTTTCGCCGAGCTTGGCCGCTGACCGCTACGGACTCATATTGCAATCGTTCTGGTCGATACGTTGCCTTTGCGATGCCCACTATCCGTTATTAGCCTCCAGGGCAGGCGGCTTGGGTGAAGGCGGCAAGGCTTCGACCGCTCACTTCGAACCCATAGAAATTGACTGCGAGATTTCCAAACATACTCTCTTCACAAATTTCGACCTTATTTCGACCGCCGAGATCGCAAATGGCGCCATAGCTGGAACTATGTGAGGTCAAGGACAAAATGTACGAGCACGAGTTGAGCGGCTGGGAAATACCGACTTCCGAGAGAGCCTTTTGCATTTCCCCGGTAATTCTAGGGATGTCGGCGGGATTGCTGACGTAGCTGGCAACGCGTTCCTCGCCAATTTTGACCGCGGCGAGTTCCTCGATACGACCATTATAGGTATCGGTCAGGCAGTCGACGCTAGTGCAAACGTCGCGTGTCTGCATGATCCACTTCTTCTGGCCGGCGGAAATCTTGCCCTTGGTGACTGCGTTCGCATCAGCGAGTGCCCAGTCGTAAAAGCGATTGAGGATACCGTCGAGTGTTGAAAGAGCCGGCGTCGCGCAAATCATTTTCTCGACATTGGACGCAGCCTTGGTGCAATCGAGCCCAGCGGAAAGGGCGGAATTAGGCACGGCCACGAAGAACGCAGCTTCGACCAAAAGGAATGCGCCTGTAATCATACCAAAATGGATAGAAGAGGTTTGCTTCATAAATTATCTCCGCAGGTCATTGCTGATCTCATCCGTCGTCTTTGTCTACCCTGCCTTGTATCCTCGACGTTCGCTACGCATTCTTCTTCGATAGATCAATCCGCATCAATCTCATCGCTCGACAACCAGCAGAAGTATCTTAGCGTGCCGCCCGGCGCCGAGCTGCATCTGCTGGACAGCGGCCACTGCACGCTTGCCGACAAGGGTGGCGAGATCGCCAGCCGCGTTCACGAATTCCTCGGTCGTGTGGTGTGATCTTGGCACAGGCATTTCAACAAAAGACGCTTCCCCATGGTCTCCAGGCTATGGGGAAGCAGCTGACAGCAGGTAACAGAGACGGCCCGGCGGTGGAGAAACCTCCCATGCCGGTCACCCTCGTCCGTTGGCGTGGATCTCCCCGAGTGCCAAAAGCAGCCTTTCCGCATCCTGTGACGCAAGGCGTTAAAAGATCATCTGGTGTACACTCGAACGTCAAACGGCGTCTGTATCAACCCGAGCCGAAAGCCGTCTCGAAGAAATAAGGTGGACGAGGTTCCAGATGGACGCCTTGAAGGGGTATGAACCAAGGACATACATTCTCCGCACCACTGATCCTCAATCAAGCAATTGAAAGCCAATACAATTTGGACTGACCTTATCTCCA
>JGI24740J21852_10001296_pt1 | contig 11360 bp, 11 predicted proteins | sample KBSCornC6_FD_21852 | JGI IMG/M metagenome (IMG submission 21852) | reverse complement strand
CTGGCGGAGACGGAGGGATTCGAACCCTCGATCCAGGTTTTGGCCCGGATGCTCCCTTAGCAGGGGAGTGCCTTCGACCTCTCGGCCACGTCTCCCAAACTGACCGTCACACGAAGGAGCCCGTGCAACGAAGCGCGTATTCTAGCCACTTCACCTCACCCGGTCAACGACAACAGAATGACACGCGGTGAGAATCTGTAGCCCCCGGGGTCGCCACCCCAGCCGTCCGGTGACGGTTCAGCCGATTACGCCTGATCCAGCTCGAACGCCTTGTGGAGCGCGCGCACGGCCAGCTCCATGTACTTCTCATCGATCAGCACCGAGATCTTGATTTCGGAGGTGGAGATCATCTGGATGTTGATGCCCTCTTCCGACAGCGTGCGGAACATCTTGCTGGCGATGCCCACGTGCGAGCGCATACCCACGCCCACCACCGACACCTTCGACACCTTCGGATCGCCCGACACGCTGGCTGCGCCGATGTGTCCCTTCACGCTGTCGTTCAGGATCGCCAGGGCGCGCTGGTATTCGCCGCGCGGCACGGTGAAGGTGAAGTCCGTCTTACCTTCCACCGACTGGTTCTGGATGATCATGTCGACGTCGATGTTCGCGTCGGCGACCGGGCCCAGGATCTGATACGCGATGCCGGGCTTGTCCGGCACACCGATCACGGTGATCTTGGCTTCGTCGCGAGCAAAGGCGATGCCGGAAATGGCGGCGGCTTCCATGTTCGAATCTTCCTCAAAAGTAATCAGCGTGCCCGAGTTCATCTCGACGTCGAGCGGCATCAGCGGGTCGGTCAGCGACGACAGCACGCGGGTCTTCACGCGGTACTTGCCGGCAAACTCCACCGAGCGAATCTGCAGCACCTTCGAGCCGAGGCTGGCCATTTCCAGCATCTCTTCGAAGGTGATCTTGTCCAGGCGGCGGGCGTCGTCCACCACGCGCGGGTCGGTCGTGTACACGCCGTCGACGTCGGTGTAGATCAGGCATTCGTCGGCTTCGAGCGCGGCTGCAACCGCCACGGCCGACGTATCCGAGCCACCACGGCCCAGCGTCGTGATATGGCCTTCGCCGTCGATACCCTGGAAGCCCGTGATGACGACCACGCGGCCGGCATCGAGATCGGCGCGCACGCGCTCGTCGTCGATCGACTGGATGCGGGCCTTGGTGTAGGCGGAATCGGTCTTCACCGGCACTTGCCAGCCGGTGTAGCTGCGCGCATCGATGCCCTCTGCATGCAGCGCGATGGCCAGCAGGCCCACGCTCACCTGCTCGCCGGTGGAGGCAATCATGTCGAGTTCACGCGGGTCGGGCTGGGCCGAAATCTCTTTGGCCATACCCAGCAGGCGGTTGGTTTCGCCGGACATGGCCGACGGAACGACCACGATCTGGTGACCTGCACGGTGCCACTTGGCAACGCGCTTGGCGACGTTCTTGATGCGTTCAACTGAACCCATCGAGGTGCCACCGTATTTGTGAACGATGAGAGCCATCTTGGAAAGATCGAGAGGAGGCGAAGCGGTGCAAAAGCCTTTGAAAATACAGCAATTTGCAGCGATCGGCAAGAAAACGGCGGATTGCGGCCAGTCAAAATGTGTGTCAGAAGGCACTCATTGCCCGGCGGCCCACGTGATCCGCCAGCCCGGGCCGCTCCTCACCGTCGCGTGGTCCATGCCCACCCCGGCAGCAAAGATCAGCGTTTCCCCCGCATACAGTAGCGGCAAACGCCCGCGCTCCCAGGCGGGGATGCCCGCTTCCTGGTATGCCTGTTTGAGCGCGCGCGATGGACCACCGGGGCGCAGCACGATGCGCTCGCCGCCGCGTCGAGGCACCAACGACAAGGGCGCCCGCAACGTTTCGGCGTCGATTCCGCCGGCCGCCACAGGTGAAAACACCAGCACCCCGCCCCATTCACCCACATTCACCCGCTGCTCGACCCGATGTGCCGCATCGAACTCCCCAGCATCAACGGTGACTGCAACCGGGTCAATCACCTCGCTGGCGCGGGTCTCGATCCACGCAAGGCCGCGATAGCGCCTGATCTGCCCTGCCGGCAATGCAATGCACAGCGCGCCATCGTCACGTGCGTCAATCAATTGGGTGCGCACATCCTCCAGGCGGCGGGTAGACAAGGCACGCATGCCCGCATGCGCCAACCATGCCCGCAACACCGCACGCTGACGCGGCATGGATAGGGCAGCCAGCGCTGCGACATCGAGCCCGTCTGACGAGGCAGTGCGCGCCAAATCCGCCTGCGCAATCTCGTCGATCAACGCTGCGGCATCCGCCAGATGCGTCGCACTGCGTGCAAGCGCCTCGCGATACGCCGGGAAATGCTCAGCCATGCCGGTCAACAGCGGGCGCAGCGCGTTGCGTGCATAGCGTGCATCGCGATTGGACGGATCTTCGATCCACGTGAGCGCGTGCGTGTGCGCGTACAGCTCGATTTCGCTGCGCGGCACGTCGATCCACGGGCGCAGCAGCGTGACAGCGCCCGCGCGAACAACCGGCATGGCAGCAAGGCCGTCGACGCCAGCGCCGCGCATCAATTGCAGCAGCACGGTTTCGGCTTGGTCGTCTTGGTGATGCGCCGTCAGCAGCATTGACGCGCCCGCCTGCGCGCAAAGCGCCTCCAGGGCAGCGTACCGCGCATCGCGTGCGGCCTCTTCAACGCCCTGTCCCGCGTCGGTTGCCACGTGGACGCGGCGCGCATGGAACGCTACTCCGGCCGCCTCCGCCATGCGCTCGCAGGCGCATTGCCAAGCATCGGCATCGTCCTGCAAGCCGTGGTGGATGTGCAGCGCGACGAGCCGCACGCGGGCACCCGCATCGCGCCACGCGGCACACGCGTGCAGCAGCGCGGCGGAATCCCGGCCACCCGACAACGCAATCGCCACCGTCGGCGCATCGGCCTCGCCAGAAACAACAAAGGCCGCACACGCGGCAACGCGTTGTGCGACCTTGTTGACCAGCAGCGCAGCCGAATCAGCGCGCGTCGGTTTCCTTGAACTTGCCATAGGCCATCAGGCGCTCGTGACGACGGGCCTGCAGTTCAGACGTCTTCATGCCTTGGAACTGGCGCAGCGATTCGGCCAGTGCACGCTTGAGCATCGTCGCCATGCCCTTCGGATCGCGGTGCGCGCCGCCCAGCGGCTCGTTGACGATCTTGTCGATCAAGCCCAGCGCCTTCAGGCGGTGTGCGGTCAGGCCCAGTGCCTCGGCGGCTTCCGGTGCCTTCTCTGCCGTCTTCCACAGAATCGACGCGCAGCCTTCCGGCGAGATCACGGCGTACGTGGCGAACTGCAGCATGATCACCGAATCGCCCATGGCGATGGCCAGTGCACCGCCCGAACCGCCTTCACCGATGATGGTGGCGATCAGGGGCACCTTCAGGCCGGCCATCACGAACAGGTTGTGGCCGATGGCTTCGGATTGCCCGCGCTCTTCCGCGTCAATGCCCGGGAATGCGCCCGGCGTATCGACGAAGGTGAAGATCGGCAGGCCGAACTTGTCCGCCAGTTCCATCAGGCGCTTGGCCTTGCGGTAACCCTCGGGCTTGGACATGCCGAAGTTGCGCAGCGCGCGCTCCTTCGTGTCGCGGCCCTTTTGGTGACCGATCACCATGCAAGGCTGGCCATTGAAGCGCGCCAAGCCACCCACGATCGACAGGTCGTCCGCGAAGGTGCGGTCGCCGTGCAGTTCGTGGAAGTCGGTGAAGATTTCGCGGACGTAATCGAGCGTGTACGGACGCTGCGGGTGACGTGCAATCTGCGCGACCTGCCACGGGGTCAGGTTGGCGTACAAATCTTTGGTGAGCTGCTGGCTCTTGGAAGCCAGGCGGGAAATTTCTTCAGAAATGTCGACAGCGGAATCGTCTTGCACGAAGCGAAGTTCTTCGATCTTCGCCTCAAGTTCTGCGATCGGCTGCTCGAACTCCAGGAAGGTTGTTTTCATGGATCTTCTGAAAGGCACTTGAAGGCGCGCATTCTACCGGATTTTGACCGCCGATCGGCGCGCCACGTTTCATCGAAATTAACAGATCAATAGGTGGTCGCCGTATCGAGGCTGCGCCACATGTACCACGTGGCCACGGTGCGCCACGGTTCCCAGTTGGCGGCCACCTCGCGGGCTTCGCTGCGGGTGACGGGTTCGCCACTGAAATAATTCTGCGAAATCGCATTGATGAGCCCGATGTCGTCCAGCGGCAGCACATTCGGGCGCATCAAATTGAACATCAGGAACATCTCGGCCGTCCACCGGCCGATGCCGCGGATTTGCGTGAGCTCAGCAATGACATCCTCGTCTTCCATCTCAGCCCACTTGGCCACGTGTACCGTGCCGTTGCGGAAGTGATCGGCCAGATCCAGGATGTACTCGGCCTTGCGCTTGGACAGACCGCAGCCGGCGAGCTTCTCCTGACCAGCACGGATGAACTGTGCGGGCACCAGCTTGGGGCACACGTCCACCACGCGCTCCCACACCGATTGCGCGGCTTTGACCGAAATCTGCTGGCCGACGATCGAGCGTGCCAGGGTCACAAACGGATCACCGCGCGAGGCCAAGTGCGCCGGGCCGTACGCGGGGATGATCTTGCGCAGAATGCGATCCCGCTTCATCAAGTCCGCGCAAGCTTCCTGCCAGTACTCCGGCGGGCCGGACAACACCACCTCTGCCGGCACGGGCATCGCCTCGTTCGTAGCGAGCGTTTCGGGCAGGGGCACCTTGGATGCCGGCGCACGTTTAGCCGGCGCCTTGGCTGCGACTGTCTTGCTCGCGACACCGTCGACCTTCTTGGCTGCCGGTTTTTTGACAGCTGGCGCCTTCACCGGCGGCGCTTTTTTGGCGGTCGTACTGCGCCCAACGCTGACCTTACTGGCCTTCTTGGCCGCCGCGTTCATGCGCGTCTCCACTCAGTGACGCCACCCGGCTTGTCTTCCAGCACGATGCCAGCGGCCAGCAGATCGGCACGGATAGCGTCGGCACGAGCAAAGTCACGGGCCGCCTTGGCGGCGCGGCGTTCTTCGATGTGGGCTTCCACTTCTGCAGCGTCCAGGCCATCAGCCGATACACCGCCTTGCAGGAAGGCATGCGGATCGCGGCCCAGCAACCCCATCACGCCGGCCAAGGCAGACAGCTGATTGGCCAACTCGGGGGAGCGCGTCTTGTTCACTTCGCTCGCCAGCTCGAACAGCACCGACACGGCGACCGGCGTGTTGAAGTCGTCGTTCATCGCCTCGAGGAAGCGCTTGCCGTGCGGTTCGTTCCAATCGGGCTTTGCACCGGGCGTGGCGGGCACGTCCTTGAGCGCGGTGTACAGGCGCGTGAGCGCATGGCGGGCGTCGTCCAAGTGGGCGTCGCTGTAATTGAGGTCACTGCGATAGTGCGAGCGCAGGATGAAGAAGCGCACCACTTCCGCGTCATACACCTTCAGCACATCGCGGATGGTGAAGAAGTTGCCGAGCGATTTCGACATCTTCTCGTCATTCACGCGCACAAAGCCGTTGTGCATCCACATGTTGACGAAGGTCTTGCCGGTGGCGCCTTCGGATTGCGCGATTTCGTTTTCGTGGTGCGGGAATTGCAGATCCGCGCCGCCGCCGTGCAGGTCGAAATGCTCACCCAGCAGTTCACAGCTCATCGCCGAGCACTCGATATGCCAGCCCGGGCGACCCTCGCCCCACGGCGAAGCCCAGCGCGATTCGGCCGGCTCATCCACCTTGGCGGACTTCCATAGCACGAAGTCCAGTGGATCCTGCTTGGCATCGTTGGCGGCCACGCGCTCGCCGGCGCGCAGGTCTTCGAGCGACTTGCCCGAGAGCTTGCCGTAGCCGGGGAACTTGCGCACGGCGTAGTTCACGTCGCCATCGGTGGCCTGGTAGGCCAGGCCCTTGGTCTGCAGCTTGCCGATCATGCTCAGCATCTGCGGCACGTATTCGGTGGCGCGCGGCTCGTGGTCGGGGCGCTGCGTACCGAGCGCCGCGAAATCTTCGTGCATCGCGTCGATAAAGCGGCCGGTGAGCGCGCTCATGGTCTCGCCGTTCTCGACTGCCCGCTTGATGATCTTGTCATCGATGTCGGTGATGTTGCGCACGTAGGTCACGTCGTAACCCGACGCACGCAGCCAGCGCTGCACCATATCGAACACCACCACCACCCGCGCATGCCCCACATGACAGTAGTCGTACACCGTCATCCCGCACACGTACATGCGCACGCGGCCGGGCTCGATGGGGACGAACGTCTGTTTCTCACGCGCGAGCGTGTTGTAGATCTTGAGTGATTCCATGAATCGGTGTCGGGAGATTCAGCGCGCCGCCACGTACTGAGGTACTGGGCTGGATGCCGGCGGGCGCAATTGCCATGTGCGGCTGATGCGCGAGCGCAAATAAGCGGCACATTTTACCGGAACTGCCCCGATGGGTTGGCCGGCCGTGCGATCGGTCTGCTCCCAATCAAGAACCTTTTCCGGCGCGCGTTGCCACTGCTGCGCGCAAAGACGGTTTGTTAGAATGCGGCGGAGTATAACGGAACCGATTCTCATGACCAGACCGCTGCGCGAGCACGCTGCCACCCTGTGCGCTGCCACCCTGACTTGCCTGCTCGCTGTATCGGCGGGACCCGCCCTGGCGCAGACCGCCGGCATTGCCCTGCCAGCAGACCTGACCCCCAGCACGCAGACGCCACCACAGGTCGTGCGTCAGAAGCGCATTGATGACGAGCTGGCCAAGAAGCAGTACACCCAGGCACTGGCTGAACTCGACAAGGACGTCGCCTCGCAGCCGCGCAATGCGCAGGCCCGCTTCCAACGCGGCGTGGCGCTTGCCGGCCTGGGCCGCAGTGACGACGCCATCGTCGCCTTCAGCCAGATGACGCAGGACTTTCCTGAACTGCCCGAGCCATACATCAACCTGGCGGCGCTGTATGCCGAGCGTGGTGAACTGCTCCGCGCCCGTGACACCCTCATCATGGCGACCCGCGTGGCGCCGGAAAATGCGCTAGCCCAATCCAGCCTGGGCGATGTCTACGTTCGCCTCGCCGCACAGTCGTATCAGAGTGCGATCAAACTGAATCCGAAGAACGCCACGGCGCGCGCGCGCCTGGATGCCCTGCCTGACCTGCCGGGCGTGCACCCAGCGGCCGCCCAACCCGCTGACAACACACTGCCCGCTGCCAGCGGCGTGAAGGCCAAGCCGGCCAAGCGTCATTAAGAAGACGCAGCCGACACGTTTTCCCACCCCCAAGCTCTCCCCATCCAGACCATGCTCCGTATTCGCTCCCTCTTTGCCGGACTCGTATGCGCATTGGCCGTAACCGCCACCGCCGCCGCAACCCCTGCACCGCGCGTGCAGTTCAAGACGTCGATGGGCAGCTTCACCGTTGAGGTGTATCCGGACAAAGCGCCCAAGACGGTCGCCAACTTCCTGCAGTATGTGAAGGACGGTTTCTACAAAGGCACGATCTTCCACCGCGTGATGGACGGCTTCATGGTCCAGGGCGGCGGCCTCACAGCCGACATGAAGGAGAAGGACACCCGCCCGCCTGTCGAGAACGAAGCGAATAACGGCCTGAAGAACGACAAGTACACGATCGCCATGGCCCGCAAGATGGACCCGAACTCCGCCACCGCGCAGTTCTATGTGAACGTGGCCGACAACAACATGCTGAACTACCCTGGTCGGGACGGATTCGGCTATACCGTCTTCGGCAAGGTGGTCGACGGTACCGACACCATCGACAAGATCAAGGCGGTGGAAACCACCACCAAGTTCCCGCACCAGAATGTGCCCGTGAAGCCAATCGTGATTGAATCGGCCACCGTCGTCTCCAAGTAACGCCCGAACAACGTTTTTTGCCCCACCCAAGGAATTCACCATGACCCAAGTCAAGCTGCACACCAACCACGGCGACATCACCCTCGCGCTGGACGCGGAAAAGGCACCCAAGTCGGTCGCCAACTTCGTCGCTTATGTGAAGGACGGCCACTACAACGGCACCGTGTTCCACCGCGTCATCAAAGGTTTCATGATCCAGGGCGGCGGCTTCGAGCCGGGCAACGACATGAAGCAAAAGCCCACCAAGGCCCCGATCGACAACGAAGCCAACAACGGCCTGAAGAACGAGCGCGGCGCCATTGCCATGGCACGCACCAACGATCCGCACTCGGCCACGGCCCAGTTCTTCATCAACACGGTCGACAACGACTTCCTGAACCACACCTCGCCGACGCCGCAAGGCTGGGGCTACGCCGTGTTCGGCAAAGTGACCGAAGGCATGGATGTGGTCGACAAGATCCGCTCGGTGCGCACGGGCAACCGCGGCTTCCACCAGGATGTGCCGATGGAAGACGTGATCATCGAAAGCGCTGAAGTGATCGAATGAGTGACGCAGCGCACGCCTCACAGGCCTCCGCGCTGAAGACACCGGTCCGGGTTTCCGGGCCGGTGTTTTTTATTTCGGATCTGCACCTCACGGCCAGCATGCCGGCCACCGCCGCCGCGTTCGAGCGCTTCCTGCGCACGCGTGCCCGCGAGGCCCGCACGCTCGTCATCCTGGGTGATTTCTTCGAATACTGGGTCGGCGATGAAGAGTTGGACGATCCGTTCCACCAGCACGTTGCCAACCTGCTCGCTGAACTGGCGAACGCCGGCACGCGCGTGCTGTTCATGCACGGCAACCGCGACTTCCTGCTCGGCAAGCGCTTCCTGGCCGCCGCGCGCGCGACGCTGCTGCCCGACCCCAGCGTGCTGGAGGTCAACGATGGCCACGGCCAGCGCATCGTGCTCGCCCACGGCGACGCCCTCTGCACGCGCGATACGGCGTACATGCGCTTTCGCCACTGGACGCGCAAGCGCTGGGTGCAACGCATATTCCTGACGATGCCGCTGCGCTGGCGGCTGAAGATCGCGCAAAAGATGCGCGCAGAAAGCGAAGCCGGCCGCGCCATGTCCGCCAACGTGGCAGGCGAGCCGCGTGCCGCTGCGATGATGGGCGACGTCGCCCCCGAAGCCGTGCATGCGCTGTTCAAGGCGTCCGGCACATCCACGCTGATCCACGGCCACACGCACCGCCCGCAATTGCATCACGAGCCGAGCGGTGAACGCTGGGTCCTCTCCGATTGGGACTTCGACACGCCACAACCGCGCGGTAGTTTTCTCAAACTTGAAAACGGCGCGCTAACAGTCGAACAAGTGACAGCGTAGGTTGATGTAACCTCGCGCCGCCACCCGCCCTTCCTTACTTGAGCATCCGCTTCAGCTCGCTCGCATCGAACGGATCGTTCGGCGAGTTCTCAAGGTGCGCGCCCAGGCGATCCAACGCAGAAAGAATCGACTCGATGCGCTCCTGCTGGAGTTCGCTGTGGTCGATCAAGCGCTTGAGCGCCAGCGACACCGGATCGTCCGCATCCGGCGTGATGCCGTAGGCCGAGAACTCCTGCTTGAGCGCCGACTTGGCCTCGGCGGCCGCATCGCGTTCGATGATGCGCGCGGGAATGCCCACCGCCGTGGCACCCGGCGGCACCGGCTTGAGCACCACCGCATTCGACCCCACGCGCGCGCCATCCCCAATGACGAAGCCGCCGAGCACCTTGGCGCCCGCGCTCACTACCACGCCCTTGCCGAGCGTGGGGTGCCGCTTGGCACCCTTGTACAGCGAGGTGCCGCCCAGCGTCACGCCCTGGTAGATCGTGCAATCGTCACCGATCTCGGCCGTCTCGCCAATCACCACGCCCATGCCGTGGTCGATGAACACGCGGCGGCCGATCGTCGCACCCGGGTGGATCTCAATGCCGGTCAAGAAGCGCCCGAGGTGCGAGAACCACCGCCCCATCAGCTTGAAGCCGCCGTGCCAACACGCATGCGCGACCCGATGGACGATGACGGCGTGCAGACCCGGATAGCAGGTCAGCACTTCCCAGCGGCTGCGCGCGGCCGGGTCTCGCTCCATGATGGCGGCAATATCTTCGCGAATGCGTGTGAACATCTTGGTGGTGTGGGTGGATCGTTATATCGATATGCGCGATGCGCTGAGGGCAGTGTAAGGCATCCGCCTACCGCGCTACGGCAAGGGTTTTTGGCCCGACATGCAGGGGATTGCCGCCGCGTGTGGTCAACAACGGGCGGCTTCTAAGCACTCAGCGACAGTCGTCGGCAGCGCCAGTGGGTGGCGCGGGCGGCGTAGAGGCTTCGGCACGGCGGCCGAGCATGCGCTTGGCGATCCCACGCAGGATGTTGACCTCTTCGGTCTCCAACTGCGTGCGGGCAAACAGACGCCGCAGGCGCGACATCAGCTTCTTCGGCTGGGCGGGGTCGAGAAAACCGATCTCGACGAGACCCTGCTCCAGGTGTTCAAACATGCCGTCGATCTGCTCGGCGGTGGCAGGCTCGCCGACAAAGCCGACGCCTTCCATCCGGGTGTCGCCCGTGCCGGTATCGGCCAGCAGCGCCATGCGCACCTCATACGCAATCAACTGCACCGCTTGCGACAGGTTCAGCGATGCATACGCCGGATTGGCCGGAATGTGCGTGACGACATGGCAGCGCTCCACCACCTCGTTCGGCAAGCCGAAACGCTCGTTGCCGAAGACGAAAGCGACGGTCGTATCCGGCGCGGCCAGCAAGGCGGCCACCTCTTCCGCAGCGGCGCGCGGACCGATGCGGCGCGGGCCAAACTCGCGTGGGCGGGCGGTCAACGCAATTGTGAGCGACGCACCGGCCAGCGCTTCGCCAATGTCATCGACCACGCGGGCGCCCGCCAGGACGTCATCTGCGCCGCTTGCCATGGCAACGGCATCGGCGTGGGATTGGGCATGCGCCTCGCGCGGGCGCACGAGTACGAAGCTGCCGGTATCCCCGAAGCCCATTGTCTTGAGCGCGCGTGCCGTGGAGCCGACATTGCCCGGGTGACTGGTTTCGACCAGCACGAAACGGCAGCGCGCGGCGCGCTGGCGCAACGTTTCGGGGTCGGCTGGGGTGGGGGTTGGTATGGTTTCCGGGGCGGCGGAGGCGGGGTTCATATACAATACGGCCACTCTTTTGACGGCGGAATCTTGTCCGCCGTTCGTTCTTCCACAATTCGCTGTGTTGTTCGCCTGGGGCTAAAGACGCACCAGGCGCGGAGATCCGTCATGCATCCGATGCTCAATATCGCCGTCCGCGCTGCTCGCAAGGCCGGTACCGTCATCAATCGCGCGTCCTTCGACGTCGATAGCCTGCGCACCGAGCGCAAACAACACAACGATTTCGTCACCGAAGTCGATCGCGCGGCTGAAGCCGCGATCATCGAAGTCATCAAGACTGCCTACCCCGATCACGCGATTCTAGCGGAAGAGTCCGGCCAATCCTGGGCCGACGGCGAAA
>JGI24740J21852_10001294_pt1 | contig 11366 bp, 6 predicted proteins | sample KBSCornC6_FD_21852 | JGI IMG/M metagenome (IMG submission 21852) | reverse complement strand
GCGCGCAGCGGCGACCATCGCCGCGGAGTCGCCCGCCGCATCGCAACGCAGATGCCGTCGAACCGCGTTCGAGGCGCCTCCGAGCGAGACGCGCATTCGGGCGCTGTCCTCGACCTCCGCCCTGCACCCCAACACGTCGCCCCGCGCGAAGTAGGCGACGCTGGCCCAGAGCGCGCCGAAGCGCGCCGTCGTCTCCAGCACGTTCGTCCCCGGCAGGTAGCGCTGCGCGACTGCGTCGGCGCGCCAGAACGGCAGCCAGCGACCGTTGCCGAGCCGCAGCCGCGGCACGATCGCCATCGCCGGCGCGACCGTACCCGCGGCCTGACGCGCCGCCGCCACCGCCTGCAAGGGCGGACCGGCCGGCGAAGCGCGCAGGTCGACGACGTCGCCGTAGGCGTCGACGGCGGCGGTCAGCCCGCCGTCACCGACGACCGCGATGCCGAGGAAAGGCGCCGGCAGCCCCGGCAGGCCCGCGGGCGTCCGCGGATCCGAATCGGAGCCGCCGGAGACGAGCAGCATCCCGGCTGCCACGGCCACGATCAGTGCCAGCGCTGCGGAGACCCTTGCCACGCCCCAATGCAATCAGCCCGATTCCCGCGCGGTCGCTAGCCTTCCCGTCCCGGGCGAGGTAGCTCAGTTGGTAGAGCACACGACTGAAAATCGTGGTGTCGTGGGTTCGATTCCCACCCTCGCCATTTCGGCGCGGATCGAGGGCCTCACGCTCAGCGGGCCTTCAACCGCCTGACGATCTCGTCGAGTTCGTCGCTGCGCTTGTCGATCAGGCGCTTGGCGGCGTCGGGGAGGACCTTTGTCAGGTTCTTCTCGCTGGTGTCGTCGAGGGCGATCGGGCCGTCCAGTTCTGCCTGCAGGCGGTAGTAGCGGGGGCCGTGGCCGACTTCTTCGCGGTTGGGGACTTTTTCGCCGGGCTCGTGGTTGAGCAGCATGTGGGCCCAGTAGTCGGTGCCGTCGCTGACGCCGCCCATCAGGGTGTTGAGGATCGGGACGCCGCCGCGGCCGTGGATCCAGCGCCAAGCGCCCCAGCGGCCCGTTTCGCGCTGCTCGAAGCCGACGTTGAATTCGCCGGTGCCGATCGAGAGGAGGAAGAGGTCGGCGGGCTCGAGTTCGGCCGGCTCGTCGCTGGCGCGGCCGAGGGCTTCGGCGATCGCCGCCACCGCCGGGTCGTTGGCGAAGACGCCGCCGTCGACCAGCGCCCGCTCGCCAATCCCGTGGGAGCCGAAGTAGGTCGGTGCGGCGGAGGTTGAGAGCGCCGCGTCGGCGACGGGAACGTCGCGATCGGCATTTTCCAAGGCCCGCCAGCGCTTGAAGAAGTACGGGTCGCTGGCGTGCATGTCGTAGGAGGTGACGAGGATGTCGCTGGTCGCTTCCGAGATCCGGTGCGGCCCGACCCGCTTTTCGATCGCCTCGCGGACCGGGGCGGAGGGGTACTTGGGACCGAGCAGGCCCCAGAGGGTCGTCAGCTTGCGGCCAAGGCTGCGGCGGAAGATCCGCGGCCCGTCTTCGAGGTAGAAGTCGACCAGGTCCTCCGCGCCCAGGCCCGCCGGCGCGGTCAGGGCCAGCGTCGCGAGGCCGCCGGCGGAGGTGCCGGAGACGAGGTGGAAGCAGTCGACGAGGCGGATCGGCCCCCCGTCTTTGCGATCGCGGTTCAGCCGCTGCTCGATCTCCTTCAGCACCAGGGCCGAGATCAGCCCGCGGATGCCGCCGCCGTCGATGGCGAGAATGCGGAAGCGGTCGTTGGGCTCTGCGGCGGCGGGGCTCATCGCGGACGACCGTAAGCGACCGCACAAGCGCAGTCAAACACTCGAAAAGGAGAACGGTGTGTCAGCTGGAGATGCGGGGGCGATTGAGATCGAAGGCCGCCGCTTCGGCTGGACCGCCGCCGGCAAGGGGCCACCGCTGCTGCTGGTCAACGGCTACGCCGCGACCGCGGCCGACTGGGACCCGGCCTTCCTTGGCCAGCTCGCCGAGGGCTTCGAAGTGCTCTGCCCCGACAACCGCGGCTTCGGCGATTCGGAGCTCGGCGAACCGGGCGAGCTGAGCGTCGAGGCGATGGCGGCCGACCTGGAGGCGCTGCTCGATGCGCTGGAGATCGAGCGGGTGCCGGTGGTTGGCTGGTCGATGGGCGGCTTCGTTGCGCAGCGTTTGGCCCTGCGGGCGCCCGGCCGGGTCAGCGCGCTGGCGCTGCTCGGGGCCGACCCGGGCGGCAAGGAAGCGGTGCTCGCCGAGCCAGCGGTCTGGACGGCCCTGACCGACCGCTCCGGCACTCCGCGAGAACAGGCCTCGCGACTGATCGCGCTCCTCTTCCCGCCGGCACTGGCGCCGCGGATGGACCGCGAGTTCGGCGACATCGTCGCGACGGCGCAGGCGCTGCTCTCGACTGCAGCGCTGCGGGCGCAGGAGGCGGCGATGGAAGCCTGGCACGCGACCGAGCAGGAGCGACCGCAACAGGCGCCGCCGACGCTCGTCCTCCACGGCGAGCGGGACGTCGTCATCCCGGCCGTCAATGCCGGCACTCTGGCCGACCGCTGGGCGGCGAGTGCGAGCTCTTCCCCGGCGCCGGACACGCCTTCATGGCCCAGGAGCCGCAGCGACTGGCGACGCTCCTGCGCGACTTCTTCGGCTGAAGATCGCCCTGTCCAGTCACCCCGCGAAATTCTCTGAGTAGGGCTGAGACCGGTACGTACAGGATCCATCCAGAAACCCGTATATCTACCTCGTACCCAAACGTTTTTCCCCACTGTGAAAGGGAATCAAGCCCCCTAGCACGAGCAAGCGGCAGGGGTGGACATTCTTGTTTCTTGACAGACTGGTCCGTCTCTGTTTCATTTCTTCGCGCCAGCGGATCGGGCTTCTCGGCCAACGGGAAACGCGCCCGAAGCGGTGGTGGGAAAGAGATCAAGCGACCGCTCGCCTCGGTCGGGGAATCCGCCTTCCGCGGGTTGGGACGAGGCTCGGTTACGGGACAAGGAGAGAGCTACGTGAGAAGCCAGGCAAAGGCATCGGCGGTGGGATTCTCGAGATGGCGCAGCGGCGGGAGGAGGGCGCCTCTGCGGGGAGTTCCTGTGGCTCTGTTCGTCGGGCTCCTGTGTCTGCTCATCGTCCCCGCCGCCTGCCAGGCGGCCGAGAGCTATCGAAGCTCAGGCATCTTCGCGCCGGAAAACCCTCCTTCGCCCGAACGGATCGCCGTCGACGGCACGAGCGGCGACGTTCTCGTGCTCAGCTACTACGGCTTCGTCTCCGTCTACGCCCCCGGGGGTGCCGGGGGCGCTCCGATCGCCGAATTCGGCGGCGGAGAACTCTCGTCCCCCTACGGGATCGCGGTCGACCAGAGCAACGGAGACGTCTACGTCAGCAATTCCACCGGCATCTTCCGCTACACCAGCGATGGCGCCGATCCGCCGACCTACACTCGCGACGGCAGCTACCTAGGCCCGACTGAAGGCGCCGAACCAGGGCAGGTGGGCAGCTTCGCCGCGCCGCTCGCGGTCGATCCGACCAACGGAGATCTGCTGGTCGGCGACAACGGCAACCGCCAGATCAGCCGCTACACCTCAGCGGGGACCTTCGTCTCGAGCTTCACGGGCGAAGACTCGGCCGCAGGCAGGTTCCATCGGATCATGGACATCGCCGTCGATAGCGGGGGGGGGACCTACGTCCTCGACAACGTCGAAGGCGAAGTGGAATGGGGTGGAACCGTCGCCGCCGAGCGCTTTGCCCCGGACGGCTCGGCGGACGGCAGCCTGCCGGTCAACTCCCCGCGGGCACTGACCTTCGATCCGCATTGGGGCAATGTCATCGTCGCCGGCGACTCGACGGTCGAAGTCACGGGCCCACTCACTACCCGTCCCCGCCTCTATGTCTTCCATGGCGGGCAGCCCGTTTTCACGATCAGGCTTCCCGAAGAAGCGGACGGGTCGACTGTTCTTGGTCTAGGGGTGGATGTGGGCACGGGGCGCCTTTACGCCCTGACCGTGATGACGCTTGGCTTTCTCGGCCAGCAGGGGGTTCGGATCTTCGACCCGATCGTCCTTCCGGACCTGACGGTTGGGGCGACGACGGCGATCACCGCGACCAGCGCCCACTTCTCGGGAAGCGTCGACCCCCTCGGGATTACGACTCACTACCATTTCGAATACTCGAGCGACGGCACGAACTGGGCCGGCACTCCGGCCGAAGAAGCCGGCGAATCGCCCGAAGCGGTCTCCGCTGACGTTGAGGGCTTGGCGCCGAACACCGAATACTCGGTGAGGCTGTCCGCGGTCAATGCCGAAGGTGAAACCGCCACCGAATCGTCCTCGTTCACGACCCTCGGCGCGCCGCCGGAAGTTACTACGGGAGCCGCCAGCGGACGCACGGAAACCAACGCGACCCTGAATGGCAGTGTCAACCCCCTTGGGGAGCAGACGACCTATCACTTCGAATACGGCCCCACCCTCGCATACGGCCAGCTAGGCCCGGCCTTCGAGGCTACGGCCGGAAAAGGCAGGGCGCCTCTAGCCGTCTCATTTTTCGCGTCCGATCTGCAGCCCGGCGTCACCTATCACTACCGCCTCGTCGCCAAAAGCGGCAGTGGACGCGGCGAAGGCGAAGACAGGACGTTCACGACTCCATCGGGACTTCCTCACCGTGCCTATGAGATGGTTTCGCCGGTTGAAAAGGGAGGGGAGTCGGTGCGCAGCATCCCGATCCCGGAATCCGGCTTCCAGGCGCGGTCCGATGGGGACTCAATCGTCTACACGACGAACAATTCTGCGTTTCCCGACGCCGAATCTAGCCCGTTCAAGCCTCGTCAGATCGCAAGGCGCGGCCCTTCGGGATGGTCGAGCGAAGCGATCGACCCGCAGATATTCACTCCCGAAGTGTCCAGCGTCCTCTTCTCGACGCTGGCCGTCTCGGAAGATCAGAGCCATTCCCTCGTCGTGACCAGGCGCAAGCTGACTCCTGGGGCTGTCGAAGGAAAGGCCAACCTCTACATGAAGGACCTTTCCAACGGCACCTATACGTTCATTGCAACCAACCTCCTCAAAATAGATGGTGCTGGAGGCCAGTACGCATTCCTCGGGGGAACTCCGACCTTCAGCTCCGTAGCGTTCGTCTCAACGCAGTTGACTGCCGCAGAGCCCGATGGCACCTATGCCTACGAGTGGACTTCGGGCAGGGGCCTCAGCGTGGCGTCCGTATTGCCTGACGGATCGCCTCTTGCCGGTGCTGCGAATACCACCGCGCGGATGCAGGCCAAGCATCAAATGTCGGCAGACGGCCATCGTCTCTATTTCGTGATCGGGGTCTTTCCGCCCGGAAACGCAGGTCTCTACCTCAACGAAGGTGGAAACAGCAGGCCGGTCTCGGTCTCGCATGTCCCAGGCGATCCGCAGGAAACCCATTCCGCGATCTTCGAGGGTGCCACCGAAGACGGCCGGTACGCGATCTTCACCAGCTTGGACGACACGCCGCTGACCAGCGACGCACCCGCAGGACCGAGAAATCTGTACCAGTACGACGCCGAGACGGAACAACTGGAGTATCTCGCTCCCTCGGTCCGGGATGTGATCGGGGTAAGCGACGACCTCTCCTACGTGTACTACATCAGCGCTGAAAGCATCGACCCGAGTCCACCCGGGCCCGGGCCATATCTATACCTCGAGCACGCTGGTCAGTCCAAGCTGCTGTCCGAAGTGCGGAGCCCCGATGTCACCTTCGATTCGGCGGAGGCGAGCCCGAGCGGCCGGTACCTGGCGATTCAAACCAGGGCCAACCTGACCTCTTTCGACAGCTCGGCGGGAGGCGCATGCGCGAACGAAGGAGCATGCAAGGAGATCTATCTCTACGACGCCGCGAGCGATGAACTCAGCTGCGCCTCATGCCGGACCGACGGTGGCACGGCGACCGGCCTGGCGTCGATGTCCCGGGAGCAGAATTCGTTCCTGAGCCGCCATTTTCCAACCGCAGTCACCGATGCAGGGCAGGTCTTCTTCGACACGCCCGACCCGCTGGTCTCTGCCGATGTCAACGGGACCCGTGACGTCTACGAATACGCCGGTGGCCAGGCGCGGCTGATCAGTGGCGGCAAGACGGCGACTGTCTCGGCGTTCATCGACGCGACCCCCGATGGGCGCAACATCTTCTTCGTCACCGACGATCGCCTAGTTGGCCAGGACACGGACTCGGCCAACGATCTCTACGACGCCCGGGTCGACGGGGGCTTCGCCTCGCAGGACGGGGGCCGTCAGCCAGGGGAATGCACGGGAGAAGGATGTAGGGGATCGAGCCCGGCACCTCCGACAGCGGCGAGCATCGGCTCCGAATCGACCTCCTCCGGTTCCGGCAAGCGCCCGGTTGCACGCAAGCACCGGCGCTGCTCCAAGTCAGGGAAGGGCAAGGCAGCGAAGCGCTGCCTTGGGCGTCACCAAAAGCACACCAACCGGAGGAAGGGACGATGAAGGGCAAGCGGCCCAATATGGGACTTATCGGGAAGAAGTTGCTGGTGCTGTTGGGGGCAAGTGTTGCCTCGTGCATCTTTGCCGTGCCGGCGCATGCGGCTTTCGAGCTGACCGAATTCGGCATTTCCACCTCCAATCACGGCGCATTCGCCCGCCAGGCGGGCGCCCACCCAGATATGCGCGTCATGGTCAATTTCTCGGAAGATGAAAGCGGGAATATCGAAGGTGGCGGCGCCCGTGACTTAAAGGTCGGTCTCCCGGCGGGTATGGTCGGTAACGCGACCAACGTTCCTACCTGCACGATGACGGAACTGATTGGTCCCCACGGCTGTCCGGCGGCTTCGCAAGTCGGCGTCGCCAAAATTCTGGAAACGCCTCCCGGTCCGAACGCTGTAGTAGCGAGCTCTCGGTCTACAACATGAAAAGGCCGGATGATGTGCCCGCCGTATTCGCGATGAACTTCTTTAACGTGGTTCCTCGTATCGAATCGCGGGTCGAGCCTGGCAGCTACACGATCTCCGCCCTCTCGCCGCGGATCTCCGAGGCTATCCCCGTTCATGGGGTGGATGTGACTCTCTGGGGGGTCCCTGCGGATCCAAGCCATGACTTGGAACGCGGCACCCCAGGTCCCAGTTCCGCGCCTCGCCTGCCGCTCCTGACGAGTCCGACCTCCTGCGGGGGCGTGCCGAAGGGTTTCACCCTCGAAGCCGATTCCTGGTGGAGCCCGGGGGCCTTCGTCGGCGGTCTCTTGAGCGCGGACGCCGAAGGCACCCCATTCACCTTCAGCGGCTGCGAACGACTGGCATTCGAGCCTGCGGCGAGCATCGAGCCGAGCTCCCACGCCGCCGGCACCCCCACCGGCTTGGAAGCGACGATCGCCGTGCCCCAGAACGAAAGCCCCGAAGGCCTGGCGACGGCCCACGTCCGCAAGACCGTCGTCACCCTGCCCAAGGGCTTCACCATCAACCCCGCGGCCGCCCCGGGCCAGAGCGGCTGCTCGGAAGCCGAGATCGGGATCGGCTCCAACGACCCGCCGACCTGCCCCGCCTCCTCCAAGCTCGGGAGCGTCAAGATCCAGACCCCGCTGCTGGAAGACGAAATGGAAGGCAGCGTCTACCTCGCCAGGCAGAACGAAAACCCCTTCGGCTCCCTGCTTGCCCTCTACATGGCGGTGAAGGGCCCGGGCTTCTATCTGAAGCTTCCGGGCAAGGTGGAACTGGATCAGGCGACCGGCCAGGTCGTGACCAGCTTCTCGGAAACCCCGCAGTTGCCCTTCGAAGACCTGACTCTGTCCCTGCGCAGCGGCTCCGGCGCGCCGCTGGTGACGCCCTCGGCTTGCGGCACCTACGAGGCCAAGATCGCGATGACCTCCTGGGCGTCCTCGGTCCCGATCGAAATGGAAAGCCCGATCGCGATCGCGGAAGGCTGCTCGGGCGGAAGCTTCGCGCCGAAGCTCCGGGCCGGCACCGCCAGCCCTTCGGGCGGCTCCTACTCGCCCTTCACCCTCCAGGTGACGAGGAACGACGGCGAACAGAACCTCGCTCGGATCGGCGCCACCCTGCCCGAAGGCCTGCTGGCGAAACTCGCCGGGGTGCCGCTCTGTGGCGACGCCCAGGCGGCTTCGGGCGATTGCCCCTCGGGCTCGCAGGTCGGCACCACCACGGTGGCGGCAGGAGCGGGATCGTCCCCCCTCTACGTCCCCGAAGCCGGCAAGCCGCCGACCGCGGTCTACCTGGCTGGCCCTTACAAGGGCGCGCCGTACTCACTCGTGGTCAAGGTCCCGGCCCAGGCAGGCCCCTTCGACCTCGGCAACGTCGTAGTCCGCAACGCCCTCGACGTCGACCCGGTGAGCACTCAGGTGACGGCCAGCTCGGACCCGCTCCCGCAGATCCTCCAGGGCATCCCGATCTCCTACCGGGACCTGCGGGTCGAAATCGACCGCCCCGAGTTCACGCTCAATCCGACGAGCTGCGAGGCGAAGAAGGTGGAGGGCTCGATCGCCGGAGCGAATGGCGCAAGCGCCGATCCCTCCGCTCCCTTCCAGGCGGTCAACTGCGAACGCCTCGGTTTCAAGCCCACCCTGGCCCTGAAGCTGAAGGGAGCGACCCACCGCTCCGCCAACCCGAAACTGACCGCAACGCTGACGATGCCCAGGGGCGGGGCCAACATCGCAAGAGCGGCAGTCACCCTCCCCAGGACCGAGTTCCTCGACCAGTCCCACATCAAGACGATCTGCACCCGGGTGCAGTACGCAGCGGGAGCGGGGGGAGGGGCGCAGTGCCCGAAGGCATCGGTCTACGGCTTCGCCAAGGCCTGGTCGCCGTTGCTTGACGAACCGGTCGAAGGCCCGGTCTTCCTGCGGAGCTCGAGCCACCCGCTGCCGGACCTGGTCGCTTCTTTGAACGGCCCCGTCCACATCGACCTCCAAGGTCGTATCGACTCGGTCAGCGCCCGGATCCGCAACACCTTCGACTTCGTCCCCGACGTCCCGGTCTCCAAGTTCGTCCTCTCGATGCAGGGCGGCAAGAAGGGATTGCTGGTCAACAACACCGAGCTCTGCAAGACCAAGCCGGTGGCAGAAGCCCGGTTCACCGGGCAGAACGGGAAGGCGAGCGACTCCAGCCCGGTGGCTCAGGTGGGGTGTGCGAAGGGGCGGAAGGCGAAGAAGTAGCGGCGCTGGCTCAGCCGATCGCGACCTCGTACGCCTCCCCGCGGCTGAGGAAGGGCGCGAGGGTGACGTAGACCAGCGTCGGCACCAGGTCCGGCAGCGTCTCCGGGCCTTTCTTGTTGACGTGGTCGTAGAGCAGCGAGTAGAGGGCGCCGCCGATCGCCTCGGCGGCGATCGGCGGGGTCTCGGGTTTGAGCTCGTAGCCGGGGGCGAGCAGGCCCTCCATCCCTTCGGTCACCACCTCGCGCTGGTCGAGCGCGCGTTTGCCGGCCGCGTACATCTCGACCCCGCCGAGGCGGGCGTACTCGGGCTCTTCGGCGCCGAAGGAGAACATCGCCTCCTGGGTGTCGTGGACCGCGTGCGGCCAGTCGGGAGCGCGGCGGAAGGCCGGCAGGGCGGCGGCGAGCATGTGGGCGGAGCCGCTGTCGAGCGCCGCCACGATCGCGTCTTCCTTGTTCTTGAAGTGTTCGTAGAAGGTCCGCTGCGAGGTCGAGGCCCGTTCGACGATCTCGGCCACGGTCGTGTCCGGGTAGCCCTTCTCGGCGACCACCGCGGCCAGCGCCCGCAGCACCCGCTCGGGCGGGCTCGACTGCGCCTGGCGCTCGGCGAACGGCACCGCCTTGACCGTGCGCCGCCGCGTCGCTTTCAGCGGGCCGGGGGGGACCGGGTAGCTGAACAGCCACTCCCAGAGCTGCGGTGCCAGCTCCGTCAGCTCCTCCTCCTGGCCGCGGTAGAGGCGCTTGTGGATCACCTTCTGGATGCCGCCGACGAGGGCGCGGACCAGCTCGATCGGCAGGTTCTGGCGCTCGGGGACCTGCTCCAGCATGCGCGCGGCCAGCGCCGTCGCCGAGTCCATCGAGCGGTCGACCAGGGCTGCCCCCTCGGGGCCGGCGGCGTAGACCTCGACGATGCACATCTTCGCCGCGGCCGGCTGGGAGACGATCGTCTCGATCAGGTTGTTGAAGGCCTGCCGCGCCCGCTCCAGGCCGGGCGGGGCACTGCGGTCGGCGCCGAGTTTCTCCAGGGTCGGCTCCACCATCGTCTCGACCGCGGCGAGGAAGCAGGCCTGCTTGTCGTCGAAGTGGCGGTAGAAGGCACTGCGCGAGACGCCGGAGAGCTTGACCAGGTCGGCCACCGTGGTCGCCTCATAGCCCTTCTCGGCGACCGTCGCCACCATCGCCGCGAACAGCCGCTCGCGCTGATTGCGCTCGGCCTCGTCACGGGGAGTCCCGCGCCCAGGTCGAAGCTTTTTATCCCGCAGCTGAGCGGCATCCCCCCACGGCGTACGCACCATCGCGGGCGGACCATATCCGGGGATCTCGGCCTCCCTCAACGCGCCTCCAGCGGCTCTGCAAAGCGGTACGCGCAAGTCGATACAGCCAGCCGAGAGTCAACCGCGATGCAAGCCATCTTTTCCCAGTGTAGGGCAGAATTTGCCGCCGTCCAAGGGCATGCGGGCGCAGAGCGACCGCCGTCGACACCGCGATTGCGGTCCTGCTTTGTCTCCATTTCTCACCCGGGCCGATCGGCCTTCGTCACCCGCGCAGAGCGGTTTGCGCCAGCGGTTGGGGAATCGGCGGCGACGATGTCCCTATGCCTCAAACACGTCTGAGCGGTACGGCCAGAGCTACTCGTATTCGCCTCTTTCCCCTCCATAGAGGGGGGTCAGATACGCGTACAGGTGGGTTTCTTGACTTTCCGGTCCGTGTGTGTTCTCATTCCGTCTCGCCGTACATCACCGTTCCTAAATCCATCTAGGGACGTTCCTGTCGGCAGCCATTCGATATCGAGCCTCCAAGGGGGCCGCCCGGGAAGGCGGCAAGGCAGAGGCTCTAGGGACAACGGGACAAGGAGAGAGCTACGTGAGAAGCCAGGTAAAGGCGTCCGTGCGACCGATCGGCAGTGGCCTGCTCGCCGCCGCCGCCCTGCTGTGCCTGCTCTGGCTCGCGGCCGCGCCGGCGCAGGCGGCGCCGAGCTACACGCCGTCCGGCGGATTCGGCCCGGAGGAACCCGGCAGCAGCCCCGAATCGCTCGGTCCCCGGATCGCGGTCGAGGCCGCCAGCGGCGACGTGCTCACCGCGGGGCGGTACTTTCAATTTGGCGAACACAAAAAGCTGGGCGTATATGTCTACGACTCGAGCGGCACGCTTCTCGGCAAGATCGGCGAAGGCACGGTCGACCCCGGCGGTATCGCGATCGACCAGAGCGACGGCGATCTCTATGTCGCCGACGTCGCCGCC
>JGI24740J21852_10001293_pt1 | contig 11367 bp, 11 predicted proteins | sample KBSCornC6_FD_21852 | JGI IMG/M metagenome (IMG submission 21852) | reverse complement strand
AAATATCCGGTGGTACGTCTGTTGTTATGAAAACCGGTAGTGGAGCAGAAATGTGAAGCCTACCGGAAGCAGGATAAAAGGGAGTAAGTTCAAAACAAATGAAAAAGATGAAAATTGTCAGATTATTGGTCCTTAGCCTGTTGCTATGCCATCCCGCGTTAGCGCAGTCCGTAAAAATTATTTTCGATACTGACATGGATTCCGATGTGGATGACGTGGGAGCCCTGGCGATGCTCCATGGTTTCGCCAAGCTCAGGGAAGCGGAAATACTGGCGGTTACGGTATCCAGCCTCAACCCATGGTCGCCTGGAGTAGTGGATGTGATCAATACCTATTATGGCAGGCCGGATATTCCCATTGGCGCTGTACAGCGATTTGGCGTGTACAATAAATCCAAATATGCACGCAAGATCTGTGAAGACTTTAAACCAGACGTCAAATTAGGCGAGGATATGCCGGATGCAACGATGCTGTACCGGAAAATACTGTCGTCACAACCGGATACAAGCGTGGTTGTGGTAACAGTGGGTGACCTGACCAATCTTTCCAAACTGCTGGATACGGAAGCCGATCAATTTAGCAAATTAAAAGGGGTTGACCTGGTGAAGAAGAAAGTGAAGGACCTGGTATGTATGGGAGGCAGATACCCGGCAGACCTGGACCCAAGCCCTTGGGGAAACTTCAAGACCGATCCGCGCTCCACCCAACATGTGGCTACGGCATGGCCCACCCGCATATATTTTACCGGAGGCGGGGCTTTTGCGGACAGTGTTCCTACCGGAAAGATCTTTTTCAATGAAAAATATAAGCACACCCCCATGGCTCATGCGTACAAGTTATTCCTTGAGGGATGGAAAAGGAACTGGCACCACAGCGCCGACCTGATTGCTGTTTATGTGGCCGTCAGAGGATACCTGCCTTATTTCAGGCTGGAAAAAGGCGGGTATAACCATATTTTCGAAGACGGGACGAATGTGTGGCGTTTAGCGCCAGACGACGAGCGGCATTACCTGGTCAGTGAGTTCGCCGTGGGTATTGATCCCAAAGCGATTGCCGAAAAGTTCGATTCATTAATGGTGATACAAAATCTGCCCTAGATCATTGCCTGGCATTGGCCATAAATCTACCTATTTATGGGTATTGACTATCAGGAGTTATTGTTCTAACTTCAATACATGCTGAACAACCCCTCCATGGCATTGCACCCTCAAGCTAAAGACAGGAGAGGATGATTTAAATATTATCCGTGTATGAAAAAGACCACCAATCCCAAAAAACTCTCGCTGATGAAGATCAAAATTTCAAATCTCAGCAAATCAAAACAGGAGGCCCTGAAAGGAGGCGGTATTTGCCTGACATCGCTTGCTGAGACTACCTGCGCTACCTGCTCCCGTAAAGAAACCCTTTGTGATTGCATTTGACAGGTATAAGGTGACCAGTGTCAAGGGAGAATTATGCGACTTTGACACTGGTATCTATCCCATCTTTTCACGAAGACGGGACATTGCTTCCCTCATTTCTGCAGTCCAGCCTTCGGGTAAACTGGAATCATTTTCATGCGCTTCTACCAATTTTTCAGCAAGCGCAAGGATCGCAGAGTCGAAATCGTTCTTGTTGACACAAAGCCCTCTATTACCTTCTATCGTGATGCGATGCATGACACAATCCTCCGGAATATTGAGCCCCGCAACATTAATGTCATGCCAGTCCAAACTCTTTGGATAGAGGATCTCTTCATACTGTCCCAAAGCAAACTGGCTTTCCTCTATTGCAATATTGATTATTTCTTTCCAGTTACGGAGGTCATATAAATTCAGATATTCATCAAAAGCAGGCAGATCTGAAACCAGCCCTGCCTTTTTATGACCCTGTGTTATTCCTACAATTTTCCAATTCATAACTTATCCTGTACAATACTCAATAATCCGTGATCTGGTGCAGGCCTTTATTCTTCAGCTGCTCTAAAATATGAGCCGGCAATTCAGGACTGCTTAAAGGCAGATCAACTGACAACTTCTCAAAATCCCCTGAAGGCACCCGGTCAAATATTTCGTTCAACGCCACCGGATCTTCATTAAAACTAACACAGGTACTTACGAAATTCATTTGGTTCACACTGAAACCTTTTTGCTTTAGCTTACCTGTTGCATCTTTCAGCCGGCCAATAAAATGCCTTTGGCGGATAAAAGTAGTACTGTTCATGATGATGAAAATGTAATCGGCATAAGCGGTGATCTTACCGTAATACATATGATTGTCCTTGCCGCTGCGTTCCACCAGGTATTCATCGCCTGACTGATATATTTCCATAGCTGAACGCCTTACCCTTTCCTCTTTAGTACCAGGGCCTGTTAACGGCAGGTTACTGTTATAGCAATACCAGCATCCCGTAAGGTGATCCAGTAAGGCAGTATTGACCACCCCCAGCGGAATATTGATCTTAAGTTCATGGAAACCGAAAACAGCAGCGGCATTTTTGAGAAAATCCATATAGCTGTCATAGCCCAGTATTCCGGCTATAATATTCATTTTCCCAAAATTGGGGCTGCTGATGTCTGCTAATGCCTTCCCCATCTTTGCAGCCTTCAGTCTTTTGATGATCAGATGCTCGTAAAAGTAGTTATCACCCAGGAAGGCGGCTTCCTGCTGCAGGTGCTTACGTTTCTGCATTAATTTATTGAACTCTCCTGAAATATACAGCCACTCTGCCTTTGACACATCCTCCCATTTGTTCTTCCTCATAAAATGATGGGCGATGTAATTCATTAACCGCTCAAGTTGTGCCAGCTCATCCTGAGTCATAATACGATTTTAATACGAAAATAAGTCTTCAAAGGATAATTCCAATACGTCCATCTTCCGGGAGTGAGTGAGCTTTGTATCAGTATAATAAAACAAACAGTTATGAAAGAAACAACAACAACACTCACCATCAGGGAAGAACAAGACCAGCTCTGGCAAAGGATCGCTGTCTTTCCCTTTGATGCCCCTGGCGTCCGGTTCCCCTTTTCCCGCAGGCTTGCCACGGAAAACAAATGGGATTATGATTTCGGGCGGCAAGCCATAGAAGAATACCGGAAATTTATTTTCCTGTGCTGTATCTCGCCACAAGGCGCCTCTCCTTCCAAAGTGATCGACGAAGTATGGCATTTACACTTGATCTACACGCAGAACTACTGGGAAGAATTTTGCGGCAAAACATTGAACCGAAATATTCATCACTATCCTTCAACAGGCGGATCGCAGGAAAAAGAAAAACACAAAAACTGGCGGGCAGATACGCTTGCTCTTTACCGCGACACCTTTCATACAGCGCCACCTCCTGCCTTCTGGGACGATAAATACTTTCCCTCCACGGGCCGCTTCAACTTTCTCCTCCGGTTCTTAAAAAGAAGATCTCTCCTTCCCCTTCTGCTGCCATTACTGTTTCTTGCTGCCTGCAACGAGCCTTCCGGCGGGTTTCTCCCCTTCTTCATTATCATCGCAATAGTCCTTGGGATTACCCTGACTGCCTCACAGGGAACGGCCACGGACAAAGAAAGAAAACGGGATGAAAGCGGTGGCAGTAGTTGCAGCAGCGGAGGCAGCGGCGGGTGCGGGAGTGGATGCGGAGGCGGGTGTGGAGGATGCGGTGGTTGCGGAAGTTAATTCAATCAAAAACAAACTTATGAAATCAAAAAATGCAATGTTTATTCACCTGCCGGCGATGGCTGGCTACCTCTTATTACCCTGTTTATATGGCGGGTTGTTCCTATCGGGCTATTTCCCATTTCATTTAGCGGGCAAACAATTCCTGGTTTGGTACCTTGTTCATATGGCAAGCGGGCATTTGCTCCTGTTTCTTGCTGCCAGGTACAGCTCCGTCAAAATAAATAAATTGTCCGGCATCTTCGTGTGGATGACCCTCATCATATCCGTGAGCCGGATGTGCCAGGGCTTGTATCATCATAAACCCATCCTGTATCTATGCTTGCTTACAGGGCTTAATATCCTGCTGCTGCTTTTGTGGAAGAGGAATAAAATGGATGCTTGATCAGGAGAGGATGATTTAAGAGACTATTACATTGTTCACTGTCCTACTCCATTCGTAATTAATCTATTACCAGTTTCTTACTTACTGATCTGCTACCTGCTGTTACTTTCAGGAGATAAACACCACCCGGTAAAGTACCTCTTTGCAGCACCAGCTGAGCCGGAGCCATTTTTTGTCCGGCACCATTAATAATGGAAGACCTCACTCTTTTCCCATTAATATCAAACAGTTCCAGCAATACAGGTCCTGCTGGTGATTTACCTTTCGTCATATCCAGCTGTATGGTAGTTGTTTCATGAAAAGGATTAGGATAGACCCTGAACGTAAAATCAGGCAATGCAACGGGAGCAGCCGGAGGCGCTACCTCAAATGAGACTACACTATATGCAGGAATACTATAGGTAAATTTGCTGTTCGTATAACTGATCGTAGTGGCAGTGGTAGGATTGGTAGCAGCATCCACTTTGCGTACTGTCACAGAACCGGTTGCACTTGAAATATTATTCAGATTCACGGTAACATCAAACACCGTGCTGTTCACATCCTTGTTTACCAGTGTTATATAATACTTACCACTTACGGTATCTTTTGACGCATAATATTCCAGCATAGCAGCACCGCCCGTAGCGGACAGTACACGGTTGCCCGTATAATTACCAAACAGGTAGAATGTGTAATAAGGTTTGTAGGGAGCAAAACCGGAATTGGTTAAAAGTCCCAGGAGATTGGTACCTGTTTCTGACAGATTATAAAAGCAGAAAAGGTCTACTTTCGCTTTCAGCGCATTTAAAATAGCGCTTGCCGCAAAGGCAGCATTATACTCACTGTGATATTTCACGTTATATGCAGCACCACCATCCTGGTGGCTCATATTGTATTCCGTGAGCGCGGTACCATATCTTTTTCCTGAGGGGCCTACAAACCGGTTACCATCTCCTCCTGATTGCACGGTTAAGAAGTCATTATAATAGCTGGGGGTTTGCCAGGTCATTCTATCCAGATCGCTCCTGGAAGGATCGGGCCCATAGTTATGCCAGCTAAGGATGTCTACCTGCGGCTCCAGGTTCTTTGCCACATAAGATGACCAGCCATCTGTACCTGACCATTCGCGTAGATCCGCCCATGCATCCGCAGGACCTATGATCTTAATAGAAGCATCTGCTGCTTTCATCACAGATCCTACCGTTTGTACAAATGATTTATATTCTGCCATTGACAGTACACCATCACCTTCAATGGTTGGCTCATTCCACATTTCCCAATATTTAATGGTACGGGTATCCCCTAATGCTTTCTGTACGTTATATCTTTTTATAACGCTATCAACAAACCGGGCATATGCTGTCCAGTTCTTAGCAGGCACCCCCGCAGGATATCCGCAAAGCTGGAATATTGGTTGTGCCCCTGCATCGAAGATGGTGTTGAGGATCAGATCCATGTCTGCAAAATTCCAGTTACCGGCAGATGGGTACATGTCCCTGTTGTTGTACTTTCCTAACTGTACAGGACTTACCCTGATCAGTTTTATTTTCGCATCACTGATCCTTTGTTTTAGCGTGGCATTACCAGGCCACCACATGTACTTATCCGGCGCACCCACGCCCCAGGTAAGCCGATTAACGGTTCCCTCATTGGAGGTACAATTAACGTTTACGCTAACAGCGGTTCCTGCCGGAGCGTAGGAAACCTTTGTTGAATCTTCTGAACGGGTATTGCCGGAAGCAGCATAATCAGTTAAAGGCCGGCTTAATAAGATCAGGGAAAGGCAAATGGGTAATGAGGAAAATCTGTAAAGGTTTTTCATGGGTATTCTGAGTTTGGTTTTCAATATAGGTTGTGCCGGGGGGAAGCAGCATTGCAATTAAAAGTAGCGTTCTTTACTGGAAAATGCAAGCCTGTATGCTAAGCCATTCTTATACAATTTACGGGTTCATAAAAACACTTCAGGAGCAGGAGATAAAGTGGATCTACACCCGGTTTTATTGTATTTTGGTGTTATGCTACTGCCTACAGATAAATCATATCAACAAATCAAACACATTATGCAGGGTAAAAGTAAAATGAACCCTGACTTTGTTCCACTGGCCCAATGGATTGATCAGCAATACGGTGTCAGGACCATCAATATCCTGTATGACATCATTGAGAATGGTAAGCTGCCACGGATACTGATCTGCTTTGAATTTGAACAGGAAGTATCCAAATTCCTGAACAGTGACAGAACGATGAACAAGCATGAACAGCAGGCTATTGCACAGGCCTTTGCAAAAACGGCTGGCCTTCAATCACAATATCCTACAGCAAACCTTTGGGTGACCTACGGAGCTTTTGAGCCTGTAGCCAAATCAGAAGCCATGAGTAAGATCACACAGGAAGATACCAAACTATTGCAAACAGAATTAAACGATCCAAACCTCTGGTTAATTATGCCAACTTCATTTGGTCTCACACCGGTTTTTTTCCTTTATACGGATGCACAGGTGAAAACGTATAACGGCAGTGAAACGGTTAACAAATGGACCGATCGCTTTTATGCATTGCTAAAGGCACATGACGAGTTTGATTATTTCAAAAGAGATGACCTTTCAATTTATTTAGATAGCAAGGAAAATTTTGACACCAATTATCAAAGCAACTGGTACTACTATTTTAAATGATCAGCGATCAGCTTCAACACATATTCCATCTGCGTATCGCGGTTTTGCATAAAATCACTAAAAGTGGGCCATACTGTATAATCCGGAATAGTGCCCCTGCCTTCCGGCTGGTCCGGCTTTACAGGTGCATCCTGCTCCACATGAACAATAGAGAACTTTGTTTTTATTTTTGAATTGGGTAGTTCGTAGATCAAAGGCATATGGCCGTTGTGGTAATAATATCCCCCAACGGTTTCTACCCCAACAACGGTAACATTGCGCGCATAGCCTTTTACGAGGGAAGCCAGGTGTGATCCTGCTGAAGCCACGTCTTCATCAATGAGCAAATATAATTTCCCTTTGAAACCGGGGCTTTTAGGCTTATACACCGGGTTGTATTTAGCATTCTGTATGTTCCTGCCATTGTGCAATGCCGGGAAATAATCTTTCAGGAGCTGCTTTCCGCCAACTCTCTCCATCGAATCCATCTTTGATGCAGTAGAGATACCCCAAAAATATTTCTCATATGGGATCCCATCAGCAACATCAAAGATCGTATAGGCCAGTGCATTTTCTTTAAAAATTGAATCCGTGAGGTACATCATCGGTTGTTCAAAAGTGGGATCACTACCACCGGGATTGCTGCGGATATCCAGGATGAGGTGGGGAATATTGTTATTGGCAAGCGTTTGGAATACACTGTCTATAAAAGCTACATAGACCGGAAAAGCCGGATCATCTGCATCGTTGGCCATGGAAAAGATCCGCAGGTTCAATAAACCCGTGGAGGGGTTCACCATCTTAAAGCTATACTTAGGCTGCACATTGTAATCAATCACACTGTCCACCGGTGCACTATGACGCAATAATAAGTTGGCTTTCCGTTCGTCCAGCGATACGGCCGGCACGGTCACTGTTTGCGCTTGGGTAGCGCCCGGGGCTGAAAACCGGATCACAAAACTATCTTTGATCCCGTACTCATACAGGTAACGCAATCCATAACTCCTGTTCACGCTGCTGGACAGCTTTTCCGTTTGGGTAAAGCCATCTGCTGTTGCGTACTTGTAAAAGGATTGCATCAGCTCCTTATCAGCCACCCCATTGATGCTTAGCACCCGCGATCCTACAGGGATCTGGTCCGTTTTGCTGTTGAAGATCATCTGACCCTCAATATATTTAAGGGCAAAAGGGAAGAAGCTACGCTGCCGGTTGAGATAATTGACGAGGCCCGCCTGTGGTTCTGTATAGTTATGGCAGCTGCCTTCAAAATCAGTCAGCTGTAAAATGATCTTGTAAAAATCCACTGTAGACATAGGCTGGCGCGCCTGTGTAAAGGCCCATTTATAAATGCTGTCGATCTGCCTTTTGGTACGGTATCGATACAGGCCGGAGTTGGCTTTTTTACGGATGTCGAGGAACACCTGCAGGTCCTGCTTCATTTCTCCGGGAGAAAGCTGCCGGTTGTATATGGAGAGGCTGTCAGCAGGTTGCTTAGCCTGTTGGGATGGATCCGTTGCCGGTTGCGTCCATCCCTGATGCGTCAGTAGTAGCAAAAACAGTACTTTTCTCATGTAATTTCAGGGTATCAGACACTAATCTACAAAAACCTGCCAGAATATTTAATCCCCACACTTTGCCCAATATATCTTTCCTTTGTTGCACAGTAATAAAACTATGGAACAGATCCAGGATCTTATACAAGCCGGAAAGATAGAAGAAGCCATCCGGGAAACAGAGGCAAAGCTCAGCCAGCTGCCGCCATCAGACTTCCAGCAGGTGATTGGAAAAGACCTGCTGCACCTGCAGCCGGCGCTGACCTCATTTCTTGACTATTTTTATGAGGCAATGACGGTTGAAGAAGAGCTTGAAATTAAGGCCATCTATGTTGAAATGAACAGCTTTACCACTCAATACCAGCGTTGGTTCCTCCATTTATTGGCCTATGAATCGCTGCACAGCCGGGATAACCTCACCTGGCTGACGGATTTCAGCGGAGAATCTGAAAAGACCTTCACCATCACAGGTTATGAAGCCCTGCAGAAAGCTAACGAAAAATATATGCAATCAGAAGGTTACCGCGATGACCAGCAAAGAGAGGCATGTGAGCTACATGAATACCTGGTGATCCTGCGGGTGCAGGACCTGGTGAAGCATACCGTAGCTGCAAACAAAGGGAGATCTGCGTGGGCTGCCCTTCCCGTGTTTGTATCCGCACACGATTATGAAGACCTGATGTTTATCGTGAAATAACCAGGTAAAACTCACTTCATAAACTTCTTTACAACCCTGTTTTGGGCGATGGTGAACGCCATATCAAAAAGGAAAGGCATCCTGGCCAGCACTTTCAGCACCCTTGCTTTTCTTTTCATCTCTGCACCGGCAGCCTTATAGAGCTGCTGCTCGTAATTTCTCATAAATGCAGCCCTGAAGTTGCCGGCCGCAAAACATTGTATTGCCTGTTCCGCCGCCAGCTTGCCGCTCAGGATAGCGTTACCGATACCATCCCCGCTCACAGGGTCTATCAGGGAGGCGGCATCGCCTGCCAGTAAAAAATGATCACCACTCATGACCACCCATCTTGAACCTATTGGCAGGCCGCAGCCCTGTATTGCGCCCAAAGGCTGCGCATTCCGGAACTTTTCTTTCAATATTGCTGAGCGTTCAATAAAATTGTAAAATGCATCTTTAACATTGATCTTTTTTTTCACTACTTCGTCAGACAAGATGCCCATTCCCGCATTAACGGTACCTCCTTTAATGGGGAAGACCCAAAAATATCCCGGCAGATATTTCCTGTCAAAATAAATTTCCGCACAAGTATCTACCATACCGGTAACACCGCTATAGTAGGCTCTAACCCCTGCTACATGGTGCTTTCTGTCCATCCCGCGCAGCGTCAGTTTTCTGGCCGTAACACCGTTAATGCCATCAGCGCCTATTAACAGGGTGCCTTCATATTGCTGGTTATCTTTCGTTATCACCGTATATCCGTCAGGGATGCTGACAATATCATTTACGGCAATACCTTCCAGGGTGTGAATGCCCGGCTGGTTCCTGATGCCGGAGAAAAGGAAATTATCAAAACATTCCCTGGTAGCGGTATATGCCTCCAGGCTCCAGGAAAAGTCAATCATTTTATTATTGTAATAACAGACCGTTCGTTTGGTGGGCAGTTTTTCACTGAAAGCGGCCAGCCTTTCTGCAAACTGCGGATCTATTTGGTGCAGCATTTTAATAGCCAGACCGGGAATTGCATCGCCGCAAACCTTATCGCGTGGAAAGTGATGTTTGTCTATAATAGCTATGTGCAGGCCGGAATCCCTGAGCGCCATGGCGCAGGCACAGCCAGCAGGTCCCGCGCCAATGATAATTACATCATAATGCTGAATAGGTTGATTGGCAGGCATGGGGTTCAATTATTGCATTAAGGTAGGAAAATATCAGAAAACAATGAATAAGCGTATTTTAGGCTCATATAAATACGCTATGCTATCTCCAAAGATCAAAAGAAACCTGTTCCGGATCATTCCTTTTGGTGTGATATGGTTTGTTTTCAGTATCGTCTATATCCAGCTGGAAAAGGGCTTGCTTGGCAACCTAAAGTATTATCCTTCCACGGCAACTCCTTACAATTTCAGCAGGAGTATTCTTATTACTTCCATTTTTTCTTTGATCACCGGTTTATTCATTGGGACTATTGAAACCCTCTATCTTAATAAATTTTTTATACAAAAGAGCTTTAGCAAAAAGATCCTTTATAAGACGATCCTTTACCTGGCAACGATTATATTATTTCTCATTATGCTCAATGTTATCACCGTTTCCATTGGAATGCGGACGAGCATTTTTAATAAGCAGGTTTGGAATAATACCTGGACATTCTTCACAGATTATGCATTTTTTAGCGTTGGCGTGTATATAGCCGCGATCATTGTTGTTTCACAGTTTTATGCGGAAGTAAGCGAAAACATTGGGCAGGTAGTTCTTTTTAACTTTTTTACGGGCCGGTATCACCGCCCGAAAGAAGAAGAGCGGATCTTTATGTTCCTGGATATGAGATCCTCTACCCGGATAGCCGAACAATTAGGGCATGTCAGGTATTTTGAAATGCTTAAAGCGTATTACTCCGATCTGTCAGATCCCATCATTCAATATTCAGGCGAGATCTATCAATATGTTGGCGATGAAATTGTTGTTTCCTGGAATCTAAAAAATGGGCTTAGCAATAATAATTGTATTCAATGTTTTTTTGCCATGAAAGCGGCCATCAGCAGGCAAAGCGGAAAATACCATCAGCAATTTGGCTTGCTGCCTGCGTTCAAAGCAGGGTTTCACCTGGGGAAAGTGACTACCGGAGAAATAGGAGTTATAAAAAAGGAAATCATCTTTACGGGTGATGTGCTCAATACAACTGCACGGATACAAGGCCTTTGCAACAGCTACCAGGTTGATATACTCATTTCTGACAGGTTGATAGAAAAACTTACACTCCATTCCCCATTTCAAATTAAATCATTAGGAGAAAATGAATTAAGGGGAAGAGATGAAAAGGTGGCACTCTATACAATTGTCTGACCATTTGCAAGAAGGGCAGTAAAATACTTTTAGTAACACAAACAATGTTCCCGGTATGGTTCGTTTAAAAAAAATCATCGCGCTTATTATATCCGTAGTATTGTTTTCCTGCTCACCCGTTTT
>JGI24740J21852_10001290_pt1 | contig 11380 bp, 13 predicted proteins | sample KBSCornC6_FD_21852 | JGI IMG/M metagenome (IMG submission 21852) | reverse complement strand
ATCCGCCGGAGAATTTCAATACCAGCAGCGATTTTGGCTCCGGAAACGGCAAGCGGAATGATCTTGAAGGTCGCCACCATGTCGCCGGCTCGCACAGGTACATGGTCTGCAAGACAGGCAAGGGTGATCGCCGGGTCGAGACTGTTGATCCGATCGACCGCCATGCGATCTGCAACGAACAGACCGTCAACGGCGCTGTAAACATTCACCCGCCCTGTCGCCGCTTCAGAGAACGTCAGATGATCGGGCGCGACAGCTCGGGCCAATTGCTCGGCTGCCTCGTCTTCCATGAGATCGCCCGGTTCGATGCGCGCAGCGATAATGCGGTCAATTCCGGCAGCGGCGAGTTGCTCTATATCTTCGCCGCCAAGCCGATGTCCCTTGGAAAAACTACCATTGGTCAGCCGGATTGAATGCGCGAGAACCGCGCCCTCCGCCTCCGCCGTCAAGAACTCACCGAAGATCATGGCGCAACGCCCTTTGGCGACGAGACATCGCGCCCACGAAGCGAGCCGATGATCTCCGCCAGGATGGCAACCGCAATTTCGGCCGGGCTGGCAGCGCCGATGGCAAGCCCGATCGGCGCATGGATGCGGGCGAGCTCGGCGTCGCTCAAGCCTTCCCGCCTCAAGCGTTCCAGGCGGCCGGCGTGCGTCTTGCGGCTACCGAGCGCACCAATATAAAAACAGTTCGTCTTCAACGCCTGAATAATCGGCTCGTCATCGATCTTCGGATCATGGGTTACAGCCACCAGCGCCATATAGCTGTCGAGCGGCCGCTCTTTCAGCGCATCCACGGGCCAGTCGGCGATGAGATCGATGCCTTCGAAGCGCTCCGGCGTGGCAAAGGCGGTGCGCGGATCAATGATCGTCACATCGAAGTCGGCAAGCGCCCCCATCCGCGCGAGAATCTGGCTGATATGCACGGCGCCGATGATAACGATGCGCGGTGGTGGCAGATGTACGTTGAAGAACAGGCTCTGGCCGCCGAGATCGAGTGCCGCGGACTTGCCGGAACGGAATGCTGCTGCAGCGGCATCGGCGAGCACGCCGTCCAGCGCATCACCTTCGACGATAAGCCGATCGGGGCCTCCGGAGAGATCGGTGACGAGGATCGCCGCGTGCCGCTTGCGCCGCATCTCGTTCAGCCGCGCCAGTATCTGCCGGTCCATCAGCCGAGCCTTTCGACATAGACGCGGATGCGGCCGCCGCAGGAAAGGCCGACCCGCCAAGCCGTCTCATCGGCGACGCCGAATTCCAGCATGCGCGACTTGCCCGTTTCGATGACGTCGAGCGCCTCGGTGATGACGGCACCTTCGACGCAGCCGCCCGGAAACCGACCCATGGAAATTTCCCTCCCCATCGATCACGAGATGGCTACCGGATGGGCGTGGCGCCGAACCCCAGGTATCGACAACGGTCGCCATGGCCACGTTGCGGCCTGCCGACACCCATTCCTCCGCAATCACGAGCGGATCCAGACTTTCGGATATATCTGACATCGGAGCCTCATTGCTTGCCGAGAAACCGCCTGGGATCATAAGTGTCCGAGCGGCCGGCGGTGAGAGCCGATACGAGATCGGCCAGAGATAATAGATTGTGAACGGGACGGAATTCGTCAACATGCGGCAGCATTGCTTTTACACCGCGGGCCCGAGCCTCGAAACCCTCGAAGCGCAGAAGCGGATTGAGCCAGATCAGCGCCGACAGGAGCGATGCAGGCGATCCATCTCCGCACTGAGCAATTCCACGCCTTCGCGCTCCAGCCCATCGGTGATCAACAGCACGATCGCGCCCTGCCCGAGCACCCGGCGCGCCCATAGCCTGTTGAACTCCTTCAGCGTCTCGCCGATCCGCGTTCCACCCGACCAGTCGCGCACCGCCACCGCACATTCGTCCAGTGCCTGATCCGGGTCCTTGTGGCGCATTGCCCGTGTCACGTTGGTCAGGCGCGTTCCGAACAGGAATGTATGAACACGCCGCCGCCGCTCAGTCAGCACGTGCAGGAAATGCAGGAAGATACGCGTGTACTGGCTCATCGAGCCGGAGATATCGGCCAGCACGACCAGTGGCGGCTGAATTTCCTTCGGCCGTCGAAAGCGTGGCAGGATCAATGCTCCGCCCGTCCGTAGCGCCAAGCGCATCGTCGCGCGTGGATCGACCTTGGCCGCTGTGCGTGACGGTGCGAAACGGCGCGTGCGCACGCGGTCCAGCGGCAGTTGCAACTTCCCCAGCTCCTTCTTGGCGACGGCAATCTCCGCCGCCGACATCTGGGCGAAATCCAGATGGCGCAGTACCTCACTGCCGGAGCTGGTAAATCGCGAATCTATTTCGATATCAGGCGCCTCACGCTGCGGACGTCGTTCGTCACGGTCACTGAGCAAGGCATCGCTTGCCCGGCTCTCGCCCGGCTTCGGTTTTTCCTTCTGCCGGTGGTCGGGTGCAACGGGCGACATCATCGCAATCATCTTGGCGACGAGATCGCGCGAGCGCCAGAACAGACGGAATGCCTCGTCAAATACCGCAAGATCCTCATGGCGCTTGACGAAGATCGAACACAGGGCGGCATGAAATTCCTCGCGAGAACCGATGCCGATAGCCTTGACCGCTTGTATGGCGTCAGCAATCGCCCCCGGTCCGATCTTTAGCCCGGCCTTGCGCAACGCCCGGCCGAACAGCACGATATTATCGGCAAGACGCCCGTCACCGAGTGGTGACGGCGCCGCAGAGATGCCATTCTGCGCGTTCGGCTCCATGGCTCATCCCGCCGCAAGCAATTCGGATTTCACCTCGTCCAGCACCCGCTTGCCTTCGGCCCCCTGGATACGGGCGATATCGTCCTGATATTTCAGCAGCGTTCCCAGCGTATCTGAAACCGTCTCCGGATCGAGAGCCAGCCTATCAAGTTCCGTCAGGGCCGTCGCCCAGTCGATCGTCTCGGCGACGCCCGGGTTCTTGAAAAGGTCGAGCGTGCGCAGCCTCTGCACATAGGCGACGATCTGGCGCGACAGCGCTTCATTGCAGCCGGGCACCTTGCGGCGGATGATCTCCAACTCCTGCTCGGCCTGCGGATAATCGACCCAATGATAGAGACAGCGCCGTTTCAAGGCGTCATGGACTTCGCGCGTCCGGTTAGTGGTGATGATGACGATGGGCGGTTCGGCCGCGCGGATCGTGCCGAGCTCCGGCACCGTTACCTGAAAATCGGACAGCACTTCCAGCAGGAATGCCTCGAAAGTCTCGTCGGTGCGATCAAGCTCGTCGATCAGGAAGACTGGCGCCCGACCGCCGACACCGGACAGTGCCTGCAATACCGGCCGGCGGATCAGATAGCGCTCGGAAAAGATATCGGCCTCGATACGGTCCCGGTCGGTAAGGCCGGACGCTTCAGCGAGGCGAATTTCCAGCATCTGCGCCGGATAGTTCCATTCATAGACGGCCGAGGAAACATCCAGTCCTTCATAGCATTGCAGCCGGATGAGCGGCCGGTCGAGCGCCTTCGCCAGAACCTTGGCGATCTCGGTTTTGCCGACGCCGGCCTCGCCCTCCAGAAAGAGCGGCCGCTTCATCTTCAATGCGAGAAACAAAACGGTGCCGAGCGCGCGTCCGGCCAGATAGTCATGAGCGCCGAGCAACGCCATCGTCTCATCGATCGAACTCGGCAGCGAAGGTAATGTCTGATCCGCCATGATAACTCCCTTGCAGGGGTTATAGCGTGTGATAGCCCCGGTTCATATAGAGGAGTGCCGGCTTGGGTTGGCTGTAGCGTATGGCCATCACTTCGCCGAAGATGATGTTGTGCGTGGAAGCCTGCTTGATCTCGAGCACGCGGCAATCGAAGGCCGCGAGCGCATCGGCAAGCACCGGCGCGCCCGTGACCAGCGTCTCGAACCTGCCGGCAGCGAAGCGTTCATCGACGGTCAGTGGTGGTGTCTTGCCGGAAAAGGCGTCGGCCAGGGCTTGATGATCCGCGCCGAGCGTATTCATGGCGAAGATGCCACTTTTGAAAAAGATCTCGTTCTTGGCGTTGCTGTTGTTGAGGCAGATCAGAACCGTCGCCGGGCTATCCGACACCGAGCACGCGGCTGTGATCGTCACGCCACGTCGCTCCGCACCGAGCGCCGTCGTCACCAGTTGCACATGCCCCGCAAAACGGCTCATGGCATCGCGATAAAGCGCCGGGTCCATACGTTGCCTGTCTAGCACCACCGTCTCCCTTTGTTGAGGCGTGCTTGCCTGCCATTCAATATGACGATCAGATGTTAGCTTTTCTACAATAGCATTATTGAAAACAGAGTGATTTTGCTGCTTTTTCTTTGACGATGCCCTGCAGACGGATAAATAGGGCAGGAAAATTGTCCGGGATACTCCATCGATGAACGTTCTGCGCCGCCTTCCGCTCCTGTTTGCGCTGCTTTCGGCAGCCGGCAGCAGCTATGCCGCAGGAATTCACATCGGCGTCGTGGCACCGCAGGAGGGTAATTTCGCGGCGCTCGGGGCAGAGATAATAGCCGGCGCAAATTTCCAGATCCAGGCGCAAAAGGATACGGCAACTGTCGTCAACGAGCCTTGTACGGAGGATGGCGGCCGATCCGCCGCTGAAGCGCTGGTGGCTGCCAATGCACAAGTCGCAATCGGCTTTCTCTGCACGGAGACCCTGGAGGGCGCGCTGCCGCGTCTCAAGGATGCCGGCATTCCCGTCATCACCGTTTCCGTTCGCTCGCGCATTCTCATGGAAGATGCATTGAAGAACGGCTGGTCCCTGTTTCGCCTCGCGCCGGTCGATAGCGCCGAGGCGGCCGTGGCCATCGATACCATTCTGAAGAATTGGGCTGCAGAGCCGATGGCACTGATCGATGACGGCACGATACACGGCCGCGAACTCGTCGGCGCGATCCGCAACGCGCTAGAGGAAAAAGGTCTGAAGCCCGTTTTCACCGATACGTACCGTCCCGGCCAGGACCAGCAGATCGCCCTCGTGCGACGACTGAAGAAGGCAGGCGCAACACGCGTCTTCGTCGGCGGCGATCGCAGCGATGTCGCCGTGATCGCCCGCGACGCGAAAAGCGAGAACATCCCGCTGGTCCTGATGGGCGGCGACGCCATGCGCGCCGCGGACCAACCCCTGCCCCTGCTGGAGGGTGTGCAGGCAATTGCGCTGCCCGACTATGCCAGCCTGCCGGCAGCCCAGCCCACTGTGCAGGCGATGCGCGCAGGTGGCATCGAACCTGATGGATATACCCTACCGGCTGCGGCTGCGGCTCAGATTGCCAGCCAGGCAGCCGACGGCGCCAAGACGGACAGTAAACCCATTGCCGAAAAGCTCGTCGGAACGGTTTTCCAGACAATGATCGGCCCGATCTCATTTGGACAAAACCACGAATTGACCGAAAACCCCTATCGCCTGCTGGAATGGCGGGGCAATGCCTTCGTGCCGGTGACGCCATCGAACTGATGGCAAGCCGCTCTGGCGGTTGTTTGCCCGTTGCAGCGGTGGTAATCCAGGCGCGAAATAATCAGTTGGAGCTCAGCCACCCATGACCTTGCCGATCCGTATTGCCCCTTCCGTTCTCGCCGCCGACTTCGCTAAGCTCGGGCAGGAAGTCAAGGATGTGACCGAAGCCGGCGCCGACTGGATCCATCTCGATGTCATGGACGGCCATTTCGTGCCGAACATCTCCTTCGGCGCCGATGTCATCAAGGCATTGCGTCCGTACACGACCGCCACCTTCGACTGCCATCTGATGATCTCGCCGGCCGATCCCTATCTGGAAGCCTTCGCCAAGGCTGGTTGCGACCGTATCACGGTCCATGCCGAAGCCGGCGTGCATCTGCACCGCTCGCTGCAGACGATCCGCCATCTCGGCAAAAAGGTCGGCGTCACCCTCAATCCGGCAACGCCGCTTTCCGTGCTGGAAAACGTCCTCGACGATATCGACCTGATCCTGATCATGTCGGTCAATCCGGGCTTTGGCGGCCAGAAGTTCATCCCTGCCATGGCTGATAAAATCCGCAGCGCCAAGTCCCTGATCGGTGACCGCCCGATAGAATTGGAAGTCGATGGCGGCGTCTCGGTTGAAACAGCCCCTCTGATCACCGCTTCCGGTGCTAATGTGCTCGTTGCCGGCTCAGCGATCTTCAAGGGCGAATCGGTCGACGCCTACCGCCAGACGGTAGGCGATCTCAGGGCGGCCGCCGAACGAGGCCGCGTTGGATCAAACTAATCCAACCAACGTTCTAATAGCGACGGGCCGGGCACGGACCGTCGCCTCGCATTGCTTGGAAGTGTTCGTTGGCGCGATCGGTTGGGGCACGGCCACGGCCGCCTCGGCACTTGTCACCCTCTATTTTCGCAATGGCCTTCTGACCAGCCACATCACCGCCCTCACACTCATCTACTTCTTCGGCGGCGCCCTCGCCTGGTCCATCCTTGTGCCGCCCACCCAGCGTTTTGCCCGTCAGCGGCCGACCAGCGCGCGTTTTGCCGCCTTCTTTCTGGCCCTCTCCATCGGCACCGCAGCGATGACGGCCTTCCTTTTCGCCATGGACTATCGCTGGTTCTACTCGCGCTGGCATGCACCATTCGGTTCGCTTATCTGGATCTTCCAGTTCCTGTTCACCGGCGCCAGCGCCGTCTACCAGTTCGCCGTCCTCGGCCTCGCTCTGTTTTTGCCGCTCGGCCTGCTATGCCTGATCGTTGTTTCGGCCTATCTTGCGCGGCAGAGAGATTGAGGCCCTGAAACATTGTGCCCATGAAACATTGTGATTGCCGCCCGTCTTTGTTATGGGGGCGCCGAGTTCTCCCTTTCCGTCAGCCAAGAAAGCTTTGAGCCTATGATCCCGCGCTACTCCCGACCGGAAATGGTCGCCATCTGGTCTCCTGAAACCAAGTTCCGTATCTGGTTCGAGATCGAGGCCCATGCCTGTGACGCACTGGCCGCGCTCGGCGTCATTCCGAAGTCGGCAGCGGATACCATCTGGGAAAAGGGCGGCAAGGCCACGTTCGACGTCGCCCGCATCGACGAGATCGAAGCCGTGACCAAGCACGACGTCATCGCCTTCCTGACGCATCTGGCCGAAATCGTCGGGCCGGACGCCCGTTTCGTGCACCAGGGCATGACCTCCTCCGACGTTCTCGATACGTGCTTCAACGTCCAGCTCGTGCGCGCCAGCGACCTGCTGCTCGCCGATATCGACAAGCTGCTGGAAGCCCTGAAGCGTCGTGCCTTCGAGCATAAGGACACCGTCACCATCGGCCGCTCGCACGGCATCCATGCCGAACCCACGACCTTCGGCGTCAAGCTGGCGCTCGCCTATGCCGAATTCGAACGCTGCAAGCAGCGCCTGATCGCCGCCCGCGAGGAAGTCGCAACCTGCGCGATCTCCGGCGCCGTCGGCACCTTCGCCAACATCGACCCGCGCGTCGAGGAGCATGTCGCAGCCGCGCTCGGGCTGAAGCCGGAGCCGGTTTCGACCCAGGTCATCCCGCGCGACCGTCATGCGATGTTCTTCGCGACACTCGGCGTCGTCGCCTCCTCGATCGAGCGTCTCGCCACCGAAATCCGCCATCTGCAGCGCACCGAAGTTCTGGAAGCCGAAGAATATTTCTCGCCGGGCCAGAAGGGCTCCTCCGCCATGCCGCACAAGCGCAATCCGGTCCTGACGGAAAACCTGACGGGCCTCGCCCGCATGGTCCGCTCCTATTCGATCCCGGCCATGGAAAATGTCGCTCTCTGGCATGAGCGCGATATCTCGCACTCCTCCGTCGAACGCATGATCGGCCCGGACGCGACCGTCACGCTCGATTTCGCGCTGGCCCGCATCACCAGCGTCATCGACAAACTGCTCGTCTATCCGGACAATATGGTGAAGAATCTGAACAAGTTCCGCGGGCTTGTTCATTCGCAGCGCGTGCTGCTGGCGCTAACCCAGGCCGGCGTCTCCCGCGAAGATTCCTATCGCCTGGTCCAGCGCAACGCCATGAAGGTTTGGGAGGAAGGCAAGGACTTCCTCGAGGAATTGCTGGCCGACCAGGAAGTGCGTGCGGCTCTCTCGGAAGCAGATATCCGCGAAAAATTCGACCTTGGCTACCACACCAAGCATGTCGACACGATCTTCAAGCGGGTTTTCGGCTAGAGTTTTCCGTTTCTGATTTTGCTTTGCTTGAGGCGGTGCGGCTGACGCGCCGCCTCTTTCTGTTGTTGGCGGATGTGGCCGCGATAGCGCGGTCATGCTCGATGCTCTCGCCAGCCTTGTCCTGATGTTGTTCAGGTTCGCGCTTTGCCGCCTTTTCGACCAGCCGGTCGAGGTGCTTCAAATCCTCTTCGTCAAGATTCTCGATCCCGACAAAGCGGTTCTCGGCCGCGCTCGTCAGGATGAGTTCGTTGAGCTTGGCCTGGATGGCCCGCGTATCGCGCATCTGTGCATTCTGCAGCAGAAAAACCATCAGGAAGGTGACGATCGTCGTGCTGGTGTTGATGACCAGCTGCCATGTGTCGGAGTAACCGAAGATTGGCCCGGTGGCTCCCCAAAGAACCACCGAAAGCAGCGCCAGCACGAAAATGACCGGCTTGCCAGTCCATTCCGAAACCACGACTGCGAAACGGGTGAAAATATGGGTAAGTCGCGCCATGATCCGCATCTCCTTGTGATGCGGATCAACGTGAAAACCGCCCCGCGGTTCCAATGATGACGGCTTCGGCCTATACCGGCTTCGTCCGGCTCTCGATCACAATAAGCTTGCGATAGAGATGCCAGGACGCATGGCCGAGGATCGGCATGACGACTGCCAGCCCGACAAAGATCGGGATGGTGCCGACAACGAGCAGCGCCGCCACGATCAAGCCCCAGACGGCGATCGGCACCGGATTGGTCAGCGTCGCCCGGATACTCGCATCGATCGCGGCGACGACACCGACGTCACGGTCAAGTAGCAGCTGGAACGTAACGACCGTGGTCGCCAGGGCCACGAGCGCAAAGACGAAGCCGATCAGATCGCCCCAAAGCATCATCGCCATGCCTTCCCGCGTCGTCAGCACGCTCGAGACGAAGGATGAAAGCGTTGGAGGGACACCATCGCCGAAGTAGATGAAATAGATATTCCGCGCCACGAAGAGCCAGACAATGAACAGGCCGAACAGCATGAGGCCGGCAACGATGATCGACGGCAGCGCCGGTGAAAAGCGCACGTCGAACGCGTGGCTCCACGACGTATCTTGCCCCTTTTCACGCCGTCGGCTGATCTCGTAGAGACCGATCGCGGCCAAGGGTCCGAGCAGAGCGAAACCGGACATCAGCGGAAACAGCAATGGCAGTAGATTCTGGTCAGTGCTCCATATCGCAAGCGCAATGCCGGCAATCGGATACATCAGGCACAAGAAGACATAATGCGATGGCTTTTCGCTGAAATCGTCAAGTCCCATTTTCAGGGCATCGACGAGATCGGCGATAGCGATCTTACGGATGGCGGGACGCGTAAAAGTGTGGTCTGCTCCAGCCATGACGTGAAAGGCCGTCATAATGCTCTCCTCCTCAACCGTGGTGCTCGGTTGGCGGTGCAAGATGGCGGCAAAACGGGTCGCCGACATCGTCATTCGCTACCGGCAGCAGTAATCATAGCAAATTTTGCCGCAATTGTCGCCTTTTTCCCTTGACAGTTGAGCTCCCCTTTTCCACATCGGCGAAATCATGAAAGCCTCCGACGCAAACATCCTCATCATCCCCGGCTATACGAATTCCGGCCCCGACCACTGGCAGACCCGCTGGGAGCAGAAGCTCTCGACTGCGCGGCGCGTGGAACAGGCTGAATGGTCGAAGCCCGTGCGCGACGATTGGGTGGCCCGCATTGCGGAAGAAGTGAATGCCTCGGACAAGCCCGTCGTGCTGGTCGCGCATTCCCTCGGCGTTCCCTCGGTGATCCATGCAATCCCGCATTTCCGCAACAAGGTTGCAGGCGCCTTCCTGGTCGCGCCGCCGGATGTCGCCAATCCTGGCATCCGGCCCAAGCATCTGATGACGTTCGGTCCCTACCCGCGCGATCCCCTGCCGTTCCCGTCGATCACGATTGCCAGCCGCAACGATCCCTTCGGCACCTATGAGCACGCCGACGATATTGCCAACAGCTGGGGCTCGCTCCTGATCGATGCCGGCGAATCCGGTCATATCAATACCGAATCCGGTCACGGCCCCTGGCCGGAAGGCACAATGGTCTTTTCGAAGTTTCTCAGCCAGCTGAAGCCGTAGTATTATCGCAGCGTGACGATGAATAGAGGCATGCCTCGCCTCACTAGCCTGTGAAGTACCCGGCACCTTCATTCCATCGTCAGATAAAAACCTGTAAAACAGGTCATGACTGGACCCCGAATCTGGCATTGGCACCCCGCCGAGGCCGGAATTACGAGGAAGGAGGCGCAGGCGGATTGTGAATTCGCTTCTTATCCGTTATGGGGACGCCCACATACGATCCACTTGCGCTGTCCCATGAGCGCCAAAGACAGAGAAGAATACCAATGAACCGTCGCCGCCGTATTTACGAGGGCAAGGCCAAGATCCTTTACGAGGGGCCTGAGCCGGGCACGCTGATCCAGTTCTTCAAGGACGACGCCACCGCCTTCAACAAGAAGAAGCACGAAGTCATCGATGGCAAGGGTGTTCTGAACAATCGCATCTGCGAGTATATCTTCAGCCATCTGAACAAGATCGGCATTCCCACCCATTTCATCCGCCGCCTCAACATGCGCGAGCAGCTGATCAAGGAAGTGGAGATGATTCCGCTCGAGATCGTCGTGCGCAACGTCGCAGCCGGCTCGCTCGCCAAGCGCCTCGGCATCGAGGAAGGCGTGGTCCTGCCCCGCTCGATCATCGAATTCTACTATAAGTCCGACGCGCTCGAAGATCCGATGGTCTCAGAAGAGCACATCACCGCCTTCGGCTGGGCCAATCCGGCCGAGCTCGATGACATTATGGCGCTCGCCATCCGCGTGAACGACTTCATGACCGGCCTTTTCCTGGGCGTCGGCATCCAGCTCGTCGATTTCAAGATCGAATGCGGCCGCCTGTTCGAAGGCGACATGATGCGCATCATCCTTGCAGACGAAATTTCGCCGGACAGCTGCCGTCTCTGGGATATCGAAACCCATGAGAAGATGGACAAGGATCGCTTCCGTCGCGATATGGGCGGTCTGCTCGAAGCCTATTCCGAAGTCGCTCGCCGCCTCGGCATCATCAATGAAAACGAACCCGTGCGCGGCACAGGCCCGGTTCTCGTCAAGTAAGTTCAGGAAGGACAATCGTGATCAAGGCTCGTGTAACCGTCACGCTGAAGAACGGCGTTCTCGATCCGCAGGGCAAGGCAATCGAAGGCGCGCTTGGCGCACTCGGCT
>JGI24740J21852_10001288_pt1 | contig 11388 bp, 9 predicted proteins | sample KBSCornC6_FD_21852 | JGI IMG/M metagenome (IMG submission 21852) | reverse complement strand
CGGCATCGTGTCCACGGCGCGGCTGGTTTATCCGGGACATCGCTATCGGCTGGAGAGCCAAAGCGGCAAACCATCCGAGCGTTAGTTGTATATGGAACATAGACATTCGCGGGCTTTGAAATAGCGCTGAAGGGTGTACGAGGTTCGCTAAGTCCCGATGGAGCCGGGCAAGTTACGATGCCTGGAATAAGCACTCCACAAATGAGCCCACCTAGACCGTTCCCCGCGATCAGTGGCTTTGAACGCGAGCTATCATAGACTGCTCAGCAATAGGCTAGTCTCGCTGTTTGCGACGCCGTCGATCATCCGCACTTCGCGCAAGACCCGGTCGAAGTCCGACAGGCTTGTCGCGCGGATATTGGCGACGAGATCCCAATTGCCGTTCGTTGTATGCAGCGAATAGATTTCGGGAAGCCCTCGCAGCTTGCGGATGACCTGTGTCGTCGATTTCCCCACGACTTCGATCATCATGACGGCATGCACGGTCTGCTCCTCATAGTCTTCCCGGACCCTTACGGTGAAGCCGAGCAGCGTGCCGGTTTCTATCAGTCGATCCAGCCTGTTCTGCACCGTGCCGCGCGCGACGCCCAGAACATCAGACAGTTTGGAGAGCGAAGCCCGCCCGTCGGCACGCAGATGAGCGATGATACGCCGGTCGAGATCATCGGGAATATACTTGGCAAGCGTCATCGCAGATCCTGATCTTGTATAATCTGTCAAAAATCCTGGGCAATTTGTATAAACTCATACCAGAACTGACACAGTTTTGCGATTTCAGTCAATCGATCCGCTTGATACCCTAGGGAAATGATTTTTATCGAGGATACGAGAATGTCCGCACCGCTCCCATCGGAAAGAGCTTTCATTCCCTTCGTCAGCGTCGAGAACATGATGCGGCTCGTCCATCACATCGGCATCGAAACCGTGCTCATCGAACTCACGGACGCTATCGAAGCGGATTTCCGCCGCTGGGACCTCTTCGACAAGACGCCCCGCGTCGCTTCCCATTCGCATGACGGCGTCATCGAGTTGATGCCCACCTCGGATGGCGCCGTCTACAGCTTCAAATATGTCAATGGCCATCCGAAGAACATGGCGCAGGGACTGCAGACGGTGACCGCCTTCGGCCTGCTTGCAGAAGTCTCGACCGGATATCCGGTGCTTCTGACGGAAATGACGCTGCTGACGGCGCTGCGCACGGCGGCCACCTCGGCGATGGCGGCCAAACATCTGGCGCCGGCCAATTCGCGCCGCCTCACCCTGATCGGCAATGGCGCACAGGCGGAATTCCAGGCGCTGGCGATGAAGGCGGTCCTCGGCATCGAGGAAGTCCGCCTCTACGACATTGATCCGAGAGCAACCGAAAAGACCGTCCGCAATCTCGCCAGAACAGGCCTGCGTCTGGTGCCCTGCACCTCGGCTCAGGCTGCCATCGAAGGCGCCGATATCATCACGACGTGCACGGCCGACAAGCAATTCGCGACCATTCTGACAGACAATATGGTCGGCGCCGGCGTCCACATCAACGCCATTGGTGGCGATTGCCCGGGCAAGACGGAGCTCCACCGCGACATCCTGCTGCGCTCCGACACCTTTGTCGAATATCCGCCGCAGACCCGCATCGAAGGCGAAATCCAGCAGATGGGCGCGGACTATCCGGTCACTGAACTCTGGCAGGTCGTCAGCGGCCGGGCACCGGGCCGCAGCAGCGACGGGCAAATCACGCTCTTCGACAGCGTCGGCTTCGCGATCGAGGATTTTTCCGCTCTGCGCTATGTCCGCGAAAAGCTGGCCGGCACGGACTATTTCCAGAAGCTCGATATCATCGCCGATCCAGACGATCCGCGCGACCTCTTCGGCATGCTGCTACGGGCGGCCTGAGGCAACTCAAAGAAAGAGCGCGAAAATGATCTGATCTCCCGCACTGAAAGGGAAGCTCATCCCGGGACATCAGATCAATACAATCCGCTCCCGCCATTGACTGCGCTTAGAGGTGGCGGAACAGCTGGCAAGCGACTTCGCCTTGGAGCGGCTGGCTGGCCGTAACCGTGTGTGCTCTGATAACCCCCACATATCCCCAGCAAGCCGTGCGTCCTGGCTCGCGAAAAAATGTGCCGAAACGCGTGCGCTCCCGAATTTCTGGTAGCCAACTCGAAGCGAGTGTCAATTGACGCCCCGCCAAGACGAGAGCTTATGGCGCTCCCTTTAAATACCCCAGATATTCGTAGCGGACATTCACTTATCTCACTTAAAATACATCGAAATTGGCAGTTTTCTCCCTGCACTTTTTGAGGGAGAATATGCTATGAATTAGCAAGCATCGGGTAGACCCGGCAATTCTTGGGAACTGCAGTCGCTAACGAGAGGATGCATTCTGAACATCGTGCCCGAACTGGCTAGACAAACGAACGAAATGGCTGACCTTATCTCCGGCTTCGATTGGGCAGCCACTGGTCTTGGGCCTAGGTCGGAATGGCCCGCATGCCTTAAAGCTGCCGTCGATATCATGCTCCCCGCCCAAGCTCAGATCGTTATGTTCTGGGGCGACGACTTTATTGCACTTTACAACGACGCCTATGCAACGACGATAGGCGACAAGCATCCTCGCGCACTCGGCCGGCCTGCGAGAGAAAATTGGGCCGAGCTCTGGAGCGACCTCGAACCGCTTCTTCGCTCCGTCCTTCACGATGGCGTGGCAGTCGTCGCCAAGGACCGGCCCTTCTACATCGAGCGCTACGGATATCCCGAAACGGTTTATTTCGACATTTCGTATTCGCCCGTCCGTGATGCGGACGGCCGGGCGCTCGGTGTCTTCTGCATCGTCAACGAAACGACGGAACGGGTTCGCACGGAGCAGGCGCTGCGTGAAAGTGAAGAGCTGTTTCGCGCCGTTATCTCGCAATCGACGACAGGGTTTGCCCAGTGCGAACTTGATGGCCGTTTCGTCCGGGTGAATGAGCGTTTCTGCGAAATTGTGGGCTACTCCGAGAACGAGCTTCTCGGCATGCGGACCTATGACATCACCTATGCAGACGATTTGCACGAGACTATCCGCCTGTTCGAAACGATGATGGCGACGGGAGAAAGCTTCGAGATTGAAAAGCGCTATGTTCGCAAGGATGGTAGCCTCGTCTGGGTTGCAAACTCCATTTCCGGCTTGAAAGACAGTTCGGGACGCATCCAGCGGGCCGCCGCGATCGTCACCGATATCAGTGAACGCAAGCGTGCACAGGAAGTGGAGCGGCAGCTGGCGGCTATTGTCGCCTCATCGGACGATGCCATCCTCAGCATCGATCTCAATATGATCATCACGAGCTGGAATAGCGGTGCGGAAAGGCTTTATGGACAATCGGCGGAAGAGGCCATCGGTCAGTCCGTGATGATGCTCGTTCCGGAGGACCGCAGTGACGAAGAGCCGGCGATTCTGGCGCGGATCCGTTCGGGCCAAAAGGTAGAGCCTTACGAAACCAAACGACGCAACAAGAACGGCGAGCTTGTCGATGTGCTCCTCAGCGTTTCGCCGATCTATGACGTCTATGGCAGGATCGTGGGGGCTTCGAAGACTGCTCATGACATCAGCGCTAAGAAGGAGGCCGAGCGCCTGCAGACGGTGCTGGTGGGCGAACTCAATCATCGTGTCAAGAATGTGCTCGCAACCGTCATGGCCATTGCACGCCAGACATTGGGAAGAGATGACGTCGACAAGACATCCGTCGAGACCTTCGAGGCAAGGCTCTCCTCAATGGCGCGTGCTCACGATTTGCTGATCCATGGCAAATGGGAGCAGGCCGAATTGACTGAAATCATAGCCCAGGCATTGTCGCCCTATCCGAAGGACCGGTTCGAAATCTCCGGCCCTGCCATCAAGCTTGCGCCGCGGGCTGTTGTTTCCATCTCGCTCGCCCTGCATGAACTTGCGACGAATGCGGCCAAGTATGGCGCGCTTTCGGTGCCTGATGGACGCATTGCCATTACTTGGTCGCTGGAAAGCGGCGGGGCCGAACGCCTCAAGTTGCGGTGGCAGGAAGCGGGAGGACCAACCGTAACACCTCCGACCCGGAGGGGTTTCGGCTCCCGCTTGATAGAAAGTCTGCTGGCGGCAGAATTGAACGGCAAGGTCCAAATCAGCTACGAACCGAGCGGCTTGATCTGCGAAGTGGATGCTGCAGCCGGCATCGGCTGGGATCAGGATCGCGGAACGGCGGAATAAGGTNCTTCCTGCGCCGAGCCGACATCGGCTCAACGCAGCCCCTTCGGCCGCGTCGCAAGCACGTTGCGGATCGAGAAGCTCGAATGGATTCGCAGCACTCCCGGCATGGTCGACAGGATATCCTTATGGATACGTTCGAAGTCGCCGGGATTGGCGACTTCGACACGCAGCAGATAGTCGGAGCCGCCCGTCATCAAAAAGCATTCCTTGATCTCGGGATGTTTGCGCACCGCCGCCTCGAAACGATCGAGATGCTCCTCCGTTTGCCGCTCGAGCGTGATGTTGATGATGACGGCGATCGATGCCTCTGCCTGGGACGTGTCCACCAGCGCCGTGTAACCGCGGATTACCCCGGCCTGCTCCATCAATTTGATGCGCCGCAGGCAGGCCGATGGCGATAGTCCCACTTCGCTTGCCAGCTTCGCATTGCTGACACGAGCATCAAGTCGAAGCAGGCGGAGAATATTGCGGTCGATGGCGTCGAGAGCGGCCATGTGGATTCTTTCAAAAAATCGCAGATCATTTCAATATCTGTGCAATTACACAATAATCAATCACTATTTGGCGAACAATTTCACGATCCTTTCAATAATCTGCCTTTGAAGAAGTGAGGGGCGGATATGGACGGCGGCATTGTGAATTCTCGAGTGCTAAAATCGGCGATCGACAGTGGAGCATGTGGCTATCTGACGGTCGATCTGGCCGCACTATCCCGGAATTATGACAAGTTATCCGCCATCGTTGCGCCGGCAAAAACAGCTGCCGTCGTCAAGGCCGATTCCTATGGACTCGGTGCCAATCAAGTCTCGAAAGTACTCTACGGGCGCGGGTGCCGGCATTTCTTCGTCGCCCATTTCATCGAGGCACTGCGGCTGCGCCCGCAACTCCCTGGCGATGCGACGATTTTTGTACTGAACGGCCTGTTGTCCGGCAACGAGGCTACCTGCGCCGATGGCGGTATCGTGCCTGTCATCAATTCGCTCGATCAGTTGCAGCAATGGTCGCAGACGGCACGCTCTCTTCAGCGCAGGCTCCCGGCGGTTCTGCAATTCGATACCGGCATGTCGCGGCTTGGCATACCGCCGGAAGACAGAAGCGCCGTCGCAACTCACCTGCAGGCGCCCGACGACATCGACATTCTCTTCATCATGAGTCACCTCGCCTCTGCGGACGAGGCGAGCAGCGGACAGAACGCCGATCAGCTTGCCGAAATGCGTCGCGTCGCAGCGGAGTTTCCGCAGTACGATGTTTCGTTCGCAAACTCGGGCGGCATCTTTCTTGGCGGAGATTTCCATGGCGTACTGGCGCGCCCGGGGATTGCCCTTTATGGCGGCGCTCCGACCGGTGGCGTTGCCAACCCCATGGAGACCGTCGTTCGGCTCGATGTCGCAGTCGTACAGACGCGAACCGTTCCGGAGGGCGCGCGGGTCGGCTATGGCGGCGTGCATGTGACGAAGGGCCGGACCCGGCTCGCGACGATCGCCGCCGGCTATGCCGATGGCCTGCCGCGCAGCCTCAGCGATCGCGGCGCGGTCTATTACAACGGCGTTCGCCTGCCGATCGTCGGCCGCGTCTCGATGGACAGCACGACAATCGATATCAGCGCCTTGCCCGAGGGTGCACTCTCTTTCGGCAGCATGGTGGAAGTTCTTGGAGATCATCAGACCGTGGATGATCTTGCGCGCGACGCCGGCTTGATTTCCTATGAAATCCTGACCAGTCTCGGCCATCGCTTCCACCGTCAATATCGCTGACCTCCCCATCTCTCAAGTCTCTGAGGACATCATGAAAGTCGTCGTTCTGGGTGCCGGCATCATCGGCGTGACGTCAGCCTATCAGCTAGCCAAGGCGGGCCACAAAGTCACGGTCATCGACCGGCAGCAGGGGCCAGCGTTGGAAACTAGCTTCGCCAATGCTGGGGAAGTCTCTTTCGGCTACTGCTCGCCCTGGGCGGCACCCGGCATCCCCATGAAGGCGATCAAGTGGCTGTTCATGCACCACGCGCCGCTGATCTTGCGCCCGAAGGTCGATGGCGCCATGCTTTCATGGCTCGTCAAGATGCTGTCGAACTGCACCTCGGAACGCTATGCGATCAATAAGAGCCGGATGCTGCGCCTTGCCGATTACAGCCGCATTTCGCTCGCTCAGCTTCGCGAAGAAACGGGCATTGCCTATGACGAACGCATGCAGGGCACGCTGCAGCTCTTCCGCACGCAAGCACAGCTCGATGCATCCGCCAAGGACGTCAAGGCCCTGGCAGCCGACGGCATCCCCTATAAAGTGCTTGATCCCGAGGGCTGCGTCGGCGTCGAACCGGCACTCCGGCATGTCCGCGGCAAGATCGTCGGTGGCCTGCTGACGCCGAAGGACGAAACCGGCGACTGCTTTAAATTCACCAATGCGCTTGCGGCGAAGGCAATCGAGCTCGGCGTAAAGTTCCAGTATGGCACGAGGATCAAGGGCCTCGACGTTCAGGGGGAGCAGGCGCGCGCCGTCATGACCGACCGTGGGCGCTTGAATGCCGATGCGATCGTTATCGCGCTCGGCAGCTATTCGCCGCTTTTGCTGAAGCCGCTCGGCATCAGCCTGTCCGTCTATCCGGTTAAGGGTTACTCGCTGACGATCCCGATCACCGATGCCTCGCGCGCACCAGAATCGACGGTCATGGACGAAACCTACAAGATCGCCATTACCCGCCTCGGCGATCGCATCCGCGTCGGCGGCATGGCAGAGATATCCGGCTATACCAACGATCTCGGCCTTGCCCGGCGCCAGACGCTTGAGCATTCCGTCACCGACCTCTTCCCCGGGGGCGATGTTGCCAAGGCTTCCTTCTGGTCGGGCCTGCGGCCGATGACGCCGGATGGCACGCCGGTCATCGGACCGACGAAAATCAAGGGACTATTTCTCAATACCGGCCACGGCACGCTCGGATGGACCATGAGTTCCGGCTCGGCGCGAGTCATCAGCGATCTCGTCAGCGGCCGCAAGCCTGATATCGACGCGACGGACCTCGCCGTCAGCCGCTACGCCTGACAAAGAGGTCTCAACGCGAGCGCTTAAGAATGGTGGCGGGCCAATTGCCCGCCGATCTCGATCAATGCCGTGGGATTCGCGGCAGGAAGATCGTGAACAGGCCGAGCANNGGCAGATACGAGCAGAGCGTGTAGACGAAGGGAATGCCATGCGTGTCGGCAAAATCTCCGAGNGCCGCAGCCCCCAATCCACCCGCNCCGAAGGCGAAGCCGAAGAAGATGCCGCCNATCAGCCCGACGCGGCCGGGGATCAGNTCCTGNGCAAAGACCACGATCGCCGGGAAGGCNGAGGCNAGNACGAGGCCGATGACGACAGTCAGGACGCAGGTCCAGAACAGGTTCGCATAGGGCATCAAAAGCGCAAACGGGATGACGCCGAGAATCGAGAACCAGATCACGAAACGCGCGCCGAAGCGATCGCCCACCGGACCGCCCATGATCGTGCCGACGGCAACGGAGCCGAGGAAGAGGAACAGCATCAGCTGCGCGTCGCGGACATCGAGATGGAACTTGTCGATGACGTAGAAGGTGAAATAGCTGGATATGCTGGCCATGTAGACATTCTTCGTCGCCGTCAACAGGATCAGAATGGCAAGCGCCCACATCGCCTTGCTGCGTGCGATCGGCAAGGCGCGGCTCGGTGCTGGACGGGCGGACTGCTGGCGGCGATGATTGATGAACCAATTGCCGACCCAGCTCAGAACGATGAACCCGATCACCGCGAGCACCGAAAGCCAGGCGACGCTCTTCTGGCCGTGTTGCAGGACGAAGAAAGCGGCGATCAGCGGCCCGATCGCCGAACCGGCGTTGCCGCCGAGCTGGAACAGCGATTGCGCCAGGCCATGGCGCCCGCCCGACGCCAGCCGGGCGACGCGCGATGCCTCCGGATGGAAGACGGCCGAACCGAAGCCGATCAGGCTTGCAGCGATCAGGAGCACGCCGAAACTGCCGGCATAGCCAAGCAGCAGCAGTCCTGCAAAGGTGCTGACCATGCCGACCGGCAGCGAATAGGGCATCGGCCATTTGTCAGTGACGATACCGACCACCGGCTGCAGCAGCGATGCGGTGATCTGGAACATCATCGTCAGCAGGCCGATCTGCACGAAATCAAGCGCGTAATTCTCTCTGAACATCGGGTAGAGCGATGTCAAAAGCGACTGCATCGTATCGTTCAGCATATGACACGTGCTGACGGCCATGACGACCGACATCGTCGTCTTCTGATATCGGGCCTGCGTGCCCAAGACTTCCGCAACCATCGGGGTAATCCTTCCTGTGCCGGCAGATTTGCCAGGCATATGACTTGATCCGCCTTTAGCACGGCTTGCGTGTGTCCTTCTTTCGTGTTCTGGTCCAATAGTTTCTCGATTGGGCCAAAATGGAAAAGCTTTCGAAACAGTTGCTGGCAACCCTCGCCGACGATCATGTGCAGAACATGCGCTGGATGGAGGATTCGCCCGCGGATATCCTCGTCCATAGCGCGGAGCCGCCGCAGGGCTATACCGTTCCGTGGCACCGCCACCGCCGCACGCAGCTGCTGTGCATCTTCGCCGGCGTCGCCCTGATCATGACAGCGCGCGGCCGCTGGATGGTGCCGCCCGGCCATGCCCTTTTCATCCCCGTTGGGCTGGAACATTCGATCGAAATCCTGAGCGATGTCAGCATGAAATCCGTCTACGTGACGCCGCGCAGCCAGCCGCCGAAGGATGAGGCCCCGCGCGTCGTCGAAGTGACGGACCTCGCCCGCAGCCTGCTATTGGAGGCCATTCGGCTGCGGGAAGCGCCCCTCAGTCATCGAAAGGCAAGGCTGGTCCTGTCGTTGCTCGTCGAGGAGATCGCGACGCTGCCGGAACGGCCCCTCGGCCTCCCCTTCCCGTCCGACCGTCGGATGGCCGCGCTCTGCCGCGACTATCTGTCCACTCCATCGCCCAACGCCAGATTGGACGATTGGGCGGAGAAGCTTTCTGTGAGCCGCCGGACGTTCACACGGCAGTTCCGCAGGGAAACCGGCATCAGCTTCACCACATGGAGACAACAAGCGAGCGTTTTCGCCTGCCTGCCGCAGCTTGCCGAGGGCCAACCCGTTACCAATGTCGCACTCGAAGCAGGCTACGAAAGCGTGGCCGCCTTCACCACCATGTTCCGCCGCATGCTCGGCACCTCGCCGCGCAGCTATATCGCCAACCGCTGGACCTTTGAGCGGCAATCGGCCTGAAGCTCCTCTTGAAATGATCGGACGCTTCCGGCAAACAGCGCCAGAGCGGCTCAGCCTTTCACGGAATCTCTGAGCCGCTCTATCTCTTTGTTTCCTTGCAATTCCGGACGGAAAACCGCTGCGCACTTTTCCTGGAATTGCACCAAGAGCGAGGGCAGGCATATGCGGCATATTTACATCGTCGGTATCGGCACGGGAAATCCGGAGCATCTGACCGTGCAGGCGATCAACGCACTGAACGCAGCCGATGTCATCCTCATTCCCAGCAAGGGCGCGGCCAAGACGGAACTCGCCGATGTCAGGCGCGACATCTGCCAGCGCTATGTCACCAATCCAGCCACGCGTTTCGTTGGTTATGACGTGCCCTCGCGCCGGACGGCGGACCGCAGCTATGTGCAGAGTGTCGACGAATGGCATGACGCAATTTCCGCGACTTATGAGCGGTTGTTTCTGGAACATCTGACGGAAAGAGAGAGTGCTGCCTTTCTCGTCTGGGGCGATCCGGGCCTTTACGACAGCACATTGCGCATTCTCGAGCGCGTCGTCGCTCGAGGTAAGATCGCTCTCGACTACAGCGTTGTTCCCGGCATCACCAGCATCCAGGCGCTGACAGCAAGCCATCGCATCCCACTTAACCTCGTCGGCAAGCCGGTGCAGATCACCCCGGTCGGCGGCTGGCCGAGAGCTTTCCGGGCACTGCCGAAACGGCCGTCGTCATGCTCGACGGCGAGCAAGCCTTCAGCAAGATCGATGATCCCGATGCCTATATCTATTGGGGCGCCTATCTCGGCACTCGGGATGAGATCACGATTGCCGGCAGGTTGGCTGACGTTTCCGAGCGCATTCTCGCGACCCGCGCCGAAGCCCGCGCCAGGCACGGATGGATCATGGATATCTACCTCATGCGCAAGGGGCAGGATTTCGACGATCTCGAATAAGCGCCGAATACCAAATCGTTTGCCCGCCGATCCGGTTTGTGCAAGGAAATGTCCCTTATGAAGGGCAGTTTTATGGTTGCGGCCGACACGCAGACAATGGAGGACCAGGCGCGCATCCCTCAGGGGGGAGCCGCCGAGGATGACATTGCGTCGCCCCTACCCTCCATGGTTCGCGGTGCCTGCCCCTCCTTGAACGCGCCGATGCAGACGGGTGACGGGCTGCTCGTGCGCCTGCGGCCATTGACGCCAGGCCTCACGGTCGCGCAACTTCGCGCCTTGGCCGAGGCTACAGAAAAGCATGGCAACGGTCTGATCGAGATCACTGCGCGGGGCAATTTTCAGCTGCGCGGTATGACGCCGCAAAGCATGCCGGGACTGGCCGCCGATATCGACCGCGCCGGCATCGTGCCGGAGAGCGGCGTTGCGATCGAAGTCCCGCCGCTCAGCGATATCGATCCGTCGGAGATCGCCGATGCGCGTGGACTCGCTCAACGGCTACGAAACACCATCGATTCCCTACATCCCAAGCCAGCGCTCGCCGCCAAGCTCGCCATCATCGTCGACGGCGGCGGCCGAGTGATCCTCGATGAAATTTCGGCGGATATCCGTTTGAAGGCGATCAACGCCGTAGATGGCAGGCAACTGTGGGAGCTTGCGATTGCCGGAACACAGGCGACGGCCACGCCGCTTGCCAACTTGACCGACGAACAAGCGATTCCTGGCGTCATCACCCTGGTCAAAGCATTGACCGCAATCGGTCCTCGCGCTCGCGGCCGCGATCTGGACATTGCCTCTTTGCAAGCGCAACTTCCGGCCGCTCCCCGTTTCTCACCCGTCAAAAGCGCTACCCCGGCCTCTCCTGTCGGCCTCATCCCGCTCGGCAAGCAGCATTCGGCCCTCGGCCTGCGACCGGCCTTCGGTCGGATCCACGCCCGAGATCTCATCCGCTTTCTCGAAGTAGCCGAGGTCGCGGGGGTGCATGAAATTCGG
>JGI24740J21852_10001287_pt1 | contig 11402 bp, 7 predicted proteins | sample KBSCornC6_FD_21852 | JGI IMG/M metagenome (IMG submission 21852) | reverse complement strand
GGATCAGGGTGCCGGCCTGCGCCGGCACGTCGGCGGGCGGGGTGTAGAACGCGTCCGGCACCGGCAGCGGGGTGCCGCCGAGCAGCGCGCCGCTGCCCGCGGCGAGCGCGACCGCGAGCACGAGGGCGACGCTCGCCCCGATCGTGCGGAGCCAGCGCACCCCGCGACGTCCACCCGGGGCGCGGGGCGCCTGGGGGCGACGCCAGAGCACCCGCACGAGCAGCTGCAGCCCGATGAAGACGAACCACGCCCCCACTCCGAGGCGGAACACGACCAGGGTCAGCACGGGCCAGAACACCGTGACCGCGGCGACAGCCAGTGTCGCGACGGCCCCGATGATGCCCGTGACGCGCTGGTCCGCGCCGGGCCGGAACGCCCGTATGACGGTCGCCACGGCGAAGACGACCAGCGCCACGGTGAGGAGCTGCGCCAGCAGGGGCGCGCCCGCTGCGGGCCACAGTGCCATCCCGGCGCCCAGCAGCACGAGCAGTGCACCGAGCACCCGGCTGACGATCACGGGAAGCGAACGGGATCCGGATCCGGGTCCCTCGGCGCGGTCACCGGGCACGACCAGAACGGCGACACCGACCAGCAGGATCCCGATCCCGGTGACCAGCGCGATCGTCTGCACCGTCATCGACACGAGGAGGAAGACGGCGCCGACCGCGACGAGCGCGAGCCCCAGCACGATCCGGATCGCCGTGCTCTGCCGGGCGATCACGCCGATCGGGCGGGCGATCCCGCCGCTCAGGCGGTCGGAGCGTCCGCGTCGGGCCTCATCCGGATCCGGTAGGACTGCACTCTCGTCGCCGGCCACGGTGCCCCCTTCGCCTCACGGGTCACTCGGCCGCTCAGCCGCGATCCGCATCCTGCGATCCCCGTGCCGGGGCGCGCTGAGGCCAACATACTGGCCCTTCGGCTGCAGTGTGAAGCGTCTGCGCGCGGGCGGAGTCCCTGCCCGCACGACGGGACAGGGACTCGGCTCACCGCGCGGGTCAGCCGACGCCGATCGCCAGGACCAGCAGGCCCGGCGTCTTGCCGTCCGTGTAGGCCGGCCGCTGCGGCAGCGTCACGTAGGCGACCTGCTTCGCGCCGTCGATCGGGATCGTGCTCTCGAAGAGGCTGAACGGGCCGTTTCCCTTGCCGCTGGGGGTGTTGCGATAGGCCATCTTCGTGAACAACATGTTCCCCGTCGCCGGCTGGTTGTAGTAGTAGTCGCCGGCGGCGAGCGTGAACGAGCTCGTGGATCCGTCCGTGTACGTCACCGATGCCGTGCCGGACACCGGGGTGGGATATGCGTTCACGCCGAACACCACGAGTCCGAGCGCGGTGCCCTGCCCGTGCACGGCGATGCTCTGCCCGCTGGCCCACACCGCGTTCTTCTCACCCGGCGTGAACTGCGGCCAGGTGTAGGCGACCTTTGCGCCCTGAACGGTCGCACCGGGAGCGATGCCCTTGGCCTTCAGCAGCTCGTTCGAGGAGAGGCTGCTCCGGCTGAGCGCGAGATCGCCCGTATACGGCGAGGCGCCGTCCGCGGTGATGGCCGCATCGTTGTAGGCGGCCTCGACCGACGCGAACAGGGCGCGCACCTTTGCGTCCGTCGCGACGCTGCCGAGCAGGCCGTCGCCGGCGGTCACGGTCGCGGTCAGCGTCGCTGTGCCTTCCGCGGCATCGGCGGGCGGGGTCACGGTCCAGGACAGCTCCGCGCCCGCGCCGGACTTCAGCCCGTCCGGAACGCTCGCCTGGACCGGGGTCACCGTCCATCCGTCCGGCGCCTGCAATGCGGCCGTCGCGCTGCGCGTGGGCTTGGCGCCCCAGAATGTCGCGGTGACGTGCACGGTGACCGGCAGGCCCGCCGCGGCCGTGACGGACGGCATCCGCAATACCGCCGACGGATCCGTGTGCGCGCCGACGCCCTGGTCCGCGCCCAGATTCACCGGGCCCGTCTCAGGCACGGGGGTGCCAGTGATGTCCCGTCCGCCGTTGTCCGCGACCGCGAGACCGGCGCGGAAGGCCGGCGAGAACTGGCGTAGCCCCAGACCGCCGAGATCGTCGAGGCCGGTCGGCTTGTGAGACTCCTCCACGAAGCCGGGGTCGTCGCCGAGACCGCCCGGGTTGACGGCGCCGTCGGCATTCGCGGGCACGCCCGTGACGCCGATGAAGAGGTTGTGATCGAACGACAGCCCGGGGCCGCGCACCTGCACGCCCATGGGAGCGCCGCGGTTGACCATGATGTTGTTGCTGAACGTCACGCCGCGGCTGGTGCTGTTGTCGTCCTGGAGGAAGTACGTGGGCGTCGCGTGCTCGTCGACGATGGTGTTGTTGTAGATGTGCGTGTCCTGGATGTTGCCGGGGCACAGCTGGAACACCCGCGCCGCGTCGTCGTAGCTCATGTTGTAGCGGAACACAGTGCCCCAGGTGCGCGCACCGGAGTAGGGGCAGACGAGCAGCAGGCCGCCCGCGTTGTCATGGCTGTAGTTGTACTGGAAGACGGTGTTCTGGGATCCGCCGTCGGCGTCGAACGACATGCCGTCGTGACTGTTGCCACCCCCGGACACGTCGTTGTACTGCACGAGCGTGTCGTCGGCGTTGAAGGGCCAGATGCCGGCATTGGCCACGGCGGATCGGAGCTGGAAGCCCGCGAGGATGTTGTGCTCGATCACCGCGCCTTTCGTCGTGTCGACCTTGATGCCGTCGCCCGCGACGCTCGTCAGGGTGTTGCCGGCGATGACGACGCCCGTGCTCGGCGTCCACGGGCCGAGACCGCTGGTGTCCTGGGATCCGACCTCGGGACGCTTGTTCCAGGTCGACTTGAAGTAGATGCCCTCGCGCCCGACTTGCGTGATCGTGCTGTCGCGGATCTGCAGCCCGTCGATCCACGTCGGCGTGCTCTTGCCCCCGATGCCGATCTGGATCGCAGCGGATCCATTCGGTCCCTTGTTGTCGTCGCCCATCACGTCATGCACGTCGAGTCGCTGCAGCACGTAGCCGCTCGCCTTGCCGAAGTCGGTGAGGGAGAGACGGATCCCGTTCCGCTCGGTGCCGGGGTTCGCGGCGTTCGTGATCGCGAGGTCCTGCACCGTGATGTGCTCGATGTCCTTCAGCAGTACGGCGTCGTGCGCGCCCGCGCCGTCGATGACCGGCGCGGCGCCATCGCCGTAGGCACCCACGACGATCGGCGCATCAGCGGATCCGGATCCGTGCGGGGACAGCGTGCCCGTGCACGTCGTGCCGCGGGCGAACAGCAGCGCATCACCGGGCTGGAGCGCGAGAGCGTTCACCTCGGCGAGGGTCGTGTACGGGTGGTCGGCGCTGCCGTCCGCGCCGGCGTCGGCCGCGCCGCAGTCGACGCGATACTCGGCGCCGGTCGCTGCGCCGGCGGGCAGCGCCCCGAGCCCGACGAGCGGCAGAGCAAGAGTCGCTGCACCGGCCAGGAGGCCCGTCCAGCGGCGGATCCTCCCCGATGCGGCAGTGGGATGGGGATGCGAAGTGCGGGCCATCGTGCGTTCCTCCTCGAATGCAGTCCTGTGCCCCCATGGTCACGGGAAAGCGTGTTCCAACGAAAGGAAGCGAACGCATTCGCACACCTACGAGCGGAATCGATCCGGTCGGCTCATGCGGCAATGACATCGATCATCCGTCTGTCACGAGGAGGAGGGCCGCGGCCGCTCTGCGCGCGGAGACGAAGAAGGCCCGGATCCTGAGATCCGGGCCTTCTTCGTTCTGTGCGCGAGGGGGGACTTGAACCCCCACGCCCTTGCAGGCACTGGCACCTGAAGCCAGCGCGTCTACCTATTCCGCCACTCGCGCATGTCGGTCCTCGCGAACCAACCTCCCGAGAATATCACGCCCCGAGACCTGGACCGAACCACGGCGCCGCGCCCGCAGGCCGCCCCATCCGCACGCCGGGTCCCGCGCGACCGGATCCCGCGCGGCCGGGCCCCTCGCGGATCCGAGCCCCCGCGTTCCGCCCGCCGTGTCGCCCGACCGCTTCGGGGTTTCCTGCGTATCGCGCCGTCCGGGGCTTCATTCAGGCCGTGTCGCTAACATGGCCGTACCGATCGGTGAGCCATGGGAGCCCAGTGGGACTACTAGACAGCTTTGAGAAGGGTCTCGAGCGCGCAGTGAACAGCGCGTTCGCGAAGACCTTCCGCAGCGGCATCCAGCCCGTGGAGATCGCCTCGGCCCTGCGCCGTGAGATGGACACCAAGGCCGCTGTCGTCAGTCGCGACCGCATCATCGTGCCGAGCACCTTCCTCGTGAATCTGAGCGGTGAGGACGCGACCGCCATGCACGGACTCGGATCCGCCCTCATCGACGAGCTGCACGTGCTGGTCAAGGAGCACGCCCGTTCGCAGGGCTACAGCTTCGCCGGCCCCGTGAACATCGCCCTCGAGGCCGACGACAAGCTCGCCACCGGCACCGTGCGCGTCGAGTCCGCCTCCACCTCGAGCGCCGGACGGGTCACCTGGCAGGCCGAGATCTCGAGCGGCGGATCCCGGTACCCGCTCACGAAGGCCCGCACGGTCATCGGGCGCGGCAGCGACGCCGACATCACCATCGCCGACGCCGGCTCCAGCCGCAAGCACGCCGAAGTGCTCTGGGACGGCGACCACGCCATGCTCCGCGATCTCGGCTCGACCAACGGCACCAAGCTCGACGGCCAGCGCGTGCGCGAGGCTCAGCTCTCCAGCGGCATGGTCATCACGATCGGCCGCACGGACCTGACCTTCCAGGTCGTGCCCGTCTCGGCACCGGCCCGCGGCGGCCGCGGCGACGACGCGACGCGCGCGTTCGGGGTCAATCCGTGAGTGAACTGACCCTGCTCCTGCTGCGCATCGGCTTCCTCGTGCTGATGTGGTTCTTCGTGTTCGCGGTCGTCTACTCGCTGCGCGCGGATCTGTTCGGCGTGCGCGTGCGCAAGCTTCCTCAGGGCCAGGCCGCGGCGGCGAGCGCTCCCGCGGCGAAGCCGGCGCCCGCCAAGCCCGCGGCCGCGCCGAAGGGCAAGCCCGGCGGCCCCGCCACCACGTCCACCGTCACCAAGCTCGTGATCACCTCGGGTCCGAAGGCCGGCCTCGAAGTGCCGCTCGGATCCGAGCCGATGTCGATCGGCCGCTCCAGCGAATCCGGCCTGGTGATCCGCGACGACTACACGTCCAGCCACCACGCGCGACTGCTGCTGTGGGGCGAGGCGTGGATGCTGCAGGACCTCGACTCCACGAACGGCACGTTCCTGAACGGCGAGCGCGTCGGCGCCCCGGTGCCCGTACCGATCGGCGCGCCCATCAAGGTGGGCGCCACCACGTTCGAGCTGCGGGCGTAACCGGCGACCATGGTCTTCGAGGGCTCGAGCGCCGCGATCTCCCACACCGGGAAGGTCCGCTCCAACAACCAGGACTCCGGTTACGCCGGGGCGAACCTGTTCGTCGTCGCCGACGGCATGGGCGGCCACGCGGGTGGCGACGTCGCGAGCAGCATCGCGATCCACCGGCTGCAGAACCTCGACCACGCCTACCCCTCCACCATGGACGCGGAGGCCTCGCTGCAGGCCGCCGCGACCACCGCCGCGGGCGACATGATCCGCGCCGTCAAGGACCGCCCGGAACTGGCCGGCCTCGGCACCACGCTCGACGCGATCATCATGGTCGACGACTACGCCGTCATCGGCCACATCGGCGACTCACGCATCTACCTCTACCGCGACGAGACGCTCACCCAGATCACCACCGACCACACGTTCGTGCAGCGCCTGGTCGACTCCGGGCGGATCACCCCCGAGGAGGCGCGCTATCACCCGCGCCGCTCCGTGCTGATGCGCGTGCTCAGCGACATGGACGCGGATCCCGAGCTCGACATGTTCGTCATGCCGACGCTGCCCGGCGACCGCTGGGTGCTGTGCTCCGACGGCCTGTCCGGCGTGGTCGACGAGGCGCACATGCAGAAGACGCTGCGGCTCGGCATGGCGCCGGGGCGCACCGCGGACGGCCTGCTGCGCTACGCCCTCGACGGCGGCGCCCCCGACAACGTCACGATCGTGATCGTCGATGTCGGCGGCCAGCACCCCGTGCTCTCCGGATCCGCCACGGTCGTCGGCGCTGCGGCGAATCCGCAGGGCATCGTCGTTCCGGCGGCGCGCCCGGCCCGTCCCAGCTGGCTGCACCCCGTGCGCCAGGCGGCGAACGAGCCGACGCACTTCGAGCCCGCCGCCGACTACCTCGAGGAGCTCATCGAGGAGGACCACCGCCGGTCGGTGCGCCGGCGGGTCGGCTGGATCACCGGTCTCATCGTCGTGATCGCGCTCATGGCGGCCGCGCTGTTCGGCGCCTACGCGTGGACTCAGACGCGCTACTTCGTGGGCGTCGACACCCAGTCGGACACGGTCGCGGTCTTCCAGGGGATCCAGCAGGATCTCGGTCCGATCTCCCTCTCGCACGTGTACGACGACACCGGCATCAGCATGTCCGATCTGCCGAGCTTCAACCAGTCGCTCGTGCAGCAGACCATCACCGCACGGTCCCTCGACGATGCGAACGCCATCGTGGAGCGCCTCCGCGCCTCGGCCGGGACGGGGAAGAAGCCATGACATCCACCGCACCCGCACCTCACGCCGGCGACGTCGCCGCCGACACCGCCGTGCTGCGCGCGCTGCGCAAGATCCGCGGACCGCAGACGCAGCGCAACCGCGAGTTCTGGCTCCTGCTCTTCGCCGTGGTCGTCGCGGGCGCCGCGCTCACCCTCGTGCAGCTGGGCGCCCTGGGCCGGATCGACCCGATGATCCTGCTCATCGGCGGCGGGCTCGCCGTGCTCGTGTTCGCCCTGCACATCGTGCTGCGCTTCGTGGCCAGCGATGCGGATCCGTTCGTCCTGCCGATCGCGACGCTCCTGACCGGCGTCGGGATCGCGGAGATCTACCGTCTCGACATCGCGGCGCACCGGGTGGGCTTCGATGCCTACTCGAACAAGCAGCTCATGTGGATGGCGATCTCGGTGATCGGCGCCATCGCCCTCGTGATCTTCCTGCGCAACTACCGCGTGCTGTACCGCTTCACGTACCTGTCGGGCCTGACCGGCATCGTGCTGCTGATCCTGCCTTTCGTCCCCGGCCTCGGCGTCGACGACGCGAACGCGGACGTCTGGATCAACATCGCCGGACTCGGGATCCAGCCGGGCGAGCTCGCGAAGATCTTCCTGGCGATCTTCTTCGCCGGCTACCTGGTTCGCACGAGGGAGAGCCTGTCCTCGGTGGGCAAGCGCTTCGCCGGCATCACCTGGCCGCGCATGCGCGAGCTCGGGCCCGTGATCGTGGTGTGGCTGATCTCGCTCGCGATCATCGTCGCCCAGCACGACCTCGGCACCGGTGTGCTCATCTTCGGCATGTTCATCGTCATGCTCTACGTCGCGACCGGCAAGACGAGCTGGGTGCTCATCGGCGTCGCGGGCGTGGTGGTCGGCGTCGCGATCGTGTCGCAGTTCCTCACCTACGTGCAGAACCGCTTCAACACCTGGATCAACGCCTTCAACCCGGACCTCATGGAGGACCAGAGCTACCAGCTCACGCAGGGCATCTTCGGCCTCGCGCACGGCGGACTGCTCGGCACCGGCCTCGGCCAGGGCCGTCCGCAGATCACGCCCGTCGCCGAGAGCGACTTCATCATCACCAGCCTCGGCGAGGAGATCGGCCTCATCGGGCTGTTCGCCCTGCTCTGCCTGTACATGGTGTTCGTCAGCCGCGGACTGCGGATCGGCGTCGCCGGGCAGGACGACTTCGGCAAACTGCTGGCGGTGGGTGTCTCGTTCACGATCGGCCTGCAGGTGTTCATCATGGTCGGCGGCGTCACCCGGGTGATCCCGCTGACCGGGCTCACCACGCCGTTCCTCGCCGCGGGAGGATCCTCGCTCATCGCGAACTGGCTCATCGTCGGGCTGCTGCTGCGCATCTCCGACGGTGTGCGTCGCCAGCCCAGGGTCGTGATCGGATGAGGAAGGTGATCGGATGACGAAAGAGCTCCGTCGGATCAGCATCCTCGTGCTGGTCATGTTCCTCGCCCTGTTCGGCTCGGTGAGCTGGATCCAGGTCGTGCAGGCCGATGCGCTCTCGCAGAACGACGCGAACCGGCGCACGCGTCTGGACAGCTACGAGATCCAGCGCGGATCCATCCTCGCGGGCGACACCCCGATCGCCACGTCGACGCCGTCGGGCGACATGTACTCGTTCCAGCGGGTGTACACCGACCCGCAGATGTGGTCCGCCGTCACGGGCTACTACAACCCGGCCCTGGGCAGCGCGACCGGCATCGAGAAGGCCATGAACAGCGAGCTCAGCGGCACCGGCAGCACGCAGTTCCTGTCCTCGATCGAGCGCATCATCTCGGGCCAGCCGCAGAAGGGCGCGAACGTGCGCCTCAGTCTCGACCCGGTGGCGCAGAAGGCCGCCTACGACGCCCTGCAGGGCTACCAGGGAGCCGTCGTCGCCATCGAGCCGAAGACCGGGCGGATCCTGGCCATGGTGTCCACCCCCGGTTTCGACACGAACTCCCTCGCCGTGCACGACGGGACCGCGGCCAACAAGACCTACGACGGGCTCGTCGCCGATCCGAACAAGCCGCTGAACAACCGCGCCATCGGCGGCAACATGAACCCTCCCGGGTCCACGTTCAAGCTGGTCGTGGCCAGCGCGGCGCTCGACTCCGGCAAGTTCACGATGCAGTCGACGTTCCCGAATCCCGCCGCCTACACGCTGCCCGGCACGACTACCGCGGTGCACAACGCCTGGGGCGGCACCTGCGGCGACGGGCCGACCGTGACCCTCGCCGATGCGATCCGACTGAGCTGCAACATCCCGATGGCAGAGTTGGCCGTTCAGCTCGGCGACAAGGACATCCGCGCCACAGCGGAGAAGTTCGGCTTCGGCAAGGCGTTCTCCCTCCCGCTGGAGTCGACCCCGTCGACCTATCCGAAGAGCCTGTCCTCCGACCAGACCGGTCTCACCGGGTTCGGTCAGGGCGACGTACGGGCGACCCCGCTGCAGATGGCCATGGTGGCCGCCGGCATCGCGAACGACGGCGTCGTGATGAACCCGCGCATGGTGGATCAGGTCCTCGGCGACGATCTGTCGGTGCAGAAGCAGTTCGACAACACCCAGTTCGGGCAGGCCATGAGCTCCGAGCAGGCCGCGGCGATCACCGCAGCCATGCAGGCGTCGGTCTCAAGCGGCGCGGCGCAGGGTGCAAGAATAGACGGAGTCGACGTGGCCGGTAAGACGGGCACAGCGGAGAACGGCGACACAGATCCCTACACGCTGTGGTTCTCCGGCTTCGCGCCCGCTTCGAACCCGGAGATCGCCGTTGCGGTCGTCGTCGAAGACGGCGGTGGGCAAGGACAATCCGGATCCGGTGATGCAATCGCATCACCGATTGCCAAGAAGGTCATGGAGGCGGTGCTGAAGAAATGAGGCCGACGCAAGGTGTGCATTTCGGCGGTCGCTACGAGCTGCAGTCTCGGATCGCCATCGGCGGCATGGGCGAGGTGTGGGAGGCGACCGACCACGTCATCGGGCGGACCGTCGCCATCAAGATCCTCAAGGACGAGTACATGGGGGATCCTGGCTTCCTCGAGCGCTTCCGCGCCGAGGCCCGCCACGCGGCCCTGGTGAACCACGAGGGCATCGCGAGCGTCTTCGACTACGGCGAGGAGAACGGCTCCGCGTACCTCGTCATGGAGCTCGTGCCCGGCGAGGCCCTCTCGACCATCATCGAGCGCGAGGGCACCCTCAGCGCCGACAAGACGCTTGACATCGTCGCCCAGACCGCCTCCGCACTGCAGGCCGCGCACGCCGCGGGTCTGGTGCACCGCGACATCAAGCCCGGCAACCTGCTGATCACGCCGGACGGCCGCGTCAAGATCACCGACTTCGGCATCGCCCGCATCGCCGACCAGGTGCCGCTCACGGCGACCGGTCAGGTCATGGGCACCGTGCAGTACCTCTCGCCCGAGCAGGCGTCCGGGCACGCCGCATCCCCGGCTACCGACATCTACTCGCTCGGCATCGTCGCGTACGAATGCCTGGCCGGAAAGCGCCCGTTCACGGGCGAGTCGCAGGTCGCGATCGCGATGGCGCAGATCAATGACACCCCGCCGCCGCTGCCCGCCACGGTGCCGCAGCCGGTGCAGAACCTGGTCATGGCGATGATCGCGAAGAAGCCGGCGGACCGGCCGAGCTCCGCCGCCACCGTCGCCCGTGCCGCGCAAGCGCTGCGCCGCGGCGACCTGAACTCCGCCGCGATCGCGGTGCCCGCTGTCATCGCCGGCGTCGTGGGCGCCGGTGCCGTCGCGAGCTCCGACGACGCCATGACGCAGCTCATGGGCGCGACGCAGGGTGCGACCACGATCATGCCGACTACGGCGCAGATCCCGACCGAGGCCGATGCGGCCCCGGAGAAGAAGAAGCGCAGCCCGTGGACCTGGCCGCTGATCGCCCTCATCGCGCTGCTGATCATCGTGCTCGGCGGCACCATCTGGGCACTGCTGTCGAACCAGAAGGCCCCGGAGCCCGGACCCTCGACGTCATCGTCGGCCCCGGTTGTCACCCCGACGAAGACCACGCCCACGCCGACGCCGACGGCCGACACCGTCGCGCTCAGCACGCTGGGCCTGGTCGGCCAGACCTGCGACGCCGCGGTGCAGACGCTCAAGGGCGCAGGCCTCGACGGATCCTGCTCGACGGGCGACAGCGCCCCCGCGCAGGACAAGGTCGGCACGGTCTACAGCACCGACCCCAGCGGCGGCAACGTCAAGAAGGGCACGTCGGTCAAGCTCACCGTCTACGGCGACCTCGCTCCGATCGGCGCACCCGACTCGCCGCCGACGCTCGGCGGACCGGCGATCGCCGGGCAGACCGTGCAGCTCAGCTGGGCCGGCTTCGTGTGCCCCAGCGGCACCGGCAACGTGTCGGGCTACGTGGTGACGCTGACCAACGCGACCTTCGTCGGCGACGGATCCCAGAAGCCCTTCGACGCCGGCACGCTGAACGCGCAGATCTCGATCGCGAACCAGCCCGGAGCTCAGGTCACCGCGACGTACATCGCGCTGTGCGGGGACAGCAAGCGCGAGAGCGGTCCGTCGCCGCAGATGGCGGATCCGATCCTGCCGGGCACCGGCCCGGTCACTCCGGCACCGACACCCTGACGTCGGTCAGCAGTACGAACGAGAGAACCAGGGGGGTCCTCTGTGGCGACGATCACGCGTGTGATGTCGGGTCGGTACCGCGTCGATGACCTCATCGGCCGCGGTGGCATGGCCCATGTGCACCGGGGGTACGACCTGACCCTCGGGCGCGAGGTCGCGATCAAGATCCTGGACAGGGAGCTCGCGCGCGACACAGCGTTCCGCACCCGGTTCCGGAT
>JGI24740J21852_10001285_pt1 | contig 11414 bp, 10 predicted proteins | sample KBSCornC6_FD_21852 | JGI IMG/M metagenome (IMG submission 21852) | reverse complement strand
CGCCTGGGACGCCGTAAGCCATACTTCCTGTTTGGCGCGCTGGCCGCCGCATTAGCATTGATATTATTACCCAATGCCGGCGTTATCACCGCTTTACTGCCGCCTATCTTAATAGGCGCCGGTATGCTCATGATCATGGATGCATCTATTAATGTAGCCATGGAGCCTTTCCGTGCGCTGGTGGCGGATAACCTGCCGGATGCGCAACGCAGCACCGGGTTTTCCGTACAAACGTTTTTAATAGGCATAGGCGCGGTGGCAGGCTCCTGGCTGCCCTACCTGCTGGCGGAATATGGGCACATTGCCAAAACCGCCGCCCCGGGCGCTGTACCGGATAATGTGCGCTACTCTTTTTATATAGGCGCAGCGGTATTGGCCGGCGCTATTTTATGGACCATCTTCACTACCCGCGAATATTCACCGGAAGAACATGCCCGCTTTAACCCGGATGAGCCGGAGCGTAATACCGGCAAAGGCCTGAGTGCTATCATCAAAGATTTTGCAAATATGCCGGTAGCCATGCGGCAGCTGGGGCTGGTGCAGTTCTTTTCATGGTTTGCGCTGTTCTCTATGTGGGTGTTCACTACGCCGGCTATTGCGCAGCATGTGTACCACGTATTGCCGGGCGACACTTCTTCGGAGAAGTTTGCAGATGCAGGCAACCAGGTATCTTTCCTGTTCGGTATTTACAATGGTGTATCTGCCGTATATGCGTTATGTTTACCCATGCTGGTGCGGTTAACCAGCCGTAAGATCACGCATGCATTATCCCTGGCATTGGGCGGTATAAGCCTTATATGGATCTATTTTATTCACGCGCCGGGATGGCTCATCTACCCTATGATCGGTATCGGGCTGGCCTGGGGCAGCATCCTCTCTATGCCGTATGCCATGTTATCCAGTGTATTGCCGGTACAAAAAATGGGCGTGTACATGGGCATCTTTAATTTCTTCATCACCTTCCCACAAATTGTAAATGGTTTACTGGGTGGTTTGATCGTGAAATATATTTTCGGCGGCCAGGCCATCTATGCGCTCACCATGGCAGGGGCCTGTATGTTGTGCGGGGCAATAGCGGTATTATCTGTAAAGGACGGGGAGCGCCCCTTGCTGCAAATAAAAAGCACCCGTACAAAACCTGCACGGGCGCTGTGATATGAATGCGGGGCTGAATCCTGCGTTACTACACAAAGAATTGTTCTGAAGTGATTTTTCCGTCTTTTACCTGGTACACGCATAATTCAGACATTTTCATGCGTCCTTTTTGTTTCATGGTAATGTCCATGGTCATAGATAAAGCAAAGCTGTTCTCTGCAAAAATGGGCTCGCTGATTTCAACATCGCCGTGCATGGTTTCAACCATAGACTGAAATTTTTCTCCTTTCTCTATTATCTTATCCAACCCCTTTGTTTCCTTTTCAAAATCTTCCGTAGCATAGGGTTCTATGCTTACGGCATCATCTGCAAACAATTCCTTCTGCGCAGTTTCAAAATCGCCTGTCCGGCACAATTCTGCCAGGCGGGAGGCAATGGCCTCTGTGGTCATGGTGGAAGTTGCTGTTGTCATGGTGAGTGGTTTTTATAATAATAGCACAAAATTGCGGCCACATATTTAAAGCGGACTGTAGTTATCATGTACACTTTTTAATAACTTCATACTTATGTATAATATCATATGCTTTGGAGAAATGCTGTGGGATGTGCTGCCACAGAAGGAATTACCCGGCGGTGCGCCCATGAATGCAGCTTACCACCTGCAAAAACACGGACAACAGGTAGCAGTGATCTCAAAAGTGGGAAAAGATAATTATGGCGAACGCCTGCTCACGCTGCTAAAAGACAATGGCATTACAACTGATTACGTGCAGCAGGATGCGCTGCAGCCCACCGGCAAAGTGCTGGCGCAGCCCATAGGGGAGCATGATGTACAGTATAATATCCTGTTTCCCGTAGCCTGGGATTTTATTGAATGGCAGCCGGCCCTGGGGGCCTTGCTGCAACAGGCGCAATACCTGGTGTTTGGCAGCCTGGCGGCGCGCAATGAGGTATCCCGTAACACGTTACAAAAGCTATTGAACTGGAAAATAAAGAAGGTGCTGGATATTAACCTGCGCCCCCCGCACTATAGCCCGGAATATATTAAAGAGCTGCTGGGTCAGTGCGATATTTTAAAATTAAACGAGTCAGAGCTGCAGCTCATCAGCAGCTGGTATGGCGCTTTCTCCACAGCTGAGGAACAAGTACGCGTTGTTGCCCGCCAGTTTAATATTCACACCATCGTAGTTACCATGGGCGCCAGCGGTGCATTGTTGTATATGAACGATCGTTTTTACACGCATCCCGGTTTCCGCGTAAAAGTAGCAGATACCATTGGCAGCGGTGATGCATTCCTGGCAGGCTTTCTCAGTAGTTTGATCAAAGGCCGTACGCCGGAGGAATGTTTAACCATTGCCAATGCTACCGGCGCATTGGTGGCATCACGCCCGGGCGGCTGCCCGCCATACAGCCTGGGGGAAATAGCCGCCCTTATGGAAGCTTAAGGCACTTCATCTCTTTGCAATAAAGGCAGCAGCAGAAAACGGGTGGCTACAATGCCCACTGCAAAACCAATGGCCAGGATGATCAGTAAAGTATTCAGCGGCACGCTATGGCATTGCGCAGGATTGTCGCTGATACCCAGCCAGGGCAATTTTTTACTGAGGAAGATTGCCATGGCTGCAGTAATAATAAACAGGTTCACCAGCACTATTAATAGTATCAGCACTTTCTTTTTGAGTTCCCATCCGTCGCCATTATCACGTATGCCGCCAATGTAAAAAACAGTAAGCGTTACTACCAGTCCAAAAAGTAAGATCGCGGCATACATAAAATAGGTTTCGCCCACATAGTCGCTTGTTTTTACGCTGCAGGGATCGCGGAACATACGGCGGTAAGCATTCAGCTCGCGTTTTATTTTTTGCCAGAAGGTAAGGTGCACCGGCAGGGGAGGGGTAAGCCGTATCGTATCCAGGAACACAGTGTCCGGCACTACAAATTTTGCGCTCAGCTCATCCCACAGGTCGCCGTAACCATCGTCTGCACCCAGTGTCCACAGCGCCACGCCGCCCAGGTTATTGTTTAATACATAATCATATTTAGGTCCCAGGGTGCTGGCATCATCAAACCATATTTCCGATGTTACATCCCCAACATCATTTTTCTCTTCAATAAAAGCCGATTCCGCAATCTCATCATACATAGCAATGGTATCTGAGGGGTAACGCCTTTTAATATCATGATAGCTGATGTAATTACTGAAACCATCCGGCTTGCCGTTAAAGCCTTTCTTCCACACTGCACCATAATAAGGTAACAGCAGTACAAACTTGGCCGGTGGAATATCGCGCTGCAGGTAGCGGGAAACCGAAGCGTCAATAGACTGTGCAGGGCTGCCTTTCAGCGGCGCCAGCGCGCCGGCTATGTTACCACTGGCGCGCGTAAGATCTATCAGGAAAAAAGTAACGGAAGCATTCAGTGCCTGCAGGTCATACGCCAGCTCTTTATCAAATGCAGGTACTACCACATTCACAGTATAACCGGCATTAAAGCTATGCAAATGGCTATACAGCAGCTGTATAAAATCAGTAAAAGCCTGCCGTTGTTTTTTATTCACCTGCTGAAAATAAATAGTTACTCCCCTGGCATGTTTTTGTTCTAATAAGCCGGCCAGTGTATCTGCAAATATCAGCTGCACATCTTCGTGCTGTAGCAGGGATGAAATGTTGGCGGCGCTTTTGTCGGATATGATCAGCTGAATGCTGCAACCCGCTGCGCTGGCGGCTTCCATGGCTTTCAGGCTGTCTGCATTAAAGCTGGCTTTTAACCTTCCTGTGATGCCATCCACCGTATATCCGAGAAAGCTGAAGGTGGTAAGCGCGCTGAAATTATAGTTCAGGTATTTATCCTCCATCCAGTAGGGATGAATGCCCATCACGTTCACCTTTTGGGTAAGGTTAAGGGTATAGCGTATACCGGTGCTGTCGTTCAGGTGCAGGGTATCTACTTTATCGCCCGGGCGTCCGTAAATGGCGCGGATGGTTTTTAATTGCTCCTGTTTAACTTTCTCTGCATCTGCCAGGTCAGTCTTCTGCTGCAGAATGGGCAGCATTTTATTGACCAGTGAGTTAAGGTCATTTTCCGGCGATGCAGCTGCCGTATCTTTTTTTACAGGCGCCGTGTCTTTAGGTGGGGGCGGCACGCGGCAACAGCTTCCCATGGTGCCTATCAGCACCACCAGGGAATCAAAATGCTGGTTCTCTGTTTTGGACAGCTGTTCATTCAGCAGCTGTATATCATGCGCAGTTACTACCAGCGAATCCGCCAGTATCTGGTTAATGATGCTGATCACGCGTTCCTGTTCACGCGCTCTTGCATTTTTTGTGAATTTAAATGCGTTCAGTATCTTTTTAATAAGTTTTGCCTTAACGGCAGTGTCCTTAGGCATTTCAGGCTTGCTAACCTTATCGGGTATCTGAAGTTTCTGACTATAGGCATAAGGAACATACAAATTAAGTATAATGAACACGAACAGGCAACCGGTTAATTTTCTGAGGGAGCACATAGGGCTAAGTGTATATAAAAAATACGAGAATTAAATTTTAAAGAAAAATTTTTATTTAAAGTTTAAGCAACTATCTTGTGTGCGGAATAATTATTCAGTAGGACTGCAGCCCTTATAACTCAACTTAACCAAATTACAACTTTAACTTAACAAATCTACCTTACCTAGCTGTCCTTTTAGACAGAAATTTAAATGAATGATCTATGAGACCTTGATCTGCATTACAGAAGAAATTAATAACAACTTTAAAAGAAAGCTACAAACAAACGAAGAAAAAGTGATCTTATCCGGTATTGTGAACCAGGATGGTTCTATAGCAATACAGGGAGAGAATAAGATTGTTGTCACATTGTTGAATGTAGAGAAAGACACTGTTGGTAAAATCAGCGCCGGAGCCGTTCCGGGCGTAACTATCCCGAACACAGCCCCCGCTGTGAATATCAATTTATACGTGTTGTTTTCCGCCTATTTCAGCAGTGCCAATTATCATGAAGCTCTCAGGTTTCTATCCTTTGTAGTTGCTTACTTTCAATCAAAGAATGTTTTTACCCGGGCCAATACTCCCTCAATGGATCCCCACATCGGGAAGCTGATCTTTGAGATGGAAAGTCCCGGGGCAGATAAGCTGAACAACATATGGACCACACTGGGAGCTAAGTACATGCCTTCAGTAGTGTACAAGATCCGTATGCTATCATTTGATGATTCCATTATAAAGGAATACAGGCCTTCCGTTACCGGTACAGAAGGACGCGTAGGACCTGTATGACCAAACTCAAGCCAGGAAATAAATACAGGTGAAATATGAAATACTAACCGCCGTATTTTACCGTCATACTTTTTTCACAGGTCCCGGTTACGATGGGATCACCGCGCGTGCAACCGCATCCGCAACACAATGCCTGTTGCAGCAGGGTTTGTTATTCAAACCACTGCGGGATGGTTTTATGTTGCTGTATGGTACGCTGCAGGCGGGGAATCAACGTAGCAGGGAAATTGTGCTGAAGGAAAATTTCACGTTGGAATTTGATCTGTTCCTTACAGATCATCTGTTTTATAACTATACCCAGGTGAATGTGCCGGATATTACCAGCACGGTTTTCTTTTTCAGTAATGATGCGCAGTCCGCAGCAGGTGTGCTACACCGCGCCGACTATGTAAGCACACAGGACCTGCGGACGGTAGATACCTTGAATGAACGATTTTTTACAAAGCCCTTTGGAAGGATAGCGTTGCAGATAGGTGAACAGCTGCAGTCGTCTTATCAAATCCGCTTTTCCGCCAGGGCCAGCCGTTGGTGTTATTTTTTAATGAGCGAAGGATTGCAGGCGCTTTCCCGCCCTGCCGTGATCAGCACTAACGGAAACGGCTACTTCGGTGTGCCACAATTAGTTACTTTGCCGGACAAGGGCGAAGTGCCGGTGTTTATCTCTCAGATCCCTGTACCATTTGGGAATGCAAACAACACTGTTTTTCAGCTGGTAGACTATTCCACTGCCGGCGACGATAAATATAAAGTGATCATATCCGCATTGCCGGCGCCGGAAATGGGCCGGATCTCCAATGCGGCCGCTGCCTTTTATGAAAGCGGGTTTGAATACGCAGAAATATTTTTATACTAATCTCAAAAAACCACACAAATGGCTTCAACACTCATGACCCCTGGGGTTTACATTGAGGAAAAGAATGCATTTCCCAGTTCCATTACAGCCGTGGCAACCGCTGTTCCCGTGTTTATCGGGTACACACAGAAGGCCGAACGGAACGGGAAATCACTGGTCCACAAGCCCACCAGGGTCACTTCCTTTGCAGAATTCCTGGAAAATTTCGGCAGCAGCTTTAAACCTAAGTTCACCCTGGCAGAGCCGGACCCCAAGGTGAAGCAGGAAACTTTCAACATCAATGGCAAACCTTCCATTGTAAAGATCAATGACAAGAACACTGCATACCTGTACAGCAGCATCCGCCTGTTTTACGCCAATGGAGGCAGCATTTGTTATATTTTATCCGTAGGTACCTATGGCGATAAGCCGGATGGTTTCGACATCAGCGCAGATGATTTCATTGGCTCAGATTCCAAACCCAATGTGTTCACCTTACTGGAAAAAGAACCGGAACCCACCCTGGTAGTAATACCGGATGCCATAGCCTTGGGTGAAGATTGTTATACCACCGTTTACACACAGGTGCTGAACCACTGCTCTGGCACGCAAAGCCGCTTTGGTATTTTTGACCTGGTAAAACAATTACCCGTAGATACAACGGATACCATCGTAACCGCCTTCCGTGAAAAGATAGGCATCAACTTCCTGAACTTCGGAGCCGCTTATTATCCCTGGCTCAAAACCGCCGTGGTACAGCCGGATGAGATGAGCTTTGAGAACCTGGATGCATCTGTAGACCTGGAAACTTTGTTGACGGAACCTGCTGCCACCATTATCATAAAGAAGTTTAAAGAAACTACTAACCCGGACAGCAGTACGAAAAAGAATTACCACCAGTCACTGAAAGCAGCCAGCCCTACTTATACACATATACTGGAAGAGATCCGCAACCAGCTGAATGAGCTGCCGCCCAGCGGCGCCATGGCAGGCATTTTCACTACGGTAGACAGCAGCCGGGGTGTATGGAAAGCGCCGGCCAATGTATCTGTAAGCCTGGTGAACGCTCCCTCCGTAAATATTTCTAACGAAGAGCAGCAAACCCTGAACGTAGATATTATTGCCGGTAAATCCATCAACGTGATCCGTCCTTTCCCCGGTGTAGGCACACTGGTATGGGGCGCCAGAACGCTGGATGGTAACAGCCTGGATTGGCGCTACATCAACGTACGCCGCACGCTGATTATGATTGAGCAGTCCGTGAAGCTGGCCGCCCGCACCTATGTATTTGAGCCCAATGATGGCGCCACCTGGATCTCGCTGAAAACTATGATCAGCAACTTCCTGGAAAACCTCTGGAAACAGGGCGCACTGGCCGGTGCAGCACCAGGTCAGGCATTTGATGTACAGGTAGGCTTAGGTTCCACCATGACCCCGCAGGACATCCTTGACGGCGTTATGCTGGTGACGGTAAAAGTAGCGTTATCACGCCCTGCAGAGTTTATCGTCATCACCTTCCAGCAGCAAATGCAACAAAGCTAAAAGCGCAAAGCAGAAAGCACAAAGCCCTCTACGCTGCATTCAGCTTTATGCTTTATGCTTTCAGCTTTCTGCATAATTCATAATTCGTAATTAAACCATCAATCATGGCAGATTTAAAAACAGACGGTTCTACCCAGTCGGCCGCCATATGGCCATTAGTGAAATTTTCCTTCAAAGTAATGTGGGACAAAACGGAAATTATATTCCAGGAAGTAAGCGGCCTTTCCTCCGAAACACAGGTAATTGAATATCGCGGCGGCAGCAGCAAAACCTTTTCCACTGTGAAAATGCCCGGTATCCAGAAGTTCAACAACATTACCTTCAAAAAAGGCACCTTCCAGACAGATGCTACTTTATGGACTATGTATGTAGGCAAAGATGCCGGTATAAAAATGAATACCATCAAACGCGCCAGCGTTACCATCAGCCTGTTGGATGAAACCGGCCAGATAGCCATGAGCTGGTCTTTGCTCAATGCTTTCCCCGTGAAAATGCAGGTAACGGATATGAAATCCGATGCCAACGAAGCCGCCATTGAAACCATGGAAGTAGCGCACGAAGGTTTAATGCTGATAGAACCGGCCATCACCTGATCATTAAAAACATAGCAGATGCCGGAACCTTCATCATCGCCACCGGCTGGAGGATCTTCATCGGCAGCGCCGCTTCCCTACTATCCGCCCTGGGGGTTTTACTTCAGTGTAACAGTAGAAGGATTTACCGGTGCTAATGAAGGAAGCTTCCAGGAAGTGAGCGGCCTTTCCGTGAAAATGTCGCCAATGGAAGTAAAGGAGGGAGGGGAGAACCGGTTCACACGCCGGTTGCCCGTTCCTCCTAAGTATGAGAACCTGGTGCTGAAGCGTGGCATGCTCATAGGCTCTGAGCTCACCAAGTGGGTGCAGACCAGCCTTACGCAGTTCAGCTTTACGCCTGCCACCGTAACATTGAACCTCCTGGATGGAGATGCCAGCATACTGGCCACCTGGAGCTTTTCCAATGCTTACCCGGTAGCTTTAAAGGTCTCTGATTTCAAGGCGCAGGATAATAGCATAGTGGTGGAAACACTGGAACTGGCCTTCGATTATTTTCAGCAAACAAAATAAGCCATGCCACTCGAAATACGCGAGTTGATCATCAAGGTAACCATTGAAGAACACGCACCCAAAACGGTCGGCAACGGTATCAGCAGCAGGGAGCTGCAGGTGCTGAAGGAAAAGATCGTGCGGGAGTGTATGGATAAGCTGATCAGCAACATGGACAATTCATCAGTAAGGTAAACATAGGAGCAAATGCCGGATCCCGGAACACCCACAGCAGGAACACTCGTTAAATTATTAATACAGGGCTATTCGGAGCCTACCGCCACTTCTGGGCTGGTAGGCTCCATCAGCGCTGTCATTAACCCTGAAACCTACACGCTGAGCTATAATATTACGTATGAGCAGGCAAAGACCTTAGGCGCTTCTGCACCCACGGAAATATTTACCCGTATGTCATCCGGCGATTTTGACCTGGAACTGCTGGCAGATGGTACCGGGGTAGTGCCGCTCCCCACAGGTGTTTCTAACGTAGACGACTATATTCAGCAGATGATGGATATAGTGTACGACTACCAGGGCGATGTACACCGCCCCAACTACCTGCGCATCACCTGGGGAGAACAGGTATTTACCGGCGTATGTAAGAATATAACGGTGAAGTATACCCTGTTTACTCCCGGAGGCGCCGCCTTACGGGCGCTGGTTAAGCTCAAGCTGTCGGAATCCGTACCGCTTTCAACTAAAACGCAGCAGGCCCGCAGAAGCTCCCCGGACCTTACCCATATGCGTACCGTTAAAGCCGGTGATACCTTGCCTTTAATGACCTACCGCATTTACGGAGAAGCTTTCCACTACATGGAAGTAGCGCGGGTGAATGGTTTAAACAGCATACACGCCATTAAACCCGGTGATGAGCTATACTTCCCTCCATTAAAGAAATAACCGCATGGCCACTACTAGTCCCACAAACGTACAGGACCCTACCTTACGTGTAACCGTTACCGCTAACGGTAAAGACATACAGGACCTGTATCCAATACTATCCGTACAGGTACATCATGAGATCAACAGGATCTCTTACGCAGAAGTAGTGATCCTGGATGGTACTACTTCAGAAGCCAAATCCGGTGTGGTGGGTGATTTTCCTGCCAGCGACAGCGCTTATTTTGTTCCTGGCGCAACAATAGTTATCACGGCAGCTTACGGGCTGCTGGCAGGCGCACAGATCTTTACCGGCATCATCGTAAAGCAGTCCATACAGGCCAATGAAACCGGTTCGTTTTCGCTTACCGTTACCTGTAAGCACAGCGCGGTGAAAATGACCATCATTAAAAAAGATGCCGTGTTCGTGAACCAGACAGACGGCGCAATTATGTCTACGCTGGCCAGCAACAGCGGCCTCTCTGCAACGGTTTCCTCCACTACAGATATAAATGAGGTAATGTTCCAGAAGTTTGCAACAGACTGGGATTTTTTACTGGCCCGTGCAGAGTTCAACGGTTACGTGGTATCCATAAAAGATGATCAGATAGTAGTAGGCCCGCCGCAGGTATCCAGTTCTGCAGTGCTGACAATTGCCTTCGGGGAATCCATCAACAGCTTTCATGCAGAGCTGAATGCAGAAAGGCAGCCGGCATCTTTGTCCGCATCCGCCTGGGATCCGCAAACACTGGCCCTGCTGGAATCCAGCGCCACAGAGCCTACATTGAATAAGCAAGGCGATCCCGAACCCAAAGCTATGGGTAGCCTGTTGCAGTCAACACCTTTGCAGCTGGTAGCCAATACTCCTTTAACACAGGCCGAGCTGAAAACATGGGCTAACAGCGCTTTGCTGCGCCTGCGTTTGCAGGCCGTCCGGGGCAAAGTATCCTTTATGGGAAATGCCTCCGTATTACCCAATACGCTCATAGAATTGTCCGGCGTAGGCACCCGCTTTGACGGTACCGCCTATGTAACTGCCGTTACGCACGAAATGAAGGATGGGGAATGGGACACCCTTGTGAAGTTTGGATTGGATAGTACGCCCATCTATGAGAAGAACAACTTTACCTATTTCCCCGCAAATGGCCAGCTGCCTGCTATGCAGGGTTTACAGCTGGGAGAGGTGATGAGCATTTCCATGGATCCCGGTGCAGAATACCGGGTGCAGGTAAAGCTGGCATCCACCGCCGCCGGGCAAACCGGTACCTGGGCACGGCTGGGAAATTTATACGCCACTTCCAATGCAGGCGATATCTTTTTTCCGGAAATAGGAGATGAGGTAGTAGTAGGTTTTGTGGAGAACGATCCGCGCTATCCCATTATCCTGGGCAGCTTGTATAGTAAAGGCAAGGTACCGCCTGTAGTACCGGCAGACAATAACAACTATACAAAAGCCATTTATACCAAAAGCCAGTTAAAGGTAACGTTTGATGATATGAATAAAGTGATCACCATTGCCACACCCGGCGGTAATACCATTACCATGAGTGATACCGCCATGGGCATACAGATCACGGATATGAACCAGAACACTATTAAAACATCCGCTTCCGGTATAGAGATCACCAGCGTAGCAAATATGACCCTGCAGGCCACCGGCACTATTACGCTGAATGGCACCGGCGGGGTAAATGTTACTACGCCGGCCAA
>JGI24740J21852_10001284_pt1 | contig 11415 bp, 12 predicted proteins | sample KBSCornC6_FD_21852 | JGI IMG/M metagenome (IMG submission 21852) | reverse complement strand
GGAATGCTATTATAGAAAAAGCCCGCAGCATTGGCGCTCACCGCCTGTACCTGGAAAGCAATACCATTTTAAAGCCGGCTATTAACCTTTACCACAAACTAGGGTTTAAGAAAATAACCGGCCCGCCCTCACCGTATGAAAGGGCTAACATTCAAATGGAGTTAATTTTGGATTGATACATTTTAATACTTAGGTTTTACATGAATAGCCACCCGGCATAGGTGGCTATTTTTTTTGCCAGGCCGGCAGGGATAAGTGTGCACCACTGTTTTCAAGCTATTCCTCCAGGAATATTTTACTGAATGATAAATATTCTTCATCCCGCTTTACCACTTTTACACCATAACGTTCTGTATCAAAGAGGCTCCAGTCAAGGTTTCCCCGTATCCAGGAGCGCAGCCCGGCCGTGTAATGCGGCAAATTTTTGTGTACAACCTTCCCGCCTGTAAGCAATTTCGTTTCCAGGAACTGGAAATGACGAATGGTTTCATTGCAAACCTCTGTTACTTCGCGGATGGCATCATAGGGGCTTAAACGATGCTCGTCCTGCAGCAACAGTACTACATTATGCGGCTCATTAATCCGTTGTTCCTTATTAAAAGAAACCAGGTCGTTTACCCAGCATACGGCTTCTATGCAGGTGAGGGTCAGCTGCTGCACCGCATCATGCAAACGGATCTCGTCCGGCAGCCAGGACTGGCCCATCATTTCTATCAGGTCAATACAGGGGTACATGGCGCTGGTATAAGGCCGCATTCTAATATACTCTGCTATGCCGGGCGGTTGGGCAGCAAACCGGTTATCCGCTTCCCAGCAGGTGGCATCAAACAGGTTCTTCATATTCTTTATAAAGCGGCGCTGCCAGCCAGGTGGGCAAAGGGCTTTCATGCGCTCCCAGATATCCATTAGCCCGGCGGCTAAAGCTGCATGCTCACTCAACACACTGGCCTGCCCGTGTTCCAGTACACGGATCATTTCCTGCACTACGCGTTCATGCTGGCGTTTGTTGCCACCCAAATGTTCCAACAGGTCATCTACCCTGAACAACCAGGTACAGAAATCACAGGCCAGGCAAAGCTCTAAATAGTCGGCCGTGTGATAGATACGGGAAACGAACCAGGGGAACCTGGCCTGGCGGTAAGCAGCAAGAAGTTCAGAAGTGGGTGTCAGGTTAAATTGCTGTACCCAATACATATTATGCGCATGCACATCATCCAGCAGATGGCTGATGCTGGCCGGAAACGGGCAACAGATCTGCGGCAGGTGTAGCTGTTCCATACCAGTTATTTTAAGGGAAAGCCTAAAGTTAGACTGGTTGACTGCGGTAAAATTTCATACCGGCGGAGGGTGTTTCAGCAGCCAGCCCAACCTTGCTTATTGCCCTTATAGCCACTATCTTTAGGAAGAACTGATTACCATGGAGCTGTTCTTCAATATTGTATACTTCTGCTGGTTTGCATCAGAGATTATCCTGAACCGGGTGCTGCGTGCCGGGCAAAATGATAAAAAGCCGGACAAACACTCCCTGACCTATATCTGGATAACGGCGATGGTTTGTGTGATTGCTGCTGTAAACATCTCTAAACTGACCTATTTCCCAATTATAAAGTCCCCCGTTATTGGCCTGGTGGGCATCGGGCTTATTATATTGGGTATGGTGCTGCGGCTGATCGCTGTTATTTCCCTGGGCCGTTTTTTTACCGTGAATGTGGCCATCCGGGAAGGGCATACTGTTAAGCGGGATGGGATGTACAAATATGTGCGGCATCCCTCCTATTCGGCGTCACTGCTTTCTTTTCTGGGGTTTGGCATTTCCATGAATAACTGGGTAGCCCTGCTGGTGGTATTTGTACCGGTGACGATCGCTTTCCTGTACCGGATTCATGTGGAGGAAACAATGCTTTCTGAAGCTTTGGGGGCGGATTATGTGGAATATAAAAAGCATACCAAACGGCTGGTACCGGGGATTTATTAAGAAAAATTGATTAGTTTTTGATATTTCAGGATTGACCATTATCTTTGCACTCCCTCCGTAAAAAGAGGGGCTTATATGGCGAGGTAGCTCAGGCGGTTAGAGCGCAGGATTCATAACCCTGAGGTCAAGGGTTCAACTCCCTTTCTCGCTACGATGGATAGGAAAAGGCTTTTAAGCGGATGCTTAGAAGCCTTTTTGTTTTGAATGAAACCTTCATAATGCTTCCTAAGATGATTGAGTTAACTGTTTTCATAACTTAAAACGTGATTAAAACAGACTTATGAACTTACGAAAACATATTGCCTACGATAGATCATTCTGATTTGCATAAGAACGAATGCAATACTTATACGTTAATGTCGATAACCTTTATTAAATGAATAACAAACCCAAGATTTTTGTAGGATCTTCAGTAGAAGGGTTAACAGTTGCATATGCAGTACAGCAAAATCTTACCTATGAAGCGGATGTTACCGTTTGGGACCAAGGAGTTTTTGAATTATCACAAACATCAATAGAATCTCTCATAAATATTTTGCACGGGAGTGATTTTGCCATTTTTGTATTTTCTCCTGATGACATAACAAAAATTAGACAAAAAGCACATTTAACAGTAAGGGATAATGTCATTTTTGAATTGGGACTATTTATAGGCAAACTAGGACGTGAACGGACATTCATTATCATGCCTAATAAGCCAATATTCCACATACCAACAGATCTGTTAGGCGTGACAGCGGGTAAATATGATGCAAATCGGACCGACGGTAGCCTGCAGGCCGCAACTGGACCTGTTTGTCACCAAATAAGGATTCAAATAAAAAAACTCGGGTTAGTTAGCGTCATTAACACAGAAAATGTATCTCAAAAAGACGAATTTGAAATAGTTGAAAGTGGTTACTCAAATAGCCAAGATTGGTGGGAGATGTTTATTTCCAAGGATTATAAATCAGCACTAACTTTGGTAGAAGAAAAATTGAAAAAAGAACCTGAGGATAAGGATACTAGATTTGAATTAACATTTAAAAAATTATTAGTAGACTATCATCTTGATATTTCCAAAGGACACGAAAGTGCTCTAAAAATCCTTGAAGAGGGAAAGGATAATAAGGCCATCTATGCTATGGTATCAAGAGTACAATTATTTAAGGATGAATTGCCCGCGGCGATGGCAGTAATAAATAAAGGCTTGGAAAAATTTCCCGGTGATCCAATACTTATCTCAAGGAAAAGTGAATTTTTTGAAAAAAACGGAAAGGGTGATCTTGCAATTGAAACCATAATTGGAGTCCCTAACTATGAATCGGACGAGTCACTAGTACTACGATTGGTAGAAATATATGAAAACCTAGAAGAAAAGAAGTTAGAAGAGGCGTATACACTTGTCTTGAATTGTCTAAAAACAAATCAAGATTCTGAACAATTAATATATAAATTAGGACGGCTATCACAGGAAACTGAAAGAAAAAGCTTAGGACTGCTACTATTTGATAGATTGACAAAAAAATATCCAAAAAATCCGACTTATTGGGGCTACCTTGGAAACTCTGCTACTGATTTAAAATTGTATAATAAGGGATTAACATTTTACAAGGAAGCCGAAAAATTGTCAAATTCAAAAGAGGCTTGGATAATTGCGAATATTGGTAACCTTTTAAAAAATCAAGGACTTTATACTGAGGCTAGAGGCTATCTCAAGAGAGCTTGCGAAATTGACAAAGACTCTGAATACAATTTTAATAGAATGGGAATTACAATAAAATTAGAGCAGGAAGAAGATAAAAAGTATTCCAATATATTAAAAGAAGGATTAAGTCTTTTTTCTCCGCAATAAGATTTTGCTCATAGTTTATAAAATCTGAGCTCTCCTACTTAAAAAGTTAAAAACCAATTTGGTTATTTGTGGTTCATTAATTTAAATGTAAATCCAGCAAAAAAGGTTAAACACTCTTCGATTTCAGTTAGGAATAAAAAGCTTTCAGGCAGATGCTTCGAAGCCTTTTATATATGATACTACCTGTTTTCAAGCTTAATTCAATTATAAAGGATCACTATGAAAAAAAAGAAAAGTATTAGCATCCTTGTCCATATTTTTCTGTGGCTTTTCTTATCACTGGGCTACTGTTTCCTGTCAGAACCTATCACTGCATTTATGTTTCCGGGAATACATAATGTAGAAATATGGCTAACTGTATTGTCGATAGGACTTATCTTAATTTTTATAGGTACCGTAATTTCGCTAATTATAAGTTTTAGAATTAGAAAGAAAAAAGAGAACCTACAACTATATCGTTAGTATTTAGAATGAATGTCTTGTAAGCCATTAATAGCTAATAAATCAAACCGCAACCGGTTAAACAATTTTCCCCTTCTGACTACACAGCCAAAATGGCTTCACGGATGTGAAGCCATTTTCTTGCCTTATACTTTCCATTACACTTAGTTACTGTTGCTTTGCGTACTACATGGTTATGCTTGTTTATTGATTGATGCCGCTCATGATTTTATTTACTATGAGCCAGTTGCCATTGATCTGATGCAATGACAGAAAATCATGATAGAGCATATCATATGCTTGTACATTTACCTCGGCAATGGCAACGGAGTTCACTACTTTAATGTTCAAAATATCTCCTTTGAATGGTTTGCCGGAATCCTTCGGGCTTTGCCGGTTCGCTACTACATCCAGCCATTCATCCAAAGTTTTGGCATAAGGTTGTCCTTTTACATCGCCAAACAACAAGGTACCTGGATGAAAGATGCGGTTCAGCTTATTTAAATCGCCTTCATAGCTACCTTTAAAATAATATTCTTCCAATGCCTGTGCAATGGCAGTTTCATCTGTTTGCTGAGTTATCATTTCTTTATGTGTTATGTGTAACCCGAAGGTAGGAAGGATACAAAGAGAAATTGTGTGATGCAGATCACATCTTTTGTTGGCTCTTAGTACAACCTAAAGGTCTTGGCATACGGGAGGGATGACGTGTTATTCATCACATTTCAGGAGTTATTCAGACGGTAGAGCGTTTCCCTTGAAACACCTAAATAAGCCGCGATCAATCGTTTGGGCACCATATTGTACAATTCAGGGAATAAATTGATCAGCTCTTCATACCGGTATTTCACGTCGTTGTTCATCGTGCTCAATAATCTTTTCTGCGAAGCCACATATTCACCGGTCATACGGGCACGAAAAAAATGTTCTACCTCGTGAAACTTTTTGCATGCATCTTCCCTGGCTTTGTTCGACAGGCGCAATACTTCCGTATCTGTAATACAACCTATATTGATAGTAGCCTTTGTACCGCTGTACAAGGCGCTATAATCAGATGCCCAACAGGTAGGCATAGCAAACTGCAGGACAAACATTTTCAGGTTATCATTTACATAAAAGGTTTTAATACAACCACTCAGCACAAAATATTCACAATCTATTTTATCGCCTGCGGCAAAAATGTACTCTCCTTTTTTATAAGATTCAACTGTAAAGCAGTCGAAGAAATCGTCGAACTCATCGTCCGAAAGTTTAGCGGTTTTCGCTATATGCTCTTTCAGCAGTTGTTTTGGATCCATACCTTATAAAGGTTTTAGCCTGATTGATGATTTATAATCGCAAATCCTGAAGTTACAAAAATTATGACCTAAGAAGTTGCCAATTCCACCAGGTGTTCAAACAATCGCTCTTTCTCAAATCAAAAGCCTGACGGAATAAGCAGGAACAACACAGGGATGGAGTTTCACCCAATTTGTGACTTTATAAATATTACATTATTTTACTGCCTGCACCCGGGAGTAATGCCAATTAGTAAGCACTGTAACGAACTATGAAAAAAGTGATATTGACCCAACTGGTTTTAGTATTTGCCTTACTGTCAATGACGCCGGAGGTAAAAGCGCAAACCGAAACATGTAATTGTCTGGACAATTTGAACAAAACGATCCAGGAAACTGAAGCCAATTATGCAGGCTATCCTGCAAAAGTGAACGCCGGGTATAAACAACTGGTTTCAAATCTGCAGGCAAAAGCATCCGCAGTAACTGAACCAAAGAGATGTTACTATCTTATTCGTGAGTATGTAAGATTTTTTAAGGACAAACACTTTATCATTTCTTATACCAATCCAAAGGATTTCGACAGCGCGGTTACCAGGTATTCCCAAAAACCAGTTTTACCAATTGAAGGGATCTGGATAAGCCCTGATAGTGCCACCCGGATCGCCATCCAAAAATCCACTAACGGCACTTTTGAAGCGATCAAATACGAATCATCTGCCGACAGCTTTCCCAAAGGATTTGTTTATTTCACTCTTACACCCAAAGGAGATCAATACGTGGTAAAAAAATATGATGCATTTGTCAGCACCGATTTCCCCGCCAAACAAACCGGTAACCTATTACGTATCTGGAACCATACGGTGTGGGGCAAGATATCTCCGCAACAAATGACAGCAGCAGAAAACGAAGAGCTTTCTACCTGGAAGAATAATAACAATGGTCTCGCGTTTAAAAAAATAAACGCCGCAGTAAGTTATTTAAAGATCCCAAGTTTTTATAATAACGACAGCAAGATCCAACAATTGGTAGCTGTGAGTGATTCCGTTATCAGGAATACCAAATACCTTATCGTAGATCTTAGAGGCAATGGCGGCGGCAATACAGGTTGGGTCTATTTTCTGCCCTATCTTATGACCAATCCGATCGTTCAGCAACCTGCGTTAATGCGCGTAACGCCCGGCAATGTCAAACGCAAGTTGCCCGAACTGGAATACTTTGTAAAAAATCCCATCGACGCTGAATACAAAAAGTATTTCCCCGATCAGGTATTGAACGCCTACAAAAAGGCTTATGCTGAACTGCCCATAACAAAAGAGCATTTTTATCCGATCCCCGTTGTTACCTTCCCGCTCGACTCTGTAACAAAACAACCCGAAAAAGTGGCCGTGATAGTTGATGGCTTTTGCGGTAGCTCAACTGAGTATTTTATCTCCCTCGCCCATCAAAGTAAAAAGGTTACCACTTATGGATCAAACACCATAGGAATGATGGATTACGAAGGCATGTCTAATCCAACAGCGTTGCCATACAACAAATTTATTCTAACCATCCCCATTACCAAATCAAGTTGGACGGACACTAAGCCTATTGATCAAGCGGGTTTTACCCCAGATGTGCCGATCAGGCTTCCCGAAAACAGATGGATAGATCTTATCGTGGATGATTTGCCCAAAAGATAAATACCGGGCAAATATGCTACTGATAAGGCCAGAAGCACCTAAAATTTGATGTAAGGAGCTCTCCAACCCGGATAAAGATCATTTATAAGTTTTCAAAATGATGTTTTCCTTCAATAATTTTACGGCTGATAAACAGAAACATATGGACGGCCAATATAGAAAAGACATTCATCCCGGACAGGAAGTAGCTATTATCCTTAAAAAGGATCAGCGAAACGGTAAGTTAACATACGGTATTGTAAAAGATCTGCTTACATCAGCAGCCTATCATTCAAGAGGAATTAAGGTAAGGCTGGAGGATGGGCAGGTTGGCCGTGTAGCCCAAACAGATGTGGTGGATCCAGATGGCGAATAAACACTACCCACAATTTTACCATTGCTGAATGATCATACAAACATTGGATTCATCCCGCAATGCAAATTCCCGGGCGCCCCATGGCCGGAGTGTGATTTTGTTGAGATTTGGATGCAGCAATTCCGGGTGCGTTGATGCTACTTTTTTATACACTTCTTCAATATCAGTTGTTACCAGCCTGAATTCAGGCCGGTCTTTTTCTGCATACTCCCTATTTTGAAAAAGGTTGATACGCAATTCATCTTTTTCGAGCACACAGAAAGGATCATTTGAGTTCAATTCATCATGTCCAATGCTAAATTCCAGGCATTCAACAAAAAGCCTGAGACCTACTTTAATGTCTGTATAAAATACATTTGGAACCAGTCTTGTAAATTTCATTTTGGGTTTAATTTATACCTGTTAATATATAGAATATCCTTAAAAGCAGGGTTTCCTGATCTAAGTTATTTACATTAGCGCCGTAAAAATATTAATCATGGAATATGTAAAAGAATATGTTGTTAATCCTGAGCATATTGACGTTCAGGGAATAATGGATGGTCTGTTCTACCCTTTTTACATGGAATATTGCAGGCATGAATTTATAAAAGATGTTCTTGGATTTAGCCTGGAAGAAGAAGCGAAAAAAGGAGTGAATATGGTTTTGTCTCAGTATACTATCAATTTTGTTCGTTCCCTGAAAAAGGATGATCGGTTTACAGTAACCTGTGAATTGTTTGCTGATAAAAGCGGCAAACCTCAAATACACTTTGAACAAAAAATAATCCTAAACGGAAAAATTGTTACCAAAGCAGTTTTCACGGGTACCTGTGTGCCTGCTACCGGTGGACGGCCATTTCTACCGGATTCAATCAAAGAAAAATTGAATACAGCGCCTGTCTTGGAATCCTGATAAAAATACAAGCTACGTCTGTCACCAGACATGTTTACCATAACGCTGCCGGTATACAGACTAAAGTTTCCCCATTATCTGAGCGTGTTATAATTTCCCGGGGACAAAAAAGGCCAGTCAGTTTCTGCTACAGAATTTGGCCGGCCTTTACTTTTAGTGATTAAGCTGATTGATCATCAGTTGTAGCGTCATGAGCATTGCTCTTCACAGCGGCAATACCATTGTCCCTGCCAGATGCACTTTCGTACATTTGACTGTTGCCAATTATTTCACCATTGCCAGCTTTCAGTACAAAATAATGTTTGCTGTTTGTTGAGGTCTTTTTTTCATACCTGGAATCTACCTGGGAATTAACCTTTACAGATTCAATACCACTATTACAGCCGGCTTTTGAAGCATAACCTTCACTGCTTAAGATAACTTCACCATTACCGGCTTTTAAGTTGAAACGAAACTCACCATTGGAGCTTTTGGTTATAACAAATTTACCCATGTTATGATGTATTTGGTTATAGGAAAATTAAGAAGTATTTCTGTAATCAGATGTTAATTCTCCGGATAGTTATCCCATTCTGTAGCCCATAGCTACCGTTTGCCGGTACAATCCCGTCATCACACAGTTAACATTGTACCTTCTGCCGAAATGTTCTTTGATTGTTCAAATCTCTTTTGTAGATTTAAATGATATACTCCTCTTAACCATTAAACATTTTCACATGAAAAACGTGAAAGCCCTTCTTTTTCTCCCACTGTTAGCCGGGATCTTTCTGTTAAGCTCATTTTCCACTAAACAGACTCAAACTGAAACAGTAAGCCCTGCCATCATTAACTACGCCTGGTACACCCCCTCCGGTCAGTTTGTTGCCTGGAGCACGTTGGCAAATGCAGAAATTGTCAGCGATGCTGATACCAATCCCGTTAACGGAACTTTGGTAGCGTTAGGCTATACCGATGGTGGGCCGGGCCTGCCGCCATCAGGAACACTGGTGTACCACCTTTATCAGCACCCGTAACGAAACTAAAACGCCCCGTAATTGCGGGGCGTTTTAGTTTATGATTTTACAGTAAGTAATATTTTCTATTAACCTCAGAAATTCAATATATCGTTACTTAAACAGCACTGGTAAATTACCAAAAGGCAGTAGATCCGGGTTATGCTTGTAGTAACGCTTTCAGGCAGATGCTTTTGGCGGTTAGTTCCACTTTGCTCTTACTTTGTATTCCAGTACTATGAAAAGTGTTTTCATTGTTTTGTTCCTTTTTGTTATTCTGTAGCCAATACAACCAGATAGTCTGACAGCTCTTGTCAGCGATGGGATCAGATAAAACGGCAGGTGATTTTATCCAGCACCTCCCTCCCCTCAAAGTTTTGAACGTAAGATCTCAATGGTTTTTCCTGTGGTATTAATGTGATTCCCTCTGTTTATAATGCAATTTTCACCAGAATTTTATTTTATGCAATCGATTGCTTAAATTGAATCAAGATTCCAGGTTTATGAAAAAAGAAGGACGTATAATACTATTAAGTCCATTCCTCTTTTTCTCTATTGCATGAATACTGTATTGTTGAACGCCAGATTTGCCCATATTATGTCATAGGCTACCCTATTGCACTTTGTAGACGTAGGGCAAAAACGGAGGTTAATAAATATTATTAACACCATACAGCAATTTCTGCAAAACCTGGAGACCTGATATCATAAAGATAAAATGCCACCAGCGATCCGCTTTTCTACAAAAAATCTGAATTCCAGTATGAAACGTTACACCATTACCCTTCTTTTATTATTCGCGGTACAGATCTTATCCGCAGCGCCGCCGGAAGATTCACTGCTGCGGTTATGGTACCGGCAGCCAGCCACGCAATGGGTAGCCGCGTTGCCCGTAGGCAACGGACGTATAGGTGCCATGGTATTTGGTGGCGTGCAGCAGGAGCAGCTGCAATTGAATGAAGGTTATCTGTGGTCAGGCGGGCCACGCGATGGTAATAACCCTCAAGCAAAACAAACGTTACCGCTTATACGACAGTTACTGTCTGAAGAAAAATACACGGAGGCTGACCAGGCGGCACGTAAAATGATGGGACTATATAGCGCCCGTTACCTGACCCTGGGCAGCCTGTTTTTTGATAACAGCATCAACGGCTCACCAGAACAATACCGGCGAGAGCTGGACCTGAACAATGCTTTGTCCACCGTAACATTTACCGCAGGTGGGGTTATCTATACACGGGAAGTATTCATCAGCTATCCGGCGCAATTGCTGGTAATTCGTTTCAGGGCCAGCCGTTCCGGCGCTATTACCTTTAATACCCGTTTTCAAAATCCCATGCCGCATCACACACAGGCAGTGAACGACCGTTACGTGGTCATGAAAGGCAAATGCCCGGAATATGTGGCTAACCGCCCGGCAGAGGCCCGGCAAATTGTGTATGCTTCTGATGTGAGCGGAGAAGGAATGAACTACGAAGTGCATTTGCAGGCAAGGGCAAAAGATGGTACCGTGCATTCGGATACCAGCGGATTAAAAGTGCAGGGCGCTTCAGAGGTAGTATTGTTATTATCCATAGGTACCAGCTATAACGGACCGGATAGATCTCCTGGCAGGGAAGGCAAGGATCCTGCTGCCGAAGCCCTGCGTTACCTGGATGCTGCCAGGCAAAAAGATTACACACAGCTGCTGCAGGAGCATGAAAAAGATTACCAGCGCCTTTTCCGCAGAGTAGCGCTGGACCTTGGTAAAGACACCTCCGCAACACAAGCTACTGATGTGCGGCTAAAGGCATACACCGCCAGCGGTGGCCACCGCGATCCGCAGCTGACCACGCTGCTGTATCAATATGGACGTTACCTGATGATAGCAGGTTCCCGCAAAGGCGGGCCTGCCATGACCCTGCAGGGTTTATGGAACCACGAAATGCAGCCGCCCTGGGGCTCCAACTATACTATTAACATCA
>JGI24740J21852_10001283_pt1 | contig 11416 bp, 10 predicted proteins | sample KBSCornC6_FD_21852 | JGI IMG/M metagenome (IMG submission 21852) | reverse complement strand
GGCGCGGCAAACACGAGACCGGCCAAGGCGAAAATCGCAAGCAGCTTTTTCATTCTTGTGTCCTTCATGGGTCCTTGTGCGCGGGCTCTATCAGTGCGGCGTGAACGTGACGCGCTCAGGCACTGGCTTGAACGTCCCGATCTGGCTCCAGATCGGCATCGCGAGGAAGAACGCGAAGTACAGAATGGTGCCGATCTGCGAGATGATCGAACCGACCGGGCTCGGCGGCTGAATACCCAGGTAGCCCAGGACTGCAAAGGCGATCACGAAGAGGATCAGCAGCGTCTTGTGGAAGCCCGGACGATAGCGGATCGACTTGACCGGCGACTGGTCCAGCCACGGCAGGAAGAAGAAGATCACCACCGAGCCGCCCATCACGACGACGCCCCAGAACTTCGCGTCGATAAACGCGAAGCCCAGCGCCAGAATCACGGCCACCGCCACCGCCACGCCCTTGACCTTCATGCTCTTGGAGCGCACGAACAACAGCCCGAGCATGATGGCGATGAAGCCCCACAGCCACGGCAGGAAGTCCGACGTGGTCGCGCGCAGCATCGAGTAGAACGGCGTGAAGTACCAGACCGGCGCAATGTGCGGCGGCGTCTTCAGCGAGTCTGCCGGGATGAAGTTGTTGGCTTCCAGGAAGTAGCCGCCCATTTCAGGCGCAAAGAACACGATCGCGCTGAAGATAAACAGGAACACCGCCACACCGACGATGTCGTGCACCGAGTAATACGGGTGGAACGGAATGCCGTCGAGCGGAATGCCGCGCTCGTCCTTCTTGGCCTTGATCTCGACGCCGTCCGGGTTGTTCGAGCCCACTTCGTGCAGCGCGATGACGTGCGCCACCACTAGGCCCAGCAGCACCAGCGGCACCGCGATGACGTGGAACGAGAAGAAGCGGTTCAGCGTCGCGTCAGACACCACGTAGTCGCCGCGGATCCACAGCGACAGGTCCGGGCCGATCAGCGGGATGGCGGAGAACAGGTTCACGATCACCTGCGCGCCCCAGTACGACATCTGGCCCCATGGCAGCAGATAGCCCATGAAGGCTTCGGCCATCAGGCACAGGAAGATCAGGCAGCCGAAGATCCAGACCAGTTCGCGCGGCTTACGGTACGAGCCGTACAGCATGCCGCGGAACATGTGCATATACACGACGATGAAGAACGCCGAAGCGCCGGTCGAGTGCATGTAGCGCACCAGCCAGCCCCACGGCACCTCGCGCATGATGAACTCCACGCTCGCATAGGCGACGGGGATGCCGGCGGCGTTGAGCGTGCCGTCCGGCTTGTAGTTCATCACCAGGAAGATGCCCGTGACGATCTGGATCACCAGCACCAGCAGCGCCAGCGACCCAAAGAAATACCAGAAGTTGAAATTCTTCGGCGCGTAGTACTCCGACAGATGCGCCTTCCACAGCTCGGATGCCGGGAAGCGTGCATCGATCCAGCCCAGCAGCCCGGTTGTCTCCACCTTCTTCTCGGCCATGATCAAGCCTCTCCTTTCTCGTCTTTACCGATCACCAGCTTCGTGTCGGACAGGAACATGTACGGCGGAACGTCGAGGTTCTGCGGCGCGGGCTTGTTCTTGAACACGCGGCCAGCCAGATCGAACGTGGAGCCGTGACACGGGCAGACGAAGCCGGGGTCTCCGGCAAGCTGCACATTGGCGCCCGCGGGAAACGGACCAGACGGGGAGCAGCCAAGATGGGAGCAGATGCCAACCACGACCAGCAGGTCTTTATGCTCGGCACGGGAGCGGGTTTCGTTCTTGCAATAGTCCGGCGTCTTCATGGTGAAGGGCACGTCGGACTTGGGGTCAGCGACTTCGTTATCGGTCTTCTTGAGCGATTCCAGCATGTCGGGCGTGCGCTTGAGCAGCCAGACCGGCTTGCCGCGCCATTCCACCACCTTCATCTGGCCGGGGGCCAGGTCACTCACGTCGGCCTCTATGGGCGCGCCCGCTGCACGGGCTTTTTCAGATGGTGCGAATGTGCAAACGAAAGGGGCCGCAACTGCAACCCCTCCCACACCACCAGCCACGGATGTCGCAATCAATAGATTACGGCGACCCTTGTCCACGTTTTGCTGGTCACTCATTCAAGACCCCAGGATGAGAAATCAAGATAGATTCGCGTCAACCAAAAATTATACCCGACCGTACCTAGCCAACGGTAGCGGTCGCGAGGGGCGGTCGTTGCAGATATAGTGGACGCACCGATTGCCCGCCAGCCCAGTACAGGCAAGGCTTCGGCATGTCTCTTGCAACCTCGCTTTCAACAATTCAGGTCAACCGTTCGCTAGCTTGACCGTTTGTCTCGAATCAAACAATCCGGAGAAAACCGATGGCACTGATGCAAGACTTCAAGAAATTCGCGATGCGCGGCAACGTGATCGACCTGGCAGTGGGCGTGATCATCGGTGCGGCGTTCGGCAAAATCGTCGATTCGCTTGTCAATGATCTGATCATGCCGCTGATCAGCCGCATCGTGGGCAAGCTGGATTTCTCGAACCTGTTCATCCAACTCGCAGAGGCACCTGCGGGTGTGCCGCACACCCTTGCCGATCTGAAGAAGGCCGGCGTGCCAGTCTTCGCCTACGGCAACTTCATCACCGTGGCGGTCAATTTTCTGATTCTCGCGTTTATCGTGTTTCTGATGGTGCGCGCCATCACGCGCGTGATCGACGCCAACCCGCCGGCAGCGCCGGCCGAAACACCAGAGAACATCCTGCTGCTTCGCGAGATTCGCGACAGCCTGAAGAACAAGCCGTAATCAGACGCGAATCACACCGGATTCGGGATATCGATAAAGGTGTGACGCACGCTGAAGCGCTCGGCTAGGTGATTGCCGAGCGCCCGAACGCCGCCGCGCTCAGTGGCGTGGTGGCCCGCACCAATGTAGGCGACCCTCGATTCGCGCGCCAGATGCGTTGTCTGCTCAGACGCTTCACCGCTCAGATACACGTCCACACCGGCGGCCACGGCGGCATCAAACCAGCCTTGGGCACCGCCCGTGCACCAACCGACTGTGCGCACCGGACGATCCTCCTCGCCAATCACGAGGGGCACCCGATTCAGCTTGGCCGATACCGTCTGCGCGAAAGCACCCAGCGTGGTCCCTTCGGCAAGCGCACCAATCCAGCCGAGTTCATCGTCGCCGAACCGGCCCTGGGGCGAGATGCCCAGCAACGCACCCAGCTGTGCGTTGTTGCCCAGCTCAGGGTGCGCATCGAGGGGGAGGTGATACGCGAACAGATTGAGATCGTGCGCCAGAAGTTGCTTCAAGCGCGCATGCTTCTGGCCCACGACACGGCCGTCCTCCCCCTTCCAGAAGTAACCGTGATGCACAAGGATGGCGTCGGCACGCGCTTCGATGGCGGCTTCGATCAACGCTAGGCTGGCCGTCACGCCCGTCACGATATGCGTAATGGTGTCGCGCCCTTGTACCTGTAGACCATTGGGGCAATAGTCCCGAAAACGGGCCGCCTGCAACAGGTCGTTCAAGTACAATTCAAGTTCTTTTCGATCCATTTGGACTCAATTTCGCTCTATGTTGCGCCGCTTTTGGCTGTTTTTTGCGCAAGCCGTCACGGTCGTCCTGGCCGTCTGGTTTGTGATCGCCACGCTCAAGCCTGATTGGCTGCAGCGCGGCAAGGTCGCAGTGCAATCCGGCTCGCCCATCGTCGCGCTGAAGGAAGTCGCGCCGATCGGCCACGGCGGCACCTCCAGCAACTCCTACGCGGAAGCCGCCAAGGTCGCCATGCCGGCGGTGGTCAATATTTTCAGCAGCAAGAACGCGCCGAAGCGTGGCAGCAACCCTCAAGCCAGCGCAGACCCGTGGTTCCGCTTCTTCTTCGGCGACCGCGCCCCTGAGCAGCGCCAGGAACCCACGGCCAGTTTGGGCTCGGGCGTGATCGTCAGCTCGGAAGGTTACATTCTAACGAACCACCACGTGGTGGACGGCGCCGACGAGATCGAAGTCGCCCTGACCGACGGCCGTAAGGCCAACGCCAAAGTGGTCGGCTCCGATCCGGAAACCGACCTGGCTGTCCTCAAGATCAACCTGCCGAATCTGCCTGCCATCACGCTGGGCCGACTGGAGAATGTGCGCGTGGGTGACGTGGTGCTGGCGATTGGCAACCCGTTTGGCGTGGGCCAGACGGTGACAATGGGCATTGTCTCTGCCTTGGGCCGTAGCCACCTGGGCATCAACACCTTCGAAAACTTTATCCAGACCGACGCCGCGATCAACCCAGGCAATTCGGGCGGCGCGCTAGTCGACGCCGACGGCAACCTCCTAGGGATCAACACGGCGATTTACTCGCGCTCGGGTGGCTCGCTGGGCATCGGCTTTGCGATTCCGGTCTCGCTAGCCAAGCAGGTGATGGAATCCATCATTTCGACCGGTAGCGTGGTCCGCGGCTGGATCGGTGTTGAGCCGCAGGATGTGACGCCGGAAATTGCCGAGTCGTTTGGCTTGTCCCGCAAGGATGGCGCGCTGATCGCCGCCGTGGTTCAAGGTGGCCCCGCAGACAAGGCGGGCCTGCGCCCGGGAGACATTCTCACCAGCGTCAATGGTGAGCCGATCCTGGATACGACAGCGCTACTCAACAGCATCGCGCAGTTGAAACCCGGTGCGGAAGCCAAGGTGACGGTTTCGCGCAAAGGCAAGGCAGTGGAACTGACCATCGTTGTCGGCAAGCGTCCGCCGCCGACGCGTCGCAACGTACCGATGCCCTCGCAGGACGACGAAGAACAACAATAAGCGGCAGGTTTCGGAACATCCAAACGGCGGCCAGATGTGCCGCCGTTTTTTTATGCGCGCACCTTTGAGCATCAAGCCAGCACGCTGATGGGGGCGAGAGCCGCCTTGACACCGCTGCGCCCCGCTCAACTCAACGAGCAATCCGACGTACCAACCGCTGCGCTGCGTTGATACGAATTGCCTTGGTTCCGCTCTGCTGGACGCCCCCGAGCGTATGCCGTCGCAAAGTAGCAGGCGTAACGCCCCGCTGTCGTGTCGCCTGCCCCCCCATCAACTGAAGCTCGCGCACAAGCCAGGCCACCCATGGCAGCGCTTCAGCCATGGAGGTACGCTGCAAATCGTTCGCACAAAGAAAAACGCCGATCCCTTTCGGAATCGGCGTTTAACCGTTTAATTCGATGCGCTCTTACGAGCGCGTCAAATTAGAACTTGTGACGCAGGCCGACGGTAGCGCCGAACTGGTTGTTGCTGTTGTTCGTGCCCGAGAACACTTGGTTGCCGTTCGTCAGCGTCGTGCCAGCGTAGCCAGCATCGTTCAGGCCCATCACGCCCAGACCCGAGCCGCCGCTGTTCTTAGCATAGGCCACGTTGAAGTAGGCGTCGGTGCGCTTCGACAGAGCGTAGTCGGTACCGACCACGAACAGCCACGGGTTGCCCGTACCGCTGTTCTTGAACTGTTGGTAGTAAGCCGTACCCGTCAGCGACAGAGCCGGAGTAGCTTGGTAACCCAGGCCAGCCCAGTACAGGTTCGAACGCAGGTTGCCGTTGCCAGCAACAGTTGCGTAGTTAGCCTTGTACCAACGGTAGCCAGCGTACAGCTTGGCCGGGCCGAAAGCGTACGTGCCAGCGATCGTGGCGCGTTGTTCGCGGTTGTCGCTGCCAACGGTCGTCGAGTTGGTCTGGTCGTACACTGCGCCGATACCCAGCGGGCCGCCAGCGTAGTTAGCACCCAGGCTCCACTCACGGCCGGTCTTGTTGCTGCCAGCCACTTCGTTGCCGTTGTAGTTGAACGAGTACAGACCGGAGACGCTCAGACCACCGAACGTGCCGATGTACTTGACGGCGTTGTCAGCACGGCCAGCGAAGAACTGGTCTTGCGAAGCCAGCGAGTAACGCGTGGCGATTGCCATCGGGTCATAGATCAGCGAGAAGTCATACAGCAGGTTTTGCTGACGACCCAGGGTCAGTTGACCCCACTGGCCTTGCAGACCAACGTAAGCGTTACGACCGAACAGACGGCCACCTTGACCCGACGTGCCGGTGTCCAGGTTGAAGCCGCTTTCCAGGTTGAAGATACCCTTCAGGCCACCGCCCAGGTCTTCAACGCCACGCAGGCCCCAACGCGAGCCCGACAGGCCGCCCGAATCCAGACCAAAACGCGAGCCGCCACCAGCGGTTGCGCCCGGCACCTTGTTTGCGTAGGTCAGACCAGCGTCGACCACGCCGTACAGGGTCACGGAGGATTGTGCATAGGCGCCACCGGCGGCCAGAGCTGCAACAGCAGCTGCAAACAGTTTCATCTTCATATCGACACTTTCCTTGTCAACTGATTGGGAAATCTTGACTGTCCTTATGGACGACGCAGATACCTCACGTCTGACCGCATTATGTGCCAGCGTTGACTGATTCCGGAAACCCTTTCTGGCTCTGGGCCGCGATTTGCGGCCAAGTTGTTGCTCATGGGCAACACGCGCCAAGCCCCGTTTAGAGGGGGGCGCGACCCGCTTTTTGCGCGGTNGCACAGGGGTTNGCGGGCGATTGTCACCCCCTTCCTGTGCAACAAATTTGGCAGTTGGTGACAGTTCTGAATTGTCGCCTTCGCACCACGNTACGGCAATAAGTGCTTCTTTATTCTCTTTTTTATCGGCCGAGTGCGGCGTGCCATCGCTTCAGGAAATCGGCTCGGCGGAGCTGATCTTGATGGGCGAGTAAACCCGGGCCGACGGGAATGGGNCGATGCGTGTTCCCAAGTTCGGCGAGNAGCCGCTTGGCAGTGAGCCCGGTTTCAACATCCTGGCGCAGCGAAAACAAGAACGCGCGGTCCGCCATCACGCTCTGGCCATCACGCGAGAGCATGAAGTCGAGCCAGAGGCGCGCAGCGTTCGGGCGGGCAGCGCGCCGCGCGATGAAGGCGACGCGCGTGGCGACCAGCGTGTAGTCAGTCGGCATCTTGATGGCCAGCGCCGGATTGCGATCGACGTAGCGTGCGGCGTACGAGCCGATCACGTTGTAGGCGAGCAGGCTCTCGCCGGAGGCGACGCGCTCCAGCATCGCGGCCGTGGTGATGTACAGGTTGACGTTGACGCCACCCAATGCCTTGGCAACATCCCAGAATACCGGCGTGGTGCGCGCATCCTCGGCGGCGAAGAGGAAGGCGGAGCCGGAGTGCTCAATGTCGTACGAGGCGACGCGGCCACGCAGCAAGTCACGATGGCCATTGAGAATGCGGGCGAAATCAGCGTGGGTGGACGGAATCAAGTCCGCCGGCAGCTGGCGCGTGTTGTAGACGAAGACGACCGGCTCGTAGCTAGTGCCGTACGCCTCATTTTTCCAGATAGCCCACGACGGCAGATACGGCCGTTCGGGCGATGCATATGAGAGTGCGTGGCCGTCGTTCACCAGCTTGAACTGCTCGGGCATGGCCGAACTCCAGACCACATCGGCGCCCGGCGACTTGGCGGCGAATTCAGCGAGGAAGCGGCGGTAAATGTCGTCGCTGTTCTGCTCGCGGTAGTCGACGGTGATGCCGGGGTAGCGCGTTTCGAAGGCGCGGATAAGCGGGTACGCGGCCGAGAAATCCGTCGTGGAATACACCGTGACACGGCCTTCGCGGCGCGCGGCGTCGATCATCGTGCCGTAATCGCGCGGGTAGTACGACGGCAGCTCCGGCGCCGGACGGGCCAGCCACTGCGCGTGCGCCCCACGCGCGACAACGCCGCTTGCAGCCAGCAATGCGGCGGTCTGACAAAGCCAGCGGCGACGGGAATTGGGGATGGACGACATGCCGGTTGAAGCGCATCTATGCGGCGCATCAGGTGAACGGTGTGATCGGCGAGGTGGCCGAGATCAGGGCGCCACGCATTATCATGAAAAAGTAGCCAGAACGATATTGAGAGACACCCGATGCGGATTTTGCTGGTGGAGGATGAGGAAGAATTGGCCGCATGGCTGGCGCGCGCGCTGGCGCAAAGCGGCTTCGTGATCGAGCGTGCGGCCGATGGCGTCATCGCGGAAGCCTTCCTCGGCTCCGGAGAATTTGACGCGGTGGTGCTGGACCTGCGCTTGCCGCGCAAGGATGGCTTTGCCGTGCTGGCCGACATGCGCGCGCGCGACGACCGCACGCCGGTGTTGATCCTCACCGCGCAGGGTGCGCTGGACGAACGTGTGCGCGGGCTCAACGCCGGCGCGGATGATTTCCTCACCAAGCCGTTCGCGTTGTCCGAGCTGGAAGCGCGGTTGATGGCGCTCATCCGCCGCAGCCGCGGCCGGGCGTTCCCGCGTCTGCGTTGCGGGCCGCTGGAGTTCGACACCGGACGCAAGGCATTCCTGCTGTCCGGTGAGCCGCTGTCGCTCACGCCGCGTGAGCACGCCGCACTATCGGCGCTGTTGCACAAGACGGGTCAGCCGATCAGCAAGGTGCATCTTTTCGACAAGGTCTTCAACCTGGACAGCGATTCCAGCCCCGACGCCGTGGAGGTGGTCGTGCACCGCCTGCGCAAGAAGCTGGCGGGCACGGGCGTGCAGATCGTCACCGTACGGGGGTTGGGCTACCTGCTCGAAGCCGGCGATGGTGAAGCGCCCGCCGCCGTCGATAGCAGCGCATGATGCAGCGGCTCGCCTGGCTTCGGCTGCCGCGCAGCCTGAAACTCACCCTGCTCTGGTTGTTGCTGCCGGGGCTGGTGGGTGTGCTGGCCATCGACATCGTCTCGGCGTACCAGGCGCTGCGTAGCGCGACCGATCGCGCGTACGACCGCGCCCTGCTCGGCTCGGTGCGCGCCATCGAGAACGGCGTGACGATCGAGCGCGGGCAGGTCCAGGTCAACGTGCCGTATGTGGCGCTGTCCATGTTCGAATCGACCGCGCAGAGCAATGTCTATTACCGCGTCGCTTTCGAGCCCTTGCCTGGCAAGGCGCCTGAAGCCGCACTGACCGGCTACGACGATCTGCCGCTGCCCGTCACACGGCTGGAAAACGACACCCCGCTCTTCTACGACGCGATGTACCACGACGAGCCCGTACGCGTGGCCGCCGTGGCCAAGCCGCTCTACCAGCCCGGGCTGCCGGCGCGCATCGTCATTCAGGTGGCAGAAACCATCGAGACGCGACGCGCGCTGCAGCAGGCGGTGTGGCGCGGCACGCTGCTGCGCGATGCGGCTCTGGTGGCGGTCAGCGCCGCGCTGTTGTGGCTCGGCGTGACCGTCGCCCTGCGCCCACTCAATCGCCTGGCACGCAGCATCGGCGTGCGGGCGTCGGATGACCTGCGTCCGCTCGACGCCACCGACGTGCCCGCCGAAGTGCGGCCGCTGGTCGACGCGATCAACCACCACATTCATCGCTACGCCGAACTTGCGGAGGCGCAAAGTCAGTTCCTCGCCGATGCGTCCCACCAGCTGCGCACGCCGCTGGCCGTGCTGCTCACGCAAGCCGAATACGCGCTGCGCGAAACCGACCCGGCGCGCGTGCGCGAAAGCCTGTCCGCCATCATCGCGCGCCTGCAGTCGACGAACCGGCTGACCACGCAATTGCTCGCTCTTGCCCGTGCACGACATGCGGGGCAGGACGCGCCGGCCGAAATCTTCGACTTTGGTGAATTGGCACGCGACGTGGTGGTGGATGCACTGCCGCTGGCGCGCGAAAAGCAGCAAGACCTCGGGTGGGATGACGGGGGCCTCGCCATGGCGCTGCCTGTCGTCGGCTATCCGGCCTTCCTGCGCGAGGCGCTCTCCAATCTCGTGCACAACGCCATCCGCTATACGCCGGCCGGCGGACGCATCACAGTACGCGCCACGGCGGAAGGCGATGCCGCACTGGTCTGCGTGGACGACACCGGGCCCGGCATGAACGCTGACGAACGCGCACACGCGTTCCAGCGCTTCCGCCGTGCGCACGAGGGCGGAGGCCGCTCGGGTAAACCCAAGGTCGCGCCCAAAGACGCCCGCTATGCCGCAGAAGGTTCCGGCCTCGGCCTGGCCATCGCACGTGCCTATGCAGCGCGTAGCGGCGGGCAGATCGAGCTGGCCGATGGCGAGCCGAACGAGCATGGCGGTATGGGTTTATCGGCACGGATCCGCGTGCCGCTGGCGGCTGCGGCCTCCCCCTTTGAACATGCTGCGATGCAGCAGCCGCAATGAAAGCGTGACGAAAGCGCGCGATTTCTATAATCCGCCGCACCTGGGGCCATCCGTCCGAGCTGTACGCAACAAGCCATAAGCAGCCGGCCCCACACCATCACAAGCAAACAGGAGACAAACCCATGCTTCGTGGACGCTTTACGCCTGCGCACGCCGCTCTCGCTTCAGTTGCAGCTGCCGCCCTGACCCTCAGCACCGCCGCCTTCGCACAAGTCCCGGCCGGCTACCCCGCCAACTACGCCGACACCATCGCCGCCGCCAAGAAGGAAGGCAAGGTGGTCGTGTATGCAACGACCGACACCAAGGCTGCAGATCCGCTGATCAAGGATTTCGAGTCGCTCTACCCGGGTGTGAAGGTCGAGTACAACGACATGAACAGCAGCGAGTTGTACAACCGCTTCATCAGCGAGCAGGCAGCCGGTGGCGCCTCGGCCGACATGATGTGGAACTCGTCGATGGACTCGCAGCTCAAGCTCGCGCAGACCTACGCGATGAAGTACGACTCGCCCGAAGTGCCGAACCTGCCGAAGTGGGCCGTCCACAAAGGCATCGCATACGGCACGACGTATGAGCCGGCCGTGTTCCTGTACAACAAGCGCCTGATCAAGGATTCGGAAGTGCCGCAAACGCACGCCGATTTCGCCAAGCTGGTCGCCAGCCAGCCCGAGCGCTTCAAGAACAAGGTCACGACGTACGACATCGAGAAGTCGGCCGTGGGCTTCATGATGGCGGCGCAAGACAATCTGGATTCGCCGCAGTACTTCGACTTCGTCAAGGCGGTGGGCCCGAACCTGGTGCTGCAGTCCTCCACCGGCACGATGATGGAGCGCGTGGCCTCGGGTGAAAACCTGGTGGCATACAACATCCTCGGTTCGTACGCGATTGCGCGCGCCAAGAAGGATCCGTCGATCGGCATCGTCTATCCGAAGGACTACACGCTGGTGGTGTCGCGCGTGGCGATGATCGCCAAGAAGGCGAAGAACCCGAACGCGGCCAAGCTGTGGCTGGACTACATCCTGTCCAAGCGCGGCCAGGAAATCCTCGCCAACAAGTCGGATCTGCACTCGCTGCGTGAAGACGTGACGGGCGAAGCCACCGCCGCCGGCCTGAAGAAGATTCTCGGCAACAGCATCAAGCCGATTCCGGTTGACGAATCGATCCTGGCGTTCCTGGAACCCAAGAAGCGCCTGGACTTCATCAAGCAATGGCGCACCGCCGCCGGCCGTTGATCTGATCCGTTGATCACCGGCACCCTTCTCATCTGACCGACCCGCCGGCGCCATCCGTATCTGGCGCC
>JGI24740J21852_10001281_pt1 | contig 11420 bp, 12 predicted proteins | sample KBSCornC6_FD_21852 | JGI IMG/M metagenome (IMG submission 21852) | reverse complement strand
TCGCTTCACCCGCCTCGATGTTTCCCGTCACCGCCAACTTGCGGCGCCGTCCCGGCGCAGGTCCCGCGCTCCTGCTCGGAGTGGCTGCGGTGCTTATCGCGGTCGGCTTGTCGGTCCTGCCGCAGGCGGCAGCTCCCGCAGGTGAGGTCTCGATCCAGGGTGCGGCGGCCGGATCGCACCTGAGGCTGTCTCTCAGCGAAGGGGACCTGCTGGTCAGCGGCGCGATGGAACCCGAATCGACGAGCGGTTGCTACTTCGGGCGCCGCCGAGGCGAGGCGCTCTGCAGGTTGGGTGGGGTGGACCGGATCGAACTGACGATGGGGGCAGGCGAAGACCGGGTCGAGGTGACCGAACCGATGCCGGTGCCGTTGACGGTGCATCTCGGCGATGGCTCCGACAAGCTCATCGGCGACGAAGAGCCGGACACCTGCTACTCGGAAGGCGCGTCGCGCAACCGCTGCATCGGCAATGGCGGCGATGACGTCTGCGTGACCGGGGAGGAAAACAGCGACTGCGTCGGCGGGCCGGGCGACGACATCTGCATCCACGGTGCCGGCAGCGACGGTTGCTGGGGCGGGCCGGGCGAAGATGTCTGCCTGATGGGCCCGGGAGAAGACGGCTGCCACGGCGGCCCCGGCAACGATCGCCTCTATGGCGACGAAGGGGCCGACCAGCTTTATGGCGGGCCCGGCTTCGATTACTGCGACGGTGCGCCGGGGCGCGGTCAGTTGCGCGGCTGCGAGAGCGGGCCGGGCGGCTGAGCGACCTGCGCGCCGGTCTCCAGACCTGCGCGCCTGGCTAGAGCCCCGGCGGGTGGCGGACGACGAAGCCGGCCGTCGAGGTCGGCGCGAGGTGCCAGCGAGGGCCGGTCCCATTGGCGTCGCCAACCGTGTCCCAGCGCAGGCCGGCGATCTCGGCGAAGGTGTGGCCGCCGTTGGCGTAGACGGTGATCCATTTGCCCGGGCCGGGCTCTCCCCAGCCCTCGAGCTCGCCGGAGGTGAGCGGGCGCGGGATCAGGCCACCGCCGAAGAGGGCGAAGCTGACCGAGCCGGAGCAGTCGTAGCCGTAGGAGTAGAAGGAGCCGTGGCCGCCGCCCCAGATATAGGGGCGGCCGACGATCTCGTTGGCGTTGTCGATCACGTCCTTGACGGCTTCGGGGGCGTCCGGTGGAGGCAGGGCGATGCCGGTCAGCAGGATCGAGGTCGATTCGCCGCCGCCGCGGCTGTGGGCGAAGATCTTCTGCGCTTCGGCGGAGTCGTGACGGGGGACCGCGGTGCCGTTGGAGCCGGCCGAGGCGGCGGGGAGCTTCGAGGGGTCGGCGGCGATTTCGGCCGCGGTCGGCGGCTTCGGCGCTTCCGCTTCCACTTCTGCGGCGGCGGCCGTGGCGGCGACCTGCTTCCGCGCTTCGATCATCGCCAGGCTGTCGCCGAGCGCTTTTAGGGCCTCGTCGGCGTTGGTGGTCGAGGCGATCGCCGAGACGACCGTGCGGCTAAGGGCGGGGAAGCCGGTCTGGCCGGCGTCGCCCTGGGCGGAGGAGGCGCCGGCGGCGGCCGGAAGGAGAGCGAGCGCCGTTGCCGCGAGCGTGAGTGCGATCGCCGCCGCTGCACCGAACGTCGGCACGAGAGGCGCTCCTGCGCGCAGCCGTGAAACTGTCCCTAGGCGACCCATCGACTTGACGGCCACAGGGTAGAGGCCCGACGTTAAGCGCCTATAACGAAGTTGAGACCGGGTGGCGGCGCCCGCGAGGCCGGCGCTTAACGCCCCGCTTACCGGCGTCGGGGAGAATCGGCGACCGTGAAACTGCTGCTGATCCCCGTGGCGATCGTCGCCTTCGTCGTCTTCCTCCTCGTCCTCGGGGCGATCGGCCTCGCGGTGGCGCTGGGGACGATCTGGTTGCTGGGCCGGATCGCCCGCCTGCTGACCTGGCCCAGCCGCCGGGCGCGGCGGGCGCGGGCCTCGGCTCAGCAGGGGTGAACGGCGGCTTCGCTCTTCACGACTTCGAAGGCGCTGCCGGGGATTCGCTTCAGCTGGTCGAGGTTCTCGTCGTTCCAGCGTCGGTCGCTGCTGCCGCCGATGTACCAGTTGGAGCCGTTGTCGGCGACGATCAGGCCGTAGCGCTTCATCGCTTCGGCGATCGCGCGAGCGGGGCCGCTGAAGCGGCCGAGGCCGTATGACGCCTTCAGGCGCAGGCGCAGACCCATCGGCGGAGCGCTTGGGTCGGAGCTGTCGCCGGCGCAGTGGGAGGCGGGGTGGACCCAGGCGTTGCGGGTGCTCTCGAAAGTGACCCGGATCGCGTGTTCGATCCGCCCCGAGGCAGCCTCGTCGTAGCGGACGAGGCCGGGGAAGATCGGCAGGCCGGCGGCGTCGGCGGAGGTCCAGCCGTCGGGACGGAGGTCGGGCGAGCGCAAATCCCAGGCGACGCCACTGTCGGCGTTCCAGTGCGGGTGCGGCTTGGCGACGTAGAAGGCCCGGTAGAGCTCGTAGAGCCTGCAGGCGGAGCGGTCGACAACGAGCACATGGCGGTCGCCGTCGCTGTGGCGGCCGCCCTCGACCGGCGCCCCGCCGGGCACCGGGAACGGCCCCGGGTCGCTCTCGTCGCCGTAGGCGGTGTAGTGGATCGGCACCCTGCGCTGACCGGCGCCGACAACCGTGTAGGGGAAGCCGTATTCGCGCGGCGAGCCGAAGTCGGGGTGGATGAGCGAGCCGCCGTGCGAGTCGATGTAGGCGATGTATGCGGCCGAGCGCGGATCGCGCGGGGCCTGGGAGATGTCCTGGTTCCAGGCCGCCTCGGTGGCGAGCGAGGGCGCGGTCGCGGCCGTCGATGCCGGTGGGTCGGGAAAGACCTGACAGGCGCCGAGCGTGGGGTAGGGGCCGACGGCGCCGGCGCTGGCGGTGAGCAGCGTCGTCGTGGCCGCGACCGCAAGTGCTATGGCGACCATGACGGCGGCCGACATCCTGCGCGCCAGCGTCGAACCGCCGCTTTCTGCGGATTCACCGGGCGCGTCCGCCATTCGGCGCTGTCGAGTTTTCCCCCAGCCTGGTGGGGAGAAAGTCGAAAGCGCTCGCCGAGCGTCACGCTGTCCGACCTCGCGACTCACGCGATGCTCGTTTTTTCCATGCCCTGGCATGGAAAATCCATGCAGCGCTCGAATCCGGAGATGCTTCGCCGCGTCACAAGGGCGCCGGCGGCTCGGGCGGCGCCTGCGGGACGGCGCCGTCGCGGATCGTCAGCCGGCCGACCTCGAGCTCCTCGACCCGCAGGCGGCCGAAATCGGCGTCGCGGACCGCGAGGTCGCCGATGGCGGCTTTGCGGATCGCGAGGCGGCCGACGCTGAGGCGGCCGATCGCGAAGCCGCCGACCGCGGCGGCTCCCACGGCCAGGGCTCCGATCGCGGCGGCGCCGCGCATCTGGCCACCGGTCGCCGTGATCGGACGGGCCTCGGGCTTGAAGAGGGCGATGCCGAAGCGGCTGGCCATCGCCGCAACCGTAGCGCGGCTAGCCTGGGGATCGATGCCGCCCCTGGACGACCGTCCCACCCTGCTGGCGATCCAGCACGTGCCGTGGGAGACGCCGCATCGGATCCTCGACCTCTGCGGAGAGGTCGCCGTGCACACCGCGAAACCGCTCACCGGGCAGGCGCTGCCGGACCACGACGAGATCGCCGGCGCGGTGGTGATGGGCGGGCCGATGAACGTCGACGAGGTCGAGCGCTTCCCCGGCCTGGCGGCCGAGCGCGAGTGGTTGGCGGAGGCGGTGCGGCGCGAGATGCCGGTGCTCGGGATCTGCCTCGGGGCGCAGCTCTTGGCGCGGGCGCTGGGGGCGGCGGTGCGGCCGGGCGGGGCGAAGGAGATCGGCTTCGCGCCGGTCGAGATCCATGACGCCGGCGACCCGGTGCTGGGTGGGCTGGCGCCCTCGACCACGGTCCTGCACTGGCATGGCGACGTCTTCGAGCTGCCGGACGGTGCCACCTCGCTCGCCTCCTCGGCGCTGACCGAGCACCAGGCGTTTCGCCGTGGCAACGCCTGGGGCGTGCTCTTCCATCCCGAGATGGACTTTGCCCTGCTCGAGGCCTGGCTGGCGGTGCCGGAGATGATCGACGAGGCGCTGGCGGTGCTCGGCGAGGAGGGCTGTGCGGCGCTCCCGGGACAGGCCGAGGAGCTCGAGGCAGAGCTGGTCGAGCGGACCACGCCGGGCTTGCGCGCCTTCGTCGAGCTGGTCGCCGCCGCCAGCTAGGTTGTGGGACCAGCGATGCCAGCTGCGATTTCAGTCACCGACCTGCGCAAGTCCTTCGGCGAGGTCGAAGCCGTGCGCGGCGTCAATTTCGAGGTCGAGGCCAGCGAGGTCTTCGGCTTCCTTGGGCCCAACGGGGCCGGCAAGACGACGACGATCAACATGCTCTGCACGCTGGCGAAGCCGAGCGGCGGCAGCGCCTGGGTCGCCGGCTTCGACGTCGTCTCCGAGCGCGACGACGTGCGCCGCCACATCGGCCTCGTCTTCCAGGACCCGACCCTCGACGGCTACCTCAGCGCCGAGCAGAACCTGCGTCTGCACGCCGAGCTGTACGGGGTCGAGCGCGAGCTGGTGGCGCCGCGGATGCAGCAGGTGCTGGAGATGGTCGGCCTCTGGGAGCGGCGCAAGGCACAGGTGATGACCTTCTCCGGTGGCATGCGGCGGCGGCTGGAGATCGCCCGCGGGCTGATGCATTCGCCGCGGGTGCTGTTCCTCGACGAGCCGACGATCGGGCTCGACCCGCAGACGCGCAACTCGATCTGGGGCTACATCCGGCAGCTGCAGGAGAGCGAGGAGATCACCATCTTCATGACCACCCATTACATGGACGAGGCCGAGTTCTGCGGGCGGATCGCGATCATGGACCACGGCGAGATCGTCGCCCTCGACACGCCGCAGGCGCTGAAGGAACAGGTCGGAGCGGACCGAATCCGGATCGAGACCGAGGACGACGGTGCCGCGATCGAGGCGATCCGGGCCCGCTTCGGGCTCGAGGCGCAGATCTCCGAGGGCGCGGTCACCTTCTCGGTCCCCGACGGCGAGGAATTCGTGCCGCGGCTGTTCGGCGAGCTGGGGGTGCCGATCCGTTCGGTCAGCCTCTCCCGGCCCGACCTCGACGACGTCTTCATGTCCCACACCGGCAGCACGATCCGCGACGCTGAGGAGTCCGATGGCGGCGCCAAAGCGCGCAACCGGATCGCGGCCCAGATGATGGGCGGGGTGCGGCGGTGAGCGTCACCGAGAGCGCGCCGCCGGCGCCGCCGGTCGCGACCGTGCGGGTGCCGGCGCGGAGCTGGCGCAGCGAGCTGCGGGCGGTGAAGATCGTCTGGCGGCGGGAGCTGATCCGCTTCTCAAAAGATCGGATGCGGATCGTCACCTCGCTGATCCAGCCGCTGCTCTTCCTCTTCGTGCTCGGTTCGGGCCTGCAGCAGCTCTCGGCCGCGAGCACCCACGGGGTCGACCTGAAGACCTTCATCTACCCCGGCGTGCTCTGCATCGCGGTGATGTTCACGGCGATGTTCTCGGCCGCCTCGATCGTCTGGGACCGCGAGTTCGGCTTCCTGCGGGAGATGATGGTGGCGCCGGTTCGGCGCGGCTCGATCGTCGTCGGCAAGTGCCTCGGCGGGGCGACGGTGGCCTCGCTGCAGGGCGTGATCCTGCTCGCGCTGGCGGGGACGGTCGGCGTACCCTACGCGCCGACCCTGATCGTCGGCGTCTTCTGCCTGCAGCTGCTGCTCGCCTTCTCGATCACCGCCTTCGGCGTGATGGCGGCCGCCCGGGTGACCCAGATGCAGTCCTTCATGGGGCTGATGCAGCTGGTCGTGATGCCGATGTTCTTCATCTCCGGGGCGCTCTTCCCGGTCACCAACCTGCCCGGCTGGCTGGCCTTCCTCAACCGCATCGACCCGCTCACCTACGCGGTCTCGCCGATGCGCTCGCTGGTCTTCGCCCACCTCGACCTCAGTCAGCAGGCCGAAGCGGCGCTCAACCCCGGAATCACCTGGTTCGGCTGGAAGGTGCCGGTGGCGCTGGAGGTCTTCACCGTCTTCGCCCTGGGGATGCTGATGCTGGCGATCGCGATCTGGGAGTTCAACGCGGGGGAGTAGCCTCGTCTCGCTGCGGCGGTCGAAGCGAAAGGAGACAGCGATGGAGGGCACTGTTGAGGGCGGCGGCGAGCGGATCGCTTTCGTCCAGTCCTGTTGGCACCGGGAGATCGTCGACGAGTGTCGCGACTCCTTCCTGGCGGAGATGGAGGAGCGGGGGGTGACGCGCTCGCAGGTCGACCTGGTCGAGGTGACCGGCGCCTTCGAGATCCCTCTGCACGCGAAGCGCTTGGCCGAGAGCGGCGGCTACCGTGCGATCGTCGCCGCCGGGCTGGTGGTCGACGGCGGCATCTACCGTCACGACTTCGTCGCCGAGGCGGTGATCGACGGGTTGATGCGGGTCCAGCTCGACACCGACGTGCCGGTCTTCTCGGCGGTGCTGACGCCGCACCACTTCCACGAGCACGCCGAGCACCAGCGCTTCTTCCACGACCACTTCCAGGCCAAGGGGCGCGAGGTGGCCAAGGCCTGCACCGAGACGATCGACTCGCTGGCGCAGCTCTCGCCGGTGTCCTGAGCACCGGCCGTCGCATGGCCGAGGCGGGCGGCGGGTAGGTGGGCCGCGTGGACGTCGCGCTGATGATCGAGGGCCAGGAGGACGTGACCTGGGCCGACTGGAAGGCGCTGGCGGCGGCCTGCGAGGAGCACGGGGTGGGGACGATGTTCCGCTCCGACCACTACCTCTCGGTCGACGACCGGCGCGAGCGCGGCTCGCTCGACGCCTGGGCGACGATCGCCGGGCTCGCCGCGATCACCGAGAAGCTGCGGCTGGGGACGATGGTCTCGCCGGCGACCTTCCGCCACCCGGCGGTGCTGGCGAAGATGGCGACGACCGCCGACCACATCTCCGAGGGCCGGATCGAGCTCGGGATCGGCGCGGGCTGGTGGGAGCGCGAGCACGAGGCCTACGGCTTCGAGCTGCCGCCGATCGGGCCGCGGACCGACGCGCTCGAGGAGCAGCTGCAGCTGATCGGCCTGCACTGGGGCGAGGGGCCGGCCTCGCTCGAGGGTCGCTACTACGGCGCAGTCGAGCTCGACGCGCTGCCGAAGCCGGTGCAAAAACCGCGCCCGCCGCTGATCCTCGGCGCCAAAGGCGGGCCCCGCAGCCTCCGCCTCGCCGCCCGCTTCGCCGACGAGTACAACACGGTGTTCCTGGTGCCCGACGAAGTCCGCGACCTGCGCGAGCGCCTCGACCGTGCCTGCGAAGCGGAGGATCGCGACCCGGCGAGCCTGCCGCTCTCGATGATGACCAGCTGGATGGTCGGGGCGGACCGGCCCGAACTGGTCGAGCGGGCGACCCGGCTGGCGCGCTGGAAAGGCGAGGGAGCCGACGGCGAGGCCTTCCTGGCGGCGATGCGCGAGCCGACGATCAAGGGCACGGTGCCGGAAGCGCTGGAGCAGCTGGGGGCGCTGCACGAGGCGGGGCTGACCCGGGTGATGGGCCAGCACCTGCTGCACCGGGACCTCGATGCGGTCGAGCTGATCGGGCGCGAGGTGATTCCGACGCTGCCCGGTTAAATCGAGAGGGTCGAGAAGAAGGCGACCGGAGGGAATCGAACCCTCATTGTCGCGACCACAACGCGAAGTTCTACCGTTGAACTACGGCCGCCATGTTGCGTCGCCCAGCATATCCGGCCGGCTCTGGTCGCTGAGCGCCGCCATCGTCGCCAGCAGCGATTCGACCAGGGCGACGGGTTCGTAGCCGCCCTCCTGGACGAGGCCGAGCGGGACGTCGAGCGTCGTCGACAGGTCGCGGACCCGGGTGGCCATGCGCGCGAAGGACTCGGTCTCCAGCTGGCAGCCGGCGAGCGGGTCGCGCCGGTGGGCGTCGAAGCCGGCCGAGACGAGGATCAGGTCGGGGGAGAAGGAGGCGGCGGCGGGGACGACGGTCTCGTCGATCAGCGAGAGCCAGAGCTCCTCGCCGGACCCGGCGGGGACGGGGAGGTTGAGGGTGTAGCCCTCGCCGGGGCCGGAGCCGCGGTCGTCGAGGTGGCCGGTGCCGGGGTAGAGGTGCTGCTGGTGGATGCTGACGAAGAGCACGTCGGCCCGATGGCGGAAGGCCTCGGCGGTGCCGTTCCCGTGGTGGACGTCCCAGTCGAGGATCAGCACCCGCTCGGCCCCGAGCGACTCGATTGCCACCGCGGCGGCGATCGCGACGTTGTTGAAGAGGCAGAAGCCCATCGCCCGGTCGGGCTCGGCGTGGTGCCCGGAGGGACGGATGCCGCAGTAGGCGATCGTGTCCTCGCCGGCGAGCAGCGCCCGTGCCATCTCGATCGCAGCGCCGGCGGCGTGCTGCGCGGCTGGCCAGGAGGCGGGGACGACGAAGGTGTCCGGGTCGATTTCGCCGCCGCCCCCGGCGCAGAGATCGCGGATTGAAGCGACGAGGCGAGGAGTGTGGACGAGTTCCAGCTCACGCTCGGTGGCAGCCGGCGCCTCACGACGCTCCCAGCCCAGCCAACCGCGCTCAGCCAGCGCCGCCTCGATCGCGATCAGCCGCTCCGGCGTGTCGGGATGCGACGGCATCAGCGGTCGCGGATCGTGCTCGAGGCAGGTGGGGTGGCTGAAGTAGAGCATCGGCCGACCCTACGAAAGAGGCCCGCCGCCCCTCCGGGAAAGAAGGGGCGACGGGCCGAGGGTGGCGCTCACGGGGAAGTAGGCCACCCAATGCAGCGACCCGGCAAAAAGCGCTGCGTCGAAATACCTTAGCTTGTCTATCAAGAAAGTGCAATATGCCCGTCTAGCCCACAGCGGGCATCGAGGCGATGTCGGCGCGGCCTTTTTCGGCCTTGGCGGTGAGATAGGAGAGCTGGCTGTCGCGCTTGCTGTCGAGCGCCGATTCGTTTTCGGCTGAGACCGCTTTCCAGTGGGCGGCGCTCTTCTGGACCTTGGCTTCGGCGGCCGAATGGATCTCGTCTTCCTTCTTGGCTTCGGCCGTGTGGAGCTCGGCCTTCTGGGTGCGGAAGCCTTCCTTCAGCTGGGCTCGCTTTTGGCTCTCTTCCTGGTGCCCGGTCTGGAGTTCGCCGATCTTCGCGGCGATCCGTTCCTGGATCGCGTTCTTGGCGGCGGTATCGGTGGCCTGGGCCTTCTGGGCCCGCAGCGCGGCGATCTGTTCCTTCACCCTGGCTTCGAAGGTGCGGTGGCCGGCCTCGACCCGGGCCAGCTTTTCGCGATAGCTCGTGGCGGCCTTCCTGACCTTGGCGGCGAATTCGGCGTCGAGGGCTTCCGATTCTTCGGCTTCGGCGGCGCGGATCGTTGCCCGCTGTTCCTTGAACTTGGCTTCGGCTTCGGCCTGGGTTTCGTCGCTGCCGCGGTTGAAGAGGGCGTTCGCTTTGTGGCTCGCCGCTTCCAGCTTGGTCGTCAGCTCCGACTCGTAGGTCCCTTTCTGGGCTGCGGTCGTCCCCTGACCGACGAGACCGTCCAGTTTCTTCACGTATTCGACGAAGGCCGTGTACTGGGCGGTGGAGGCGAGGCTGGGCCGCTTGCCCTTGGCCGCACTCGCCGCTGCGGCTGGGAAGAGGGCGGTGCAGACGGTGATGACGACGACGATCGTGCTCGCGATCCGCTGCGCTTGCTTTCGCATAAGGCCCTCCCCGGGACGGTTGTGTGCCCGTCCCGTACCCGCCGGCCGGGGGAAATATCGCCTTGGCGGGGCGAGCTGTCGAGCGGCCGGTCGAGCCTCAGGCAAGCGCCCCGCGCAGCGCCGTCGCGAGGTCTCCCTTGCGCGCCACCGAGACGGCGCCGAGGTCGAGCCACCCGCTCAGCAGCCGCAATTCCGCGGCCAGCTCCGCGGCGACGACGGCGGTATCGGCGTGCGGCTCGGCGAAGGCGCCCCGCACTCGCAACACGCCCGTCTGGCGGTCGCTCTTGAGGTCGACCCTCGCGACCAGGCGGTCGCCGAGCAGGAAGGGGAGGACGTAGTAGCCGTGGACGCGTTTCGACGCCGGGACGTAGATCTCGATCCGGTAGCGGAAGCCGAAGAGGCGTTCGGCCCGCTCGCGGGCCCAGACCAGCGAGTCGAACGGGGTCAGCAGCGCTCGCGCCTTCTCGACCCGGCGCAGGCCCGTCGGCCGCTCGGTTGAGAGGTACGCCGGCTGGCGCCAGCCCTCGACCCGGACCGGGGTCAGGGCACCGTCCTCGGTCAGCTCGGCGACGCGGGCCTTTGACTCGGGGCGGGGGAGGCGGAAGTAGTCGCCGAGGTCGGCCTCGGTCGCCACTCCCAGCCGCTTCGCTGCGATCAGCAGCAGTTGCCGCTGGGCCTCGTCCTGAGTCGGCGTCGGCGCTTCGAGCACCGCTCGTGGCAGCACCCGTTCGGGCAGGTCGTAGTGGCGCTCGAAGTTGACTCGGCGTGCCGCGCAGACGCGCCCGGCGAAGAACAGGTACTCGAGTGCGGCCTTCTCCTCGCTGCGGCTCCACATCTCTCCCGACTTGCGCCCGCGCCCGTCCGCGACCAGGTCTGAGGCCCGGACCGGCCCGCGCTCCCGCACCTCGTCGAGCACGAACTCGAGCAGGCCGGGCCGCTCGGTCGCCACCCGGGTGATGCTCTTCCAGGCGAACTGGTCCACGCGCGCCATCCGCCAGCGCAGCAGCGGCTGCAGCTCGACCGGCAGCAGCGAAGCTTCGTGGCCCCAGTACTCGATCAGGTCCCGTTGCCGGGCCCGCCGCGTCCTGCCGCTGCGGTCCTCGTGCCAGGCGAGCCGGTCCAAGGCCTCGCGTGGGTAGGGCCCGAGCCGGGAGAAGACCGGCATGTAATGGGAGCGGACGAAGACGTTGACCGAGTCGAGCTGGAGCAGGCCGACATCGTCGATCGCCCGCCGCAGATGTCTGGCATCGACCCGCCCGCTCGGCCGCATCCGGCCGAATCCCTGCGCCGCGACCGCCAGCCGCCGCGCCTCCGCGGCGCTGAGGTCGAACTCCGGGGCGGTCGCCATCGGGGGATTCTGCCGCAGGTGTAAAGGTGCCCATCCGGGTATATCTCGACAAAGTTGATCAAGATTATGCTCTATGAGGTAGCTTGGCGAGCGGCCGCTCTCAGCAGCCGTCTCATCCAAGACCGGAAACACCGCCCCAGAAAGGACACCAGGACATGCTCCAGGCATCCCCAAGCAGCACCCGTCCGAGGGTCGCACAGCGAGTGCGACAGATAGCAGTAGCGATCGCGGCGGTTGCCGTGGCCGCACTCGGTGTGGGGGCGTCGGCCGCCAGCGCCGACGCCCCGACCTCGCCGCCGCCCGTCACCGTCCTCACCCACGGCAACGTCGGCCGCGGCGACTTCTTCGTCTCGCCGTTCGGAGCCCAGGCGACCTACG
>JGI24740J21852_10001280_pt1 | contig 11421 bp, 11 predicted proteins | sample KBSCornC6_FD_21852 | JGI IMG/M metagenome (IMG submission 21852) | reverse complement strand
GGCGCGGGCGGCACCGAAAGCCAGGATTGGGCCGAAATGCTTCAGCGCATGTATATGCGCTGGGCTGAACGCCATGGCTATAAAGTGGAACTCATCGATTATCATGCGGGCGAACAGGCCGGCATCAAGTCAGCCACGCTGCTGATCAAGGGTGAGAATGCCTATGGCTATGCGAAGACCGAAAGCGGGGTGCACCGGCTTGTGCGCATCTCCCCTTATGACAGCTCGGCGCGGCGTCATACCAGCTTCTCGTCGGTGTGGGTCTATCCGGTTGTCGACGACAATATCCAGATCGATATCAACGAAAGCGATCTGCGGATCGATACCTATCGTTCGTCGGGCGCGGGTGGCCAGCACATCAATACCACCGATTCCGCCGTGCGGATCACCCACCTCCCCACCGGCATCGTGGTGGCCTGTCAGAACCAGCGATCGCAGCACAAGAACCGGGCCGAGGCCTACAGCCAGCTTCGCGCGCGGCTCTACGAGCATGAACTCAGAAAGCGCGAGGAGGAGGCGAATGCGATCAACGCCACCAAGACCGACATCGGCTGGGGCCACCAGATCCGCTCCTACGTTCTTCAGCCCTACCAGCTTGTGAAGGACCTGCGGACCGGCACGACCTCCACCTCGCCCGGCGACGTGCTCGATGGCGATCTCGACCGCTTCATGGCGGCCGCCCTGTCCCAGCGCGTGACCGGCGAGAAGGTCGAAGTGGAGGACGTGGATTGATTCGCAGGGGCGGGCTGGCGCTGCTGATACTCGCCGTTGCCGGCTGCCATAAGGCGCCCAAGACGGATGCAGACGTTCCCAGCAAAGCCTTCCCCGCAGCAGAGCGGCCCGTAGCGCCGATTGTTTCGGCGCGTTTCTCGACCGAGGAAGCGCGCGACCGCGTGCAGGAAGCGACCCGCGTGATGCAGGATGCGGGGGTGAAGCGCGGCATGACGGTCGCCGATATCGGCGCCGGCGAAGGCTATTATACCGTCCGCCTTGCTGCTCGGGTCGGGGAAGATGGCCGCGTCGTGGCGCAGGACGTGGTCCCATCCGTGCGGGACAAGCTGGCGGATCGCGTTACCCGCGAGCAGCTCGACAATGTCAGCGTCAAGCTCGGCAAGCCGGCCGATCCGATGCTCCCGGCCAATTCGTTTGACCGGGTGTTCATGATGCACATGTATCACGAGATTCAGTCGCCCTACGAATTTCTCTGGCGGTTGCGCCCCGCGCTTCTTCCGAAGGGGCAAGTGGTCGTGGTCGATGCCGACCGCGCGATTCTTCGACACGGCACCCCGCCCGCGCTGCTGAGTTGCGAGTTCAAGGCCGTCGGTTACCGGTTGGTGGAACGCAAGCCGATGCCTGAGGTCGACGGCTATATCGCGATCTTCGAAGCAGCAGGAACGCGTCCTGCACCCAAGGACATCGTGCCCTGCGCCGATCCTGCGGACGGGAAGGCGCCCCAATAGCTTTGACGCGGCAGCGGACGCTCGCTCTTCGCAGCTACCGGCGCATGTGATAGGGACTGCCGACATGACCAGCACCGCCACACTCGAACGTCCACTGGATGCCGAAGCGTTGATTGCCGACATGGGTCGCCGTGCCCGTGCTGCCGCGGCAGCGCTCGCGCGCGTGCCTACTGCCGCAAAGGCGCAGGCGCTGATCGAGGCGGCCAAGGCGATCCGCGCCAGTGAAAGCTCGATTCTTGCCGCCAATGCGATCGATCTCGAACGGGGTGAAGCCAATGGCCTCGCTCCGGCCATGATCGATCGGCTCAAGCTCGATCCCAAGCGGCTGGAAGGCATTGCCGCCGGGCTCGAGGCGGTTGCGCGATTGCCTGATCCGGTGGGGCAGATGATTGACGAGTCCACTAGGCCAAATGGCCTGGTGTTGCAGCGCGTGCGCATCCCGCTCGGCGTGGTCGGGATTATCTATGAAAGCCGCCCGAACGTGACGGCGGACGCGGGTGCGCTCTGCATGATGGCGGGCAATGCCTGCATCCTGCGGGGCGGCTCCGAAGCGATCGAGACCAGCCGCGCGCTCCATGCATGCTTGCTCGAAGGGCTGCGCTCTGCCGGGCTTCCCCAGGATGCGATTCAGCTCGTGCCGGTCACCGATCGGGCCGCCGTCGGAGCGATGCTGCGCGCGCAAGGCCTCATCGACATCATCGTGCCACGCGGCGGCAAGAGCCTGGTTGCGCGCGTGCAGGATGAGGCGCGCGTGCCCGTGCTCGCCCATCTCGACGGGCTGTGCCACAGCTATGTCGACAAGGCCGCGGATCCCGAAAAGGCAGACGCGCTGGTGGTCAACGCCAAGATGCGGCGCACCGGCATTTGCGGCGCAACCGAGACATTGCTGATCGATCGCGCCTATTCCGATCCCAAGCCGATCCTCGATGCGCTGATCGAACAAGGCTGCGAGTTGCGCGGCACCGATGAGGTCCGCGCGCTCGATCCGCGCGTGCTGCCTGCCGCTGCGGATGATTGGGATACCGAATATCTCGATGCGATTCTTTCGGTCGCCCTGGTCGACGGCGTCGAAGGGGCGATGGATCATATCGCCCGTCATGGCTCGCACCATACCGACGCGATCATCACGGAGGATCAGGCTGCCGCTGATACCTTCCTGTCAGGCGTCGATTCCGCGATCGTCATGCACAATGCTTCGACTCAATTCGCCGATGGCGGCGAATTCGGCCTGGGCGCGGAAATCGGCATTTCGACCGGCCGCATGCATGCGCGCGGGCCAGTCGCGCTGGAGGGGCTCACCACTTACAAGTGGATCGTCCGGGGTACGGGCCAGACGCGGCCGTAGCCATTCGTCGCCATTCCACCGCGGCTCATCTCACGCCGGATCGGGCGTCAACATTTGTTTACCAGCTGCCGTGCTTGATGGGCACATGGCGATCTTCGGGTGTCCTGACGGCCGCTGGTAAGCGTTGTGTTGCGTACAAAATCCAGGTCGATGCGCGACTTGGATTGGTGATCGGGCGGCGAATATCTATATTCGCTCCCGATGCCTCCCGAACGTCCTGAACTTCCGAACCGTCCCGATCCCAGCTTCGGCACATTGCGCCGCTTCCTGCCTTATCTCTGGCCGGCGGATCGGCCGGCGCTGCGGCTGCGCGTTGTCGTCGCACTTTTGCTGGTGCTGGCGTCCAAGGCGGTCGTGCTGATCATGCCCTTCGCTTACAAGGGCGTGATCGATCGGATGTCGCCCGGGCTCGAACCCGCGGTCGGGCTGGCGGTGGCGTTGGTGGTGGCTTATGCAGGCGCGCGCTTCGGGGGCGTACTGTTCGATAATCTGCGTAATGCGATTTTCGAAAAGGTGGGGCAGGAGGCGTCGGCACGACTCTCCGTCGACGTGTTCAGCCACCTCCACGCGTTGTCGCTGCGTTTTCATCTCGAGCGCCGCACGGGTGCGATCACCAAGGTCGTCGAGCGCGGCACCAAGAGCATCGATACGATGCTCTATTTCATCCTGTTCAATATCGCGCCGACCATCATCGAGTTGACCGCGGTCTGCATCATCTTCTTCGCGAAATTCGGGCCGGGGCTGGTCGCCGTCACCCTGGCGACGGTTGCCGTCTATGTCGTCTTCACGCGCCGCGTGACCGAATGGCGCACGAAGATGCGCCGGGCGATGGTGGAGCATGATACGAATGCGGTCGCACGTGCCGTCGATTCGCTGCTCAATTACGAAACCGTCAAATATTTCAGCGCCGAACCGCGCGAAACCGAAGGCTATGGCAAGGCCGTCCGGGCCTATGCAAATGCGGCGGTCAAAAACGAGACCTCGCTGGCCGTGCTCAACATCGGGCAGTCGCTCATCACCAATCTGATGATGGCCGGCGCGATGGGCTATACGGTGTGGGGCTGGAGCCAGCATCTGTTCACCACGGGTGACGTGGTGCTGGTGAATACCCTTCTCGCCCAGCTTTTCCGCCCGCTCGATATGCTGGGCATGGTTTATCGCGAGATCCGCCAGGGCCTGATCGACATGGAGGCGATGTTCGGGCTGATCGATACCAACGCCGAGGTGAAGGACGCCCCCGATGCCGAAGCCGCTGGCGGTACGCGGCGGCACCGTCAGGTTCGAGCATGTCAGCTTCCAATATGATCCGCAGCGCAAGATCCTGCACGGGATCGATATCGCCATCCCCGCCGGCAAGACGCTCGCCGTGGTCGGGCCGTCGGGGGCGGGCAAGTCGACGCTCGCGCGCATCCTTTACCGCTTTTACGATGTCAGCGGAGGCCGGGTGACAATCGATGGACAGGATATCGCGCACGTCACCCAGGCTTCGCTTCGCAATGCGATCGGGATCGTTCCGCAGGATAGCGTGCTGTTCAACGACACGATTGGCTACAATATCGGCTATGGGCGTGATGGTTCGACGCAGGTTGAAATAGAGGCCGCCGCCAGGGGGGCAGCGATCCACGATTTCATCATGTCGCTGCCCGATGGCTACGACACCAAGGTCGGCGAACGCGGCCTGAAATTGTCGGGGGGCGAAAAGCAGCGGGTGGCGATTGCCCGCACGTTGCTCAAAAACCCACCGGTGTTGATCCTCGACGAAGCCACCAGTGCGCTCGACAGCCGCACCGAGGCGGAGATCCAGGACACGTTGGAGCGCGTTGCCGAGCGACGCACCACNATCATGATCGCGCATCGGCTGTCGACGGTGATCCGGGCCGACGAGATCGTCGTGCTGGAAGGCGGGCGCGTGGTCGAGCGGGGGACGCATGAAAGCCTGCTCGCGCGCGGCGGCCTCTATGCCGAAATGTGGTCGCGCCAGCAGGCAGAGGATGAGGAAGCGCTGGCCGCGGAATAATCCGCGAGGCGGCTATCGGCCGGTCCGCGCGATGAGGCTTCTTGCCTGCTTCAGATGGGGCGCGTCGATCATCTTGCCGTCGAGCTGGAGCACGCCGGCATCGGGATTGGCTTCGAATGCGGCAATCACCGCCTGCGCATGAGCGATCGCCTCTTCGGAAGGCGTGAACGCCCGGTTGATGACGGAGACCTGGCTCGGATGGATTGCCATCATCCCGGTGAAGCCGTCGCGCGCGGCGCGGGCGGCATAAGCGGTGAGTCCGTCAATATCGCGGAAGTTCGGATAGACTGTCTCGACGGCAGGAACGCTCGCCGCATGTGCCGCGAACAGGGTTAGCGAGCGCGCCAGTTCATAAGGCGGCGTATAGCTGCCATCGACCTCTCGTGACGTGACTGCGCCGATCGCTGCCGGGAGATCCTCAGCGCCCCAGGTGAGGCCGCAGAGACGGCCAGAAACGGTTGCATAGCTGCCGAGCTGGAAAATGGCGCGCGGTGTTTCGGTAGCGATGGGAAGAATGGGAATTCCGTCCGCGCCAAGCCGTTGCAAATGGCGATCCAGCGCCTCGATCGACTCGGCGCCCTCGGCCTTTGGCAGCACGATCGCATCAGGTTCGGCAGGCACGATCGCAGCAAGATCGTCTTCGACCAGCGCGCCATCGAGCGGATTGATGCGGACGAACAGCTTCACAGTGCGGTGGGTCGCGCCAAGGAAGGAGGCGATGGCCCGGCGCGCCGACATCTTGGTAGCCAGAGCAACGGAATCCTCAAGATCGAGGATGAGCGCGTCGGCACCGAGCCCGAGCGCCTTTTCCATCCGTTCGGGCCGGTCGCCCGGCACGAAGAGCAACGAGCGGAGATTCACGCTTCCCGCCTCTTGATCAGCGCGCTGCGAAGGCATTGGCACACAAGCTCGCTCCGTTGGTTCGTCATCTCGTGGCGGAAAGTAACGATGCCCGCATTGGGCCGCGAGCGTGATTCCTTCAGGTCGACGACCTCGGTCTGAGCAGCGAGAGTGTCGCCGATGAACACCGGCTTCGGCATCACCAGCTTGTCGTAGCCCAGGTTGGCGATCAGCGTGCCGAGAGTGGTGTCTCCGACCGACAAGCCCACCATCAGGGCGAAAGTGAAGGTGCCGTTCACGAGGATCTGGCCAAACTCGCTGGCGCGCGCAGCCTCGATATCAAGGTGGAGCGGCTGCGGATTGTGCGTCATGGTGGAAAAAAGCAGATTGTCCGTCTCCGTAACCGTCCGCCTGATTTCATGTACGATGCGATCGCCGATCAACCACTCCTCAAAAAATCGTCCCGCCATCTGCTCTCCCTCCGCGTGCCCTGATGCACCTATACCGAGGCGGGGTTGCGGAAAAATCGAATGATGCGCATCGACTGCATAGACCGGCGCTATCGTCGATCGGCCGCGCTCTAGCCCTTTTGATCCAGCGAGCCTTCAACAAGCTGGCTCGCGCCTTGTCCGGTCCAGTCCATGCCGCCTGAAACGCGCCATCGCTCCTTGCCGTTCGAATCATAGAATATCGTCACGGGCAGCGTCTGGCTCTTGAGCGCGAGCGGCAGCGCATTGTCCTTGTCGAGATAGGGCTGAAGCATCTTGAACTTATATTTGGCGAAGAAAGGATCGACGTCTTTCCTGCCCGTCATGTCCTGGCTGACGACGATCACCTGGAGCCGGCCCTTTTGCGTTTGAGCGAGGGCATCGAGCGTGGGCATTTCGGCGACGCAGGGCGCGCACCAGGTGGCCCACAGATTGACCAGCAACGGCTTGCCGCGGAATTTGGTCAGGGTGGCGGGGCCGCCGTCGGGCCCCACGAACGGCATGGCGGGCATATCCTCGCCTTTGTGCGACTGATCTATCTTCCCCGCCTCGACGCCGATGGGGAAATCTTGCCCCTTGTCCTTCGATTGCCTATCGCAGGCGGCAAGCACGAGCAGTGGGAGCATCATCATCAACGACCGCACGGAAAACTCCAACAGCATGTGGGGCGGCCGCTTCGCGGAAGGGCCGGCGGCGGTGATGCGTGAGATCAATGCCTCCATCCCGTTCGACAAGCGGTTATGGCGGCAGGATATCGCGGGATCGATCGCGCATGTCCAGATGCTTGCCAAGCAGGGCATCGTTACGCCTGAGGATTCCGCTTCCATAGAGCAGGGGTTGCGGGCGATCGAGCAGGGCTATGCCGCAGAAGGCGTGCCCGAAGACCTCGATCTCGAAGATATTCACATGGCCACCGAAAGCCGGCTGGCACAGGCGATCGGCCCGGCCGCCGGACGGCTCCACACCGCCAGATCGCGGAATGATCAGGTCGCGACTGATTTCCGGCTTTGGGTGCGCGACTCGATCGATGCGGTGGACGCGGGATTGAAGGCACTACAGGTCGCGCTGGTGACGCGCGCCGACGAGCATGCCGCCAGCGTGATGCCGGGCTTCACGCATTTGCAGGTCGCGCAGCCGGTCACGCTCGGCCATCATCTGATGGCCTATTATGAGATGATCCGGCGCGATCGTTGTCGCTTCGCCGATGCGCGCAAGCGGCTCAACGAGTCGCCGCTGGGATCGGCGGCACTGGCAGGGACCGGCTTTCCGATCGATCGGCATGCGACGGCGGCCGCGCTGGGTTTCGATAAGCCCACCGACAATAGTCTCGACGCCGTTTCCGATCGCGACTTCGCGCTCGATTATCTGATGGCGGCGGCGCAGTGCAGCCTGCATCTTTCGCGTCTGGCCGAGGAGTTTATCATCTGGGCCTCCCAGCCTTATGGCTTCGTGGCGCTGCCGGACAGCTTCTCGACTGGCTCCTCGATCATGCCGCAGAAGCGCAATCCCGACGCAGCCGAGCTCGTGCGCGGCCATTGCGGACGGATCATCGGCGCGATGACCAGCCTCGCCATCACGATGAAGGGCCTGCCGCTCGCTTATTCGAAGGACATGCAGGACGATAAGCCGCCCGTATTCGAAGCGCACGATCTGCTCGCGCTTTCGATCGCGGCGATGACCGGCATGGTCGAAAGCGTCACGTTCGGGGTGGCGCGGATGCGCGCCGCGGCGGAACAGGGCTTTTCTACCGCGACTGACCTGGCCGATTGGCTGGTGCGCGTCGCCAATATTCCCTTCCGGGAAGCGCACCATATCACCGGCCGGGTCGTGCGGCTGGCGGAGCGGAGCGGGACTGCGCTCGATCAACTCCCCCTGGAGAAATTGCGCGAGATCGACGAGCGGATCGATGCGCGCGTGTTCGGCGCGCTCTCGGTCGACAGCTCGGTTGCCAGCCGGACGAGCCATGGCGGCACCGCGCCCGAGCAGGTTCGGCTGCGGATCGCCGACGCCCGATCCGCATTGGGAATATCGTCATGAAGAGGCTGGCGCTGACCGTTACGCTGCTGGCGCTCGCTGCTTGCGGGAAGAAAGAAGATCTTCGCCCAGCGGCCGGCTATGGCTTGCCGCAAAAGCCTGCATCGGCGCCTGCAGCGCCGACCACTGCTCAATTGCTGACGCCCAGCCCGGAAGCGCGGCCCGAGCGCAATGCCGAACAGATCCGTCATTCGCAGGTGCGCAAGGATGATCCCTTCGATCTGCCGCCGAAGTAGAAACCATGGACCATTTTGAAATCAGGAATGGCGTGATGCACGCCGAAGATGTCCCGCTCGCCACGATCGCGGAGCAGGCGGGCACGCCCGTCTATGTCTATTCCACTGCCACGATCGAGCGTCACGCGCGTGTGTTCAGCGAAGCTGTCGCGCCGCTGGGCGAGGTGCTGGTGGCCTTTGCCGTAAAGGCGAACCCCAACGCAGCAGTGCTGGCGACGCTGGCGCGGATGGGGCTCGGCGCGGACGTGGTCTCGGGGGGCGAACTCGCCCGGGCGCTCGCGGCGGGCGTGCCGGCCAGGCACATTGTCTTTTCCGGTGTCGGCAAGACCGCGCAGGAAATGATTCGGGCGCTCGATGCCGGGATCGGCCAGTTCAACGTCGAATCGGAGCCCGAAGCCGAATTGCTGTCACAGGTGGCGCGGCAACGCGGCCAGACGGCGCGGATCGCGTTCCGCATCAACCCGGATGTCGACGCGGGCACCCATGCCAAGATTTCGACCGGGAAATCCGAGAACAAGTTCGGCATCCCTTATGATCGCGCCGCCGCCGCTTATGCCATGGCGCGCGAGCTTCCGGGGTTGCAGGCGAACGGCGTGGCTGTCCATATCGGCAGCCAGCTCACCGATCTGAAGCCGCTGGAGGCGGCGTTCGAGCGGATCGGGACGCTGATCGGCGATCTGCGCGCGCAAGGCCATGACATCAAGGTGGCTGACCTTGGCGGTGGCCTGGGCATACCCTATGATCGCACCCTTCCCGATCCGCCGACGCCTGCTCTCTATGGCGAAATGGCGGCGCGGGTAACGAAGCATTGGGGCACGCGCTTCATCTTCGAGCCGGGCCGGCTGATCGTCGGCAATGCAGGCGTGCTGCTCAGCCGCGTGATTCGGATCAAGCAAGGGGTCAGTCAGCCGTTCGTGATCGTCGATGCCGCGATGAACGACCTGATGCGGCCGAGCCTTTACGATGCGTGGCACGATATCCGCGCGATCGCGCCCAACGGCAAGCGGATGACGGCGAACGTGGTCGGGCCGGTGTGCGAAAGCGGCGATACCTTCGCGACCGGGCGAGACATGGACCAGGTCAAGGAAGGCGATCTCGTCGCTTTCATGACCGCGGGCGCCTATGGCGCGACCATGGCGTCAACTTATAACAGCCGCCCCCTTACCGCCGAAGTGCTGGTGTCGGGCAACCGCTGGTCGATCGTGCGCGAACGCACGCCGATCGAAGCACTTGTCGCGGCGGACAAGCTGCCGGACTGGCTCTGATCAAAACGCAGGAACAGCTTCGAAAGCGGAGCCCGGATGGCGCTTGGCAAGCGCACGCGGGCGGGCGAGAAGGGCGCAATGCATAGCCTGCCGATCCTTCTCAAGCTGGCCGGGCGGCCGGTGATCCTTGCCGGCGAAGGGCCGGCGGCCGATGCCAAGCGCCGGTTGATCGAGCGCAGCGGTGGAATCGTCGTCGCGGACGATGTCGATGCCGGCATCGCCATCGTCACAATCGAGGACCGTGCGATGGCTGAGGCGGCGGCAAAGGGGCTCAAGGCGCGCGGGATATTGGTCAACGTTGTTGACCGTCCCGATCTCTGCGACTTTACGATGCCTGCGATCGTGGATCGCGATCCCGTGCTCATCGCGATCGGCACTGGCGGAGCATCGGCGGGACTGGCTAAGGCGCTGCGGATCGCGTTCGAGGCCCTGCTGCCTGCCAATCTGGGTGTGCTTGCGCGGGCATTGGCGGGCGCGCGCGATCATATCCGAACCAGGTGGCCGGATGCCGACGACCGGCGACGGGCGATCGATGCAGCCCTTTCACCGGCCGGTCCGCTGGATCCGCTTGCGGACCATTCCGCTGAAAATGTAGAACGCTGGCTCGAGGAAACCGGCAGCGTTGGCCAAGCAAGATTGGAAATTGTTGAGCTGCGATCGGCCGATCCCGACGATCTTACCCTTCGTCAGGCGCGTTGGCTCGGCCGGGCTGATCGCATCGTTCATGAGCTTGCCGTCCCCTCGTCCATTCTCGATCGCGCGCGCGCCGATGCCGTGCGCGAGGCAAGTAGCGTCGCACCTGCGATGCCGGTTTCCGGTCTCACCCTTTGGCTGCGATGGATGGGCTGATGAAGCAGTGGCAGTTGGTCCGCCGCGAAGATGGCGGCGTTTCAGAAGCGAATGCCGGAGTCGAGGGCGAGTTCAGCTGGTGCCATCTCGACGGCCGTGATCCCGAGGCGATTGCCTGGCTGGAAAAGCAAAGCGGCATTCCGGACGCCGCGGTTCGCGCATTGGCGGCGGCCGAAACGCGTCCGCGCGTGGAGATCTTCGACGGCGGCGCGCTCATCAATCTGCGCGGGTTGGGAACCACGCCGGAAGATGATCCGGATGCCCTCGTCTCCATTCGCTTGTGGGCGGAGGCCGGCCGCGTGGTTTCGGTGAGCTTTCGAACGCTGCTGGGGATCGAGGCAGTCCGCGAGGAGATGAGCGAAGGGCGGCTGGCCGATCCCGGCGATCTGATCACTTCGCTCGCGTCGAACATTACCGGGCGGCTCGATCCGCATATCGCTGACCTTGGTGACGTCATCGANGAATGCGAAACCCACCTCAACCCNAACCAGGCCTTCGCCATGCGGCGCCGGATCGGCAGCGTGCGATCGGATGCGATCGGCTATCGCCGTTTCGTGACGCCGCAGCGGCAGGCGCTGGAGCGGCTTGCCGGGCTCATGTGCGGCTGGCTCAATGACGACGATCGCATGCATTTGCGCGAAGCCGCGGACCGGTTNGCGCGCATGGCCGAAGAACTGGAGGCGATCCGCGAACGCTCAGCGCTGCTGCACGAGCAGCTGACCGACCTTCGTGCCGAGATGCTCGATACGCGCGCGCTCCTCCTCTCGATCGTGGCGCTGATTTTCCTGCCCCTTACGTTCATTACCGGGCTGCTGGGGATGAACGTGGACGGCATTCCCTATGCGCATGAGCCATGGTCCTTTTGGGGCGTGGTCGGATTCTGCGTC